>OLSM01000166.1_pt1 | contig 67536 bp, 67 predicted proteins | sample 1672721 | NCBI WGS metagenome assembly OLSM01 (sample SAMEA3136717, study PRJEB25190) | human gut metagenome
TAGAGCACTTGACTTTTAATCAAGTTGTCCGGGGTTCGAATCCCCGCACGCTCATAGGAATGAGAGAGAAGTAGTATTAATTTAATACTGCTTCTTTTTTATATACGAAATCAAACAAGAGAAAGTCTGCATAATTGTTTATAGAATTATTATTGACAAAAAGAAAAAATTTGTATATTCTAATAACACAATGATAAAAGGGAGTAACTGGCATCAATTAATGATGTTTACGACGTCGTCAGTACGATGAGCGATCATCCGTGTCGTAATGAAATGGTGAGACTTTTATTGCATATTTTATATGCAATAAGGTCTCTTTTTTGTTATGGCGACGAGGAAAATGCGCCATGCTTGCATGGCAGCATTTGACGACCGCTAATCAGCGAATAAAACTCGCAGAGCGTGTTTTATCGCTGTTATAGCGACGAGGAAATTTATGAAGAAAAGCATTTAACATCATAAAAAAGTGAATACTAAAAGAGATATTATTGCAGGAAAGGTAGAATGAATATGTTGACAAATGAACAGGCAAAAGAAAATCAAAAAAAATATGGATGGAACGAATTGGCAGAGGAAAAGAAAAAAAGCTGTATTACATTATTTTTGGAGCAGTTTAAAGATTTTCTTGTAATTATATTGATCATATCTGCAATAATATCCGGAATTCTGGGTGATGCAGAGAGTGCTGCAGTTATTTTCTTAGTTATTACAATGAATGCCATTTTAGGGACAGTACAGACATTAAAAGCGGAACAATCTTTAAAAAGTCTGAAACAATTGTCAGCACCGGAAGCGAAAGTAGTCAGAGACCATGCGGTGATACAGATCCCGGCAAAAGAAGTTACGATAGGGGATGAAGTGCTTATTGAAGCGGGGGATTGTATTCCGGCAGATGGTAAATTGATAGAAACGGCAAGTTTAAAAGTAGATGAGAGTGCATTGACGGGAGAAAGTCTGTCGGTGGAGAAGAATCTGGAAGATGTTCCGGAAAATGCAGCAATTGGGGATCGGACGAATCAGGTATTTTCAGGAAGCTTTGTGACGTATGGTCACGGACGCTATGAAGTGACAGCAATTGGAATGAATACAGAGATGGGAAAGATTGCTTACTTGTTGAAGAATACTTCTGAAAAAATGACACCATTACAGAAGAATCTGGATGATTTCGGAAAGAAATTATCCATAATGATTTTAATATTATGTGGAATATTATTCATCTTAAGCATTTTACGTGGGGATAACATTTTAAATGCATTCCTTTTTGCTGTAGCATTGGCGGTTGCAGCAATCCCAGAAGCTTTAAGTTCTATCGTGACAATTGTTCTTTCATTTGGTACACAGAAAATGGCAAAAGAACATGCAATTATAAGAAAATTACAGGCAGTAGAAGGACTTGGAAGTGTTTCTGTAATCTGTTCTGATAAGACCGGAACCTTAACACAAAATAAAATGACAGTAGAAGACTATTATATTTATCCAAAGCGAATCTCCGTGTCTGAGCTAAATTTTGAAAATGATTCGGAAAAGGAATTGTTGATTTCCAGCATTTTGTGTAATGATGGAATGATCACAGATGGAGAGCAGATTGGAGATCCTACGGAAACGGCATTACTCGCAGTTCTGCAGGAAAAAAAGTATATAGAATATTCGTTTTCTGATGTCAGAGAAGCCTGTCCGAGATTATCGGAGATACCATTTGACAGTGACCGGAAAATGATGTCAACGGAAAACAAATGTGATGGAAGATATGTAATTTATGTAAAGGGTGCAGTAGATGTTCTTTTAAAGAGAATTACACATATCCGAAAATATGGAAGTGAAAAGCCGGAATTGATCAATGAGGAAGACAGATTATATATTGAAAAACAGAATCTTGAATTTTCACGAGAAGGGCTTCGTGTGCTGGCATTTGCGTACAAAGAATTAGATGCAGAGAAAGAACTTACTTTAGAAGATGAAAATAATCTGGTATTTTCAGGATTGATTGCAATGATGGATCCGCCACGGCAGGAGTCAAAACAGGCGGTCGAGGAGTGTATTAAAGCGGGAATCCGCCCGGTCATGATTACTGGTGATCATAAAGTGACGGCGGCTGCGATAGCAAAAAGAATTGGTATTATTAAAAATGAATCGGAGGCATGCGAAGGGGCAGTTATTGAAGAAATGTCAGATGAAGAACTGAGGACATTTGTAGAAGGAATTTCAGTATATGCGCGTGTTTCGCCGGAACATAAGATCCGGATCGTGCGTGCATGGCAGGAACGTGGAAATATTGTTGCAATGACCGGTGACGGTGTGAATGATGCACCTGCATTGAAGCAGGCTGATGTCGGAGTTGCAATGGGAATTACGGGAAGTGAAGTATCTAAAGATGCTGCCGCAATGGTGCTTACAGATGACAATTTCGCAACGATTATAAAGGCAGTGGAAAATGGAAGAAATCTTTATCAGAATATAAAAAATGCCATTCAGTTTTTGCTTTCAGGAAATTTAGCAGCAATTCTTTCGGTATTATATGCATCTGTTGTTAATTTACCAGTCCCATTTGCACCGGTTCATTTACTTTTTATCAATCTGCTTACGGACAGCCTTCCGGCAATTGCACTGGGGTTGGAGCCGCACACAAAAGCGGTGATGGAAGAAAAACCAAGACCAATAAAGGAGTCAATTTTGAATAGAAGATTTCTCACAGATATAAGTGTAGAAGGTCTGGTTATTGGAATTATGACGATGACGGGATATTTTATTGGCTATAGTGAGAGCGGTGCGCTGCTTGGAAGTACAATGGCATTTGGAATCTTGTGTACCAGCCGTCTGATACATGGATTTAATTGTAAATCCAGAAAACCAATTTTATTTACAAAGCAATTTTTTAATAATCCATATCTGATCGGAGCATTTGGAATGGGATTGTTATTGATCACAGGAGTATTAATGATCCCTGGATTACATGCGATTTTCCAAGTGGCAGCATTAGACTGGCAGCATTTATTGATAGTATACGGTCTGGCATTGCTTAATTTACCGGTTATACAGGGACTAAAATTAATTCGTGTGGGACGAGTTTAATTTTCATATCACTGTTAGCTGCCTTATCATTCGGAGAAAGGTGTCGGTGGCAGATTGTGTGTGTATAAAAAAGATTATGGAATGAAGGAAAATTTTAGGAACGCAAAAGTAAAGAACATAAGGAGTAAAGAAATTATATGGAATTAAACCGGGAGAATATGAAAAAAATACGAGAATTAATTTTGTTTACAGCAATTGTAATTGTCTGCTTGTGGAAATTTAATATGGTATTGCAAGTGTTATTGAAAGGATTAAATATATTCATTCCTTTTCTTTTAGGCGGAGCAATTGCATTTGTGTTAAATGTCCCGATGAATTTTGTGGAAAGACATTTATTTTCAGAGGATAAAAGAAAAGGAAAACGTTACATGCAAAAGGCAGCACGACCGTGTAGTATGATTCTTGTATTGATCTTTGTATTTGGAGTTGTAGCTGCGGTGATGTTTGTTTTAGTTCCACAACTGGGAAATACTTTTTCAAATCTAGGGAAAAATGTTCAGATATTTCTTCCACATGTACAGGCATGGGCAAAACAAGTTTTCCACAATAATAAGGAAATTATGAACATTGTAAATAATATTGAATTTGACTGGGATAAGATTATGAATGCCGGAATCGGTTTCTTTAAAAATGGTGCCGGAAGTGTGCTGGATTCCACGATAACAGCGGCAAAAAGTATAGTGAGTGGAGTCACAACATTTTTTATCGCATTTGTATTTGCTATCTATATCCTTTTGCAAAAAGAGAAGCTGGAAATCCAGGCTAAAAAAGTATTATTTGCTTTTGTACGAAAAGGACGTGCAGAGGCAATAATTGAAGTATGTTCTCTGACATATAAGACATTTTCCAGTTTTCTGACAGGACAATGTTTGGAGGCAGTGATTTTAGGTTCTATGTTTGTTGTTGCAATGACAATTTTCCGTCTGCCTTATGCATTGTTGATAGGAATTGTGATAGCATTTACTGCACTGATTCCGATATTTGGAGCATTTGTTGGGTGTGGAATAGGAGTTTTACTTATTTTTATGGTAAATCCGGCAAAAGCAGCTATTTTTATCGTACTGTTTCTTGTATTGCAGCAGATAGAAGGAAATCTTATTTATCCACATGTTGTTGGAAATTCAGTGGGGCTTCCGTCTATCTGGGTACTTGCAGCGGTTAGTGTCGGGGGAAGTCTGATGGGAATTACAGGAATGTTGATATTTATTCCGATTGTATCTGTGCTATATGCATTGTTTCGGGAAGTTGTATATTTAAAATTGAAGAAAAATAAGATTGATCCGGGGAAGATCCGCTAGCAGGAAAAAGATTGTCTGAGACATTGGTTTTGCAGAAATAATGCGATATAATATACTCCAAAGTAGTAATTTGGGAGGTATTTATGAAGAAGAGAGTAATTACAGTGCTTTTGTCAGGAATGATCGCCATGGCATGTACGATTGGCATGAATCCGGTAGAAAGTCAGGCGCAGGAGAAAGTTCATACAGAGAATCAGATTGCAGTACAGGATGCAGAAGAGACGGATGACAGTGTCATTACTGTAAGTGCAAAGAATGGATCTGATATAGCAAGGGAATTAGATAATGCTTTAAAAGAGGCAAGAGATACAGCTACAGACAGCAATCCGGTTACAGTAAAGGTGGTGGCAGGAAGCTATAAGCTGAGCTCCACGTTACATATTTACAGCAATACGACACTGGATCTGACGGAAGGCGTAACATTTACTTATTCAAGAACATCCAGTAATATGATAGAGACAGGAACAAATGGTACTTATAAAGGACATTCAGATTTTAATGCAAGTTCAGCTTGTAAAGGATATAGCGGATTCCAAAATATTTCTATTATAGGTGGAAAATGGTACGGAAATAGCAATTGTGATTCTTCTTTGATTCGTCTTTTTCATGCAAAGAATATTAAACTGGAAAATGTAACAGTATCAGGTGGAGGATGTGCACATCAGGTAGAACTTGCTGCAATTGATGGACTGAAAGTTAATAAATGTACGTTCAAAGATCTGGCAAGGAGAAAAAGCAGTGGCAATTTAAAACAGGAAGCTTTGCAGTTTGATATTCCATGTGATACATCTATTTATAAAAGTACATATTTGGATGGAACAACAATGAAAAATGTGGAAGTTACGAATTGTTTGTTCCAGAATGTACCACGTGGAGTAGGTACTCATACTCTTCTTAATGGCGCTTATCATGAAAATATTAAGATTACGGGAAATATTTTTAAAAATATACAGGAAGAAGCAATCATTGCATTAACATATTATAACTGTGAGATAAAAAATAATGTCATTGAAAATTGTGGCGGTGGTGTGTTAATTCAATATTTCAAACCACTTTCCAGTTCGGTAATGTCTACAATCTTTGATGGAAAGAAAGTTTACAAAGGACAGGTTCGCCATAATGCTAAAATGGTCGTTGAAAACAACCGTATGACGATCAAGTATACGAAATACAGTGATGAAGTATGCGGAGTTAAAGTTTACGGCAGAAAAGTTAGTACTACAGAAAAAGATAAGAAAAATAAAACAATCCCGAAAAAAGATTATTATATTAGTGGAGTAAAAGTAAGAAATAATGTAATTACTACAGCCGGACATGGTATCCATATGATGGATGTACAGGATAGTGAGGCAACAGGTAATAAAATTACAGGAAAAAATTATTATGCTAAAGATCCAAGAAGGAAGAAATATGATGGCGTATTTGTAGATTTAGGATCAAAAAGAATTACTACAAATTCTAATATAATAAAAAATATGGCTCGAAGCGGTGTGTTTACACAGAATTACAGTACATCAATGATTATTACAAATAATCAGATTTCCGGCTGTAAACAGCATGGTGTACAGATGTTCAATAAGAGTACCTGCGGAAAGCTTTCCAGAAATGTGATCAGTAATATAAAAGAGCATGCAGTACATATTACAAAATCAACAGCCAATATTAGTGGAAATACAATCTCCGGAGTACCATATGGAGTATTTGTATCTTCTGATGCAAAAGGAAAGATTTATCAGAACACATATAAGAGTGGTGTAAAGAAAAAGGTTTATGTTGGTGGTAAGACGTCTGGAATAACACCAAAAGCGCCAAAGATAACAAAGAAATCCGGAAGTAAGACTTCTATGACTGTGAAATGGAAAAAAGTATCCGGTGCAGGAGGATATGAAGTGCAGTACAGCACAGATCCGAAACTTGTTGCGGGTGTGAAAAGTGTATCCTTATCTGCCAAGAAGACATCTGCTTCTATGAAAAAGCCGGCAGCAGGAAAGACATATTATGTGAAGGTGCTGTCTTATAAGAAAGTGAAGGGAATGCAGATGTATAGTTCTGCGAAAGCGATGAAATTGTAAAGCCATTCGGAATGCGCTACGCTACTTCCTCATGATGGCTGTCGCCGTATAAAACAGCGCTACGCCGAGCCAGCTCCAACGCGAAAAACGCGTCGTCGCTGTAGGGCTGTCGCCCAATAAGCCTAAAAATAAAGACGCTGGGAATTGGATGTAAGCACATCCTTTCCCAGCGTCTTTATTTTTATCCTTACTCGGCTTGTAGCTTAGCCAAAGTATCTCTTAAGCAGTCCTTCGAATGCTTTTCCGTGACGTGCTTCGTCTCTTGCCATCTCGTGTACCGTGTCGTGGATTGCATCCAGATTTGCAGCTTTTGCACGTTTTGCAAGGTCGAATTTACCAACTGTTGCACCGTTCTCAGCGTCTACTCTGAGCTCAAGGTTCTTCTTAGTGCTGTCTGTGATAACTTCTCCGAGGAGCTCAGCGAATTTAGCAGCGTGTTCAGCCTCTTCGTGAGCAGCTTTTTCATAGTATAATCCAATCTCCGGGTATCCTTCTCTGTGAGCAACTCTTGCCATTGCCAGGTACATACCAACTTCTGAACATTCTCCTTCGAAGTTTGCTCTTAAATCAGCAAGGATGTCCTCGCTTACACCTTTAGCTACTCCTACTACATGCTCAGCAGCCCATTCTCTCTCACCTGTCTGCTCTTTGAACTTGTCAGCACCTACTCCACAGACTGGACATTTCTCCGGTGCAGCTTCTCCTTCGTAAACATAACCACATACTGTACAAACAAATTTTTTCATAATGTTGATCTCCTTTTCTTATAATTAATTTTTATTGTGTTTTGCAATATCAATATTAGTAATTGTTACTGATATTAATCTACCATACTTATTGAAAAATGTCAATCATTAAATTAACTTTTTCATTAATTTTTGCCTTTTTTGAAGCATGCCGGACAAATACCAGAAAACAATGTTGTGTGAGATTCTATCAAGCCATCAAAGTTCTTACCTGCAGCTTCGTTCATCTCGTGGAAATACTTTACATCCATATCCAGATCAATGACTGCACCACAGGAAGTGCAGGTAAAATGATAATGTGGCTTCGTACATCCATCAAAACGATCTCCGCCATCCAGCGTAGTGATCTTGAGTGCTTCGCCCATGTCGGCTAAAAGATTCAGATTGCGATATACGGTACCAAGGCTGATGCGCGGAAATTCTTCTTTTACATGCTCATAAACAGTATCTGCAGTAGGATGTTTCGTTGTATGCATAAGATATTCTTTGATACACTCTCGCTGCCTGCTATATTTTAATGTAGCCATAAGCAATCCCCTTTCAATAATAGTAATAATTATTATAATTAGTATAAGATAATGATACAAGATTGTCAACAAGCAATCTGAAAATGTAACAATTTGTAACAAAATACTACATGGAAATGTCGTAGTATATCAAATACTGTAGTGTGATAGAAGCTTAAAAAAGCGTAAATAAGGTTGACATGATTGCTTTTGATGATATAATAATCACGTAACATATGTAACAATTCTGTAATATTTACAAAAGATAAGAAAACATAAAGGAGGGAGTTTATGGATTCTGTTCTTAAGAAAGGATTGTTCTTAGTTACTATAAGTAGCCTTGTGATGGGAATTTCTCCGGAAGTACAGGCTGCGGATACAGATTCTGTTTTACCCGGTGCAGGGATAGAGGAAGTTTTGAATGATTATGATGCTTCTGATCATAAAGTACAGGTAAAAGAGTATCTGGTTCCAACAGAGAAGGGTGAGTATTCAGATATGGCATTTGCGAATGTTCATTCGTTTCTTTATATAAGAAGTGAACCAACAAAGCAAAGTAAGTGGGTCGGCAAGCTTTATCCGGATTATGCAGCGAAAATAAAAGGTCCGGTAGGAGAGTGGACGAAGATCAAATCTGGTGATGTAACCGGATATGTATATTCACAATATATTACAATAGGAAAAAAAGCCCAAAAAAAAGCAAAAGAGATGAAAAAATTTCATTATGCGAGATCCAGAAAAGAGGAAGAAGCAATCCTGGCAAAACAGCGGGAAGCAAGCACAGCCGAAACGAACGGTGCGGACGGTGGCAGATCAAGCAGTGGTCAGGCGGTTGTGGAGTATGCCAGCCGTTTTATCGGAAATCCTTATGTATGGGGTGGTACAAGCCTTACACATGGTGCTGACTGTTCGGGGTTTGTACAGTCGGTATATAAGCATTTCGGTATACAGCTTCCAAGAACATCGTCTCAGATGCGCAGTGCGGGAAGAGCCGTTAGCTACAGCAATGCAAGACCTGGAGATGTTATCTGCTATAATGGACATGTAGGAATTTATAAAGGAAACGGGCAGATTGTAAATGCGATTAACCGGGCGCGGGGAATCGGAATCTTGTCGGCTACTTATGCTAATATTATAACAGTAAGAAGATTGTTATAAATTATGAAAATGTAAGACAATAAAGGTGAAAGAAATGAATAATTTCTTTCATCTTTTTTTTTGCTGTAAAGGAAAAAATCAGAAATAGCAAATTGTACAAAAATGTCATATTTTGAAAAAAGCGACGAAATAAAGTTATCCAAGTTATCCACATCAAAATATTGAAAAAAGGTGGAAAAATCGTACTTTGTTGCAATTTATCCACATTATCCACATTATTCACATCGAAAACGGGGGATTATTTTATGTTAAAAAAAGAACGAATGTTTTGTGGAGTTATAATAAAATTCGATTTTTGTCGAAAAAACTCGGCAAAAATGTTGACATTTAAGATGTCAAATATTAATAGTAAATTATAGGAAAATGTTTATACAATGGGAGAGGAAAGAAATGAGAATATCCAGAAGAGGAATTTACACGAGGAATTACACGAGGAAATCCCCTGAAAATGTTTACATGATGAAGAAAAACGGATATAATAAATACCACTGAAGAGAAAAGGAGGTGTCATGATGGCACAGGTTTCTAAAGATATGACAATCGGTGAAGTTCTTGCTATGAACCCGGAGGTAGCTCCGATCCTTATGGAGATTGGAATGCACTGTCTTGGTTGCCCGGCTTCTCAGGGAGAAAGTCTTGCTGAGGCTGCTATGGTTCACGGAATCGACAGCGATTTATTAGTAGAAAAGATTAATGCATTTCTGGCTGCACAATAAGCCAGAATATAAAAGCAGTTTTCGATAATTATCGAAAACTGCTTTTTTCATGCTTAAAATTCCATATTCAAACTGTAATCTGTGGGATGTACAATTAAATAGCTGCGAGCAGCTGGATTGCATTGTCTGCAACAAGTGCTTCGCAATGTTCTTCGAGAAAAGCAAGGATAACTCCGGATGTCTTCTCGGAAGTACCGTATTCTGTCAGCATATTACAGATACGGTTGAAATCGTTAGCAGAATGTTCAGACTGGGATAATGCCAGAATATAAAGGTCTTCTGCCTGATCTTTGTATAAGGTGTTGGAACCGGTGTACATCGTGTTCAAAAGACGAGATGCTAAAAGCACATTGTCCATTGTGGCAAATGAAAACAAGCGAATCTTTGCTACCGGAGAATCTTCAGCAGCTACATTGCTTTCGGAGTTCTCGTCAGTGGCAGAAGCTACATTTGCAGAATCTGTTCTGGCAGAAGAATCTGTTGCCTGTGCATCGGACGGAGAATCTGTCTTGTCCCTGCTTTCGGCTACATCCATCTTCTCTTTTACTTTGCCAAGAAGGTCCAGAAGTGTCTCTGCTCCTTCGAGCTTATTCACTGTTTCGGATTTTTTAGCATCGTTCTCACCCGCCGGTGACGGGGAAAACTTAGAAAATCTGGTGTCAAGTTCTTCCGGATCTTCTACTTTAGTAATTATCAGCACGATAGAATCGGAAGAAGCCGGAATTGCCTCGATCATAAGAGGAATGTCGTTGGCTTCAAATCCAAATTCAAAGGCTGCCTGTTGCATCATATCATGGAAAAGTGATTTTGCTTTTTCGGTTCCATAAGCCAGTTCGCTCAATTGAAGCTGGCGTTCGGCCAAGTCAGCACGTGTTAAAGTACAACGTATCTGATTGTCACTTATTTTCTCAATCTTCATATTCATCACTTCCTTCTAGTTTAGTATAGCATAGAATTTTTTGTATGTTAAATAAAATAAATATAAAATGAAAAAAGGACTTGCTTTTTAAAAAGCTGTCCGCTATAATGACGTTACTAAAAGATAGTTTTCCCGAATAGCTACATTCTTAGAACAAAGGAGGGAAATTTTTTTAACTTTTCTGATATAGCATCTTTATTTCAAAACTATCAACAGATCAATAACATTATCGAACGTCGTTTCAGACAGACATTATCACAGAAATTAAGATCAACATCAACCTATTATGTAAATGAATACAATGCCTTACTGTCTTTTGGTTTAAGCTGCAGGAGGAGAAAAGTGTATCACAATTACAGCATTTTCTTTTGGAGTCTCTGGTATATGCAGCCGTAGTTATTATATGGGAACGGGCATTGAGAAGGAGGAATCCATGGGAGACCATCAGGAACAGCAGGTTCATAGTCTGTTTTCTGAGTTGACAGATTATGAAAAAGAAGGGATTCATATATTGCTGAATGGTCTGCCCGCAAGCCCTATGCAAGTCGTGCAGGCGCATATTATGCGGGAAGACTCAGTGTATATGCGAGATTATGTGTTGAATGAAAAAGGAGACATCAAGGAGCTGTGTTTTAACAACGTGGATCAACGAATTTCGGAACACGAATACCCCTCAAACTAGATTTTGTCAAATAAATAATGACGGGGCACATCTGTTTTGCTATAATAAGGTCTGACAGGAGGTACAGCATGGAAGAAAAAGATATGCAGCCGATGCAGCCGGAAGGCAGCTCACTGACAGGCAGACGAATCAAGGATGGTGCCAGAACGCCAGTTGCGGGCAGAAGAAGTAGCGCTTCAGAAGGACCAGGGATTTCCGGCAGAACAGGAAATTCCGGAAGATCAAGGATTTCCGGAAACAGAAGACTGGTAAGAAGAAAACCGCAATCCAGACGGAGAAGACAGCGGAATCTTATCATTAAGATGAGTGTCGTCCTGATATTACTGATCGTAGCCGTTGTAGGGACATTTTTGTGGAAAAAATACAGCCCTTCCAAGGAGAAAGCTGATCTGAATAAATATTATGGAATAGAAAAGAAAGGCCAGGTGGCGATCACAGTAAATAATAAGGTCGTGGATCCGCATGGTATGATATCCGATGGAAAGCTCTATGTGCAGTATGATGTGATCAGGGATTATGTAAACAGCAGATTTTACTGGGATCCGAATGAGAATATTTTATTGTATACACTGCCGAAGGACATGGTATCAGTCGAGGTCGGAAGCAAAGACTATATGGTGTCCAAGGAACGTAAGAGCGAGAAATATGTCATTGTTAAGACAGAAGGAAATACAGCTTATATTGCGCTTGATTTTGTTCAGCAATATACAAACATTGAGTATGAGGTATATGACAATCCGAGCCGTGTAATGATCGTCAGCGACTGGGGCAAGAAGAAAGTTGCCGAGGTTAAGAAGGATACTCAGGTTCGTTACCGCGGTGGTGTGAAGAGTCCGATCCTTTCAGATGTCAGCAAAGATGATACAGTTACAATTATTGAAAACGAAGGATCATGGGAGAAAGTCCGCACAAAAGACGGATTTATCGGCTATGTGAAAGACAGTGCACTCAGGACACCGGAGACCAAGAATGTAACCAGAAAATTTAACGAACAGAAATTTACCAGTATCAAGAAAGATTACAAGATTAACCTGGCATGGCACAATGTAACCAATAGTTCCGCTAATAACGGAGTGCTTGAAAAGATAGCAAAAAGTAAAGGGCTTACAACACTTGCGCCGACCTGGTATCATGTAGCAGATACGGAAGGTAATATAAAGTCAATCTCGTCGACAGATTATGTGAACTATGCACATAAAGCGAATATTGAAGTGTGGGCGACCGTCAGAGATTTTGACGGAGGAATCAATTCGCAGAAAGAATCTTATGAATTATTAAGCCATACTTCACGGAGAGAGAAGCTGATCAATCAACTGGTTGCAGCGGCATTGCAGACCGGAATTGACGGAATTAATGTTGACTTTGAAAAGATATCAAAAGAATGTGGTGAACATTATATTCAGTTTATCCGCGAATTATCTGTAAGATGCAGACAGAATGGTCTGGTATTATCCGTGGATAATTATGTTCCGAAGGGCTATAACATGCAGTATAACCGTAAAGAGCAGGGAATCGTAGCAGATTATGTTATCATTATGGGTTATGACGAACATTTTGCAGGATCACCGGAAGCCGGTTCGGTTTCTTCTTATAATTATGTAAAAGAGGGAATTTCTGAGACGTTAAAAGAAGTTCCGGCAAATAAAGTGATCAGCGGAATTCCATTTTTCACGCGTCTGTGGGAAGTAAGAGCGAAAACGGAAGATGAACTTGCACAAGATGCAGGTACAGCGAACGAAGAGTATACCAACAAAGTAACAAGTAAGGCACTTGGTATGGACAGTGCACAAGCTGTAGTCAAAGAAGCCGGTGTCAAGACGACATGGGATGATGAGACGAAGCAGAATTTCGCAAGCTGGACTTCCGGAGATACGACTTACAGCATTTGGCTGGAAGATGAGAAGTCTATGGAGTACAAGCTTCAGCTCATGAAGAAGAATAAGCTTGCAGGTACAGCTGAATGGGCACTCGGACAGGAAAATTCAGATATCTGGCAACTGATCCAGAAGTATGTAAATTAAATATTGAGAGAATAAACATATAAAATGCCTCCGGCAGACATATATTATGAAGAATAAAGTCTGGCTGGAGGTATTTTTTTTGCATTTTCCAAATATCCGAAAGAACCGGCATATGACGGATGCGACAGGGAAGAAAATAGAATTTATACTGATTCTTCTGGCGCTTATGGTACTTGTACTGCTTAGTAAAAAATTGGAAAAATATGCATCAGGAGAGATTGTAAAACTGACAGAAAAAGAGAAAAAATCGCAGGTGATTGTGCTGGATGCCGGGCATGGCGGAAGTGATCCGGGAAAGATTGGAGTACATGAAGAAAAAGAGAAAGAGATTAATCTGGAGATTGCTTTAAAAGTAGAGAAAATGCTGAAAAAGAAGAAAATAAAAGTAATCATGACAAGAACAGATGATCAGATGTTGGATGATCGATCGGATGCAGGACAAAAAGTCCGGGATCTGCGGGAACGGGTAAGAAAAATCAACGGGGAAAAGCCGGTATTTGCAGTTAGTATTCACCAGAACAGTTACCCGGACGCCGGAATCCATGGGGCGCAGGTGTTTTATTACCGCCATTCGGCAGAGAGTGAACAGGCTGCAAAGACAATGCAGGAAGCATTGCGGGCAGCAGATATCGGAAATACAAGACAGGCGAAAGCAAACGATACTTATTATCTGCTGAAACGGACGGAGGTGCCGATAATTATTGTAGAATGTGGCTTTTTAAGTAACCCGGAAGAAGCAAAAAAACTGACAACTCCGGAATATCAGGACGATGTTGCGAAAGCAATTGTAAATGGAATCGTAACTTGTATGGAGAAATAGAGTGTAGTATAATGAGACACATGGAAACGATTATAAAAAGAGTAAAAAAAGGACAATTGGATAAAGATAGTATTGAGATGGCAGGAGCCATTTTAAAAAAAGGCGGACTGGTTGCATTCCCAACAGAGACAGTATACGGACTGGGTGCAGATGCGTTGAATGAGAAGGCAGCAGAGAAGATTTATGCTGCAAAAGGAAGACCTTCCGATAATCCACTGATTGTACACATTACGAATCTTGGTGCATTGGAAAAAATTACAAAAAATGTTCCGGAGGAGACGAAAAAAATCGCAGATGCATACTGGCCGGGACCGCTGACGATGATTTTTGAGAAGAGCGAAGCAGTTCCGTATGGAACGACAGGTGGGCTGGATACTGTAGCTGTGCGTATGCCGAGTGATGAAGTAGCGCGTGCGCTGATTGATGTGGGCGGTGGATATATTGCAGCACCGAGTGCGAATACATCAGGCAGACCAAGCCCGACAATGGCAGAGCATGTAGAAGAGGACCTGACCGGAAGAATTGATATGATACTGGATGGAGGACCGGTGTCTATCGGACTGGAATCGACAATTCTGGATATGACGGTTACACCGCCAATGATCTTAAGACCGGGTGCGATTACAAAGGAGATGCTGGAAGCATGTATTGGCGAGGTGACAGTTGATAAGGCGGTCATTAAGCCGAACCAACGGCCGAAAGCACCGGGTATGAAGTACCGGCATTATGCGCCGAAAGCAGACTTAAGCATTGTAGAAGGTGAGATGTCAAAGGTTATTTCAAAGATCAATGAACTGGCAGCAGAGCAGGTGAAAGCCGGACATAAAGTTGGTATCATTGGAACCGAAGAGAGTGTAGCTAATTATATCTGTGGAGATGTGAAGTCTATCGGAACCAGGGAAGACGAGTCTACGATAGCCGTTCATTTATTTGCCATTCTGCGGGAATTTGATGCCGATCAGGTCGATTATATTTACAGCGAATCTTTTGATACCGAAGGAATCGGAAGCGCGATTATGAACCGTTTGTTAAAAGCGGCAGGACATCATGTCATAACGGTTTAAACAAATCAATATTATAAATTGATATTTTAAAATCAGAACAAGTGTCAAATGAGGAGGAAAAACATGTCTAAAGTACAGGTTATGGATCACCCATTGATCCAGCACAAAATCAATTGCATCCGCAAAGAGGATGTAGGAACAAAGGAATTTCGTCAGATTGTCAGTGAGATTGCTGCATTAATGTGTTTTGAAGCAACAAGAGATCTGAAGCTTCAGGATGTAAAAATCAAGACACCGATCTGTGAGATGGTGGGTAAAGAATTAAGTGGAAAGAAACTGGCAGTTGTTCCGATTTTAAGAGCCGGTCTTGGTATGGTTGATGGAATGTTAAGCATGATCCCGACTGCAAAGGTTGGACATATTGGTCTGTACCGTGATCCGGATACTTATGAACCGGTTGAATATTATTGCAAATTACCGGCAGACTGCGATGAGAGAGAAGTGTTTGTCGTAGATCCGATGCTTGCTACAGGCGGTTCCAGCGTGGCTGCTATCCAGATGCTGAAAGACAAAGGCGTAAAACATATCCGTTTTATGTGCATTATTGCAGCACCGGAAGGTGTAGAACGTATGCAGAAAGAGCATCCGGATGTAGATGTTTATATCGGTGCACTGGATGAGCGTCTGAATGAACATAAATACATTGTTCCGGGACTTGGCGATGCAGGAGACCGTATTTTCGGAACAAAATAATTGGTGGAGGATGGCAGATGGGAAGCAAAAGAGAAGATTATATCAGCTGGGATGAATATTTTATGGGGGTTGCGCTTCTGTCTGGAAGACGCTCCAAAGATCCCAATACACAGGTGGGATGTTGTATTGTAAGTCAGGATAACAAGATTTTATCTATGGGATATAATGGACTTCCTACCGGCTGTTCAGATGATGAATTTCCATGGGTAAGAGAAGGCGACAATCCGCTGGAGACCAAGTATGTTTATACGGTTCACAGTGAATTGAATGCGATACTCAATTACCGTGGCGGAAGTCTGGAAGGCGCAAAATTATATGTATCTTTATTCCCGTGCAATGAATGTGCAAAAGCGATCATTCAGGCGGGGATCAAAGAAGTGATTTACGACAGCAACAAGTACAAGGGAACGCCGTCCGTGTGCGCATCTATGCGGATGTTTGATGCAGCGGGAGTCCGTTATCATCAATATCACCGGACGAACCGTGAGGTACGGCTGGAGCTTTAAAGCGTAGGATGACAGAATTGTGAGAATACGAAACAATTCGTAGGGCATCTTTTAAGAATAAAACTTAAAAAAGGACGATATACTGGAAGAAGAACAACCTTAATATCATAAAATGAGAAAGAAGGAATTACATATGCCGGGATATCGGACGCAGGTGCTTGTAAATTTTGTAGTCAGAGCTGTGATAGGAACAGCCTTGATCTTTTTTGTAAATCAGTTTTTAAACGCAAGAGGAATTGACATCCGGGTTGGAATGAACCCGGTGACAGTAGTGACTTCCGGTGTACTTGGTACACCGGGAGTTGCTTTATTATATGGAATTTCTTTTTATAGAGGATTCTGAACGCAGTAGGCGACACTGCAGAAATATTTATCCGGAGCCGGAAGTGCCTGAACCCGCCAGAGCGGATATTTTGTGAGCTGGTACAGACCGGAATCTGAATCGATCTCATCAATACGGAAGGAATCTGCGGAAATGGTAAATCCGGTTCCGATTCCTTTTAAAAATGCTTCTCGTATCGTCCAGTAACGGAAAAAAAGCTGTGTACTTTCCCACTCCGGTAAATGTGCGAATCGCAGTTCTTCATCCGGGTGAAAGAAACGGTGGACAAGGTGGCTGCTGCGTGCATTTTCACGTATTTTTTCGATGTCGATACCGACCGGGGAAGAAAAGGAAAATGCAAACGCAATCTGCTCTTCCGAATGAGAGAGATTAAAGGAAAGCCGCGGCAGATGTCCCAGACCTCTGGCTGTAAGTGCATCATAATCCAGATAAAGTTTGCCATGTGTGCCTGTACGAAGCACAAGTTCTTCCGGTGCAATGTACAGATATTTTCCAAGCAGCAGACGTAAGAGAAAGCGCGCAGTCTGATGCTGGATACGGTCTTTTTTCTGTGAATAACCGGCAATCCGGTTCCGTTCTTCTGTGGAAAGAATTTGCGTATCCTGTGCATCTGGTGGGAAATCTTCTGTTTTAAAAAACCAGACGTCTATCGTCTGCATTGGCAGGGTAAAAGCTGCCGAAGATAAATCTGAAAAGTGATAAATATTTATATTCATGTTGTTATTTCCTGACTGTTTTTTATTAGTATTATATCTTTTGACGTGAAATTTGTATAGAATTTTAAGGAAAATGAAGGACAAAATTTTGGCAGAGTTTCACAAAGATAGAAATTTTCAGAAAAAAGGATAGACAGGAAATAACCGGTAGAGTATAATCGTCCTACAAGTCAAATCTAAGACTTGTGTTGATCTGTTGAAAATAATAATTCTAAGTAATTCGTGCCGTATCGGCGTAGGATTCAATGAAGTGCAACAAGTACATAAGAGTATCAAATCGCAGCGAAAGTGGGCGTAGAAGAAGTGTTTTTACACAGGAGGCAGGCATATGTGAGTAACGGGAATTTAATTATATGTGACCCGGAAGAAGGATATGCGCAGGCACTTGCCTATTATCTGATGCATAAAAAGGAATTTGGCATGGAAGTGCAGGTGTATGACCGGATAGAAAAAGTGCAGGAAATTGCGGACAGAACGAAGATACAGATTTTATTTGTGGCAGCAGAGTACGAAGCAGAAGAACGGAAGAAAGTACCGGCAGAGCAGAAATTTCTGCTGACCGGTGCAGGGAACAGCCAGGTTCTGGAAGATGAGACGGCATTATATAAATATCAGTCGGGAGAGAAGATCGTAAAGCTGCTTCTGGAAAATGTTGATGCTCAGGAGTCGGAAAATATTCTCCTCGGACAGGCAGCAGGAAAGCAGGCAGTGAGACTGATCGGTGTGTATTCACCGGTTCACAGGATCGGAAAGACGTCATATGCATTAAAGCTTGGAGAAGAACTGGCAGTGAATGCGAATGTATTATATCTCAACCTGGAACTGTATAGTGGTATTGGCGGACATTTTGCAGGAGAAGGACAGACGTTGTCGGATCTTCTGTATTATGCGAGACAGGAAAAAGGAAATCTTGGTTTATTTCTTACAACGATCGTGCAGCATAGAAGACATTTGGATTATGTACATCCAATGGCGGTCGCAGAAGACGTAAAGGCAGTAAGTGTACAGGAATGGAAAGATCTGCTTACGAAGATCGCAGAACAGAGTATTTATGAGATGATCGTACTTGATATTGATGAAGGACTCCCACAGGTATATCAATTATTGCGGGTGTGTACAGAAGTACATGTTCCGGAGATAAGGGACCGATATGCACAGGCGAAGATCCGGCAGTTTGAACAGGAACTTACGCTTCTGGGTTACGAAGATGTATTGCAGAAAATCAAAAGGAAGGATGTACATGATTGAGGCGGAACAGTTACATGCGAGGATTCTTGAAAAACTGGATCTGACAAGAGAAGTGGAAGATGAAGAACTGACCGGGATTATTTATCAGGTATTACAGGAAGCCGGGCAGAAAGAATATATTCCGCTGAAGATAAGGACAGCGCTTGGAAAGGAACTGTTTAATGCGTTCAGAAAACTGGATCTTTTACAGGATTTTCTGGAGGATGATGAGATTACTGAAGTGATGATCAATGGAGTACAGAGCATTTTCTATGAAAAACATGGAAAGCTGTATGAAGCAGAGAGACATTTCTTGTCCAGGGAGAAACTGGAAGATGTGATACAGCAGATTGTGGCGGGTTCAAACCGTATCGTCAATGAAGCATCACCGATCGTAGATGCGAGGCTGCCGGACGGCTCCCGAGTGAATGTCGTGCTTGCTCCGGTTGCGTTGAACGGACCAATCGTAACGATCCGTAAGTTTCCCAAAGATGCAATCACAATGGAGCAGCTGATTGCATGGGATTCCGTTAGCGAGGAAGTTACAGAATTTCTTGCTATGCTTGTAGTAGCAGGATATAACATATTTATCAGTGGAGGAACCGGTTCCGGGAAGACCACATTTCTAAATGCATTATCTCAATATATACCCAAAACAGAACGAATTATTACGATTGAGGACAACGCAGAGTTAAAAATACAGGATGTAAGCAACCTAGTCAGTCTGGAAGCCAGAAATGCAAATGTTGAAGGGAACGGAGCGATTACGATCCGTGATCTGATCAAATCGGCGCTGCGTATGCGACCGGATCGTATTATTGTCGGTGAGGTGCGCTCGGCGGAAGCAATAGATATGCTTCAGGCACTTAACACCGGACATGACGGGAGCCTTAGTACCGGACATGCGAACAGTCCAAAGGACATGCTCGCAAGACTGGAGACAATGGTATTAATGGGAATGGATATTCCGCTTCCGGCGGTCAGAAGACAGATTGCGTCCGGGATTGATATCATTGTCCATTTGGGAAGATTACGGGATAAGAGCAGGAAGCTGCTGGCAGTTACAGAAGTGATGGGATACGAAGCCGGAGAAGTGATACTGAAACCATTATATACATTTGAAGAGACAGGAGAAGTACATGGGAAGATTCAGGGGATCTGGAGAAAAGAACGAGAGCTTGAAAATATCACAAAATTACTGGCAGCAGGCTGTAAAACCGGCAGAACGAATGAAAATGGCAGGGCAGACAGCTGCGCTTCTTGCACTGACTGCATGGCTCTATTATCGGGAAATCTGGGCAGTGGTGTTTCTGATACCGGTCGGAATTCTGTATTACCGGATGAAGAAAAAGGAATGCGTGAGGAAAAAACAACAGGTGTTTCTTTTGGAGTTCAAAGAGATGATCCAGAGTCTCGCCGCGGGACTGAACACAGGATATTCAGTGGAAAACGCAGTGCGGGAGACGCAAAAAGAATTAATGATGGTCTATCCCAAAGAGGCAGTTATTTCTAAGGAACTGGCAGTCATGACAAGAAAACTGAGGCTTAGTATGTCGATGGAACAGGTATTTGATGAGTTCGCAAGGCGGGTAGATATGGAAGATGTACGGAATTTTTCAGTTGTATTTACAGCAGCGAAAAAAAGTGGTGGAGATATGATCGCGATCATTCGGAACACTGTGGATCAGATCAGTGGAAAAATAGAGGTAAAGAGGGAGATCGAAACACTTCTTGCGGCAAAGAAATATGAATATAAAGTAATGTCGATCATTCCCTATGCCATTATCGCTTATATGCGGCTGAGTTTTCCGGAATTTATGTCTTACCTGTATGGAAATATATTAGGAATCGGGGTGATGTCTGTATGTTTGGGAATCTATGCCGGCGCATACGTGCTTGGTGCAAAAATGGTAGATATCGAAGTCTGAGCGTGGGTATTGCTGTGAGCATGTTCATTCTGGGGCTTACACTTCTGGCGGTGGATTTCGGACAGACACGGACAGCGATGAAAGATGGGTTGACAAGAAACCCATCCGGGAAAGGAAGCAGTATGCATGATCTGGAAGCGGTTATCGGCGATTCACAGAAAGAAAAACTGAAAATTGAAGTTGGAGAACAGGAATATACAAAACAGGATATGAAGAAATTCTTCCGACGCTGTATCAGAAAAATTGAGAAGCAGATGCCGGGAGAAAATGAATCACTGGATCATGTAGAACAGGACCTTAATCTGATGACAACGCTGGAAGGAGAACCGGTGGAGATAAGCTGGGAATTATCGGAATACAAGGTTATGAATGTATATGGTGAGATCCAGAAAGAACATGTTCGGACAGACGGTACGCCGATCGAGCTTCATGCAGTACTGACTTATACGAAAGATCGGATGGAACAGGCAAGATACAGTTGTGCTGCAGTGATCTATCCGGAGTCACTCAGCGGAAATAAAAAAGAAACAGCAAGACTGAAAGAGAAAATTGAAGAAAAAGAAAAAGAGACACGGGAAAAGAAACGTTTTGTCCTGCCACAGACACTAGGGCAGAAAGCGGTGAAATATTACCGGGAGATGGATTACCGGGGACTGATCGTAATCGTGATGGGTATTCTTACGGGTGTGCTTTTGTGTGCACTGGAGAAACAGAAAGACGATGAAGCGAAAAAAGAACGGCAGAAGCAGATGCTTCTGGATTACCCGGAAGTTCTGAACAAACTGACGCTGTATTTAGGGGCAGGAATGACATTAAAACGGGCATGGTGGAAGATTGTAACAGATTATGAAGCACAGAGAGAAGTCTGGGGTGAACGTTTTGTATATGAAGAAATGAAACAGACCTGTTATGAGATGGAAAGCGGCATCATGGAGTCAGAGAGCTATGAGCGTTTCGGCAGAAGATGCGAAAGGCAGGAGTATATACGACTCGGCGCACTACTGTCACAGAATCTGCGCAAAGGTGGAAAAGGACTGGGACAATTGCTGAAAACAGAAGCCATACAGGCGCAGGAAGAACAGAAAGCACACGCAAAGAGAGCAGGAGAAGAAGCAGGAACGAAGCTGTTACTTCCATTGTTTCTGATGCTTGCAGTTGTTCTGGTGATTGTGATCGTACCGGCATTTTTGTCGGTGCAGTTGTAGGTATACTTAAAATGTAAATGGTGTGAAAGAAAAAGGGATACAAAAGTAAAATGAAAATATAAAAAGGAGCGGAAATTATGTGGAGATGGTATCGGTTGAAACAGGTTTTACAGGAAGAAGACGGAATTGGTGTAGTGGAAATTATTTTAATTCTGGTCGTGCTGATCGGTCTGGTTTTAATTTTCAAATCACAGTTGACCAGTCTGGTAGAGACGATTTTCGAGAAGATCACCAGCGAAAGTTCGGGAATATAGGAGGATAGAATGATGGTGTCAGGTGCAAAAAAAGGAGAAGTGACAGCCTATCTTAGCCTGATATTTATTCTGTTTATATCATTTGTCGGGGGCATTATGGAAAGTGCCTCCGTACAGATGGCAAAAAATTACAGGCGTGCGGATATGAACCGGGCAATGGAGTCCGTATTTGCAGAGTATCAGAAAGAACTTCTGGATGAATATGAGATTTTTGCATTGGAAGCAACTTATGAAACAGGGACGTATGGCGAAAGAAATATAAAGAAACGGCTGGAATTTTATGGGGCTGAAGGAATGGAACAGTCTGTGAAACGGCTCAGCCTTTTGACGGATCATGGTGGACAGCCTTTTCTTGAACAGGTGGCGGTTTATATGGAAGAGAAGTATGGAATGGATAAAGTGAAAGACCTGACAGGAAAAAGCGCAGACTGGAAAACACAGGAAGAAGAAGCGGGAAAATACGAAGAAAATGAGAAGAAACAGCAGGGAGAACTGGATCAGTTATTAGAAGAAAATGAAGGAGAACTTCCAGAGAAAGATAATCCGATTGCCCATGTAGCAGGTCTTAAAAAGTCGTCTCTTCCGGAATTGGTGATGCCGAAAGGAAAAGAAGTATCTGACAAGCAGATGAACCTGGCGGACACACTGGAATACAGAGGGAAAAGAGAGGGTTATGGTGACTTCTCGGATGTATCGGAAGGAATTGGAAAGTTAGATCATTTGCTTTTGGGAGAATATCTGATGGAACATTTCCCTGATGCAACAAAAGCAGGACAGAAAGGAGACCTGCTGGATTACCAGTTGGAGTATTTTCTGGAAGGAAAAGGAAGCGACCGGGAGAATCTGGAAGCTGTTGTAAAGAAACTGCTGATGTTACGTTTTGTTCCTAATTATATATATTTGCAGGGAAATGCTGCAAAAAAAGCAGAAGCGAAGGCGATGGCATTATCGCTTTGTGCGGTTCTTGCAGTTCCGGCGGTAACAGAGGCGGCAGCGCAGGTAATTCTTCTTGCATGGGCGTATGGAGAGTCGCTTGTAGATATACGAAGCCTGCTGGGAGGAGGGAAGATACCGCTTGTCAAATCAGATGAAAACTGGCAGTTATCTCTGGCGGGATTGTTGAAATTAGGTGAAGACGGAGATTTGAATGATGGAAAAGACTGCAAAGAAGGACTGGGATACCGGGACTATGTGCGCATGTTGTTATTTCTCACGAGTAAGGAGAAATTAGGACTTCGTGCACTGGATATGATCGAAGGCACATTGCGGGGGCGGTTCGGACTTGTTTTCTTCCGTGCAGACCAGTGCATCAGCAAGATAGAAATGAAAAGTACCTGTAAACTGCGGCGTGGGATTACTTATCAGTTTCCAACTTACTATGGATATCGCTAGGGGTGAAGACAGATGCTCTTTCGGACAAATAAAGAAAAACTTTTCATAGAACGAAGAAAGGAGAAGGATTCGTGCCATGATAAAAAATTATAAACTCCCCTTAAGACCTATCGAACGGACATCGTCTGAAAGAGTATCTGTCTTCACCTCTCGAAAAGGAAGTATCACAGTTGAGGCGGCTATAGCAGTGCCGATATTTTTCCTTGCAGTAGTCTGTCTTTTGTATTTGATGGAGATGATGGCAGTGCAGACGGCAGTGCGAAGCGGACTGCAGTACGCAGGAAAAAGGGCAGCGCAGGAATATGCCATAAAACCTTTTATGCAGACGAAGCAATTGGAAAAGGAAGTGGTTGAAGGAATCGGTGCTGATCGGTTAGAGAGAAGTATTGTGGAAGGTGGCAGTGCAGGAATCGACTGCAGTCATTCGCAGATGTCAATACGGACAGGAATTGCGAATCTACAGGCGGAATACAGGATTCGTGTTCCAATTCCGATGTTTTCCATCCCTACGATAACATGTGGTGTGGAATTAAAGATCAAGGCGTGGACTGGTTATGAAAAAGAAGGATTTGGAGATCAGCAGAAAGAAACGGTATATATCACAGAAACAGGAATGGTTTACCACAGGGATTATCACTGTGCTTATCTGGATCTGACGATTAAGAGTGTGTCAAATGGACAACTGGATACTCTGCGCAACAGCAGTGGTGGAAAGTATCATCCTTGCGAGCACTGTCATCCGGCAAATGCAGGATCGGTATTTATTACCAATTATGGAAACCGGTATCACAGTTCTGTCTTGTGTAGTGGACTAAAGCGTACAGTATATGCCATTCCGGTGTCGGAGGCAGCAGGAAAAGGAGTGTGTTCAAAATGTGGAAAATAAGTCAGATGGTCTGCCTTGGGATTCTGGCAGGTATGTCTGTTACGGATTTATTATATCGGAAAGTGTCTGGAGAGCTTCTTGCGGCAGCGGGAATTGGAGCAGTCATTTTTCAGATATGCTATGGAAAATGTAATGTCTGGATTCTTGGCGGTGGAATTGCAGTCGGATTATGCTTCCTTGGGATCAGCAGACTGACAGGTGAAGGAATAGGATATGGAGACAGCATCATGATTCTGTTGCTTGGAATTTATCTGGGAATCTGGAAATTGCTGATTGTACTCTCTGGTGCATTTTTTCTTCTCGCACTGGCTGCGGTCGTGTTACTTAGTTATTACAGTATCCGGGGAAAGGGTATGGCGCAAGGAACTGTGGGGATGAAGAAAATATCCCGTAAGTATGCACTTCCCTTTTATCCATTTCTGACATGTGGATATATATTGTATCTGGTCAGTTGGAAATAGAGCTGGGAGAAGACAAAGCTGAGAGGAGGCAGAAGTGTGAAAAGAAGAAAATTATCAGGAAGCATGACTGTAGAGATGTCTTTCTTAATGCCGATGATATTATTTCTGATCATGGGGTGTATTTTGGCGGTTTTTTACTATCATGATAAAAATATTCTCAGTGCGGCAGCATATGAGACAGCAGTGGTCGGAAGTACAAAAGCAAGGGAAAAAGATGGCGTAGAAACAGGAAAATTACAGGCATTATACAGAGAGCGGATAAGAAAAAAATGCGTTTTATTTCCAACGGGTCGAGCAAATGTAACCGTCGGAAAAGAAGAAATAGAAGTGACGGTAACCGCGAAAAAAGGAAAATTCAAAGTAGCGGTCCGAAAATGTGCTGCCGTTACAGAACCGGAAAGGAAGATCCGGGAGAAAAAGAAACTGGAGGAATTGGCAAATGGAGCGAAAAATAACAATTGAGGAAGAGACAGAATACAAAGAAGATTATCAGATGCGTATGCTGATGAGTAATGAAATTATAGGAATATTGCCAGTGAGAGGTAGAGGATTTAACGGGCGAAGTTGCTATGATTATAATGTGAGCGGCAAGATTTCTATGCGGGCAATGTATGAGCGAAATGAAATCAGTGCGAAAGACATAAAAATATTTCTGGAATGTTTAAGTATGGCGCTTGAGGAAGTGCAAAAATATCTGTTGGACATTCATTGTATATTATTAAACCCGGAATATATTTTTTATGAGGAGGAGCAGTTTTATTTCTGCTATTATCCACCGAAGACATCGGAATTATGGAAAGACCTGCATGAATTGACGGAGTATTTTGTCAAACATGCAGATTATCAGGATGAGGAAAGTGTACAGACGATCTTTTTTCTGCATAGAGAGACGATGGAAGAAAATTACAGCCTGGATAAGATTATGACAAAGATTCTCTATCAGGAGGATGAGCGAAAAGAAACCAGAGAGAATGAGGACAGAGAGATACAGAAAAAGGAGGTGCAAAACAGGAGGAATCTGTGGGAAAAAGAGGAAGTGCAGTATGATACGAGAGAACATGACTGGATCGCAGAGCAGGAGATGGGAAGCCTGATCATGGAAGAGACGGAGAATCTGTGGACACCGGTAAGGCGTTTCCTTAGAAAACACAAGAAGCCACGCTGGGGTGAATGGGATGATCTTCATATTGAAGAGGAAGAATTATAGATACAATTATGGATGGAATTGTAAAAGAAATTTTGATTTTTATATGTAATATATGCTATACTCAAGAAAAGATATCAGATAATTTGAAAGTGTGGTCTGACTAAATGAGATATAAACAGGAAAAAGCGCCCTGTACAGTTTTATTGATTCTGGCAAATATTATTGTATTCTTTGTACTGACAGCAAAAGGAATGACCGAGGATGCGGAATTTATGCTTGGACATGGAGCCATGTATGTTCCTTATATTATAAATCGTGGAGAATACTATCGATTGTTTACGAGCATGTTTATGCATTTTGGATTCGATCATCTTGCGAATAATATGGTAATGTTGCTTGTTATAGGATGGAATCTGGAAGGTGAGATTGGAAAGATTAAGTTTTTGATCATATATTTCTTAAGTGGGCTGAGTGGGAATATCTTATCAGCACTCTGGGATATGCAAACGGGTGATTATGCGGTATCCGCAGGCGCATCCGGCGCAATCTTCGGGATTGTGGGAGCAATTTTATATGTAGCAATTCGTAACCGCGGCCGGATTGGAACGATTACCGGTCGCGGCATTCTATTTATGATCATACTGAGTCTGTACTATGGATTTACCAGTGGCGGTGTGGATAATTTCGCACACATTGGTGGTCTGGTATCCGGTCTCGTTCTTGCAGTGTTATTGTACTGGAAGAGAAAGCGTAAATACCGTGAAAGTGCCTGGGACTGAGGAGACAGTAAGTGTTCCGCCATGGGACGTGGCAATTCTCCGTGCCAGCGCAAGGCCAAGACCGGTTCCATCTTTTTTATAAGTGACGAATGGCTCAAAGATCTTATCACGTTGTTCCGATGTGATACCGCAGCCATTGTCCCGGATCTCGATTACAAGAGACTGTTTTGCAAGACGGGCTTCCAGAAAAATGGAAGGAAGCTGTTCCGGGTTTTTCAAAGCCGGACTGAGTACAGCAGCTTTTGCATTTGTTAAGAGATTCAGTAACAGTTGACGCAGTTTTACCGGATCAGCCTGAATAACCGGAAGCGCAGGCGGAATTTTAGAAGTCATTTGAATATCGGTATCCAGGATGGATGTAGCAAAAGAAAGAGCAACACTCCGGAGGAAGGTATTCGTGTCGAGTGACTGAAGAGACAGGCGGTCTCCGTTATTAAAATCGGAGAGTTCCTCCAGAAGTTGTTTCATATATTCAACATCCTGGTGCATGTTCTTCCAGTGCTTCGAGGGAAGAAGTTCAGGAAATTCATTTTCCAGAAACTGCAGGTTACTGTATACCAGCGTAAGCGGGTTGCGGATTTCATGACTGATGGTACTGATCTCCATACGGTGATGGGAGAGAAGTCGGGTGAGAAGTTCCTTTTTCTCAGGGCTTTCTGCCATGATCTGTTGTAATTTGTCGTAGTCTGTCTGCGTAAACATAATACTTACCGCCTCCTTTCTGATTACTCAGTTTAGCATTGGCGGTTAAAATAATCAATTACATTTATAGAAAGGAAGAAGACATTATGAGAGACGATAATTGTATTTTTTGTAAACTGGCAAATGGGGAGATCCCGACAGCAACTTTATATGAGGACGAAGATTTTCGTGTGATTCTGGACGCTAGTCCGGCTGCAAAGGGACATGCACTGATCCTTCCAAAGCAGCACTATGCGAATCTGTATGAGCTGGATGATTCTGTTGCATCAAAAGTACTCATACTGGCGAAAAAGATGATCACTAAGATGACAGACATTCTTGGATGTGACGGGTACAACATTGTACAGAATAACGGAGAAGCTGCCGGACAGACAGTATTTCATTTCCATATGCATTTGATTCCGAGAAGCAAAGGCGATGAGGTAGGTCTTGGCTGGAAGATGGGCGAGCTTACAGATGAGGACAAGGAAGACATCCTGTCTAAGGTAAAATAAGATACAAGAGGCAGAGAATGTGTGTACATCACAGAATAATCTGCAGGTTTCATAAAAAGCAGGCAACAAAGGATAAGTTATAGTTATAAAGGAAAGATGGGTGAGGTGTATGAACGTTCGATCAATTGGGAAACAAGCATTTGATGCAATTTATGAATCTAATCTTGATTATGTGTATCGTACAGCGTGTTATTACACCCAAAATCATTATCAGGCTGAAGAGATTACTCAGTGTGTATTTATTAAGTTGTACGATAATATAGATAACGTAAATATGCAGTCTGTGAATTCGTGGCTTTTAATAACAACAAAGCATATGGCATTAAATTACAAAAGAGATTATGCACGGGAAACACTGATAGATGAACTTCTGTATGATAATGAAGTCGGAGACAGTCTAGAAACATGTTATATGACTGAGTTTGACAGGACAAAGCGAAAAGAACTGGCGGATGAAATCTATCTGAGATTATTTGAGGAAAATAAACGCTGGTATGATGCCCTAATGGCGGTCTATTTGCTTGAAAAGCCACAGAAGGATGTGGCACGTGAGATGGGCATTTCGCTGGAAGTGTTACACAGCATGCTATATCGTGCGAAGAAATGGATTCGTAAAAATTACGAGAAGAGATATCGTTATTTAGACGAGGCATAAGAAAAGGCTAATCTATAGGACAAAAGGTATAAGAAAAGCAGGTCGCAACAGGAATTTGCCTGTATGACCTGCTTTTATATACCTATTATTTACGCTTGCGGCTGACCGATTCAATCAGATCGATGATCGTATCGATAGAGTTCTGCTGAGAGGACTGCTTCATGGCATCGATGTATTTCTGACGGTTCTCATATACCTGATCTACCGTTGCCAGAAGGCTCTCGTTTGTCATCGTCTCTTCTTCCAGAACAACGCTGAAGCCCTGACGTTCAAATGAACGGGCATTCAGGATCTGGTCTCCACGGCTGGCGCTTGCCGGAAGTGGGATCAGGATGTTTGGCTTATGTAAAGCAAGAAGTTCGCAGATAGCGTTCGCTCCGGCACGGGAAATAACAACATCTGCCATTGCAAACAGATCCTTCAGTTCATCTTTGATATATTCGTACTGCATATAACCATCTAAGTGATTCAGTGTAGGATCAAGACGTCCTTTACCGCACAGATGGATGACCTGATATTTCTTCAATAACTGTGGAAGGATGGCACGGACTGCATTGTTGACTGCAACAGCGCCAAGACTTCCGCCGATGATGAGGATAACAGGTTTGTCAGATGTGAAACCGAGAAATTCTCTGGCTTTGAACTTATCACCGGTTAACAGTTCCTGGCGGATCGGTGATCCGGTAAGAACCGCTTTGCCTTCCGGCAGATAGCGAAGTGTCTCCGGAAAATTGCAGCAAATCTTTGTTGCAGCGGAAAAGGATAACTTGTTCGCAAGTCCCGGTGTCATATCAGATTCATGAATAATGGAAGGAACATGACAACTCTTACCAGCCAGAACAACAGGTACGGATACAAATCCACCTTTGGAGAAAATAACGTCCGGCTTTAGAATCTTGACCAGTTTCCTTGCATCTCCAAGACCTTTGAGAACACGGAATGGATCTGTAAAATTCTGAACGCTGAAATAACGTCTTAACTTACCGGTTGCAATCCCGTGATATGGGATTCCAAACTGCTCGATCAGTTCTTTTTCAATTCCGTTGTAAGAGCCGATATAGTGGATATCGTATTGCAATTCTTTTAAACGAGGAAGCAGTGCAATATTAGGAGTAACGTGACCTGCCGTACCGCCTCCGGTTAAAATAATTCGTTTCATAGTGACCTCCCAGATTTTAGCATTTACCTTTGTGGTAGTTATACTATATAATAAATGTACTATAATTGATGTCAGGTCTGAAAACATGACAGACCTCTGTACTTATATATTATACGTTACAGGGAAAATAGGTCAAGAGAAAGAAAAAAGTTCATTGATTTTTGAGAAAGAAAGGGAACAGGAAAAACATGAAAGAAAGCAAAGATCCATTCGATCGGATGATCCTGGATGATTTGGAGCGGGAAGCTGATGAGATTCGGCGCAACGTAGCAGCAGCGAATCTTCCGCCGATGACCAATGAACAGAAAGAAAGAATACGTGAAAATATCCAGAAAGAAATAGATGCCCGTGAGGTGCAGAAAATCTGCGAGCAATTGCCGAAAGAGTATCAGGAAGCCTTGAAAATCGGAATGGAAACGATAGAAAAAGAGAATCGGAAATCTGGCAAAGATAACGAAACGGAAGCAACGAAAGTCAGGGCAGATAAGGAAACGGAAGAGCTGAAAGCCGGAGCAGATAAGGAGACGGAAGAAGGAGAACCAGGATTCGGAGCAAATAAGGAGACAGAAGAAGGAGAACCAGGATTCGGAGCAAATAAGGAGACAGAAGAAGGAGAACTGAGTGCCGGAACAGATGAGAAAAAGCATAGATCCAGGAGAAAGGCATATCTTTCACGGGTGGCGGCAGCAGTTGTTATAGTTCTGCTTGCAGGCGGAATCGGAGTTACCAGCTTTGGAGGACCTGAACGGGTGATGGAGATGATGAAGAGAAATGTCGGCAGTCGAGAAGTAGAGCAGGTGGATTCAAATAAAGATAACTTGGTGATTAAAGAAGAAAATGAGGAAGAGGCATACCAGAAAATAAAGGATGAGTTGGGAATTGATCCTGTGAGAATTGTAGTAAGACCAAAAGAATTTAAGTTTGGTTGGGCTAAAATAGAAAAGAATGCGCAAATTTCAGAAATGCTATATCGATATAGGGGAGAAAATATTTTTTTCGTAATTAATGCTTCTCAATCAAACAATTCATGGGGAACAAATGTCGATGATAAAGAAATTAAAGATTATACGAGAAAAATAAAGGGGGTAAAATTTCAAATAAAAGAATTTGAAACTGTAAAATCTAAAGAGAGACGATATGCTGCAAGATTTGAATATGGAGGAACTGGATATTATCTAATGGGAGTTATGCCAAGAAGAGATTTTAATAATATTTTAAAAAATCTGCATTTTTTTGAGAAATAGGCGTCAGTTTTTCCAAACTTATGTGTCTTTATATATAGAGGATGAGAAATGAGGAGAATATGGAAGAGACATAGTATGGGAGGTGCTGATGAAAAAAAGAAATCGAAAAGTATATTCGCTTCTGTTAGTAATGTTAATGCTGACCTGTTTATTATGGAACAGTACATTATCTGTAAAAGCAGAAAATGAGAAAAAGATTGGTGAGTCATATCTGACTCATCAGGAGGAAGCCGAAGGTACAACGCCCAAAAAGGTAACTCGTGGAGAAGATTTGTTGACTGGATATTCCAAAATCCGGAGGATGGGACCGGAGAAGTTATATGCAGGTGGCTCAACAATAGCTGCGCATTTAGTTGATAGTGTGGGTGTTTCTGTTATGGTAGAGCGTGCCAAGGAAGGCGACACCGAATGGGAATTTTACGATGGCTGGCAGAAATTTAATGAAAACACAGATAATGTGTCGTCATGGAAGCAGATGGATGTTGAAGGTGACTGGTATTACCGGGTTCGATGTGTACATTCAGCTAATGAGGATATAAGCAGTAGCTTTACAAACGGTGTTTTCATTGAAAAAAAGAGTATCTTTGAGCTTTAAAAAAGAAAATAAGTATAAAGAAAACAAGTATAAGGAAACCAAAAACTAATTTAACAAAGGAACATGTGCAATGCGGGGACTGCGCCGGGCGCTGAGTGGAAAGGCGTCTGAAGAAACTGTCAATAATATTTTAAAAAGAAAGAGAATATTTCAGTTTACCGAGTTTTTCAACCGCATGCAAACAAAGTTAGGACTTATTGGAAGCTTGGCGTTCGGCGCAGTCCCCGCATAAGATTCTAAAAATTGAAAAAAGACAAGTGAAAAGATAAGCGAAAAAGCTGCCGTAATGGCAGCTTTTTTGATGGAAAATTCGCAAAAAGTTGGAAAAGTGGATGAAAACGGTCAAAAACAGGTTGGAAAAGTGGATGAAAATAGCCAAAAATGGGTTGGAAAAATGGATGAAATCATGTATGATGTTGAAAATGATTTCCTGTGGCTGAAAGATGCAGGAGTTGCGATACCTGTATATAATATCAGTGAACCGAAGCTTCCGCTGGTGATAAGCGAGAACCGCAATCTGTTCAAATTATTTTTCTCGGATGTAGGATTGCTGACAAGCCGGTATTCAAATCAGGTGAAAATGCCGATATTAAATAAAGATAAAGCCATCAACAATGGTGCACTATTTGAAAATGTGGTCGCACAGGAACTATTAGCAAAAGGGCATAAAGAATATTATTTTAACAGCAAAAAGCAAGGAGAACTGGACTTTGTAATAGAACTGGATGGAAAAGTAGTTCCGTTGGAAATTAAATCGGGGAAAGATTATAAACGTCATTCCGCGTTAAATAACGTGCTGAAATGTGAAAAATATCAGATTTCAGAAGGATATATTTTCTCAGAAGGAAATGTTGAGACTGTCGGACGGAAAGTTTATATGCCGATTTATATGATTATGTTTTTGGAAGAGAAGAAGATGGAAAATACAATATATAAACTGGATCTCAGTGGGCTTGCGAACAGAATTTAGAGAATATCATTTAGAAAACCAGCCACCCTCCGGAAAAGTAACGAATCAATGCTGTCTTTTCCGAAGAATGGCTGGTAAAAAAATGCTGTTTAAGTTTTTAATAAAGCAGTATGGATGTCCTAGTTCTCGTTTAATGCCTGGCGAAGCGCATGTGCAAGCTGATCCGGGCAGGATGTTGCTTTGCTGCCGCAGGTGATTCCCTCTAAGCGGGAAATTGCTTCGTTAGCATCCATTCCGCGAACGAGACTACTGAGTCCTTTTGTATTTCCGTTGCATCCGCCGAGAAATTCAACGTTTTTGATGGTAGTTCCGTCAAGTTCAACGTGAATTAACTGGGAACAGACACCGGTTGGTCTATAATCCATGGTAATTACCTCCTGATATATTAATGTGGATGAAAGTATCCAATGCGCATTATAACAGAGTTGGGAAAGAAAAGCTACAGGAAATCTTTTAAAATTAACCGTTCCTGTGTTATACTGAAATCTCAGGTTGTATGAGTTTGTGTTTTCTGTTTTATACAGAATACAAGGCAGGATTATAATAAAATTATTTTTAAATTATGAAGAGAGGAACGAAATTATGATAGGTATTATCGGAGCAATGGAAGAAGAAGTCGCTGCATTAAAAGAAGCGATGCAGGTCGAGTCTGTGACAGAGTACGCATCCATGACATTTTGTAAAGGCATTTTATGCGGGAAGGAAGTTGTGATTGTCCGCAGCGGAATCGGTAAAGTAAATGCAGGAATCTGTGCGCAGATTCTGGTAGATAAATTCGACGTAAACGCATTGATCAACACGGGAATTGCGGGATCACTGAACGCGAAGATTGATATCGGGGACGTTGTAGTGTCCAAAGAAGCACTGCATCACGATATGGATGCGACAGAATTTGGTGATCCGATTGGACAGGTGCCGCGTATGGATACACTGGCATTCCCGGCAGACGAGCGTCTGATCGGGCTTGCAAAAGCGGCAAATGAAAAGGTAAATCCGGATATTCATACATTTGTCGGAACGGTGGCGAGTGGTGATCAGTTTATTGCAAGCCAGGAAGCAAAAGATAAGATTGTAAATAATTTCCATGCTTACTGTACAGAAATGGAAGGGGCTGCGATTGCGCATGCCGCATATCTGAACAAAGTTTCGTATGTCATTATTCGTGCTATTTCGGACAAAGCCGACAACAGCGCACATGTTGACTATCCGGAGTTTGAAAAGATGGCAATTGCCCGTAATATCAAGCTTGTACAGGAAATGCTGACATCTATGTAAATAAGTTAGAAATTATTTTGTGACATAAGAAAAGAAAATCGGACAGTATGCGACAGATGCATGTCGAATACTGGGGAACGAATTTTCGGCCCTCCTCTAAGATTTCAATTATAATGCTTAGAAAAGGAGGGCTTTTTTATGTTGAAAATGATAGTAGAAAAACAAGTGCTGCTGATAATTGCGGGAGTGTTTATGGCATTGGGGATCGGGAGTAAATGTGTGGTCGATGCGACGCTCAGAAAACTGGTGTATGGAGCGGGAAATATGAATAAAAGTACACATCCGTTTATCCGGCTGGTGCGGGCGAAATTTGAGCATGCCTGTATGATCAGTGAGAAGGTGGAAAATGTAGGCGTTTTTGTGGATAAGTACCTGTATGAATACCGGGTGCTGGGGATACGTTTACATACGCTTCGGAGAATGGAGCGGATATCGGCAGTTTTATGTATTTGCTGCGGAGTGACCGGAGCAGGACTTCAGTATGTGCAGGATGGCGGAATGACGGATGTGGTACTTAAGACAGGCGCAATTGGGATCGGTGCAGGAATTTTTGTGTTTCTTTTTCATCTGACAACAGATGAAAAATATAAGCTGCAGGTAGCAAGAAACTATATGGTTGACTATCTGGAAAATATCTGTTTGCACCGGTATGAAAAGGCTTACCGGAAAGAGAAGGAAGAGAGCCAGAAAATGAAAGAGAAAGTGGTCGCAGCGAGTGTGGATGTTAGTATGAGCAAGAATATGGCAGTGAATGGAGAAAGTTCAGTTGTAGGAGTGGACATGTCTGCAGAAAAAAATGTGGGGACGTGTACAGATATGATGATGGAGAAAGCCGGAACGGCAGGTACAGAGACATTTGCAAATAAATATCCAGAAAATGAAAATATAGTGGCAGCAAACGCAACAGTTACCCCAATCCGGAAAGAACTGTTGAAAGGGGATTCGCCGGAAGAGAATATCCTGAGGGAAAAGGAAGAAAAGAAAGCAGAAAAAGAAGAGAAAGAAGAGAAAAAGTCAGTGGACAAGGATGTCCTGATCCGACAGATTCTGGAAGAATTCATGGCGTAAGCGAACTTTGCAGCAAGGAACAAGATCTGGGGTGTGGCAGGACTTATCTGGCGACACCCTATTATAACGTATTAAAACTTGCTATAATTTCCGTGATTTGTTAAAATTATGAAGAGAGTATGCATGTCCAAAGATATACGGATAATAACCGGACAGACCGGTCATGCAGAGAGTATTGAGGATGAAATACATGGGTAAAATATATTATATGATGGGCAAGAGTTCTTCCGGGAAAGATACTTTATACAAAGAAGTATTGAAAGCACTGCCGAAGCTTAAGACACTGGTGCTCTATACAACCCGCCCGATCCGGGAGGGAGAACAAGAAGGCATAGAGTATCATTTTGTGACGGACGAAGAGCTGGAGCGATTTGAGAAAGCCGGAAAAATAATTGAAGAAAGAACTTATGATACCGTGTATGGAGCGTGGAAATATGCTACAATAGAAGACGGACAGATAAATCTTGCGGCATATGATTATCTGGTTATCGGAACACTGGAGTCCTATGCCGGAATGAAGAAGTGCTATGGAGCAGAGAATCTGGTTCCAATCTATATAGAAGTGGAAGATGGTGAACGGCTTTCGCGGGCACTTTCGCGGGAACGGCAGCAGGAGCAGCCGAAATATGAAGAGATGTGCCGGAGATTTCTGGCAGATCAGAAGGATTTTTCCGAAGAGAATCTGGAAGAGGCAGGCATCGTCCGACGCTATTACAACGATGATAAGGTACAATGTTTAGAAAAAATTATAGGGGAAATACAAAATGGGAAGTTTTAAAGATGTGGTAGGCCACAAAGACATTATTCAATATCTGCATAATGCAATTTCAGAGGATCGCGTTTCACATGCATATATTCTGAATGGAGAGCGTGGATCGGGAAAGAAGCTGTTGGCGAGATTATTTGCCATGACACTTCTATGTGAAGAACACGGACCGGAGCCGTGTAATCACTGTCATTCCTGCAAGCAGGCAGAGAGTGGGAATCATCCGGATATTATTACGGTTGCACATGACAAGCCGAATACGATCAGTGTAGATGATATCCGTGTTCAAGTGAATAATACGATCGATGTCAAACCATATCAGGGACCATATAAGATTTATATTATCCCGGAGGCAGACAAGATGACGGTGCAGGCACAGAATGCCCTGCTTAAGACAATCGAGGAACCGCCGAAGTATGCAGTAATCTTACTGTTGACAGAGAATGCGGAACTTCTGCTTCCGACGATCAATTCCAGATGCGTTATGCTGAAGCTTCGTTATATCAAAGATAAACTGATCAAAAAATATTTGATGGAGAATCTGGAGATTCCGGACTACAAAGCGGAAGTGTGTACTGCATTTGCACAGGGAAACATGGGCAAAGCAATCATGCTGGCAAATTCCGATCATTTTAATGAGATCCGTGAGGAGGCAATCCAGCTCCTTAAGTATATTCATGAGATGGAGTTAAGCGAGATTGTGGATGCAGTGAGCCACATTTCTGTATACAAACTGGAAATCACAGATTATCTGGATATTATCATGATCTGGTACCGTGATGTCCTAATGTACAAAGCAACGAAAGATCTGGACAAAGTGGTATTCAAAGACCAGATAAAATATATTAAGGAACAGGCACAGAAGAGTTCCTATGAGGGAATTGAACTGATTTTAGAAAGTCTGGAAAAAGCAAAGACAAGATTGAAAGCGAATGTAAACTTCGATCTGGTTATGGAGCTTTTATTCCTTACGATAAAGGAGAATTAGTACGATGACAAAAGTAATAGGTGTAAGATTCAGAACAGCGGGAAAGATCTATTTCTTTGCACCGGGAAAGCTGAAAATACAAACCGGAGATAAAGTAATTGTAGAGACTGCCCGCGGGGTAGAATTTGGTACGGTTGTAACCGGAGAAAAGGAAGTGGAGGATGACAAGATCATGCAGCCACTGAAGCCGGTGATTCGTATTGCAACCGCAGAAGATAAGAAGAAGGATGCCAAGAACAGAGACAAAGAAAAAGAAGCTTTTGGCATTTGTTTGGAGAAGATCCGCAAACACGGTCTGGAGATGAAGCTGATTGATGCGGAGTATACATTTGACAATAATAAAGTGCTGTTTTATTTTACAGCAGATGGAAGAATCGATTTTCGTGAACTGGTCAAAGATCTGGCAAGTGTGTTCCGTACGAGAATTGAATTACGTCAGATTGGAGTAAGAGACGAGACGAAGATCCGTGGAGGAATCGGAATCTGCGGACGTCCGTTATGTTGTCACACTTATTTATCAGAGTTTGCGCCGGTATCGATTAAGATGGCAAAAGAGCAGAATCTTTCTTTGAATCCGACAAAGATTTCAGGTGTGTGCGGACGACTGATGTGCTGTCTGACGAATGAGGAAGAGACTTACGAAGAGCTGAACAGTCATTTACCATCTAACGGAGATCATGTGACAACACCAGAAGGGCTTAGAGGGGATGTACAGTCCGTGAATGTCTTGCGTCAGCTTGTAAAAGTAGTTGTTACGCTGGACAATGATGAAAAAGAGATCCGTGAGTACAAAGCAACCGAATTAAAATTTAAACCAAGACGCCGGAAGAAAGAGCAGAAGTTATCCAAAGAAGAGATGGCAGAGCTTAAGGCATTGGAAGGAAAACGTGGAGATTCTAAGTTAGATGATAATTAATCAAAAACCGGAAGAACGGCTGGACGATCTGCAGATCAAAGGGTATAAGATATTGCAGAATCCGGGACGCTTCTGTTTCGGGATGGATGCGGTGCTCTTATCTGCATTTGCAGATGTAAAGAAGAATGAGAGAGCGCTGGATTTGGGAACGGGAACGGGCATCCTGCCGATTCTGTTACATGCAAAATATAAGGGACAGCATTACACCGGGCTTGAAATCCAGCCGGAGAGTGCAGATATGGCAAGGCGAAGCGTAGCGTATAACAGTCTGGAAGACAAGATAGATATTGTAACAGGAGATATAAAAGAGGCGGCGGAACAATTCGGACCAGCCTCTTTTGATGTTATTACGACAAATCCGCCGTATATGATCGGAGAGCATGGTCTGAAAAATGAAAAAGAAGCACTGTACATTGCAAGACATGAAGCACTGTGTACACTGGATGATGTTCTGGCGCAGAGTGCGAAAGTGCTGAAAGTAAAAGGCCGTTTTTATATGGTGCATCGTCCGTTCAGACTGCCGGAGATCATGACGAAGATGTGTAACTATGGTCTGGAGCCGAAGAGAATGCGGCTGGTATATCCTTATGTGGACAAAGAACCAAATATGGTTCTGATCGAGGGAAGAAAAGGTGGTAATCCGAGAATGACAGTGGAGGCACCGTTGATCGTATATGAAAAAGATGGCAGTTATACACAAGAACTTTTGAAACTGTACGCAGGTGAATAGGCGACAGGTCATTTATAAGTGATTCTGCCGGGCGAATGATAGAGAAGTTTACTGGAATTGCCAGTCAGGGATTGTATGGATTCAATTTAAAAATTTATAATTAAAAAAGGAGACAGAAGATGGCAGGAACCTTATATTTATGTGCAACGCCGATCGGCAACCTGGAAGATATGACATTTCGTGCAGTGCGGATGCTGGGCGAAGTAGATTTGATCGCGGCGGAGGATACGAGAAACAGTATCAAGCTTCTAAATCATTTTGAAATAAAGACACCGATGACAAGTTATCATGAATATAATAAGATCGATAAGGGACATTATCTTGTAAGACGATTACTGGAAGGCGAAGATATTGCACTTATCACGGATGCAGGCACACCGGGTATCTCAGATCCGGGCGAGGAGCTTGTGAAAATGTGTCACGAAGCGGGTGTGACCGTGACGGCACTTCCGGGAGCGGCTGCATGTATCACCGCGCTTATCATTTCCGGACTGGGAACGAGAAGATTTGCATTTGAAGCATTTTTCCCCACCGATAAAAAAGAACGTCAGGACATATTGGAAGAGTTAAAAAATGAGACGAGAACAATGATCTTATACGAAGCACCGCACCGGCTTGTGCGAACACTGAAATTGTTAAATGAGACACTGGGGAACAGGAATGTCAGCATTTGCAGAGAATTGACGAAGAAGCATGAGACGGTATTCAAGACGACGCTTGCAGATGCACTTGCTTATTATGAAGAAAATGCACCAAAGGGCGAGTGTGTGATCGTGCTGGAAGGAAAGAGCCGACAGGAGATCCGTGAGCAGGAGACTGCAAAATGGGAAGAGATGAGCATCGAAGATCATATGGAACATTACCTGAAAATGGGAATAGATAAAAAGGACGCCATGAAAAAGGTGGCAAAAGACCGTGGCGTGAGCAAAAGAGACATTTACCAGGCACTGCTGTAGCGTGCAGATTGTACAGGAGGGAGAAAGATGGCAGGAGTATCATTGAAGCACATTTGCAAAACTTATCCAAATGGATTTGAGGCGGTAAAAGATTTTAATCTGGAAATAAAGGATAAAGAATTTCTGATTTTTGTCGGGCCATCAGGATGCGGAAAGTCCACGACACTTCGTATGATCGCAGGTTTGGAGGAGATTACTTCCGGAGAATTGAAAATTGGAGATACGGTTGTTAATGATGTAGAGCCGAAGGACAGGGATATTGCTATGGTATTTCAGAATTATGCGTTATATCCGCACATGACAGTTTATGAAAATATGGCATTTGGACTGAAACTTCGGAAGGTACCGAAAGACCAGATAGATAAGATGGTGAAAGAAGCTGCAAAAATCCTGGATTTGGACCAACTCCTTGATCGGAAACCAAAGGCATTATCAGGAGGACAGAGACAGCGTGTAGCGATGGGAAGAGCAATCGTGTGCAACCCGAAAGTGTTTTTGATGGATGAACCATTATCCAATCTGGATGCAAAATTGCGTGGGCAGATGCGGATTGAAATTTCTAAATTGCATCAGCGTCTGGAAACAACGATTATTTATGTTACACACGATCAGACAGAAGCGATGACTCTGGGAACACGAATTGTTGTTATGAATGCCGGCGTGATCCAGCAGGTAGACACACCGCAGAAATTATACGAAGAACCAGGTAATATGTTCGTTGCCGGATTTATCGGATCGCCGCAGATGAATTTTCTGGATGCGGTGTGCCAGGTGGAAGACGACGATGTGTATCTGACGATCGGAGAAATGAAACTTCACCTGCCGGAAACAAAGGCAGAGAAATTAAAAGCCGGTGGATACGATGGAAAGACGGTTGTTCTTGGAATCCGTCCGGAAGATCTGCATGACGAATCGGAATTTGTTGAAAGTTCACAGGGTACAGCTCTGAAAGCGAAAATCCGGGTATATGAAATGGTGGGGGCGGAAGTTTTCCTGTGTTTTGAATATGAAGGAACAAATATGACGGCGAGAGTAGCACCGAAGACAGCCGCAAGAACCGGAGATATTGTAAAATTTGCTCTGGATGTGGATAAAATCCATGTATTTGATAAAGATACAGAAAAGACGATCACTAATTAAGGTCAGATTGTGTTGGATTGTACTTTTTCAGTGAATAGTTAGACACTTATACTTTACTATGCTAAAATGGAAGAGCGTGTAACAAAAGGGGCGGTTGTGTCAGAGAGAACAGCCCATATGAAGTACAGGAAAGATTAGGAGGACAGACAGAACATGATTAAATTATACGATGGAGGCGCATATCTGTTAAACGGAACAGAGATTGTAGAATCGGCTGCAGAAGTCGGAGCGAAGACCGGACAGACACCGGATCAGAAAGAAGCAGCAAAGCAGACAATGGCTTATCATATTTTGGCAGACCATAATACTTCCGGCAATATGGAGCAGCTGCAGATTAAATTTGACAAACTGACTTCTCATGATATTACATTTGTAGGAATTATCCAGACAGCGAGAGCTTCAGGACTGGAGCGTTTTCCAATTCCTTATGTACTTACAAACTGCCATAACTCACTGTGTGCAGTAGGCGGAACAATCAATGAAGATGACCACATGTTTGGACTGACTTGTGCAAAGAAATACGGCGGAGTTTATGTACCGCCTCATCAGGCTGTTATCCACCAGTTTGCAAGAGAAATGCTTGCAGGCGGCGGTAAGATGATCCTTGGCTCGGACAGCCATACCCGTTACGGAGCACTTGGAACGATGGCAATGGGTGAAGGCGGACCGGAGCTTGTAAAACAGCTTCTGAATAAAACTTATGATATTAAGATGCCGCAGGTAGTAGGAATCTATCTGGATGGAGAGCCGATGAAAGGTGTCGGACCACAGGATGTGGCACTGGCAATCATTGGAGCGACATTTAAAAATGGCTATGTAAACAATAAAGTGATGGAATTTGTCGGACCGGGTGTAGAAAAGTTAAGTGCAGACTTCCGAATTGGCATTGATGTTATGACAACCGAGACGACATGTCTGTCATCTATCTGGAAAACAGATGAAAAGATCAAAGAATTTTATGAGATCCACGGAAGAGTGGGAGAGTATAAAGAATTGAATCCGGGAGCAGTTACTTACTATGATGGTATGGTATATGTGAACTTAAGCGAGATCAAACCAATGATCGCGATGCCGTTCCATCCATCGAATGTCTACACAATCGATGAAGTGAATGCAAACTTAAAAGATATTTTGCATGATGTAGAGCAGAAAGCACTGGTAAGCCTGGACGGGGCAGTAGATTATTCTCTGCAGGATAAGGTTGTAAATGGTAAATTATATGTAGATCAGGGACTGATCGCAGGATGTGCCGGTGGTGGTTTTGAAAATATCTGTGCGGCAGCAGACATTATCAAAGGTCACTACATAGGGGCAGATGCATTTACATTCAGTGTATATCCGGCAAGTACACCGATTTATATGGAACTTGTGAAGAATGGCGTAGTGGCAGATTTGATGGAGGCAGGAACGATTGTGAAGACAGCATTCTGCGGACCTTGCTTTGGTGCAGGAGACACTCCGGCAAACAATGCATTTTCTATCCGTCACTCAACAAGAAACTTCCCGAACCGTGAAGGTTCCAAGTTACAGAACGGACAGATTGCATCCGTTGCACTTATGGACGCAAGATCAATTGCAGCAACAGCGGCAAACAAAGGCTTCCTGACACCTGCAACAGATATGGATGTCGAATACAAAGGACAGACCTATCATTTCGATGAGAAGATTTATGCAAACCGTGTATTTGACAGTAAGGGCGTAGCGGATCCGTCGGTAGAGATCCAGTTTGGACCGAATATCAAAGACTGGCCGGCAATGGCAGCACTTCCGGAGAATCTGCTCTTGAAAGTAGTATCCGAGATCCACGATCCGGTAACGACAACAGATGAGCTGATCCCATCCGGAGAGACTTCTTCTTATCGTTCGAATCCTTTAGGACTTGCAGAATTTGCACTGTCCAGAAAAGATCCGGCTTACGTTGGAAGAGCCAAAGAAGTGCAGAAAGCGGAGAAAGCAATTGAAGCAGGAAAATGTCCGTTGGATGAATTAGAAGAATTAAAACCAGTTATGGATGTGATACATACAAAATATCCGGAAGTCGGAAAAGGCAACCTCGGAATCGGAAGTACAATCTTCGCTGTAAAACCGGGAGACGGTTCTGCGAGAGAACAGGCAGCATCCTGCCAGAAAGTACTTGGTGGCTGGGCGAACATTGCAAATGAATATGCAACCAAACGTTATCGCTCCAACCTTATCAACTGGGGTATGCTTCCATTCCTCACAGAAGAGGATGACAAGAACTTAAGTTTCAAGAATGGCGATTACATCTATGTGCCGGAGATCCGCAAAGTGATCGAAGAGAAAGCAGCAGATGTAGCGGCATATGTAGTCGGTGATGAGCTTAAGGAGATTCGCTTGAAGCTTGGAGATATGACAGATGCGGAGAGAGAAATTATCTTGAAAGGATGTCTTATCAACTACTATCGTGGATAAGTATGTGGATAGAATAAAAAACGCTGAAAAGGGGACGGGGATTTTCTAGAAAATCCCCGTCCCCTTTTCAGCGTTAACCTTTTTTCCAACTTTTATGCAACACTTTTCCACATGTTTTCCTCTAATGTATGTGGAAAATAATTCATCGATGATGGAAACAGTATCTAACAGGGAGGTCATTTATGAAATGTGATGTGGATACGTTCGCGCGGATGTATGAAGAGATTTATAAAGATTTGTATCGATTTGCATTGTGTATGATGAAAAATGAACAGGATGCAGAGGATGCGGTGAGTGATGCGGTACTTTCCGGGTATGAGAACATCCGGAAACTCCGGGATGAAAAGGCTTTTAAAAGCTGGATGTTTACAATACTGGCGAACACATGTAAGAAGAAACTGCAAAATAGAAGCAGAAAGTTTCGTATGGAGAAGGATATGGAGTCGTCAGAGTCGGAGAGAAATAATTTTAGAACCGGACATCCGGATTATGGAATATCCGTAGATGTGCAACGTGCATTTTTGCATTTGTCTGAGGAAGAGCAGACAATCATTGCGCTGTCTGTATTTGGTGGATATAACAGCAAAGAAATCGGCGAAATGCTGAAGCTGAATGCCAATACGGTACGGTCTAAGAGAAGCCGCGGACTTGAAAAGATGGAATATATATTAGCGTAGGGAAAAGGAGCGTGCAATATGGAGAAAAGAGAACAGGATCTTTTGTATAAGATAGAAGTGGGCAGCGAAAATGTAGTAGTTCCGGATAGCCTGAAACCGGAAAATATGAAGAAAAAACTGGAACAGTGTGCGTGGGAAGAACGCAGGAGAAAAAGACGCAGACAGTGGAAGCTCGCGGGTGCGGCAGCAGCCTGTATTGTATTGGTGGCAGGAATCACAGTATACCAGAATCGGACGAGAATGGTAAAATCGGATTCTGCTGTGATAAACAGCGCTGATTCTTCGGATGGTGTAGTGGCAAAGTCTGTTGAGAAATGTCCGGTAAATAAGGGGAATCAGGAAAACCAGAAATATTATGCAAAAAGTTACAAAGAAATCCGTAAATATATAGAAGCGAGTGAGAAAGAGGAAACCGCCAAAGGAAGCACAAAAGAACAACAGTCATGCGCAGACGCGACAGGAGATTATTCAAATACGAATGTGCGTCAGGAAGGTGTAAATGAAGCAGACGTGGCAAAGACGGATGGTCGTTATCTCTATGTGTTAGAGGATGGCGGAGACTATGTTTCTATCGTAGACACGAAAACAAGTATGAAAATAATCAGTGAGATTAAGGCACCGAAGGATGAAACTATCGAGGAATTTTACCTGACAGAAAAAAATAAAAAAGTGGTAATGATATGCAGTAATTCATCGGATGACGATTATGAAGATGTGGAAGATGTTACCAGGAGTTCTTTAATAAGTAAACAAACAGAAGGAACCAGAGTAGTAACTTATGATGTACAGGATAAAAAGCATCCAAAGAAAGCGGGCGAAGTATCACAGAACGGTGAGTATGAGCTTTCAAGAATTTCTGACGGGTATCTGTATATTTTCTCGAATTACTGGGTAGCGGAAAAATGGAAGAAAAAGCACCCGTCCACTTATATTCCATATGTGGATGGCAATCTGATGAAGGCGAAAGATATTTATTTACCAGAAGGAACAAAAGGATGCATGTATGAAATTGTTTCGTCAATTAATCTGAAACAGCCGGATAAGATCGCAGACAGCAAAGCTATTTTTTCAGAAGGCGGAGACGCATATGTAAGCAACAAAAATATTTACTATTATGAAGAAGAATGGACTGGCAACGGAAAGCAGGAGAAGACATTACTCCGTAAACTATCTTACAAAAAAGGAAAACTGGCGGTTGTTGCGCAGAAGACATTCAAAGGATATCTGAATGATTCATTTTCGATTGATGAATACGATGGATATCTCCGCATGGTTGTGACGAGAGGTAAGACAAATGCGGTCTATGTCCTGGATCAGAAATTAAAGCTGACCGGAAAGATTACAAACCTTGCGAAAGACGAGCGCGTGTATTCTGCAAGATTTTTAGGAGATACAGGATATTTTGTTACTTATAAAGAAACGGATCCGCTGTTTTCGGTAGACTTATCTAATCCGAAGAATCCGAAGATCCTTGGGCGCTTAAAAATACCGGGATTTTCCAATTACCTGCATTTCTATGGAGAAGATAAGCTTCTTGGCATCGGAATGGATGTAGATAAGAAAGATGATGTAACAGATGGTGTGAAGCTGTCCATGTTTGATATTTCCGATAAAAAAAATGTGAAAGAGGAACATAAGTATACACTGAAAGATGTTTATAGTACAGATGTGGAATGGGATTATAAAGCGGCGCTTATTGATGTGGAAAAAAATATAATCGGCTTCCCGGCAGGAGGAGAAAACAGACAAATGTATTATTTATTCAGCTATACAGAAGAAAAGGGATTTCAGTGTAACATGAAAGAAAAGATTTATGGAAGTGATGCGTTATCGACAAGAGGTATATATATTAAAGACCGTCTATATGTAATCCATGGAAATGTACTGAAAGCGTATAGCCTGAAGACATATAAGAAAGTTGATGACTGTCTGTTGTAAACGGAATTTACGCTGTAAATATAATTGTTGACTGGGTGCTGCATACTGTTGCAACAAAAAAATAGAAGTTTAATCTTATAATATGTAAATAGCAGATATAAAAATAAAGAAAACCTTCGGCAAAGGATTCCTGATTTACATGAGGTGAAAAAGGAACCGATATGTCGGAGGTTTTCTCTGTTTGGGCTCCGGATGAAAGTGCCAATTGCAAATTCTGTTGGGGCTCTATAGGGCTAAGATTTGGCTAAATCGATTTATTTTATTGCAGACAGACGGCTTCTTAAGATCGGTCCTACAATCATAGCGATAATGATCTTAACAGCATCTCCGGCAAGATACGGAAGCACGCCGACAGATAATCCTGCCATGAAAGAAATATGCATCTGGTAAGCAAGCCATGCAGTTCCGAAAATGTAAGCAACAGCAAGACCGAGTACCATGCCAAGAACAGCCGGAAGCTTTTTGCCGCCAAATTTGTTAGTACCGATTCCTGCGATTATCGTCATGAAAATGAATCCAATCAGATATCCGCCAGTCGGTCCGGCAAGTTTTTCAAGTCCACCGGTAAAACCGGAAAATACAGGCAGACCTGCAATTCCGAGAAGCAGATAAATGATATAGCTGAAAAGTGCATCATTCCAGGAAAGAATAAAAACAGCGATATATATAACCAGATTTGTCAGTGAAATCGGCACCGGACTGACTGGAATTGGAATAGCAAATGGTGCCAGAATACAGATAACGGCAGTGATCAAAGCAATCTCTACCATACGTTTTGTAGTAAAAGCTGATTTAGTAGTTGATGTCTCCATGTAAAAAGTCCTTTCTGTGATGTGAGTTTGTTCGTACAATAATCATTTGTTTAACAAAGTCATTATAATTGTAGATATGAGGAATGTCAACTATAAAAATATAAAGGTTAACAATTAGGAGTCGAAAGATGTCATAAAATCACTTCCTGACAAGCACATCGAATTTGTCATCATTTAAATACATATTCAGTTTAATGAAACGTCCCGATTCTGGAAGCTTTGACACAGCGTGGATTGCATTTTTTATTTTGATATAGATATCGGTCACTTTCAATAAAATTGCCTGGTTATTCACACTGAAAAAACGGCATGTCACGCAGACGGAGCGCGCAGAGGATGAGGCAGTGAGCGTGGAAGTTACGGCAGAAAAAGCTGCAAATTATATAGGAGAGGAGTACAGAGATGATGATTTTGAGTCTGTTTGTTATGGCTTGAAAATGTTATGCTATGTATCAGAATAACATGAATAAAAAGTCAGAATTGACAGATAATAATAAAATAACAATGATGAAATAAAATAATATAATAAAAATATAAAAATAGTGTTGACAAAATAGAAGCGCGGTGCTATTATAAAGTCAATCCAAAAGAGATACGAAATCTAAAAATCAAATAAAAGAAGATCTGACGAGAAAGGATTTTCGAAATAACATTTGAGAGATTTGAAGATTTGGAAATTCATGTAAAGGAGGCTTATTCCGTTGGACAGTTTAATCGATTCATCAATTCAATATGTTAGTGGTATGGCAGAGAATGATTCCCGAAAAATAAGCCTTTACCATAGAAGTTAGAATCCGGTAAGATTAGAATGGAAGAAAAAAAGAAATCGGAGATGTCAAGAAACCGGAAGATAGAATAAAGAGTTACATCTGCACAGACATATTGGAAATAAATACCACAGGTAGAAGAAAAACGAGTAAAACTTATGTGAAGTTATAAAATGTGTAAAGAAACATTTTATACATACCCCTTACTCATCCTTAAAAATAGAAAGGAAAAGGTTACGGGAATTGGTAATAATATTTCCTCCGATTTAATATAATAATAAATATGATAAAATTCAATATAAGATAGCCATTGCAATCAGGAACGACTGTAATGGCTATTTTAATGTTACATTTTTGTAATATTTTTTTAACAAATAGAGCGTATATTTTGACAATGCTAATACCATATGCTAAACTTATATCATCTTTAAATATAGTAAAATAGTAGAAATATAATTAAATTTTGAGGTGAGAAATTTGGATAAATATGAATATCGGGTTAAGACCGAGCAGATGCTCGAATACGTGGAGCAGAAGCAGTATAAAAAAGCTATGGAGATCGCAGATACGATTGACTGGCGTAGAGTAAAAAATGCATCCATGTTGAATACCGTCAGTGAGATTTACGAATGTAACGGAGAGTATCAGAAGAGCAGGGATGTGCTGTTCCTAGCATATGACCGTGCACCTGGAAGCCGTAAAGTTATATACCGGTTAGGTCTTCTGGCATTGAAATTGGAGGATACACAGGAAGCTTCTGACTGTTATGAAGAATTTGTTAAAGTGGCACCGCGTGATCCGAATCAGTATATTTTGAAATATAAGATTCTGAAAACACAGGGAGCTGATCTGGAAGAACAGATTCGTGCACTGGAAGATTTCAAGAAATCTGAATATGTTGAGAAATGGGCATATGAACTGGCATTATTGTATCACGAGGCAGGAATGACAGCGAAGTGTCTGGAAGAATGTGATGATCTGATCTTGTGGTTCAGTGAAGGCAAATATGTATATCAGGCGATGGAATTAAAGATGAAATACAAACCGCTGACTCCGCTTCAGCAGGAGAAGTATGATAGCAGACCTGGCGGAGTAAGACCGGAACCGGCATTTGACGAAGAGGATGCTGAGAGCGAAGAAGAGGATATGCCGGAAGAGAGTGCGGCAGAAGAGGCAGTCGAAGAAGAGAAAGCTTATGAAGCAGAACCGGAAGAAGTCGTAGAGGAAACTTACGAAACAGAACCGGAAGAAGTTACCGAAGAAGCAGTGGAGCAGGAGGTTTACGAAGCAGAGCCGGAGGGAATTGCAGAGGAAACTTATGAAGCAGAACCGGAAGAAGCGGCAGAGGACGTTTACGAAGCGGAGCCGGAAGAAGTTGCAGAGGAAGCTTATGAAGCAGAGCCGGAAGAAGTTGCAGAAGAAGATGTTACGCTGGAGACAATGGAACCTGCAAGTGATCCGGTACAGGAGATCAATATAGAAGAAAAGGCAATGGCTGAGAAGGAAGAAGAACTTCTGCTTGGCGGACAGATGAAGATTGAAGAGATCCTGCAGGAGTGGGAAGAAAAGCAGAAAGCAAATGCAGAAGCAATCAAAGAGCAGAAAGCCAAAGATGAAGCGCGTCTTGCAAAAGAAAGAGAAGAAGCAAGAAAACGCCGCGAAGCAGAACGACTTGAACTGGAGCGAAAGGCTGCTGAGGCTGAGGCAGAGCGCAAGCGTATAGCGGCAGAAAAAGAAGCAGCAAGAAAGCGTGCCGAGGAAGAAGCGAGAAGAAAAGCGGAAGAGGAAGCTGAGAGAAAGCGCAAAGCCGAGGAAGAAGCGAGAAGAAAGGCTGAAGAAGAAGCAGCAAGAAAGCGTGCCGAGGAAGAAGCAAGAAGAAAGGCTGAAGAAGAAAGAGCCAGAAAAGAAGCTGAAAAAGAAGCCGCTATCCAGGAAGCAGCCAAAAAGGCAGCAGAACGACTTGCAAAACAGCAGACAATGGGTAAGCCGGACGAGAAAGTTACAGAAGAAAAGAAAAATACACAGCGTCTGCCAGACGATATTTTAGATTTGGTAGAGCAGCTTGAAAGCAGAGCAGCAACACCTAAGACTTCAAAAATTGTACTGGATGAAGATCTGGATGATGAAGAAGATCTGGAAGATGCAGTATTTGGTGGAGCAGAAGATGACTTCGACGGTGATGATTTTATTGAGGATGACTACAATGAAGAAGAATATGTAGAAGACTTCGATGAGGCTGATTTTGACGAAGGAGATTTCGGCGAGGAAGACTTTGACGAAGAGGATTTCGCAGAAGACGGCGAAGATTTTGATGAGGTTGATTTTGACGAAGGAGATTTCACAGAGGAAGGCTTTGATGAAGAGGATTTCGCAGAAGACGGCGAAGATTTTGATGAGGCTGATTTTGATGAAGGAGATTTCACAGAGGAAGACTTTGATGAAGCCGATTTTGATGAAGAAGATTTTGAAGAAGCATCCGCGGAGGAAGAAGATTTTGTAGAAGGAGATTTCGCAGAGGAAGATTTTGCAGAGCCGGAAGAAGTATCTGCAGAAGATGAGCCGGAAGAGGTTTCTTATGAAGAAGCTGAAGAAGAAGACTTTGATCTGGATGATTTCTTCAATGATGACAAAGATGATGATACAGATCTCGGTGAAGCGCTTGAGATCGAGGAGCCTTCAGAGGCAGAGATACAGAAACGTATCAAGAAGTCTAAAGGTGGCGGAGTTCCGTTTGATACAGGATTTGTAGTAACCGGTCGTTATGACTTAAATGCAACAAGTGAGATTGGTCTGAAAGCCGGACTTACAGAAGAACAGAAGAAGTTATTCTCTTACTTTGTACCAGTCAGAGGTATGAGTGAGCAGATTGTAGAAGTTCTGGATAATGACCGCCGTGCACAGAGAGAAGGAACTTCCAAGACAGGAAACCTTATGGTTATCGGAAGAAAAGGATCTGGTAAGACAGTTCTTGCTGTTGATATTGTAAAAGCAATCCAGAAACAGCGTAACCTGAAACAGGGTAAAGTTGCAATTGTAACAGGAGAGTCACTGAATAAGAAAGAGTTATCCAATATTATCCAGAAACTCCGTGGTGGAGCGATCATTATCGAAAAAGCCGGTAAGTTAAATTCCAGAACAGTAGAAGAGTTAAGCTATCTGATGGAAAGAAAGACAGGAGAGATGCTGTTTGTACTGGAAGATCAGAGAAAACCACTGGAACGTATTATGACAGCTAATCCGGATTTCAAACGCAAGTTTACTTCAAAACTGGAGCTGCCGGTATTTATCAATGATGAGCTGGTAACATTCGGTCAGACATATGCGAAGGAAAATGGATATAAACTGGATGAAATGGGAATCCTTGCATTATACAGCCGAATCGATGTAATGCAGAGAGAGGATCATGCCGTAACAGTTGCCGAGGTTAAAGAGATTATGGATGAAGCAATTGCTCATTCACAGAAAGCAAATGTAAAACATCTTGCAAGAAGAGTTTTTGGAAAAGGAACGGATCACGCAGACCGGATCATCCTTAAAGAAGAGGATTTCAGAATTTAGTTTGATAATAAAAATAAATTCAAACTATAAATGAGAAAAAAGAGTTTTGACAGATAATGTTTGTCAAAACTCTTTCTTTTTACCTTGTTCTAACGTATAATAAATATATTACCATAAGAGTATGGGAAGGTGGAATTATGGCTGAAAGAAAGAAAAAAACATATGAGATCGGGGAGCTGGATCAGTATCTTTTTGGACAGGGGAACCATTACGAGATATATAAGAAGCTGGGATCGCACCGAGTAAAGGATGGACACCGCCAGGGTGTGTATTTTGCTGTGTGGGCACCACATGCGAAGTCGGTATCCGTTGTCGGTGAATTTAACGAATGGGATACACAGGCGAATCCGATGAAGCGGGAAGAGCCGTTGGGAATTTATACGTGCTTTATACCAAAGGTACAGGAAGATATGATGTATAAGTATTGTATTGAGACTTATACGGGAGATTACATTTTCAAGGCAGATCCATTTGCAAACTATGCAGAGTTACGACCGGGAACTGCATCGAGAGTGCATGATATCAGTGAGCTGAAATGGTCGGATACGCAGTGGATGAAGCGCAGGGAAGACTGGGATCATAAGAAAGAACCAGTGTCTGTGTATGAAGCGCATATCGGTTCGTGGAAGAAACATCCGGGGCGTGAGGACGATGGATTTTATACATACCGGGATTTCGGTAAAGAGATAGTCAAATATGTAAAAGACATGGGTTATACGCATGTGGAGCTGATTGGTATTGCGGAGCATCCGTTTGACGGTTCATGGGGATATCAGGTGACAGGGTATTATGCACCAACTTCCAGATATGGAACCCCGCAGGATTTTGCATGGATGGTCAACCATCTGCATCAGCATAATATCGGTATCATTCTTGACTGGGTGCCGGCACATTTTCCGAAAGATGCACACGGACTTGCTGATTTTGATGGAACCCCAACGTTTGAATATGCAGATCCGAGGATGGGAGAACATCCGGACTGGGGAACGAAGATTTTCGATTATGGAAAGAATGAAGTGCGGAACTTCCTGATTGCCAATGCGTTGTTCTGGGTGGAATACTTCCATATAGACGGTCTTCGCGTAGATGCGGTTGCGTCCATGTTATATCTGGATTATGGAAAGAATGCAGGAGAGTGGGTGCCGAATAAGTACGGAGAGAATAAGAACCTTGAAGCGATTGATTTCTTTAAGCATCTTAATTCGGTTGTGCTTGGCCGTAATCCAGGTGCAATGATGATTGCTGAGGAGTCTACTGCATGGCCGAAGGTAACCGGGGATGTGGAAGACGACGGACTGGGATTCAGCCTGAAATGGAACATGGGCTGGATGCATGATTTTACAGAATATATGAAATTGGATCCGTATTTCAGAAAAGATAATCATAATCTGATGACATTTGCAATGAGTTATGCATATAGTGAGAACTATATTCTGGTTCTGTCGCATGATGAAGTTGTACATCTGAAGTGTTCAATGTTGAATAAGATGCCGGGACTTGGATTTGATAAATATGCGAATCTGAAAGTCGGATATGCATTTATGATGGGACATGTCGGTAAGAAACTGTTGTTTATGGGACAGGAATTTGCACAGCTCCGTGAGTGGAGTGAGGAGAGAGAGCTGGACTGGTATCTTCTTGCAGAGCCGGAACATCAGGCGATCCAGAACTGGGTACGTGATCTTCTGCATTTGTATAAGAATAAAAAAGCGATGTATGAGGCAGATCATGAATTTGGTGGCTTTGAGTGGATCAATGCTGATGACGCATACAGAAGTATTTTCAGCTTCATGCGTCATTCCAAAGATGGCAAGAAGAATCTGTTGTTCGTATGTAACTTCACACCGATGGAAAGAGCAGATTATCGTGTCGGTGTTCCGAAGAGAAAACAGTATAAGTTGCTGCTGAACAGCGATGAAGAGAAATACGGTGGAACGGGTGAGAAACGCCCGCAGGTATACAAAGCACAGAAGCAGGAATGCGACGGAAGACCATATTCATTCGCATATTCTCTTCCACCATACGGCGTAGCAGTTTTTGAATTTTAAGAGTAACTATTCAGAACCAAGTATAAAAAGAAGAACCGGATACACATGTTTACATGTGAGTATCCGGTTCTTCTTTTTATACAGGTGACTCGAATAGAGTCACCGCCCCGAACATGAGCAAAAGAGCTGCGAAGCAGCGGAAAAGCGCGAGGGACGCGCGATTTTGCGAATGAGCGGGGATGGTTCTGAAAAGTAAAAGAAACTCGAATAGAGTCACCGCTTAGCTATTTCACTTCCTCCATCGTCGGGATAGAGACAGCCGCTCCCGCTCTGGAGCAGGTAATGGCAGATGCTTTTGACGCCAGTTCCAGCGAAGCAGGAATATTTTTGCCGTGTAACAGTCCGGATAAAAAGAACCCGGTAAATGTATCTCCGGCAGCGGTTGTGTCTACAGCTTTTATTTTAAAGGCTGGCTGATAAATCTGTGTGTCGGAAGAGAGATACATAGAACCTTCTTCGCCGAGTGTCAGTACAAAATCGTTCTCAGGGAAAAGCTCCTGCAGTCTGGAAGCAAGCTCTTCGTTATCGGAAATATCAGCATCCGACAGTTTGCTCTTAATCAGCCCGGCAGCTTCAATCTCATTTACAAAAAACAGATCGATGAGATGCAGCGGAAGTTCAAAAATCTTCGCATCCATTGGAGATGGATTCAAGATGATCTTCATGCCTCTGGCTTTCGCATTGATAATGATATAAGAGAGCTGATTGATCTCATTCTGGAGAACCAGGTAATCTCCTGAGCCAAAATGAGAGAGAACTTCATCTGCATATATTGTTGTGATTTGCTGGTTTGTTCCGCCATAGAGAAGAATACAATTGTCTCCCTGCACATCATTCTGGATGATTGCATGCCCGGTTGGCGTTTTTGTGTCGGTATGCAGAAGTTCTGTATGTACTCCGGCAGCAGTCAAAATGTCAGAGAGAAATTGTCCATCGGCTCCGATGACTCCGGCATGCCAGACTGACATGCCGGCTTTTGCAAGGGCGATAGACTGGTTCAGGCCTTTTCCACCCGGATATTGTTTTAAATCTTCGGAAGAAAGGGTTTCCCCTTTCTTCACAAAGTGCGGTACTTTATATATGTGATCAATATTTAATGACCCGAAATTCAGTATTTTCATACCTGTATCCTCCGTCTGTAAAATATCGAAAGTACAGTGACTTTAGTTGGAGGAACTGTCGTCCGAAGAATTGCTGTCTGAGGAATCTGAATCACTTCCGGTCAGTCCCTTGAAAAAGTTCACGACTTTATCCCACCAGCCTTCAGTATCTGCATTCTGAACTTTGTCTTTGATATCGTCCAGTGTGCTGTTGCTGACAACATCACTTCCGAGAATATCATCTTTGGTCTGGCTGATGATTCCACCGGAATTGCTGTCATTTCCGCCGAAAAATCCTTTGATGTTATCGACTAGTTTTGTGAAGAAACCTTCGCTCTTGCCTTCCAGGTTGTTCAGCGTCTGCTGAAGAGATTTGACATCGTAATCATACTGGGAAATCTTCTCCATCAGGGATACGATCTTATCTTTCTGCTCATCGGTGAGATTAACGTCCAGATCTTTCGCTTTTTCATCGACTGTATCTGCAATCTTATCTTCGTCGCTGATATTATTTGCAATGACATCTTCTTTGACATCGTTCATCAGATCTGTTGCCTTGTCCTGTCCGATATCGTCAGCAAGTTCACCGGTAGTTACAAGCTCTTCTGTAGCGGCTTCTTTCTGCCCTTCGTCCAATTTCTCACCGCTTGCAGTCTCATAAGCCATCATGATTCCGGTTAAAGCACCAGTTCCGGATACTTCGATCGGAGATGCCGCAACAACGTTGCAGTTTTCTACGCCGGAAGTTGTCAGAGTGCTGGCAATCATGGAACTGGTTACAAATGTAAGGTTTGCGACCTTCACCTGGATGCCGCCGCTTGTAGTTGGTTCTACATAAGAACAGCTGTAGGTCTTGTGACCAATCTGCGCTTCAGATGCAATTCCTTCCATATATTTACGTTCGTCCTGATTGGTAACTTCGATCGTTTCTACACTGTCCTTGCTTGTTCCGAAATATTCATACATAGACTTCTTCTGATCGTCTGACAGGTTTGTCCCGATCGTAACAACTTTGGAACTGTCTGCGTTGGCGATCATCGGAAGACTTGCACATGTAAGTGTAACTGCCAGAGCAAGTGGAATGATTTTTTTAAATTTTTTCATAATAATGGCTGTTGCCGTACCTCCTTTTATGACTGGTATTACCAGATGTATTTTTAATGAGTTTAAATAAAAATGATGCCAGAAGACTGCAGAAATGTATTGATTTTGCAATCTTTTCCATTATTATATGGGAGCTGGCATCATTATAGTATCATAATCGTTTTGGTTTGCAAAGAAAATCCGTCTTAACTCTTTCTGAAGATTTTCTTTAGGTGTTCTTCTAATATAGAAGAGGAAATCAGTCCGCCGAAAGAGGCGAGAACTGTACCGTTTTTAAAGCAGACAAATGTCGGGACGAGATCATCCGTATAAGTTTTGGCTAAGAGTGGTGATTCGTCAATGTCTACTTCTATAAATAAATACTGCGCATGGTATTTGCCGGATATTTCTTCTGCAATTGGTTTCATCATTGCACATTTTGTGCACCAGGATGCGTAAAACATCACAACGACCGGCACGTCGGAATTGTGTATAACAGTAGGAAAATTTGCTGTAGTGACATGCTTCATAAATCAGCCTCTTTTCTTCGTATGGCAGTCCGTGTCTGTATTCAGGTACCGGCATACTTCGCAGAAAGAATGTAAAAGACATGAGAATGGTCTGTGACAGCGCCTGTTGCAAATGTTGGTAAAACAAAAACAGGAGTGCCGTCGTCTTCGTTTCGGTTTCATGAATGTGTACCTCTGCACAGACTATTGTTACTTTATTATATGATACAAAGTAAAAAATGCGTATGCTGAACGTGCAAGAGGCATATGCTTATTTCCTTGCCGCAATCAGTTTGTTGATCGGATGTTTCATGGAAGAGAATTTCTCCTCGTATTCTGTCATGACATTGCCTTCGTTCATGGCAGGATCATGATGCAGGTCATAGGTACATGCGGTCATTTTCCAGATGTCGGATGTTTCCAACTGTTCGGTGGAGAAATCAAAGAGATCTCGGTTGTCTGTTTTAAATTCGACAGTGCCATCCGGAATGAGGATCTTGTCATAGCGGGCAAAAAATTCTGCAGATGTCAGACGTCTTCTTGCATGGCGGGCTTTCGGCCATGGATCGGAGAAATTCAGATAGATCCGGGATACTTCATTTTCAGCAAAAACTTCCGGAAGATCTGTGGCATCCATACAGATAAAGCGTAGATTCGGAAGATGGAGTGTGACTGTTTCTTCGGATGAAGAATCGGATGTTACCTCCAGCTTCTCGACAGCACGTAGAAGGACGCTGGAATAACGCTCGATGCCGATATAGTTGATATCTGGGTTCTGCTCTGCCAATGTCAGAATAAACTGACCTTTTCCCATACCGACTTCAATATGAAGTGGATGATTATTGTGAAAAATTTCGCTGTTCCATTTGCCACGGAAGTGTCGCTCATCTTTGATTACCATTTCTGAATTGGCAAGTACGCTCTCCGCACGGGGTATATTTCTTAATCGCATAGAATGTTCCTTTCTGATATTATTCTTATTAAATACATTTTTTCATGTATATTGCATGTGCTTTTCCAGTTTAACTTTTGTCCTTTAAAATGTCAAATTTGCTATGGATTTTTCTGGAAATAAGAGTATTATATAACATATACATAAAAATATGGAAAAAGAATGGAGGCGGATTATGGATTCTGTAGTAGAAAAGTTGAGCGAAATTGAAAAAACAGCAGAAGATATTGTTGAATATGCTGAAAAACAGAAGACGGAGATTGAACATCAGATACAAAATGAACGAGACGTGTTTGATCGGGAAACAGAGCAGGCTACACAGGAAGAGCTTTCCAGAATTCGTGCGCAGGCAAAAGAAAAAATGGATGCAGTTATGGAGGAGCAGAGGGAGAAGAACCAGAAGCTTCTGGAAGAACTGCGAAAAGAATATGAAGAAAATCATGAGGCGTATGCCAGAGAGATATTAGAACATATCACAGAGGTATAGAACATGGGAAATGTTATGGCTTACAGCGGAATTGTTACGAAAGTCCACGGGATGCAGGCGAAACTTTTGTCGGAAGAGGAGCTTGAGGATGTCGCATCCAAAAAGACAGTTCCGGAAGTAATTGAGTATCTGAAAGAAAAGCCGGCGTATGCAGAGTATATGAACCGGCTGGAAGTAAAACTTTATCATCGAAGGAATGTTGAGAAAGTGCTGTATCAGTCTTTGTATGCAGACTGGTCCAGACTGTTCCGGTTTGCGGGAATGGAACAGAAGAAGTTTTTGAAAGTTTACTGGAAACGGTATGAAGTGGATTTGATCAATTACTGTCTTCGTATCGTATTTAATCATTATGAAAAACCATTTGATCTGGAATACAAGAAAGACTTTTTTGACCGGTATTCACAGATCTCGATTGACAAGATGATTACGTCCAGAAATATTGACGAGCTGGTAGATAATTTACAGGGTACGGAGTATTATGAACCGCTCATTAAGATAAAAGATTCAGGTGCAGCGACGTTGTTTGACTATGATCTTGCACTGGATCTCTATTATTTTACGACACTTTGGAGAAAACAGCGCAGACTGCTTAAGAAGAAAGAGCTGGAGATCTATACGCGAGACTGCGGAACAAAGATTGACCTTTTGAATATCCAGTGGATATACCGTGCGAAGAAATATTACCATTTACTGCCGCCGGATATTTATGCACTTACGATTCCAATCCATTACCGGCTGAATCTGGAAGATTTTAAGATGCTGGTAGACACACCGAGTGTGGAGGAATTTCAAAATCGGCTGGACGAAACATATTATGCGAAGAAATATGAGATCGGGAAGGAACAGAAGACGATGGAGCAGATCTATCAGGACTGCCTGCGTCAGTTGTACCTGTCAGATCGAAGGCGAGAGCCGTATTCGATCGCATCGATCAGCACATATCTGTTTTTAAAAGAAGAAGAAATTAAAAAGTTGACGACAGCGTTTGAGTGTATTCGCTACGGATTAACAACAACAGAGACTTTAGCATATATGAAAGGGGTGATTCGATGATCGTCAAGATGAAATTCTTAAGCATAAGCGGGCCGAAGACAGACATTGACCGTGTCTGCGACCAGTATCTTTCTAAGTATGAGATGCAGTTGGAAAATGCAGTGGCTGAGCTTAAGACAACGGATAATCTGCAGCCATTTGTAGATTTGAATCCTTACCGGGAACCGCTCGCGAAGGCGGAGCAGTTTACGGCAATGATCAAGGATGACAAAATCTGTCCGAAAGCAGTGACATCGCAGGAGGAGATGCTTGCAATGATCCGGGAAGTGAATCATGATTTTCTGGAACTGCAGGAACAGAAAGAATTATTAAAAAAGAAAGTAGAAAGTTTACGGGAAAGACTGGATGTATTGACACCGTTTCAACCGTTGGATCTGGATCTGTACAAAGTTATGCGTTACCGCTATATGAAGGTGCGGTTTGGACGGATTTCGGTAGATTATTTTAATCGGCTTGAAAAATATTTATTTGATGATCTGAATGCAGTATTTATAGAGGGAGCAAGGGATGAGAATTATGTCTATGGATGTTATTTTACATCTAATCCGGAAGCGAGCAAAATAGACTCTGTATTTAATTCACTTCATTTTGAGCGGATCAGCCTGTCATCAGATTTTATTGGAACGCCGACACAGGCATGTGAGGAATTACAGAAAGAGATTGGTAAAACTAAAAAGAAGATCAAGAAGATTAAGCAAAGTATCCGTGTGCTGGTTGAAAAGCATGCGGCAGAACTGTTAGGAGCGCAGAAGCGTCTGGAAGAATTGTGCAATATCTTTGATGTGCGTAAGATGGCAGCGCGGATTGAGGAAGGCGACAACAAGGAAGAGTATTACATCCTGTGCGGATGGATGGGCGAAGAAGATGTCGCTAAATTCCTGGAAGAGACGAAAAAGGATGATAAGATATTTGTTGTAGTGGAAGAAGACAGAGAGAAGTTCTTCGGTGAACCGCCGACAAAACTTAAGAATCCGAAGCTTTTCAAACCGTTTGAGATGTTTGTACGGATGTATGGGCTTCCGGCGAATGATGAGATGGATCCGACAATGTTCGTGGCACTTACTTATACATTTATTTTCGGCGCGATGTTCGGAGATGTGGGACAGGGCTTCTGCCTGTTTGCAATTGGTGGAATCCTGTATTTGACGAAGAAGATAAATCTCGCGGGAATTATATCGGTTGCAGGTATTTTCTCAATGGCATTTGGATTTATGTTTGGAAGTGTATTTGGTTTTGAAGATGTGATACCGGCACTATGGTTGAAACCGGTAGAAGCTATGACAAATTTGCCATTTATCGGGCAGCTGAATACGGTATTTATTGTGGCGGTTGCCTTTGGCATGGGACTGAACCTGCTGGTGATCCTGTTCCAGATGATCAATGCGATAAAAGCACATGATAAAGGCAATCTGTTATTTTCCAATAACGGGCTGGCGGGATTTGTATTTTACGGATGTATCATTCTGACAATCGTTCTGTATATGACAGGACATAAGACGCCGAGTAATATTTTACTGGCAATCTGTCTTGGCATACCGGTCATCCTGTTTGTATTTAAAGAACCTCTGACGAATCTTGTGGAGCATAATCACAAGAAACTCGAAGAGGGAAAAGTGATGTTTCTTGTGCAGGGATTTTTTGAATTATTTGAAACGATGCTGAGTTATTTTTCCAATACATTGTCTTATGTGCGAATCGGTGCATTTGCAGTCAGCCATGCGGCGATCATGGAAGTTGTACTGATGTTGTCTGGAGCGGAGAGCGGAAGCGTGAATATCTTTGGCGTGATTCTCGGCAATGTGATCGTGTGCCTGTTAGAGGGACTGATTGTAGGAATCCAGGTACTCAGGCTGGAATATTATGAAATGTTCAGCCGTTTTTATAAAGGAACCGGAAGAGAGTTTAAACCATTTGATCAACATAAAAAAGAACATTAAGATCTGGAAAATAGGAGGATATTATTATGACACTGACTGTAAAATTACTGCTGATCGCAACTTTGATTCTGAGTATCATCATACCATTTGGGTATTATCTGCTTGGCGAGCAGTCGAAAAAACGCTATAAAAAAGCAATCGGAGCAAATGTGTTTTTCTTCTTTGGAGCATTTGTGATTGCGGGAATTATGTTATTTGGCGGAGACACTGTACATGCAGCAGAAGCTGCAACGCAGACCGCTTCTAATGCAACCGGATTCGGATATCTTGCCGCCGCACTTGCAACCGGTTTATCCTGTGTCGGTGGAGGTATTGCCGTAGCCAGTGCGGCAAGCGCAGCACTGGGTGCCATCAGTGAAGATTCCAGCGCACTTGGAAAATCACTGATCTTCGTAGGACTTGCAGAAGGTGTTTGTCTGTATGGACTGATCATCTCCTTCATGATCCTTGGTAAATTGTAAGATGAAAATGTATCTGATCAGTGATAATATCGATACTCTGACAGGAATGAGGCTTGCTGGTGTAGACGGCGTGATGGTGCACACGCGGGAAGAGCTGCGCAGTGCCATTGAAGAAGCGATGCATGATAAGACCGTTGGAATTATCCTGCTGACAGAAAAATTTGGAAGGGAATTTCCGGATCTGATCAATGAGATTAAACTGGAAAGGACGATGCCGCTTCTGATTGAAATTCCTGACAGACACGGAACCGGACGAAAAAAAGATTTTATCACTTCGTATGTAAATGAGGCAATCGGACTGAAGTTATAGATAGGAAGAAGGTGGCATGCTTGACATTAGAGGAGAAAATAAAGCATCTTCGCACGAAGGCGATGGAAGAAGCCCGTGGCGAAGGAAATGCAATCATCAAACAGCATGAGGATGCGCTCCGGCAGCTTGCAAAGCAGCATGAAGAAGAGGTGAAACGTCAGGTAGAGACGCGGATCAAAGCAGAGCAGGTAAGTGCAAAGCAGCAGCTCAATATGGCAATGTCAAAGGCGCAGCTCGAACTGAAAAGAGAGATCAGCGCGACGCAATTTGAATTAAAAAAAGAACTGTTTCAGGAAGTGGAAGAAAAACTGAATGATTATATGCAGACACCACAGTATCAGGCACTTCTTGTTACTTATATAGAAAAGGCTGCCAGATTTGCAGATGGAAAAGAGATGACGATATATCTTAATCCGTCGGATGCAAGATGGAAAGATTATTTGGAAGAGCATACCGGCATGAAACTTACGATCAGTAAAGAAGATTTTATTGGCGGAGTGCGCGCGGTAATTCATGAAAGAAATATATTAGTTGACTATGCGTTTAAGGGAGCGCTGGAAAATGAATCCCATAAATTCTCATTCAAGGGAGGTGCGGGAATTGACTAGCGAAAAGACTGGAAAGATATATGGCATTAATGGCCCCGTTATCTATCTGAAAGGGAAGAATGGATTTAAAATGTCGGAGATGGTCTATGTCGGAAAGGAACGCCTTGTCGGTGAGGTGATTTCTCTGGATAAAGATCTGACAACGATCCAGGTATACGAGGAGACATCGGGACTGCGTCCGGGAGAAGAAGTTACGGCATCGGGCGCTGCTGTCTCTGTGACACTGGCTCCGGGAATATTAAATAACATATTTGATGGAATCGAACGACCGCTTGAGAGAATCGCAGAATCAGGAGGTGCATTTATCACACGTGGTGTCAGCGTGGACGAACTGGATAAAGAAAAATTATGGGATACACATATGACAGTGGGTATCGGTGATCTGGTGCACGGAGGAATGATTATTGCAGAAGTTCCGGAAACGCGTGCAATTGTGCATAAATGCATGGTGCCACCGGATGTAGAAGGAAAAGTAATTTCGGTTGTACCGGATGGACAGTATACGATCAAGGATACGCTGATAACACTGGAGCTTGCGGATGGAACATTAAAAGAACTGTCAATGACACAGAGATGGCCGATCCGTGTACCGCGGCCGGTATCGGAACGGTATCCGGCAAGCGTACCGCTTGTAACCGGACAGAGAATCCTGGATACCATGTTCCCGATTGCAAAGGGCGGAACCGCCGCAATTCCTGGAGGATTCGGAACCGGAAAGACGATGACACAGCATCAGATCGCAAAATGGTCCGATGCAGATATTATTATTTATATCGGATGTGGAGAGCGTGGAAATGAGATGACACAGGTTCTGGAAGAATTTTCCGAGCTGGTCGATCCGAAATCCGGCAATCCTCTGATGGATAGGACAGCGCTGATCGCAAATACTTCTAACATGCCGGTAGCTGCCCGTGAAGCATCTATTTATACCGGACTCACCCTGGCAGAGTATTATCGTGATATGGGGTATGATGTGGCGATTATGGCAGATTCTACTTCACGATGGGCAGAGGCACTGCGTGAACTGTCCGGACGACTGGAAGAGATGCCGGCAGAAGAGGGATTTCCGGCTTATCTTGCATCCAGACTGTCCGCATTCTATGAGCGTGCAGGTATGATGCAGACATTAAATGGAGCAACCGGATCAGTATCGATCATCGGTGCAGTATCGCCACAGGGTGGAGATTTCTCTGAACCGGTCACACAGAATACAAAGCGTTTTGTGCGCTGCTTCTGGGGACTGGATAAATCGCTGGCGTATGCGAGACATTTCCCGGCAATCCACTGGCTGTCCAGCTACAGTGAATATCTGAACGATTTAAGTGGATGGTATTCGGATCACGTATCGCCGAAGTTTGTAGATTACCGGAATCGTCTGATGACAATTCTGAATCAGGAGAGCAGTCTGATGGAGATTGTAAAACTGATTGGTGGCGATGTACTTCCGGATGATCAGAAACTGATTTTGGAAATTGCAAGAGTGATCCGTCTTGGATTCTTGCAGCAGAATGCATTCCACAAAGATGATACATGCGTTTCGCTGGAGAAACAGTTTAAGATGATGGATGTTATTTTATATTTATATAAGAAAAGCCGGAAGCTGGTTGCGATGGGTATGCCGATGTCTGTGCTGAAAGCCGAAGGGATTTACGAAAAGGTAATCGCTATTAAATATGATGTGCCGAACGATAACCTGCAGCTTTTGGATCTGTATAAACGGGATATTGACGAGTTCTACGATCGTGTCGTAGAGAAGAATGCATAAAGGGGGAGTAAGTTGTGGCAATTGAATATTTAGGACTGAGCAGCATAAACGGACCTCTTGTTGTGCTGGAAGGGGTACAGGATGCATTTTATGATGAAATTGTAGAATTTGTAGTAGATCATAAGATCCATAAAATGGGAAGAATCGTGGAACTTGATGAAGACAAGGCAATCATCCAGGTATTTGAAGGTACGGAAAATATGTCGTTGGACAATACGCATACCAAGCTGACCGGACGTCCGATGGAAGTTGATGTGTCCCCGGAGATGCTGGGGCGTACATTTAACGGAATCGGCGAACCGATTGATGGACTTGGACCGATCACGGCAGCAGACAGGCGGGACATCAATGGGCTTCCGTTAAATCCGGTAAAGAGAGAGTATCCGAGAAACTATATCCGTACCGGCATTTCAGCAATTGACGGACTGACAACACTGATCCGTGGGCAGAAGCTCCCGATTTTCTCAGGAAACGGACTTCCGCATGACCAGCTTGCGGCGCAGATCGTGAAGCAGGCATCACTCGGCGAAGGTTCGGACGAGGAGTTTGCGGTTGTATTTGGCGCTATGGGTGTCAAACACGACGTGGCAGAATTTTTCCGCAGAACATTCGAAGAGAGCGGTGTATCCGATCATGTATGTATGTTCCTGAATCTTGCAAATGATCCGGTTGTTGAACGTCTGATCACGCCGAAAGTGGCACTGACAGTGGCAGAATATCTTGCTTTTGAGTGTAATATGCACATCCTTGTTATTCTGACAGATATGACATCCTTTGCGGAGGCGATGCGTGAAGTATCTTCTTCCAGAGGAGAAATCCCGTCAAGAAAAGGATATCCGGGCTATCTGTACAGTGAGCTGGCAACGATTTATGAGCGTGCCGGAATTGTAGAAGATTCGACTGGTTCTGTGACACAGCTTCCGATCCTGACGATGCCGAATGATGATATTACACATCCGATTCCGGATCTGACCGGATATATTACAGAAGGGCAGGTTGTTCTGGACCGGAATTTACACGGGCAGGCAATTTATCCGCCAATCAGTATCCTGCCGTCACTGTCCCGTCTGATGAAAGACGGGATTGGAGCAGGCTACACAAGAGAAGATCATCAGGATCTGGCAAATCAGTTATTTTCAGCTTATGCAAAGGTGGGGGAAGCGAGAAATCTTGCCTCCGTTATCGGAGAAGATGAGCTGTCACCGATCGACAAGCAGTATCTGAAATTCGGAGAAGAATTTGAAAAACGATATATCGGTCAGGGCCCAAAAGAAAACCGTACGATTCTGAATACGCTGGATCTCGGCTGGGAACTTTTAGGTTTACTTCCAAAAGAGGAATTAGACCGAATCGATACGAAACTGGTTGATAAATATTATAAGAAAAAAGAAGAGACGGATGAGGAAGAAAGTGAATCATAAGAAATAATTTTATTTCTATGACAGAGACCAGAATGAAAGCAGAAAAGGAGGCAGAGTATGGATCCGAGAGAATTTCCTACAAAAGGAAACTTAATGCTTGCCAAAAACTCGCTGGCACTGGCGCATCAGGGCTATGATCTGATGGATAAGAAGCGGAATATTCTGCTCAAAGAGCTGATGTCACTGATTGATGAGGCAAAGGATATTCAGGAAGAGATTGACCAGACATTTACAAAAGCATATGCATGCCTGCAGCGTGCGAATATCGAGCATGGAATCAGCAAAGTGCGGGAACTGGCATTTACCGTGCCGATCGAAGATTCTATCCGCATCCAGACGCGGAGTATTATGGGAACAGAGATCCCGCATGTCAAATACGATGCAAAGCAGAATGATCTGACGTATTCGTTCAGTACAACGAGAGAGTCGATCGATATTGCGCGAGAAGCATTCCGGGAAGTGAAAGATCTGACCATCAAATTGTCGATGGTGGAGAATGCGGCGTATCGTCTGGCAACGAATATTAAAAAGACACAGAAACGTGCCAATGCGCTTAAGAATATTACGATTCCGATGTACAGCAATCTGGTATACACGATCAGCAATGCGCTGGAGGAAAAAGAAAGGGAAGAGTTTACCAGATTGAAGGTGATTAAGCGGATGAAGTCGTAGAGGATTATATAATAATGAAATATAAGAAAAAGACTTGACAATTTTTGCGTGGGGGGGAGACTAAAACTAAAAAAGGGAGGCACAGGGGAATGAAAAAGTATAAAAAATATTTTATCATTACACTTATGTTAGCGTTCGTGTTTAGTTTTAGTTTTACTTCTTTACCGGTTTCAGCTGCATCAAAATATGGAACATATGGTAGAAGAACATATTACTATACTGTATCAAAAGCTAAGAATATTAGAATTGAAAAAAGAGGTAAAGCTGTTGGCAAGTATTTAAATGAATGGATGGAAGGCGGCGTGAAATTAGCTGTGAGCTATGCAATGGGAAATTATTCGATTCCATTTAGTATTGTCGAAATAATGGTTGGAGATGGTGGCGTTAAATATGATAAAAAATCATATTCATCCTATGTTTTTCAGGCAAAATATACGACAAGAAATATTTTTTATTATCAGGACAATGCAAAGAAAAAGAAAAAAGTAGTACTTTCTGATGAAAAAGGTGTAGCAGATGTGTTTTATGAATTTCATCCAGTTGGAGTTGGTTTTAAAAAGTCGACATATACTAAAAAATTAAAAAGTAAAGCAACCGTTAAAACAACTTATTATGATAAAAAGTCAAGGAACTTGGAAAGATGTAATATATTGGCAAATCATAATACAAAAGAAATGTGGACAATATCTTCAGAGCTTCTGACAGAAAAGTGGAGAAAAAAATAGCTCTAAAAGGAGTTGTCTCTTGTTGAGGGAAAATAATGAAAAAAAGAATTTTAATGTGCATAAGTACTGTTGTTGTAGTTGGAATTATAGCAATAATTATAGTTTTGAATGGACATACGACATTGGTAAGACAAATAGACAAAAATTTAGGTTCATCAACAAAATGGAAAATTATATCTGTCGAAAAAATGGAGAGTGATGAGAATCCAATTGTACATGACACAGATTTGCAGACGGTAATATATAAGAATCTTATTGATGAAATTAAAAAAACAAAGATGAAGCGTAAACGCAGAGAATTAGGGATGGAAATAAAAAAGCCACTCTATACAATGACAGTTTCTTCGGATAATGACTATATAACATTTACTGTAAATAATGAAGGTGAAATTCACTTAAATCAAACAGATATAACATATATTATTTTAAACGAAAATTCAAAACTATATGATGTACTCAAACAAAATTTTGGCTTGAAAAAATGATTAAAAGAGATAACAAAATAGTTAAGTGAAAGAAAACAGCTACGATATACTGTTGTGTAAGTATATTGTAGCTGTTTTAGCTGTCAGGGCATCCCCACTTTCTCTGGAACTTTTAATATGGCAGCTCCCGTTTACGCTGATGTTGACAGTTGTGCATGAATTGATTCACGGAATTACATGGGGAATATTTGCAGAAAAACATTTTCAATCTATAAATTTTGGCGTGATCTGGAAGATGCTGACGCCGTACTGCCATTGTTCGGTACCACTTAAGAAATGGCAGTATGTATTGGGAGCGGCAATGCCAACACTGGTTCTTGGAGCAGGGTTGGGAGTAGTGGCAATCATGACAGGCAATCTTGTGTGCCTTTATCTTGCGGAATTTATGACTCTCGGCGGCGGTGGAGATTTTTTGATTATTATGAAAATATTACGATATCACTCTGACAAGGAAGACCAGGTATATTATGACCATCCATATGAATGTGGAGTTGTTGTTTTTGAAAAATAGAACAAAAAAGAAATAAAAATAAGTTGAAAAGATGATTTGATAGTGCTAAACTCCTATAAAAGCATCTTTTTCTTTTGCGCTTTTAAGCGTGTCTTATTCATATCTAAAGTATCTGAAAGGAATTCATGCTTTTAAATTTCACTAATAACAGCAGGAGTCCTGAAGGTACTAACGAAGACCGCACAATTTCTTGTGAAGGACTCAGAATAAAGAAGGGAGTATTTCATGAGAAAAAACAGAGAGTACAAAAGTGATGTATTTTCCATGTTAATGGAAAGCAAAGAAAATGCGCTGGAAGTTTACAATGCATTAAACGATTCGGAATATACCAATCCGGAGGAAGTGGAGATTGTTCAGTTGGAGCGGGGCGTGTCGCTCTCCATTCGGAATGATGCTTCATTCATTATTGATATGAACATCAATTTTTATGAGCATCAATCCACATACAATCCCAATATGCCACTTCGAAGTTTAATCTATTTTGTAAATACATTGCAGGACTGGCTGAAAGATAATGACAAGGATCTATTCAGCAGAAGACAAATACAGATACCGACACCGCATTTTATCGTATTTTATAATGGGACACAAAAAAGAACGGAATACGAAGAAATGAGACTGTCGGATTCGTTTTACCACAAAGCCGAAGAACTGCAGATAGAGATCATCTGCAAAGTTTATAATATCAATCCGGAAAACAATCAGATTTTGAAAAGAAAATCAGCAGTACTGGAAGGATATACATATTTTGTGGAAAAGGTAAGGGAGAATCAAAGGCAGGGAATGAATCTGGAAGAGGCTGTGGACAGTGCGATAAATGATTGTATAACGAATCATATATTGGAAGATTTTTTCAGAAGCAGGAAGGATGAAGTGAAGAAAATGACACATCTGGATTATACGTGGGAAAAGCGGGAAAGGTTAATACGCATGGAAGAATATGCAGATGGCGAAGCGG
>OLSM01000172.1_pt1 | contig 66781 bp, 63 predicted proteins | sample 1672721 | NCBI WGS metagenome assembly OLSM01 (sample SAMEA3136717, study PRJEB25190) | human gut metagenome
AGACGGTATTCTCCAGGTCACCTGGAAAACCCTGAACGGGCCTATGCAGCACAGCGGCATGTCCCACCGGGCTATCAGCCAGCTCACCCGCTGGCTGAGTATGGACTGGGAGAACGAAATTATCATTTTCACCCACATCGGCGACAGCTGGATGACCGAGTCTGACCCCAATGGCTGGGAGACCTACTCCGAGTTGCCCACCCAGCGGTTCCAGCACCAGTACTTTGACGACACCAACCTGATCAAGAACATGGTGTTCGACATCGACGTGCCCACCATCGGCGCCATTCCAGGCCCCGGCTTCCACTGGGATTCCGCCATGCTGTGTGATGTGACCATCGCCTCTGAGGATACCTGGATGGAGGTGCCCCACGCCCATGGCGGCCTGGTGCCCGGCGACGGCATGGGCCTGATGGCTCAGCATTACTTCGGCACCAAGCGGGGGAATTACTACATGATGACCGCCCGCCAGTGGACCGCCCAGCAGATGCTGGACTGGGGTATGGTCAGCGAAGTGGTGCCCAAGGATCAGGTCATGGACCGCGCCTGGGAGATCGCCCGCATGTGGAAGACCATGCCCTATGAGAACCGCACCATCATGTCCAACTTGGCCAAGCGCCCGCTGAAGAAGCTGTTCGTGGAGGACCTGAAGCTGCATACCGTTTCCGAGCAGTACGGCTCCCTGCTGCGCATTGCCGCCGGCGAGCTGGGCGACACCAACGCCGGCCAGCAGGACGAGAAGTACATCAGCCAGACCAACGACTGGCGTTACTGCCACGACTGGATGCAGCAGCCCCCCTCCCGGGAGAGCTGGGCCGGCTTCCGCACCAAGCCCTTCGAGTGGTTCAAGGAAGTAGAGGCCGGTAAGGAGGTAAATCCCTTTGATCCCAATAAGAAGGTCACCCCCTACCGCCCCGGCAAGTCTGAGAAGTAATAAACAAAAGCACTTGCACGATAAAAAGGACCCGGCCAGATGGTTTCCGTCTGGCCGGGTCCTTTTGTCGGTTGAAAACGTGGTAGGTGATAGGACTGGGCTTACCAGAAGCGCCTTGTGGTGTTCATATCGGCATACTGCGTCGGCGGCAAGATATGGGCGCGGCAGAGTCCAGCGCAGCAATTTGTTGAACGGAAAAGGCAGGATTGACATGATATTCCTCCCTTGCAGTTCGCATTAATTGATCCAGTTGGGCTGCCCTGGTTTTGTCGGTGCAGTCCATGCAGAGATAATCGCCCTTGGGTAAAATCTTCAGTCCAGGAATGTTGGCATAGCGAATGCATAAGGCGAATAGCCTTGAAGTTCCATTCTCCGTATAGATTCCCGCCAGATCTTCAAAGGCAAACTGTTCTTTTTGTGAGGAATCTATTTTGTCGTAGAAATGGCTGAGATAATTCCAAAGATTGTCAAGCGTTGGAACTTCTAAAGTATCTGAAAGCAAAATAACACGCTCTGGATAATCTTTGACAAAGGAGCTATTGAACTTTTGTTGCCTCTGCAATTTACTTTCATAGTCCGCCTTTGCCAACTGGATTTTTGATTTGCTGTACTGGAGCGCCACCATTTTTTCATCGGCCTTTTTTTCTGCTTGCGCTAAAAAATCGATAATTTTTTCAAGATCGTCATATTCTAAAACCGTCTTGATCTCCTGCAAAGATAAGTCCATCAGCTGCAAAGCCCGCACCGTATTTAGGCGGACAATGTCTTGTTCGGTATAATAGCGGTAATTCGTCCATTCATCCTTTTTGCTTGGCTTCACTAATCCGATACGGTCATAGTGCCGCAGCGTTTCGTTCGTTGTATGGGCTGCCTTTGCCGCTTCCCCTATTGAAAAATAGTTCTTCATTTCTATTTTCTCCTATTGACATTTGTGTAACACAAAGGTTTATACTTCATTCTAGCATAAGAGATTGCGAAAGACAATCCATATTGCAATGCTGTTTAGGAGGAATGGCTACATGATCGAACTTAAGCAAGTAACAAAGCAGTACGGGCAAGCAACCGTGCTAAAAAACATTACCCTTTCGATTGGCGAACCGGGTATCTATTGCTTGCTTGGCAGGAATGGCGCGGGCAAAACAACGCTTCTCAAATCCATCGCCGGGTATCAGAATATTACAAGCGGCTCGATTCAAGTTGACGGTAAGGCAATAACAACATCGACTTTGGATACAGGCGTGAGTTATATTGAAAACTTTGCAAAGCATTTTAATCTTCCGGTGCGGAAACTGCTGCGGATTGCCTCGGAAGTGAACCCAAACTACGATGATGACTTTGCCTCGGAAATGATGGAACGTTTCGAGTTGGACGGCAAGAAGAAATTTCATCATCTTTCCCTTGGCATGAAAACGATGGTTTCAACGATTATCTGTTTGGCAAGTAATAAAGAGGTCATCCTTTTAGACGAACCGGTCCTGGGCTTCGATGCTATTATGCGTGTGGAATTTTACGATATGCTGACAGAGAGTTTTCAGAAACATCCGCGAATGATTATCGTATCCACCCACATCATCGAAGAAATCGCAAAGACCATTCAAAAACTGATCATTATTGATAAAGGAAGCATCCGCTTCTTTGATACATTGCAAGCGGTTGAAACAAAAGCATTTTGTATCAGTGGGCTTCAAAAAGATGTGGAGGCCGCAACCCGAAATCTCAATATCATCGGTCAAAATGCGGTTGGAGGCCTTGTAACAAGTTATATCTTCGACAATCCTCCTGAGCGGACTGCTTCCTTGGAAATCCAGCCACTGTCTTTGCAGGATTTCTTTATACAAATGGTGGGACATAAAGGAGGTGTAAAAAGATGACGGCTATTTTTGCGATTGTAAAACGCTTGCTTGCAAGCAATAAAATCAGTTTCATCCTGACGGCTCTTGTGGTCCTTTGTGCCACATCCTCCGGCGATGTTGTTTTGAGCAATGGAAATTACACTTGGCTGCTTGCTGTATTGACCCCATTCTTTTTTGTGTTTTATGATTTCACAAAGCTCATGCATTTGGGAGCGAGCAAAAAAGATTACTATCTCGGTTGTCTCATCAGCTATGGGATCCTAGCGTTTTGTATTTCCCTGGTCAATACAGTCATCCATCGGTTGATTGACCCCATATATCCCGCACAAACCGTTATTAATATGATGGACGTGTGTCAATGGACAGAAAATGGGATGATCGTTGCGGGATTGCAGCAAATGTTCTTTTTGCTGCTCGTTATGGTTTTTCTTCATATGCTATTGTCCATGCAGACGCATTGGTATGGGTGGCTAACGGACGCGGTATTAATTGCAATTATTTGCATTTTTACGCCGATTGCACCATTACGCGCTATCCTGGCTGGATTTTTCCAGATAATCATGTTTAACAGCAATGCAGCCCTGCACATTTGTATTTGTCTGTTACTAAGCACCGCTTTATCGCTCGGAGGGCTTGTGGTCTTAAAAAGAAAAACTCTATAGACAAGAGGGAGCGCCATGATTCGGATCAAAGCAGTTGACGCACAAAATATATTGGATGTGTGCAAATTGACCAAAAGCCAAGATGGCATTGGTCTGGCAATAGGGAGATGTTCCTGTTGCAACGCAATTTCTATTGCGGAAGCAAAATATAACCCAGGAATGCACCCCCATGCAATCTATCACAACCATGTGCTAATTGGCTTTTTCATGTACCAGCGTGCAGAAAATCAAGCTGATACAGCAACCATCTACCGCTTTATGATAGATGATCGATTCCAACAGAGAGGGCTTGAGGAAAAAGCTTTAGAGCATATCTTGAAAGGCCTAAAAATTCAAGGCGTTAAAAAAGTCGTTTTCATCATAAATAGCACAAACGGAAACGCGAAAAATCTGTCCCTTTCTTTTGGTTTTCAGTTCACGGGGAAAATGGAGCATGGCGAATACTACTATGCATTAAAATTGTAAACTTGATCTATAAACTGATGGAGGAATCACTATGAAAAAAATCATTTCACTTGCATTGTGCCTTCTGTTGGGCTGTTTTGTTTTGGCGGGTTGCTCGAACAGCAGCGAACCATTTGAGGAAAAAAGCTATACGCCGGATACGCCGATCCATGAAATCCATCTTGATGTGCAGGACCGAGAAATCGAAGTGTCGTTGTCCGAGGACGAACAAGTCCATATTCAATATTACGAAAATAGTAAAGAGTACTACGATATTTCCGTTTCTGACGATAATGTATTGACGATGGCCAGCGCAAGCGATAAAGAATGGACGGATTATATCGGAGGGAAGCCCTCCGCTGAAAATCGGAAAATATCGCTGCAGATCCCGGATGCACTTTTAGACACCCTGGCACTATCTACAACAAACGAGGATATATCCCTCCCTGCACTGGCTGTAACCGGAAGTATCAATATTTCCTCCAACGGAGGGAATATTTCCTTTGGAAATTTAGATGTGGGTAGCGCTCTGACCCTAAACGTTAAAAATGGAGATATTTCCGGCGCGATTGTAGGAAGTTATGATGATTTTTCGATCCAGTCCGAAATAAAAAAAGGGGAAAGCAATCTGCCGGACAAAAAAGATGGCGGGGAAAAAGCGCTGACTGTGTCCAGCAATAACGGCGATGTCAATATTGAGTTTGTAGATGATAAATAAGTAAAGCAAAAATGGGCAAGAAACCATGAGGTTTCCTGCCCATTTTTTGTCGCAACCTAATTATTAACCATTACGTTCGTCTGTTTTCAATCCTTCTTTACCGGCTGTTGGTTTGCCCTAGGCCCAGCCGAAGGAGCAAATTATTCTGCATCCGGTTCCAACAAACCGTAGTCGCCATTCTTACGGCGATACACCACATTGATTTCCCCACTGCTTTCGTTGCGGAACATGAAGAACTGGTGGTCCAGCATATTCATCTGCAAGATTGCCTCATCCACACTGAGCGGTTTTACAAAGAAATGCTTGGTGCGCACAACGCGGTACTCCGGTTCGGCTTCCATTTCCTCTGCTGCCGGCTCTTCCTCCGGGAAATCGATGAGATACTGGTCGATGGCGCCGGAATGCACCTTTTTGGCCAGCTTGGTCTTATTCTTCCGGATCTGTCTTCCCAACGCGCTCATCACCTGATCGAGCGCGTCGTTCATTTCCAAGGCCGTGGACTCCGCACGATAGATCATACCGCGCTGTTTGATTGTTATTTCAACCGTCTGACGGTTTTTCTCCAGGGTTACCACCACATTGGCATCGGCATCCTCATCAAAGATCCGATCGAAGCGGGACAGCTTTTTCTTGGCAAGCTCTTTAAAATTATCCCTCAAATTGACCTTTCTTCCGGTAATGGTAATCTTCATAGTAACATCTCCTTCTTCAATTCGCGCCGCTGACGCCGCCCGCGGGCCGCCGCTGCAAGGACGCACCGAAGGGTCTTCCTGTCATAGGCGTTCCGGCCGGAGCAACACCGGAACAGCGCGTGCTTCCATTTTGATGCTTTGGAGTGATCCAGGCGCCGAATGCGTCCGTGTAAGGGAGGGGTTCCCTTCCCCCCGTCTGCCTCGGGACCTTTCTCTATTTATAATATATCATATTATCTAAAAAAATGGAAGCATTTCATGACTAAATTGTTATCATTTTATGACGAGTGACATGGCAACCGACGTTCACCGCCACCGGAAGTCCGGCAATATGGGTCGGAAACGGTTCGATATGGACGCACAGGGCGGTTGTATCCCCGCCAAACCCCTGCGGGCCAACCCCCAGGGCGTTGACCTCGTCCAGCATCCGCTGCTCGAGCTCTGCATAAAACGGGTCCGGGTTGGGTTCCGAAACAGGACGGCACAGGGCCATCTTCGCCAACAGCGCGCACTTTTCAAAGTCGCCGCCGATTCCCACGCCGAGCACCATCGGCGGGCAGGGATTGCTCCCTGCGATGCGCGCCGTCTCCACCACAAAGCCGACAATGTCGTCCAGCGAAGCGGAAGGGGTGAACATCTTTATGCGGCTCATATTTTCGCTGCCAAATCCCTTGGGCGCGACCATTAGGGTCAGCTTGTCCCCTTCCACCAAGCGCGTGTGCAAAACCGCCGGGGTGTTGTCTCCCGTGTTGCCGCGCCGGATCGGGTCCGCCACCACGGAGCAGCGCAGCAAGCCCTCCACATAGCCCTGCCGCACGCCCTCGTTGACCGCTTGTTCAAAATTCCCTTGGATGTGGACCTCCTGGCCGATTTCCGCAAAGATCACCGCCATGCCGGTATCCTGGCAAACGGGGATTTGCAGTTCGCGCGCTGCGTCCATATTGCCGCACAGGTCGCTGAGGATGGCCTTCCCCAGCGAAGACGTCTCTTTTTCCGCCGCGCAACGGATGCATGCCTCCAGGTCCTGCGGCAACACGCGGTTGGCCTCAATGCAGAGCTGCCGGACCGTGGCCGTAATCTGTGCTGCTTTGATCTCTCTCATGTTCCTTTCTCCTCCCGATTACACCAATTTCCCGCCCGCAATGACCATCTTCGGCTTTGCCGCAATGGTCAACGGGTCCTGGTCAAAGAGCACCAGATCCGCATCCTTGCCCACCTCCAGGGAACCCAGACGGTGGTCAAGCCCACAAATTTTTGCCGGATTGATCGTGATGGCCCGCAGGGCCTCTTCGTAATCCATGCCCTCGCGCACCGCCAAGCCCGCGCAGACCGGCAAATATTGAATCGGAATGACCGGATGGTCCGTGATAATCGCAGTTGGAACCCCCGCGCCGGAGAGAATTCCCGGCGTAGACGGCGTTTGGTTGCGCAGCTCCGGCTTGCTCCGGTCGCAGAGGAAGGGGCCGGAGAGCACGCGCGTCCTGGTTTCCACAAGCCCGCCGGCAATCAAATGCGCCTCCGTCCCATGCACGACCACATAGTCGAGCTGGAACTCCTTTGCAATGCGCACCGCTGTGAAAATGTCGTCGGCGCGGTGAGCGTGAAAATGCACTTGAATTTCCCTCCGGAGCGCAGGGAGCAAGGCCTCGCATTTCATGTCGAATTCCGGCATGTCGAAATCCTCGTCCTTTTCCGCCCGCTCCAGCTCCCCCTGGTAGCGCTTGGCCTTGTAAAGCTGTTCGCGGATCAGCGCCGCAGTGGACATCCGGGTCGAAGGGGCCTGGTTCTTTCCGTGGTAGACACTTTTTGGGTTTTCCCCCAACGCCATTTTGATTGCAAACGGCGCTTTGACAATCATATGGTCGATGCAGCTTCCATAGGTCTTGACCGCAGCCATTTGCCCCCCTATGGCGTTGGCGCTGCCGGGACCGGTTACCACCGTGGTGACGCCGGCATGCAACGCCTCCTGGAAACAGCGGTCCACCGGGTTGATGGCGTCGATTGCCCGCAGCTGCGGCGTGACAGGGTCGGTCTCTTCGTTGCCGTCGTCCCCCTCAAAGGTGAGGCCGTCTTCCCACATGCCCAGATGGGTATGCGCGTCCACAAACCCTGGATACAGCCCCGCGCCCTGCGCGTCAATCACCTCTTCCCCCGGTTTTGGCTCCACGGGCATGCCACCCAATTCTGCAATCTGGTTCCCCTCTGTGCGAAGGTAACCGTCCGCTATATCCGCGCCTGCCATTGTGTGCAAATGTGCATGGATGATCAGCATGGAACTTTCCTCCTTATCACGAACAGGCGACCGCGGCCGCCTGAACCTATTTCCGAATTTGTATATTCTACAAAAAAGCGGAGTGCATGCACTCCGCTAAAACAATGCCTTTATTTGGATTGGCCATAGCCGCCGTGCCTGGAAAAGCCGCCGCGTTTGGCTTCCATGGTGCGCTTCAGGTCGGACATCTTTTCGTCGCTCGCCTGCTTGAAGCGGGACATCATGTCCTCAAAGCTTGTCGGCTCGTTTTTCCGGCTCTGCCACTCGTAATTTCCCGGGCGGCCGGGACGTGGCGCAGGAGCGCTCTTGGGCGGGGGTGGAACAGCCCTCTTCATGGAAAGGCTCACCTTTCCTTCTTCGCTGATGTTCAGGATTTTCACCTTAACCATCTGATTTTCCGTGACGTAATCGCGGATCTCCTTGACGAAAGTGGGCGCAATCTCAGAAATATGAACCATGCCGGTCTTTCCGCCGGGCAATTCCACAAACGCGCCAAATTTCGTAATCCCTGTAACTTTCCCTTCCAGTACTGCTCCTACCTCAAGCTGCATATGTAAGTGTTTTCCTCCTTAAAATAGAGCCTTTCGCGCTAAACCAACCGGGGTTCAGTCTCCGGCGATATTCACAAACACACGCTCACCCGGTTTGGCATAGTCCAAGTCCTCGCGAGCCACCCGCTCGATATACTCCTTGGTTTCCTCCTCATCGGCATTTAGCGCATGTTTCATGTCCTCGTTTTTGATCTTCTGGGTTTCAACCTGCTCCTGCAGATCGGCCAACTCTTGGCTTTTTTCATTGATCTGCACCTGCTGATTGACCAATGCAAAGACAATATAGGCGGCAAAGGCAAAAATGGCTAATTTAAGGAGTAGGCTTCCCCGCTGTTTTTTTCGTTTGATGACTTTCATAATTCTGGTTCCGCCCTCCCTTTCGGCCTTTTTGCCGCTTGTTTTTCTTTCCATTGGATTTGTTAGCATCATTATACACTATCTTCCTGCGGGGTTTCAAGCGCTTTTTCCGCTTTGCATAGGATTTTTTTACTTTTCCTTCAATCCATTGCGCTTTCCTCCGAATCCAGTGCGCCAAAGCATGGAAAATGCACTTCAACGGACGGAAGAGGCAGAAGTCCAAAATCTTCCGGACGAATCGAACAACCCGGCTGCTGATGAGCCCAAAGGTCATGAAATACAGGCAAAAGCCGATGCCCTCCCCGGCGAGCAGATAAAACCGCACCTCCCCATAGGAGGCGGCCAACGCCAACAGGAAGGTGACGATCCCCGCAACCGCCATAAACGCCAAATCCATCCAAAAGACATGGGAGGGCGTGCTCCGGATCATCGTCCGCACCATCTTCAACGCGTCGTAGAGGATTGCCAATGCAAAACCGGCCACCGTTGCGAGGATGAACCCCTGCATCTGTACCGCAAGCGAAATTTCCACGAGGATTCACTCCCTATTTGAACAGCTTGGCAAAAATTCCGCCTCCGGTGGCCTGGGGCTCTGCATAAGAGAGCGAAGAAATCTCTCCATCCAGCGTAAGCTCGCCCGTCTCCACGTTTAATTTATTGATATGCAAATTTTTCCCCTTGACCACAAGCTCCCCAAGGTCCGTATAGGCCACGATGGTTTGCTCGTCGAAGCTGTCCACATTGGAAACCCCCGTCGCCGTGAAGGCTTTCCGGTTTTCCAAAATGACGCTGTGGGGCGTCTTCCCCACGATCTTCTTTTCCTCCGTCATGCCGATCCCTCCCATTGCATTTCTTTTGTCTATTTCTATGCGCAGGGAAGCGGGCATATGCGGAACAAAGCGTCAGGCGCGCGGCGCAGCCGGCTCGTCGGAGAGGACGCGGTACATCTCCCCCGCCTCTTCCTTGCGGGCGTACTCGTTGACGGAAACAACCTCCGCCTTGATGTTGCGCGAACCGAGCTGCAGCTCCAATACGTCCCCTTGCTTTACGTCGTAGGAGGCGCGTGCCACCTTACCGTTCACCAGCACGCGTCCAGCATCGCAAGCTTCGTTCGCCACGGTGCGGCGCTTAATAATACGTGAAACTTTTAAATATTTATCCAGTCTCATTTAAAAACTCCTTTTCCCAGGCGCCATCACAGAGCGCCATGTGTTTTAAAAGAAAAAGGGCGCAACGCTCCAGGGCGATTTGCCCCGAGCCTTGCAGCCCTTGATACCCGAATACGGAACAAACTTATTTGACCATGGCATCTTTAAATGCCTTGCCCGCCTTAAACGCCGGCACCTTGGAAGCCGGAATCGTGATCGGGGAATTGGTCCGCGGATCGCGGCCCTGGCGCTCGCTGCGTGCGCGTACCTCAAAGGTGCCGAATCCAACAATCTGTACTTTTTCCTCACAGGCGACTGCTTCGATGATCGTATCAAGAACCGCATTTACGGCGCTGTCCGCGTCTTTCTTAGACATACCGGTTTTTTCCGCAACAGCGGTAATCAATTCTGTCTTATTCATGAGATGTACCTCCGTGTTTTTTTATTATTCAACAGCCTTCCTTCAACCATAGTATGATTGAAAAGCTGTGAATTATTTCAGTATTCTGCGGATCAAGCTTGAGATTTCTTTGCTTCTTCCCAAAGCTTGTCTAATGCATCGATGCCCGCGGACTGCATATCGACCCCGCGCGCATTCGCCAATTCTTCCACCTTCTGGAAACGGCGGATAAATTTTTCGCAGGCCTCACTGAGGGATTGTTCTGCGCTGACGTGAAGGAAGCGGGCCACATTGACGACCGAGAAGAGCAGGTCCCCCAGCTCCTCGGCGCAGGCGTCCTCGCCCTCTGCGCGGATTGCCTCGCGCAGTTCAGCGGTTTCTTCCTCGACCTTATCCAGCGCTCCAGAGACATCCGGCCAATCAAAACCGACCTTCGCCGCCTTCTGCTGCACTTTCTGGCTACGCATCAACGCCGGCAATGCCTTGCTGACGCTTTGCAGCACTTCGGTCTGCGTCTTTTGCGCCTTTGTCTTCTTCTTGATCGCGTCCCAATTGGTGAGCACATCCTCTGTGCCGTCCACCGTTACAGAACCGAACACGTGCGGATGGCGTTCCACCATCTTTTTCGCTTCCCCGTCCACCACATCGGAGAAATCGAACCGGCCCTCTTCCTCTTCGATTTCCGAGTGGAAGAGCACCTGCAACAGGACATCGCCAAGCTCCTCCTGCAACAGGACAGGGTCTTCGGTATCGATGGCTTCGACCGCTTCATAGGTCTCCTCAATGAAACAGTTGCGGATGCTTTGATGCGTCTGCTCGCGGTCCCATGGACACCCGCCGGGGGCGCGCAGGATCTTCATGATTTCCAGCAAATCGTCCATGCTGTATTTGTCTTTTCTTTGAAACTCCAAGTGTCTTACACCTCTGCTTCCGAAACCATTCTACGAATCCAATCAACCCGTTCCATCGGGCAAAAATGAACAAGTTCTATATTACCTTATCCAACCATGATTTTCAAGTATTTTGGCAATTTTTTGTCCCTTGGGCAGCATCAGGACATCGCTTTTCTGCAAAGCCCTCGTCCAAAGCATGCAGGCGCCATAGACTACGACCGCCACAAACAGCGCTAGAATGGTGGCAATGCGGCCGTCCACCAACATGGCGGCATAGTTCTGCACCAGATAAGCGGACAGGACACAGACGCCTCCCGAAAGGAAGGGCTTTACAAACAGCCCAACCCAGTCCAACTTGATCTTGGCCTCCCGGCACAGCAGAACCAACCCGAACACCGTCAGGAAGAAATAGCAGACTAGCGTGCCGATCCCCGCGCCCATCACATTGATCTCCGGGATTCCAACCAACAGGTAATTGAGAACCACTTTGATGACCAACCCCACAGAGAGCAGCTTAATGGGCAGATCGACGCGCCCCACCGCCTGCAACATGCTGTTGATTGGGGTATCCGTGGCGGCAAAAATCGCTCCGAGGCCCAGGAGGATCAGGATTTTTCCCGTTATCTCATTATAGCCCAACAGCTGCGTGATCGGCCCGGAGAGGACGGAAAGCCCCAAGCCGGCCGGGATGGTAATCATCGCCACAACGCGTAGGACGGTTTCAATGCTATTTTTGATCTTCTTCGGGTCGCCTGTGGTCCAGGCCGTGGTGACATTCGGAAGGGCTGACACGCCAAACGCCTGGGTGATCGCCGGTACGAGCATAAACAGGGTCGTCGCATTGCCGTAACAGCCGAACAGGAACGTCGGGACGCGGTCCGTTTGGATGACGACTTCGCTCAACAAGCCGCTGTATTCCTGCAGCAACACCTCCGGATGAACGGACATAATATCGCGCAGACGGCGCTGTACAAACGTCGTATCTACCAGGCTGGAAAGATTGACCGCCAGAGCGCCCAGCGCCACCGGGATGGCCGTTCGTACCAGGCGGACCACCGTCTGCTTCATCGGATAGGGACGCGGCGAGCCGGCCAGCATCTCGTGCGTAATCCCGTCCCCATTGCATTTATGGTAAATCCACAGGAAGACAAAGCCAAAAGCGGAGCCGACGGTCACGCCAAAAATCGCTCCCGCAGCGGCATAGGGCAGGGCGGCTGCTTTGGCGTATTCCACCGATTCCACCGGGATTCCATAGACCGTGCCGGAGGCCGCATATTCGTTTAATCCGTTCTGGATCACTAGATATGCGCCCGCCAACCCCAGTACCAGCTTGAACAGCGCTTCCACCACTTCGGAGAGGGCGGTGGGGTACATATTGCGCAGGCCCTCGTAATAGCCGCGGTAAATGGCCACCATGCTGCTGAATAAGATCGCAGGGGATAGCAAATAGATGGCGGGCAGCGCGTTCATATCCCCGCTGTCCGTTGCATAGGAGACGTATGGCTTCGCGCCGAAGAACATCAGGCAAAACGCCAAAAGGCCCAGCGCCAGAAAGATCGGGATCGACACTTTATGGATCTGCCGGATGTCCCGGAAGCGGCCCCTCGCATAATTCTCCGATACCAGCCGGGCAATCGCAATGGGGAACCCCGCGGTGGCCAGGCTAAAAATTGGGTTATACAGGTTGTACGCCGTCGAAAAATACCCCATGCCGACCGGCGTGATAATTAAATTCAGAGGAATTTTGAAAAGCGCGCCGATCACCTTTACAATCGCGACAGCGACTAGAAGGATCAATGCGCCGTGCAGGAAGCTTTGCTTCGTGGGGCCTCCCATCCGTTTTCCCATAGATAATCCTACCATCCCATCTCCATCTTTTTGCGGCTGCACCGCCGCTCTCCCGGGATAGATCCCATCCGTTCATATATACGGTATCTATGGATGGATTAGACCTCCATCACCCTTGCACAACGCTAAGAACACAAAAAGAGGGGTTTCCCCCTCTTTTTCATCTACCTATTTCCTTAAATGCCGAACTTACTGCGCATCGAATTTACTGCCGCACATATTGCAATAACATGCCTCCGCCGGGTTTTCCGCCCCGCACTTCTTGCAGATCACTTTACTGCGCAACGCAGAAATCTGATCGTTTACTGCATCCAACTGCTCATACAGGTCGTCGATGGTCGTGATGCATTCATCTGCCAAGTCCGCGGAATCATTTCCCGTCTTTTTGGCGTCATATATCACCCTGCCCAGGGCTTCAAAGCGCTTGGAAATTTCATTGTTCAGATCCGCCGCGCTCAGCCTCAGCTTGGAAATATCCACCATCTGTCCTGCTTTTTTGCCAACGGCATTGACTGCTTCTTTTGCATTCACGACGACATCTTCAAAAAGTCCCATTTTCACACGCTCCCTTTTTATGATAGTTTGCTCAATTATAGCACCAATTGATTCTGGAAATCAAGGGTTTCCCTAGGAATCTCTTCCAATGTGGATAAAATGCCTTTGTCCACTTGCTATTCCCCGTAAACGCCGCCCCCGATAAACTCCCGCAGTAGGGAAGTTTTCGGCACAAGCGCCTGCGAAATCGTTGTGAACCGCCGCAGGCAATCTGCCAGTTCACACGCCTGCGGATAATAGGGCTCCGAGGGATCCACACGCTCCAAAAGCGGAAGCGCCTGCGCCCGCATCACGCACGGTTCATAGCAATGCAGGGAATTGATTGTGACATCTGCCTCCCCGCGATAGGGCTTGATGTATTTCCGCTCCCCGTCCATCACGGTATCCCACATATCCAATGTCCGGCCCGGCTGGGTGTTGCGGAACAGGGAATCCCGCACCAACCGGCGCACTAAGCGCACCTGGTTCGGTGAAAGGAGCGCTTCGCCCTGCTCTTCAAAGCCCTGTTTGACGCTGATATATATTTTCAAAACACCGTCCTCCGGCAGATGCCGGCTGATCGCTGGGTTGAGCGCATGGATGCCCTCGACCACCGCGATCTCCCGTTCCCCAAAGCGGATACGCCGGGTATACGGGTGCGGGCAGTGATTCTCAAAATCAAAGACCGGCATATCGCAGGTGTTGGTCTCCATCAAATCGAGCAGGCAGCGTTCCAACAGCGGGACGTTCAATGCCTCCACCGACTCATAGTCATGCTGGCCGTTTTCCAATAGGGGCGCGTCCGATTCCCCTTTATAAAAGTTATCGAGCGAAATCACCTGCGAACCGATGCCGCATTCCCGCAAAGCGTCCAACAGGATGTGCGCGGTGGTCGTCTTTCCGCTGCTGGACGGCCCCGCCAGCATGATGACCTTGCATAGGTCAGTAGAGGAGGCGATGGTTTCCGCGATCTTTCGGATATCCCGATGAAACGCAGCCTCTGTCCGGGCAATAAACGCAGAGGCATTGTGTTCCGCCTCATAATTGATGCGCTCCAGGTCGTTCTCATACCGATGATAAAGTTTGTCTTGCCCGCCAATATTCTTCATAAATGGTTCTCACCTGTTCTTTTCTTGTAAGCATTTCCCCGTGGCGGCGGATGTATTCATACGGGTACTTGAAATTAAAAATGCGTTTGAGCTGGTCGGAATACGGGTCCCGCACCTTCGTGACCGCACCCGCACCGCATGCCAATATGGTATGCGTTTCATCCATGATATAGACATTGTAGAGGCTCTCTTTCCCCTGCTTCGCCCAACCCGTGTTTTCCAGGTTGCCCACCATCCGGCTTTGCCGGTACAGGTAATACGGCGTATAGCCATGTTGGAGGAGCTGTGCATCGCCCCAATCCAACATATCCCCCGCCAGCGCAGCATCCCTGCTAAAGGGTTCGCTGTCGTCCTGGAAGATGCGCGCGGACCGCTTCAAGGAAAGCGTGTGTACGGTAATGCTCTCTGGATGGAGTGCCAACACGCCCTGCATCGTCTCCTGGAAACTCTCCATGGTATCCTCCGGGAGGCCGACGATCAAATCCATATTGATGTCATCGTATCCGCAGGCGCGGGCCAACGAAAATGCTTCCAGCGTCTGCGCCGCCGTGTGCCGGCGTCCGATCGTCTCCAACACATGGTCGTTCAGCGTCTGCGGGTTGATGCTGATCCGCGTCACCCCGCGCGGAAGCATGGCTTTCAGCTTCTCTGCTGTGATGGTGTCGGGACGCCCCGCCTCCACGGTAAACTCGCGGCAGGTGCTCATGTCAAACGCCGCCGTAATCGTGTCCAGCAACTGGGCCAACTGCTCCGCAGAAAGCGTGGTAGGGGTTCCGCCGCCGATATACACCGATTCCAGGCGGAGGCCAAGCCCCTTTGCCACCTCTGCCGTATGTTGGATTTCCACGCAGAGCAGTTCCAAATACTCTGGAATGAGCTTTGCGGTGCGCTCCACAGAAGACGACACAAAGGAGCAATACGAACAGCGCGTGGGGCAAAACGGGATGGAAACATACAGGCTAAACGATTCGGGACGGGAAAGGGACAAAATCTTCTGCTCGTTCCCCATGGTGATGCGGCTCAACTCCGTTTTTTCCGCGCTCACCAGCCAGTCCTGCTGGAAGCTCTGCAAGGCCGCTTCCTCCCCCATGCGCTCTGCGAGGCTGCGCAACAGCTTGATCGGGCGAACCCCCGTGAGGATTCCCCACTTTGGCGTGTATGCACAGGCCTGTGTAAGCAGCCCAAAGAGCAAGACGCCCATACGCCGTTCCAACTCCTTGAGATCCCCCGGGAAAGAGAGCGATGTGCGTTCCTCGGCTATCCGCTCCCTTCCGCCAAAGAATAAACGGGCTTGCAGCCGGATGCCGCCTAACTCCGTTTGCATACCCGTGTAAGCACCCAATGTGCCGTAGTCCAGAATATGCGCCCCGTTCCCATCCGTTCCGCAGGGGATGGTTTCAATCCGATGATATGGAAAAAAGATGCGGCACAGGTTTTCCATCTCATAGTGGAAGGGATGCTCCGCAATGTAAAGCCGCATCACCGGGGCGCTTTGATACAATGTTCTTTCTGCCATGAGGTCAGCCCTCTACAAACGGATTGTGCTTCCGCTCAAAGCCCAAAGTTGTCTCCCATTCATGCCCGGGATAGACATGATAATCCCCTTCCAAAGCGCAAAGGCGTTTCAGGGACGCGAGCAGCTGCGGATAACTACCCGTCGGGAAATCCGTCCGCCCGGCGCTCATCTTAAAGAGGGTATCCCCACTGAAAATAGCGCCCTCCACCACATAGCAGCAGCTGCCGATGGTGTGACCCGGCGTGTGCAGGACATGAATGCGCAGGCTTCCCAGCGGGATGACGTCGCCGTCGGAGACCGTGACGTCGGCCTTTAGCGGCGGAAGCGGACGGCCCGTCAGTTCAACGGACAAATTCAAGGCACTGTCCGTGAGGAACAGCTCGTCCTCCGCGTCGATGTACAATTTCGCGCCGGTCTTCTTCTGAATCTCCGCAACGCCCGCAATGTGATCCCAATGGCCGTGGGTCAGCAAAATCGCCTGAACATCCGCTTCCTCCACCGCTTTCAGGAGGCTGGCATTCACAAAGCCCGGGTCAATCACCGCTGATGCGCCGGTGGATTCATCCGTCAACATATAACAATTGGTGGGCAACGGCCCGCCGGTATATCTGGTTACTTTCATAAGGAACTCTCCATTTCTATAACACAGCCGATTACGCTCTACGCACCGAGACAATCCCGGAAATGTTCATCAAACGGCTGATAATGGTCTGTAGATGGTCTCTTCCATTGATGGTGATGGTCACCGAGATGACGGCGCTGCCGTCCTTTGTCTCGCGTGAATTGAGGGAATGGATAAACAAATGCATATTGAAAAGCTGTTGGGTGACATCCGCCAGCAAACCGGGGCGGTCTGTTGCCACGATTTCCAGTGTGGATTTGAACACCTCTTTGACCACGCCCTCCCAGTGCGCCTGAATCCAACGCTCCGGTTCCGGTGCGTCCCGGATCACCTTTGGCACATTGGAACAGCTCCGCTTGTGGATGGAAACGCCAAACCCGCGGGTGATAAACCCGATGATCTCATCGCCCGGCAACGGATTGCAGCAGCGGGAGAACTTGATGAGGCACCCCTCCATGCCGTCTACGATCACGCCGCCGACCGGTTTTTTGTTTGTCTTAGGCTGTTGCTTGGGACGCTCCTCCTGCACCGCCGGCTTGTGGGATTTGATATATTCCTCCTTGAGCTTCGGCATGACCTTCCAAAGCTGGATGCCGCCGTAGCCAATGGCTGCATAGACGTCGTCCTCCGAAGTGCAATTCTGACGGCGGCCGATGAGTTCCAGGCAGCTCTTGAGCTCTTCGTCCGTCAGGTCGATGCCGTTGCGCCGGAATTCGCGCTCCAGCTCGGCCCTGCCCTCCACAATGTTCTCCTCACGGCGCTCCTTTTTAAACCACTGGCGGATCTTGTTGCGCGCCTCGCTGGTCTTCACAATCTTTAACCAGTCGCGGCTTGGTCCATGGCTTCCCTCTTTGGCCGTGAGAATCTCGATGATCTCGCCGTTTTTCACCTTATAGTCGATCGGCACGATGCGCTTGTCGACTTTGGCCCCCACCATGCGGTTACCAACCGCGCTGTGGATGGCATAGGCAAAGTCGATCACGGTGGAACCGCTCGGCAGGCTGATCACGTCGCCCTTTGGGGTAAATACAAACACCTCTTCCGGCGCAAGGTCTGACTTAATCGTCCGCACCAGGTCGGTCGCATCGCCGCTGTCCTTCTGATTCTCCAGCATCTGCCGGATCCAGGCCAAACGGTCGTCCAGCTTGTCCCCCTTGGTCACACCAAGTTTGTATTTCCAGTGCGCGGCGATACCGTATTCCGCCGTATGGTGCATCTCCCATGTCCGGATCTGCACCTCAAACGCAACCCCTTCTTTGCTGAGCACGGTTGTGTGAAGGGATTGGTATCCATTGGGCTTCGGCGTGGAAATATAGTCTTTAAACCGGTTGGGGATCGGGCGGAACATGTCGTGAATCACGCCCAACACATTATAGCAATCATTGATGGTATCAACGATGACGCGCACCGCATAGATGTCATAGATTTCATCCATACTTTTCCCCTGGATGAACATCTTCCGGTAGATGCCGTTGATGCTCTTGACACGGCCTTCCAGATACACATTGGGGATTTCCGGCGAGATGCGGTCGTAAATGCGCTTTTTGGTCACCTCGATGAACGCTTTCCGCTCCCCACTGCGCATGGCCAGGCCGCTTTCAATCTCCTGGTAAGCGATGGGGTCGAGATAGCGCAGGGAGATATCCTCCAGCTCCTCTTTGACCATGCGGATACCAAGGCGGTGGGCGATCGGCGCATAGACCTCCATATTCTCCAGTGCTTTGTCGCGCTGTTTCTGCGGCGCCATAAATTCAATGGTGCGCATGTTGTGCAGGCGGTCCGCCAATTTGATGATGATGACGCGGATGTCGTCCGCCATAGCGATCAGCATTTTCCGCAGGTTTTCCGCCTGCTGTTCTTCCCGGGAGGAATAGGGAATCCGGCCGAGTTTGGTGACGCCGTTCGTCAAATTGGCGATTTCATTGCCAAACATTTTGCGGATCTGCTCAAGGTCCACCGGCGTATCTTCCACCACATCGTGCAGTAGGCCCGCCGCAACCGATTCGGAATCCATACCCATCTCTACCAGGATGCAAGCCACCGCGATGGGATGGGAAATATATGGCGCTCCGGAGAGACGCTTTTGATCCCCATGCATCTGATAGGCCAATTGATAGGCTTTGTCGATCAGAGCTAGGTCATATTCCCGTTCGCTGTCCTGAATCAGTTTTAATAAGTCGTTATAGGTTCTGAGTTTCTCCGCCATAAGGTTCCCCCTCCTTCTGTAAAGCCCGCAATCCCGCCAAAATCTTGGAATCAAATAAATTGACTTTCCGTTGTACCGGCTTCAAGGTCAACTTACAAACGCCGCCGGACCGCTGCTGTGACGTCAAGCCGTGCTCCGACAAAACATCTAACATCGTCAACAGCTTGCCCATATTCCCTCCGGTCGAAGCGCAGGTGCGATAAAAAAGCACCTCTTCGGGACCTTCATAACCGTTTTTCGCTCGTAAGAACCGATAGACATTGGCAAATTCCTCCCGGGTAGGGGTAAGACTGTCCACCTCTTGTTTGGTCATCGATTCGTTCCGCATCCATTTTTCGTACACCTGCACGCCGGTCAATACGGAGGCGCCGTCCATCCCGGAGGGTTTACAGTCCCTGACGATGATGGAAAGCGTCTCTTTCCCATTAAAGGGCTTGGCGTCCAGCGTCACCGCCAAATCGAGAAGATCCCCCGCCGCATAGGGGAACATCTCCAAGGACACGCCAAACCGCATACAGCGCACCGCGTAATTCCCCTTTACCACCGTCAATCGGAGGTGCTTCCCGCCGCCAACCGGCGTAATGTCCTGCAAGCGGACGCCAAACAATCCAAAGAGCGGGGCAGGATTTCCCGTTCCAAACGGCTCCAGCAATTTTACACTGCGCGTCACTTCCAGGGTCAGCTGCTCCGGCTGCAAAATACAGTCTATGGTGAGCGTTGGCATGGGCATCTGCGGCGTATGGGCCGCGGCATAGGCATTGATCCTCTCGCGGAACCGTTCGATGTTTTCCGGCCGGAGGCTCAGCCCCGCCGCCATGGGGTGCCCGCCAAATTTGGTGAGCAAATCCGAGCAGGAGCAAACCGCCTCAAATAGAGAAAACCCTTCGATGCTCCTGCCAGAACCTTTTGCTTCCGCCCCATTGACCGAGATCAAGATGCTCGGTTTTCCAAATCGCTCGGTAATGCGCGCAGAAACAATCCCAATCACGCCCGGATGCCAATTTTCTCCCGCGACTACCAGAACGCGGTCATATAGCCGCTGTGGGTCTTTCTCTAATTCTTCTAAAACCCGCTCAAAGATATCGCTCTCAATCTGCCGCCGGTAATCGTTGCAATCGCAAACATCCCCCGCCAGTCCAGCCGCTTCCTCCGGATCTTCGGAGAGCAGGAGGCGGACAGCGCGGTCCGGGGAAGCAATCCGGCCTGTCGCGTTGATCCGTGGCACAATGCCGAACGCCACATTGGCCGCCGTGAGTTCCCGGTTGTCCAGGCTGGCATTTTCCAAAAGGGCCCGCAAGCCCAGGCGGTCGGACCGGGACAAATGCGGCAAGCCGGCACGGACCAGAACGCGGTTCTCCCCCAGCAGGGGAACGACGTCCCCAATTGTACCGATGGCGACCAGATCCGCATAATTTTCCAACAGGCCGGTCAAATCACAATCCGGCCCTTCCAAAGCCATAATCAATTTAAAGGCCACGCCCACGCCGGCGAAATCCTTAAAGGGGCTGGGGCAATCCAGCCGGTGCGGGTCCACCACAGCGCAAGCGGCTGGGAGAACCTCGCGCGGCCGGTGGTGGTCGGTCACCACAACATCCATTCCAAGCTGTGCCGCATAGGCAACCTCTTCGACGGACGAAATGCCGTTGTCCACCGTGATAATCAGTTGAGTCCCCTGCTGGTGCAGCTGGTCAAGCGCCGCTACATTCAAGCCGTACCCTTCCCGCTCCCGTTCTGGGATATAGTATGTCACATCGGCCCCATTGGATTCCAAGTAAGAATACAGCATCGCCGTGGAGGTGACGCCATCTGCATCGTAATCTCCATAGACTGTAATTTTTTCAAAGCCATTGACCGCTCGCCAAACCCGCTCGACAGCGCGGTCCATATCCACCATTTGCATCGGGTCGGACAAAGAGATCTCCGATCCAAACATTGCTTCAATCTGTTCCGGCCCGGTCAACCCGCGCGTTTGGAGCAGCGCCCCCATCGCCGCCGGGACCTGATACCGCTGTGCAAGTGCTTCCGCCGCTTTCCAATCACACGGCAATACATTCCACTTCTTCATTTTCCCATCCACCTCGTATCTGCTAGGGCCCACCGTTTCCTGTGCGCACATGCACCGTATCCGTTGCCACACTTAGGATAATAACGCATTGCATCCTTGCATTCCGAAAGGCGCGAAATACACCATCTTGTGCATGCGCCCGGTCCACTAGGACCTCTCGTCATGAAAGCAAACGATCATTTTACAGAGTTTTATTGTACCATTTTGGCAATTCTTATTCAATACCCATGGCCTGTGCTCCCAAATACTTTTCCAAACGGTTCTGGACTTTTCAGGAAAGCAGAGAAAAGGAGCAACCTGCCGTCAAACAGGCTTGCTCCTTTTCATAGGTCCTTGCATATCGCTTGTTATTCCATTTTTGCGCTCACACCAATATTGACCATATAGCTGCCATACACCCAGGAATTGGGTGCGCCCGTTACGGAAATCGTGACAGGGACTTCCGTCTGACCGGTAAATTGCTCTTTACCAGTCATATCAATCTGAGCCACCAGATTGTTTTCCGTAAACGCCTCAATTTCATCCGGCGGGCCGACAACGGTCACGCTGAGACTCTGCGTATATACGGCCGCTTCGTATCCCGCGGGAAGATTCTTGAAGGTAATCGTCTCCGGGTTGAGGGAAACAGTCCGGGTTGTAAAAGTGTCCAAATCGATGCTCACTTTGGCCGTATAAATATTACTGACGTTTTTAAATCCCGTCGGCAAACTGACATCCACATCAAATTCATTGCTTGTGGGGCTGATCGTCGAAAAATCAATGGCGGGCAACGTGAGCTCGGAAATATTTGCAAACGCATCCTCTGGCCCAGCCACTTCGATTTCCTTTGGTTCGACGGTCACGCGGCTTTCAAAGCCGGTAAGGTTGCTCGGTCTCCCCGAGAATTCCACCTGTAAGGGCAAAACCTTTCGGTACAACACATTGCATGTGACTTCGACCGATTCCATGCTCAAAGTAAGATTATCGCTCTTAATTTCATTTCCATCTGCATCTAGCATTACCAGCCGGCCTGTAAAATGTTTGGTCTCTGTCAAAGGCGTCTTGTCCTGCTCATAAGGGATGGTCACCTTTGCGACCTGATCGACCTCTTGTTTTGGGCCGGAAACCGTCACGCTATCGCTAGAAAGGGTCGGCGTATTCAAATAGTACTGCGGGTCTACAGGCGGCGTAATCTGGCTGGTATCAATATTGAATACCTTTTCGCTGTAGTAATCCACAGTGACTAAAATGCTGGAAGGTTCAATCGAAACCACCTCATAGTTGGAGAGATTCCCCAATTTGGTGGCGGAAAGCTCCAATTTGTAGTTGCTTACTGGACCGGTCAAAGACGCTGCCTGTTTCGCTTCAATCTGCAAATCGGTATTTTTAACCTGGTTGACGGTCAGGCTGTTCCCCTTGATCGCCACTTTTGCCTTGGCGTTGATGGGGCTAAACACTTTTAGCCCCGACTGCTGAGCCGAGTCCGACAAATTGACGACAATCGGCACATCTGTCACAGTACGTGGGATTTCCTCGGTATTGCGCGTGGCAAAAACAACCCAAATGACCAGCGCGACAAATACAGAGAAAATCAAAACAAATTTATTGTTATAGAATAAACTTCCTAAGCTAAATTTTTTATGGTTCATGATTTTCTTCCCCTCCTAATGGAAGGAATTCTGCTCGTACGTTTTTCACCGTTCGCATTTTCTTCCGGCAGAAGAAGCGCTTCCAGTGCGCTCTGCAACGTTTCACGCGTATAATTCCGCGTCAAAACCCCATTGACCGCAATGGAGATCTGCCCGGTTTCTTCGGATACGACCACCACGACCGCATCGGAGTTTTCGCTCATTCCGATCGCAGCGCGGTGGCGGGTGCCAAGATCGACGCTGACGGTATCGCTTTTGGTCAGTGGAAGGATACAGCCAGCGGCATAGATCACTCCGTCACGGATCACCATCGCCCCGTCATGTAACGGCGCTTTATTCCAAAAGATGTTGCCAATCAGCGGCACCGAAGGCTCCGCGTTGACAATTGTCCCTGTGTCAATGATGTCGCCAAGCTTTGTTTGCATTTCGAACACCATCAAAGCGCCTGTTTTGGATTTCTGAAATTTGCCAGACGCTTCCACGACTGCGTTAAGGCATTTCCGTTTTTTCTGCAGGGCTTTTTCCGCTTCCTCCGAAGAGATCTGGAACCAATATTTCCCACCCAATTTGCTGCGGCCAATTTGCTCCAACGCACGGCGAATTTCTGGCTGAAAGATCACCAACAGGGCAATAATGGTAAAATTGAAAAAATAATCCAATAAGGTCCTCATCATGTTCAAATGGATCACAACAGAGGCAGCATAGACCCCCATCAGGATGATGATTCCCTTGACCAGTTGCTCTGCCCGTGTTTCGCGGATCAACTTAATTCCATTATAAATAATAAAGGAGACCAGCAATACATCCAATGCGTCGCTCAAACTGAAAGTATGGAGCAACGCAACAAATGTATCCCAAAGCCCGGTAATAAAATCCATATTCTCTTGCACCCACTATCTTCCGCTTTTCACAAGCTCTCAATCTATTTTTAACGTTCGTATGCCTTCATATAATAAAAATATCCAATATAATATTATCACAATTAATGGGATATGCAAATGCTTTTCCCCTATTTTCTATGAATTTTCATAACCGTGTTGGAGAACGCACGGATCTCATTCATATTATTAAAGGCGGACGGGCATACACGCACAGCCCCCTGCTGCAAAGTCCCAAAGCTCTCGTGAGCCCTAGGCGCACAGTGCAACCCCGCACGGACGGCGATCCCCGCCGCATTTAACCTCTGCGCTACAGCCTCGCTGTTGGCCTCCTTTATATTGAAGGAAAGCACAGGGGCAAAGTACGGCTCCACAGGCTCCGGTGTGTAAAGCTGAACCCCTTCCATCTTGGATAGGCTTCGGTATAATGCCTGGATCAGCCCCAGCTCATGCCGGTAGATCCGTTCAATCCCCTTGCTTTTCACAAAAGAAATCCCTGCACGTATCCCGGCAATCCCCGGGATGTTGATGGTCCCACTTTCCAGGCGGTCGGGCATGGTCTCCGGTTGCTCCAATGAGATGGATGCCGTCCCGGTCCCGCCCTCCATCAACGTTTCCATGGACGCCCCATGCGGTGTAATCAAAATTCCCGTCCCCATGGGGGCATAGAGCCCTTTATGGGCAGCCACACAGAGATAGTCGAATTGAAACTCCTGCATATCAACCGGCAGCACGCCCGCGCTTTGTGCGCAATCCACAGCAATCGGGACCCCATACTCGTGCCCCAGTGCAGCTAAACGCTCAATGGGCAGACGAATGCCCCACACATTGGAAACATGCGTGCAGACGATCAATTTGGTATTGGCGCGCAGTGCCTTCCGGAAGGCGTCTACCGTAGCGTCGTTATCCCCAGGGACTACCTGCGCCTCTGTATAAGTGACGCCCCTCTTTTGGAGCGCTTGGAGAGGGCGCATGACGGCATTGTGCTCCAAATTGGAGGTGACCACATGATCCCCGGATTTTAACACACCTTTTAAGACGAAATTGATCGCTTGCGTACAATTGAGTGTAAACACTACGCACTCTGGGCCTGGCGCGTGGAAAAATTCTGCCACAGCCGTCCGGCACCGGTACAGCTCTTCCGCTGTCTCCATGGACATCGTATGGCCTGCCCGGCCTGGATTTGCCCCGTATTTTCGCATCGCTTCGTCAACTGCACGAATCACCTGCGGCGGCTTTGGGTAGGTGGTCGCGGCGTTATCGAAATAAATCATCCCACGTCCTCCCTTTCCGTCCGGCCCAGGACCCGAATGCCAGCTCGTGTCAAAATGGCCTCCGCCTCGTCGGTGCGGTTGGGGACATATATACTGTATCCGCATCCAGCGTTTTCATTGCTGTGCGGTGTTCTCTCTACATAGGACTTGATCCCGTGTTGAAAAAGCAGGTCTCGCCCCTTCATCGCGTATGTGATGGAGCTAACCATAAGCATAGGCTTGCCCACAAGTATCACCTCTCTGTTTTTATTACCAGAGTATGCTACAAACAAGCCCTTTGACTATTTCCTTAGAAAGAACAACCTGCCCCTTTATTTTTCCAACAAGCACACCGCATGAGCGGCGATCCCCTGCTTTTCCCCTGTAAATCCGAGCCCTTCTTCCGTTGTAGCCTTCACGCTAACCTGCCCAAGTTCCATTCCACTCGCCTCAGCCAAACGGCTGCGCATCATCTCAATATAAGGCTTGAGCTTTGGTTCCTGGGCCAAAACCGTCGCGTCGATATTTACAATCCGGCAGCCGTGTTTCTGCAAGATATGGACCACCTGCCGCAGCAGCGCCAAGCTGTCTGCGCCGCTGTAAGCTGGGTCTGTGTCCGGGAACCATGTTCCAATATCGCCCAGCGCCGCTGCTCCCAGCAACGCATCCATCACGGCATGGGTCAATACATCGGCATCCGAATGCCCCAAAAGGCCTTTATCATAAGGGATTTCAACACCACCCAAAACCAGTTTCCGGCCGGGCACCAGCCGGTGGACATCGTAGCCGTGCCCAATTCGCATAGGATCGCCCCTTTCTTTCTTGAGGAGCGCCTCCGCCGCAGGGAGGTCCTCCGGGGTTGTAATCTTGATATTTGTATAACCGCCGGTGACCAAATGGACCATTTTTCCCAAATGCTCCACCAGTTGGCAGTCGTCCGTATAATCCGCGCCTTCTTGCGCTGCAACTTGCATCGCCTGTTCGTAGAGACCCCGTTCAAAAACCTGCGGAGTCTGCACCGCGCGCAGGGAGCTGCGGTCCGGCGTAGAACAAACAAATCCATCCGTATTCTGCATTTTAATCGTATCTTTCACCAACGTGCAAAGCGCGGCAGCTCCATAAGTCCGGGCATCCTGTACGGTGGCGTCGATCTCCTCAGGGCGAATCAGCGGACGCGCCCCATCATGAATAGCCAAATACTCCGTTTCCTTTGGTACGGCAGCCAGTCCCGCAGCGACAGAGCGCTGCCGGGTCGCTCCCCCCGCTACAACGGCGCACAACTTTCCAATTGCATGCTGATCCGCTAAACACTGTACAGCTGCCTGATCCTCCGGGCGGCAAACTACAACGATGCTGGAAATGCTCGCCGCCCGCTCAAAGGCAAGCAGCGTATGTACAATAACCGGCTTCCCCCCCAACAAAAGGAACTGCTTGGACATTCCCATCCCCATGCGGCTGGAGTTTCCCGCCGCGACAAGGATGGCGCAACAAGACTCTTCCGGCATCTCACCGCCTCCTTTCTGCATAGGAACCATTATAGCTACAAAAACTACCTGGTGCAACTACAATCCTGTTACCTCTACCAGGCTGATTGCAATCTTTTGTTCATTCTTTCAGCCTCTTGTACAAACCAGCTTTACAGAACCGGGCATTTTACGTTATAATTAGAAAAGAAAATCTTGGAATCCAGGTAAATCGTAAATTTTTTGTGATTGGTATTCTGTGCAAGTGTGGCCTTCAAAAGGGCCTTGGCGCCAACAGATCCACACCTATTCAAAATCCTGCACTCCAAAATCATGTTTAAAGGAATGATCCTATGGAATCCAACATCCCTGCAAAACGTGTGGCAGACTCTGAAGTCGAACAGGTACAAGCCATCATGCCTAACCATTTGAATGGGGCTGGCCGCGTATTCGGCGGACAGCTGGCCGCCTGGATTGATGTTGTAGGCGGAATCGTCGCGCGGCGGCATTCCAATCGGAATGTCACAACCGCCGCAATTGATAATCTCCAATTTAAAGAAGCGGTTTATGCGAACAGTACAGTCGTCCTGCATGGGAAAATCACCTACGTCGGGCGTACCTCTATGGAAGTGCGCGTCGATAGTTTTGTGGAAAGCCTCTCCGGGGAGCGCAAACTTGTAAACACCGCCTATCTGGTGGAAGTCGCCTTGGATGACCAGGGCAACCCTACCGCTGTTCCCGGGCTGATTCTGGAGAATTTCCAAGATCGTGCCGAATGGGAAGCCGGTGAAAAACGCCGGGAACTTCGCCATCAGCGCCATCGTGAGGCATTTTAAAGCGATTGCCCATTTAAAACCGCGTCAAAGGGATATCTGTTTTCCAGGAGAGGACGGAATCCTTGGCCTCCCCCTGGAAATATGGAAAGGCCTTTGCCATTCAACATCTATAAAAGCTCCCCTCGGATTCTCAAGAAAGAATCCGAGGGGAGCTTTTTACAACGAACGGCGCCTTTAATCGCCGAGTTTAATCTCCATATAAGCCTTTACTAGCGCCACACATTTTTCCCAGCCAAGGTCGCTGCTGTTGAGGCAAAGGTCGTAGTTATCTGCATTATGCCAATCGCGTCCAGTAAAATAGAGATAGTAATCCCCACGGCGTTTGTCCACTTTGCGGATATACCGTTTGGCCTCCTCTTCGTCCATATTTCCATGAACCATCATGGTCTTTTCTACGCAATAGTCAAACGGGGCGTGTACGTATACGCGCACAACGTTTTTGTAGTCTTTTAATACAAAATCTGCGCACCGCCCAATAATCACACAGGATTCTTTCTCCGCTAAATCGCGGATCACCTTTGCCTGATAATTAAATAAATTCTGATCGGAAACAAAATCTTCGCTATCTGGGGGAATCACTTCGCCTGTGTACGCACTTTTACGCGGCTTAAACAGACGCGGCGTTTTGAGCTTCTCATCTGCCTCTGCAAAAAGGTGCTCATTGATCCCACTTTCGTCGGATGCAAGCCGCAACAACTCCATATCGTAATATTTGACGCCCAGATCCTCCGCCAACATTTTGCCGATTGTCTTGCCACCGCTTCCATATCCGCGCGCGACTGTAATCACAAACGGTTTCATCGAAACGCCCTCCCTGTGATGTAGAATGAAGCTTCCAAAAATTTGTTGTACCCTCTATTCTTATTATAAAATATTACACATGAAATAACAAGGATTTCCAGAATGTTTTTGTGCGAATCCACATGCTCATTCTGATCCTTTTTTCTTCGCCGCTTCTAAGCTCTTCGCCCACGCGGCTGCAAATGCACTGACGCCTGGATCTTTCTTCTGGTTTTGATTTCTCAAATACTGTTGTACATCCCGTTTCGATGCACTGGACCGCTTTTCCCGGCTTTCAAAAAACTTATCCGCCTTGGAGCGGAAACCGCAGCGGCATGCGAATGTCTTATTGTCCCCCTCGCCAAAGAGTTCCATAAACTTATGGCAATTGGGGCAGCGCACCCGCGTCTCTGTTACAACATTGCGGCGATAACCGCATTCCCGGTCCTGGCATACCAACATTTTTCCCTTTTTGGTGTTGACCATCAACAGGTGCTTACCACATTCCGGGCATATCTTCTGGGTCATATTTTCATGCACATAGGTCGCCTCGCTACTGGCCACTGTTTTGACCAAAGCGGTCGCATATCCCTTGATCTCTTTGATAAAAGCGCCCCGGTTTTCTTTTCCCTGGCTGATCCCTTCCAACCGCTGTTCCCAGCGCGCTGTGAGAAGAGGTTCCTTCAGGTCCGGCGGCACAAGGCCGATCAGTTGCATGCCTTTCGACGTTGGAACCAGCGAATTCCCTCTCTTCTCTACATAAAAGGAGCTGAACAGCTTTTCAATGATGTCCGCGCGGGTAGCAGGCGTTCCCAGGCCGCCGCCGATATATTCCTTCATCTTTTTATCCTCGATGAACTTTGAAGGATTCTCCATAGCGGAAAGGAGCGTCGCCTCTGTATAGCGGGCAGGCGGAGCGGTTTTCTGCGCTTTGAGTTGGATGTTTTTACACACAAAGGAATCCCCTTGGCGCAGGTTTGGAAGCACCTGCTCTGCGGCTTCTTCTTCGTCCTCTTCGATGCCTTTTTCGACCTTTTTCCACCCCAGCTCGATAATCTCACGGCCGGCCGCAGAAAACGACTCGCCCTCAGCGGTCAATTCCACACGGATTTTCTTAAAGTCATAGCTCGGATAGAAACAGGTCAGGAACCGTTTGACGACCAGCGTATAGATCCTTCTCTCTTCCTGGTTCAAGCTGAGCAAATTGACCTGCTCCTCCGTGGGGATGATCGCATGATGATCGGTCACCTTCGCATTGTTGACGCACGCATGGGAAATGCTCTTCCGGGTACGGAATATCTCCCCTACAATGGGGCCAAACTCCCCGTGGTTCACCGCACGCAGGCGCTCCGGCAGCGTTGGTACAAGATCTGCAGTCAGATACCGGGAATCCGTGCGGGGATACGTAAGCGCTTTATGGGTTTCATACAGCCGCTGCATGATGTTTAACGTCTGCTTGGGGGAGTATTGGTACAATTTATTTGCATCGCGCTGCAATTCTGTCAGGTCATAGAGCATCGGTGGCGGTGTCGAACCAAATGTTTTTTTTACTTCGGTGATGCGAAACTTCTTTTCTCGGATCTTCTCCGCGATGGCATCTGCCTTCTCCTTGTCTGAAATTGCGGTCTGATTCTTGCCATTGTGCCAAGTCACAAAGAAGTTTCCCAGGTCAGCGCGAACTGTATAGTAGTCTTTCGGGACAAAGCGGCGAATCTCCTCTTCCCGCTGAACAAGCAACGCCAAGGTCGGCGTCTGCACACGCCCCGCAGATAGCTGTGCGTTAAATTTGCAGGTCAGCGCGCGGGTGACATTGAGCCCGACCAGCCAATCCGCTTCTGCACGGGACTGGGCCGACATATACAGGTTATAATACGCCTTTCCATCCTTTAAGTTTGCAAACCCCTCGCGGATGGCGCGATCCGTTTGGGAAGAGATCCACAGGCGTTTGACTGGCTTATGGAAGCCTGCTTTTTCCAAGATCCAGCGTGCGACCAGTTCTCCCTCCCGGCCGGCGTCCGTTGCAATAACCAAGGAGCCAACTTCCGGACTATGCAACAATTTTTTTACAACGCTATATTGCTTGCTCGTTTCAGGAATGACTTTCAATTCCATTTTTTCCGGCAGCATCGGCAGGGTATCCATGCTCCAAGTCTTGTACTGTTCTCCGTACGCCTCCGGTTCAGCCAGCTCCACAAGATGTCCCAACGCCCATGTCACAATATATTGCCCACCGGACAGATACCCATTGCCGCCCTGCCTGCATCCAAGCACCCGCGCCAGCTCTCTTCCGACAGACGGTTTTTCCGCCAATACCAATGTCTTTGCCATCGTTTGAACCCTCATTCTTTCTCTATCATTTTATTATGGAAACACACCCCATCCATCTCTCCGCACACATTTCAGGGATGTAATGAATCTTTTTCTCGATGCGCATGATCGCACGCTATATAGAAAAAGGACATGAAAGCCACGTCCTCTTTCTGCCAATCGTTTTCTATCCGTTGCAATATTTTTGGATAATCCGATCTTTATGCTTTCCAAGCGTTGTTTGCCGCACGATACGGCGCAATTCCAACACCGCAGATGGAGCGACAGAAAGCTCTTCCACCCCCATCGCAAGGTAAAATCGTAACAGTTCCGCATCTGCCGCCGATTCACCGCAGATGCTTGTCCAGATTCCATGTTTCTTGGCGTTTGCCACCGTCATATCAATCATGCGAAGTACCGCTGGATGCCGTGGATTATACAACGAAGCTATCGAATCATTCATTCGGTCTGTTGCGAGAATGTACTGTGTCAAATCGTTCGTTCCAATGCTAAAAAAATCCACCATCGATGCAAGACGGTCGCTCAGAATAACCGCGGCCGGTGTTTCGATCATAATCCCTATTTCAATCTTGTCAGCCACCGGAACTCCTTCTGCTTCCAACGACGCACGTGCTTGTTGCAACAATGCTTTCGCCTTTATAACCTCCTCTTCGGATGTCACAACCGGAAATAGAACCGCAGCTTTCCCATAGACGGACGCCCGCAAAATTGCCCGAAGCTGTGTCAAAAACAAATCCGGCCGGCGCAAGCTGAAGCGTATCGCCCGAAACCCCATAGCAGGATTGACGCGGTCTCCATAGCGCCACTGGCTGATCTCCGGCTCTTCGCTGACATCGAGTGTCCGGATGACCACGCGCTTCCCCTGCATCTTTTCCAGAACTTTTTTATAGGCTTGGAACTGCCCCTCTTCGGAACAATCCATATTGTTCCCCAAATAAAGGAACTCTGTACGCAGTAGGCCGATTCCATCGGCGTCATTGTCCAAAACCTGCTGCACATCTTCCACATGCCCAATATTGGCATGGATGTCGATGCGATAGCCATCCCGCGTCACAGAGGGACAGCCGCGCAATTCATGAAGCGCATGCAAATGCAAAAAGTATTCATATTGCTTTTCGCCATATTCTCTCAGCGCCATAGTATCTGGATTTAAAACGACGTCGCCTGTAAAACCATCCACAACCACGGTCTCTGCCTGGACCAAAGATTGATAGGAATCCTCCAAGCCAACCACATAGGGGATCCCTGCATTACGCAAAAGGATTGCGGCATGCGAGTAACGGGAACCGCTTTTCGATAAAAAAGCAAGCACTTTTCTGCGATTAAATGTAACCGCCTCGCTTGGTAAGAGCTCTTCCACAGCTACAATTCCCTTTTCCCGCATTCCATTCAACTGTTCTGCGTAATCCGGATTTAAATAGCGCAGCAAATGCCTAGCGACATCCCGAATATCCGTGTCACGCGCCCGCATGTACTCGTCTTCCATCTCAGAAAAAAACTGATAAAAATGCTGGGCGGTCATATAAACGGCCGACTCTGCTGTCATATGATCGTGAAGAATGTGGCTTTGGATATGATCAAAAAATTCATGATCTTCCAAGAGCATAATATGACTTTTAAAAATCAACGAATCTTCGGCTCCAAATTTATGTAGCGCTTGGCGATAGAGCTTGTTGATCTTCCGCTCTGCTGCCGTGCGCGCAGCATACAGGCGCTGAATCTCAATGTTTGCATCGGCAGCAGGCGGCATGTTTTTCATCTCTGCAGGATTCTGCCGGATGCAGAGCTTTCCGATTGCGATTCCCTTGGATGCTGCTACTCCGCAAATCGTTCGCATACTGCCACCTCCCATGCAATTGTGTTGCTTTGGTTGCAAACCACTTTATATTGTTTAATCTTATCGCAAAAAGGAGGACTGTGTCAACCTCTCACCTATCACACTTATACACGGACACTCCCAGCAAAATCTTATCAATAAACTTCGTCCATAGTGTGTTTCAGCCGCGCTTTCCGTATAGAGAATGGTCAAGGGATCTGTCAGGGTAAACATCGGACAGGTATTTCAACCCACACCCTCCACACGGAGGGTGACCGTAGAAAGAACGGAGCACTTTGAAGTGGTAGCAGATTTCAATCCACACCCTCCACACGGAGGGTGACAGGGCATCCATATATCCAGCTGGGTGAGGATGAGATTTCAATCCACACCCTCCACACGGAGGGTGACAATTTATGCTGCATGGCTGCCGCGACCATAGCGCGATTTCAATCCACACCCTCCACACGGAGGGTGACATTATAGCATTGAGCCAATGCCGGACGGCATGGAAATTTCAATCCACACCCTCCACACGGAGGGTGACTATAGATTCGGCCCAGCGCGCAAGGCGGTCTATGTATTTCAATCCACACCCTCCACACGGAGGGTGACCGTGCTGTCCGGGCGGTGCATGTGCAAGCTGTGATATTTCAATCCACACCCTCCACACGGAGGGTGACTGCAGAAATGCATAGGCTTCTTTCTTTTCATGGATTTCAATCCACACCCTCCACACGGAGGGTGACTTAAAAATAACTCTACCATCCGGCAACCTCCGGCCAATTTCAATCCACACCCTCCACACGGAGGGTGACAGCAAATACAAACAATTATATCACATTTGTACATCTATCGATTGTACAATCTATCCTATAATCTAACACCGATCCATTCGATATAGAAATATCGCCTCCTCTGCTATAAGAAAATCATCTCAAATTCCGTGCGAACCCCCTTGGACTTGTCTGTGCGCTTCCGGTTCGCACTTTCCTAAACCATAAGAACACCTTCCGCTTCATACGTGGGTTTTGCTCCTATATGTTCCACTTTCGTTTTATAATTGTTTCCCAAGTAATAAAAGCGTAGACTGTCCTGTTTTGGATCGATGATCTGCTCTAAGATGTGCTTCACTTGGAAGCACTGTGCGGCATCCAAAATACATTCAAAAACCGAATTTTGAACCCGTTGGCCGTAGTTCACACACTGTTTTGCGACTTTTCGAAGCCGTTTCCTGCCTGCCGCTGTTTCTGTATTGACATCATAAGTGATTAAGACCAACATAGCATTTCCTCATTTCCACAAAAACGGTGGGTATTCGTCCAAATCCCCACGCAAGCAACGATTGAGCAGCATTGCCTGCACATAGGGGACTAATCCCCATGGAATTTTTTCCTGCAAAAATGGATGCTGAATCTGTTCCTGCTTTTTTGTCTGCCATCCAGTTAGTACGGCTTTTCGCGTTTCATCATCCATTCGAACAGCTCCCGTCTCCTGTTGATAGAACCCTTTTTCTATGATCACACGATTGTTAATCAGAGACAGCACAAAGCGATCTGCAAAAATGCTGCGCAGTTCTTCCATTAAGTCCAATGCCAAGGAGGTTCTGCCGGGCCTCTCCCGGTGCAAAAATCCAATGTATGGGTCCAATCCAACCGCTTCCAAGGCAGCGCAGCAATCATTGGCCAACAATGTGTATACAAACGAAAGCAGCGCATTGACATTGTCCAGCGGCGGGCGGCGGTTCCTTCCATGAAAATAGAAGGCCTTTTTGTTTTGTAAGATGCACTGATCGAATACACGGAAGTATTGTTCCGCCGCAGCCCCCTCGAATCCACGCAGTTGTTCATCGCTGGTGCATTCCCGTATGGAGGGCAATAAATCACTCATTTGTTTCGAAACTTGTTTTAGACCGGCAACATCCACGCGCATCGCGTGGTCACGCGTTGTACGTTCTAAAACCCAACGGCTATTAAACACTTTTCCAAAAACAAAGTTTCTCGCATAACGGGTCCGCGTGACCGGGTCGTCCGAGACACGCACCTGTTGGATGCGCAATAAAACATTTCCCTGAACTTTTCCGCATGCCGCAGCTAAAAAGCGGCCATTGGGGGTTAGAAAGGCCAAACGGATTCCCCGATCAGTACATGCCCCCATCAACGCAGGGCTTACTCCCTTATAGCCGAAATATAAGATCTGTTCTAGTGTATGCAAAGGAACGCGCAATACGGTTTCCTCTTCCCGGTAGACCACTACATTTTCTCCGTCGAGCGCCAAATAGGTGTCCGGTGAAGTCACAAACAGGGTGTTGAGCAGTTTTCTCATGGTTCTTCCCCCTGTAAATTGGATTCTATGTAGGTTTTGCGGAACGCCTTCCACAAAGCTTGGGCAAGCAAAGTTCCTTCAGAGAGCATGCATTGCAGCTTTTCGACGGCTTAACTTTTGGAGTATAGCGACGGTTATAATAGCTGTGCATTTCGAGAAGCATTTCCCGCACCTGATTTCGAAGGGCTTCCGTAAACAGTACCTCTTCCCTTCGGCGGGTTTCTCCATAAAAGAGGTATCCCTTGGGGACATCACAGGCCAGCATCTCTTCCAAACACATCCCTTGGCCGCACAGCTGCAAGCGGTCCGCATCTGTCTGTTTTGTGCTCCCCCGCTTATATTCTACCGGTGTAGGAAGCCACGTCCCTCTGTGATGGAACAACGGAACCCCTTCTGGGGACGCATGAAACTCGACGACATCGCAGACTCCGCTCACGCCGAGAGCGGCTGAATGGATTGCCAATCCACGCACCACTAAAAGATCTCCTCTCTTTTCAGAAAAGCGGTCATTATGGGCATGCTCGTGCAAAATCTCCCCTTCCACGGTCCGCAGGTTATCCGCCCATTGCTGTTCAATATGAATCAACGCCCATTGCCTGCGGCAAAAACAAAAATGTTGGATCCCAGAAAGCTGTAAATAATCGTCTTCCGCGTACGTGTTCATATCATTCGCATACAAGTCACGTGTTCCGGGATCGCCGCTTCATCTATATGGACCTCATAATCGGCGTAACAGCGGGCGGGGATATGCTCGTCTTGGGTTCCGTTTTGCTTGCGTGTCACGGTAACCGTATCGAACAATTTATAGGAGGGAGCATTTCCCAATTCGGAATCATGTTTAAAGACGATCAATTCCCGCACCGCCATCTTCCCGCGGCTGGCAGAGTGGTCGTGCTCAAACATATTGATGATCGCCTCCCAAAGCAGGGCGAGGTCCTCTTCGGAAAAGCCGGTCACTTTCCGGGCTAAATTGGCTGACACATATCCCTCTGCGCGATAGAGGCCATAGGGGATGATGTGCTTGCGTCCCATCTCGGTCCCTTTTTTCTCCGCATCCGCTTCCGTTGTAATCGCAACACGGGTGATGGTCACTTCCTGCGGGACGACCGGTTCCACACTGCGCGCAAACCCCAATTGGACGGGTCCGCGAACTTGGCCGCAATTTAAAGCGGCCTTCACGAAAGTCGTCATGACGGCGCCAAACGTCCGGATATCATAAAAATTCTGGCACATAAAATCCCGCACACGCTCGTCCAAGGTGCTGTCTTTTTTCTTCGCATCTTTGATGGTCTTTTCGTCCACGCCCAAATCCGCATACGCTTCTAAATCGCTCCGATTGAGCGGGACCCCATCCTTGATATAAATGCGGTAGCCCTTTTCGTTTTCCTTGGCGGTTTCCACATAATTTCGAATCTTCCGCTTTAAACAGACGTCCGTGACTAATCCGTAACCCGTTTCTGGATCGACACGAGGCATATTCCCCGCATCCGGGTCGCCATTTGGATTCCCATTTTCCACATCAAACAAAATGACAAACTCATACCGGTTCTTGATAACTTCTGACATGCCTTATTCCTCCCCTATCGATTCTGCCTTTTTCTCGTACCGCTTTTGCGTCTGATGGTAATAGCCAAGCATAAACGCACCCTGCTCATTCAGATCCAAGTGCGCCGGAAATGTCTCCTGGATTTTCCCCATCAGATCGATCAGCTGCTTTTCTAAAGAAATGGCCAGCCCGCGCCGGTCACGCAGGATGACTTTCATATGGCTTTGCTCCAAGCGAAGCAAGATGGGAAACGCAATGCCCGGCGTTGCGCAGGCAGACGTAAAATACCGGTCCTTGATAGTCGTATTCAAGTTTGGATTTGCCGTTTTCTGGATATTCTCTAATACAGAGAATATTCGTCCAAGGACATAGGGCAGATAATCGGACTGTTCATTCAGTTTCACCCAAGATTCCTCCTTATCCAGCGCTTCTCCCGGTTTCGGTTGAAACGCTTTGTCGTTGTTTTTAATGAGCACTGCTTTGATGATGGCCGCCTGTCCACGGGTGATATTGCACTCCGCCCGGATCCGCAGCATCACATTTTGCAGCAGCGCCGCCGGATACGGGGTATCGTTCAAAATGGCCCGCATCAACGCGCCGGATAACAACGGCGAAATCGCTTTCGCCTTATCTTTCGCGTTTTTATTGATCGTCTCATACAGAAGGCCATAGGGGGATATCCGTTCCCTTTCATCATATGAGGGCCGCACGATTTCCAACCGACGGTAATGATTCTCTACATTCTGTAAAAAATCGCCAAAACGGTTGCGGTAGAAAAAGCGCACCGATACCCTCGCAGCGTTCGGGGACAATCCCAAGATATAAAAGGGCATGTCCGGATCGATCTCTACGCCTTCCAGGGAATAGGACTGGCCCTTTGCCAGCAATGCCATCGCCCGTTTTAAGTCGTTATCGGAGAATTTGCGCTTTTGGGAGTCGTCGGCGTCCATAAGCACAAAGCTCTGGAAAAAGTCCTGATAGACCGGCTCCGCGTTTTGGGACCAATAGACGACCGTCGCATCACCGATCTGCTGTACATGTTCGCGGTCTGCCAACAGTGCATTCAGTGCGGTGGTATACGCAAAGGCTGCCGGTTCGCCCACCGGTGCGTTGTAGCTCTGGGTTTTTCCGTAAGATTCAAAGGCCGCTGCATTGAAGGAGACAAGCGAGGCCCCGCTGGACTGGGCGCCCTTCACCCCTTTGATGGCTGGATGCAGTCGTGCGATGGGAACCTCTTCGCCTGTGACGAGGCAGCGCCCTTTTTCTTGGCTGTCTTCTTCCTCTTGAGCAGCGTCCCAAACCCCGGCGATTTCCGGTTCTTCATGGACAAATTTTCCCTGATACCGAAAAATAAGGTTGCCACCTGCAAAGATTTCTTCCAGATAAGGCTGCAATGCGGGGTGTTCCCGCGCTGTTTCTGGCTTCCAGTTTTCAAAGTAGGCGCACACCGCACGGGCCGCCGGATGGTTGAGCGATTGCAACATTCTGCAATGCAGTTCCGCGCTCGCCTGAAAACATTTTTGGGCGCGTTCATCGTTTCCCTTTCCATCCACTCCGAGGAAATAGCTCGCGTTGTCACAAAGGAAATTTGCTTTGATCCCCACTGTTCGCGTCACCGGCTTGGGCAGCTGCATAACCCTGGGAACCTCCACTTCCTTCTTTCCCCTCAGTTCCTTCTCCTTCAACCGGAGGACATCCAAAAGCGTCCCCTGCTCATCAATGAGCAGGGCAAAAGAGACCTTGGCGGGGCTCCATCCCCGCCGTGCCATCTTCCCCTGGGCAGCCATCGCGGTATAGTATTCATATAACGCCTGTAGGATCATCGAACCACCTCGCAATCCGTCAGATCCAGGACTCCGTAACGAAGCTCTGCCCGGAAAAACATGGGTTGGATGTCCTGCGGATCGCTGTAATCCATGTCGTACAGCATATACCCCAGATCATGCTTTGGCTCGTTTTGATAATAGCTTACACAGCTTCCCTCTTCATATTGACGAAAGCGAACCGGGAACTCCCTACATCCAAAATAGGGTTGATGATAACACTGCCCTGCGCTCAAGCGCCGTTTGACAATATCCTGGAATTTCCCGGGGTTATCCCCTGCGCTGGCGCGTTCGGTCATGGTAAAATGGGCCTCGATCACATAATGTACGTCCCGCAATACGGTTGCAGCCCGCTGTTGGATATCCTCCGCCGTATTGATATAGAGCGGCCTGTTCCCTCCCAGCATCACAGAACGGACATTCTGTGCAGAAATTTTCGACTTCACTTCGTTGCGCCGGATATTGGTAAACTGAATTGGATTGATCACATGAATGCGGTCAATATGCCATCGCAATCCCGGATGCCAATAAACGGCTTCCAAAATGCCGCGTGCCGCCGACGGAGTCATGACGTCATAGGAAACCCGTTCCACCTTCATTTCGGGTCTGGAAAAGCAAGCGTACTTTCCCCAGACCTCCATTTGAATTGCCATCTCTTTCACTCCTTTCTCCAAAATAAACATCCTTTTCTCTCTGAATAATGCCTCACCTCTCTCCCTGCGAAAATGGCTTTTAACGCTACACAAACAGGGCTTTTCCCGCATCCGCCTCTAAGGAGAGGCCGGTACCCTTTGTGTCATACAGTCGAAGATTTGTTAAAACCGCAAGGCCGTCCGCAACCACAACGAGATCGTTTGCCCGATAAAGCTCCTGAAAGTGCTGGTCATATACATTCACCATATAGCGGCCCGCTTTGCGCAGCAAACTCCGGGAGCACTCCCCTTGCTGCAAGCGCTGCGCCAGTCTTTTGGCCCTTTGCCCCAACGGGATAAAGACAGATTTTGTATTCTCTTCAATCAGGCGAAACTCCTTTGCAACCTGTGCAAATGGCAACATACATCCGTTTCTCCCCCGCTCAAAGGCGTCCACAATCTTTTTTCGGTCGAGCAGATCCCCTTTTAAGTTGTGAAGTGCGTCAAAATAAGCCTGTATCGCTTCTAAAGAAGCTACATCGGAAAAGCTTAGTTGAATCTCATTTTTAAATATACTGACATTTTGCTGCATCCGGGGCGGGATCCGTTCTTCGGTCCGAAAGATATAGACCGCGCTCTCATCCACCGGACGTTTCCCTTCCCGATTGCATCTTCCGGCCGCCTGGATGATGGAATCCAGGCCAGCCTCTGCCCGAAACACGGTTGGGAAATCCACGTCGACGCCCGCCTCAATCAGCGAAGTGGCAACAACACGGCACACAAGCCCTTGCCGCAGTCTCCTGCGGATGTTGCGGAGCGTCCACCGGCGCATCAACGGCGTCATCAGGGTGGAAAGGTGAAACCGTCCCCCGGCGGGCAACGCTTGGTAGAGCTCCGCCGCCTGTTTACGCGTGTTCACAATGGCCAAAACCTGTGTTTGCATAGCCATCTGTCCGGCCAATTTTTCTATGGTTAGCGTTCCGATATGTTTCAATTGGGTGCGGCGGAAAAAGTGGAACATCTCCTGCGTATTGGGACAAAGTTCCTCTATTTTCGCCGTCTTCGGAAACAGTTTTCCCAAAGACGGCTGCGTTGCAGTGCACAACACCGCCGTTATGCCATACATCTCCACCAATTCCCAAATGGCCCGCACACAGGGCGTCAAATAGTCCACAGGCAACATCTGGGCTTCGTCAAAAATGACGACACTATTGGCAATATTGTGAAGCTTGCGGCATCGAGAGGTCCGGTTCGCGTAGAGCGATTCAAAAAATTGTACGCTGGTGGTAACAATGATCGGAGCATCCCAGTTTTCCGCGGAGAGACGCAGTTTCTCTGTCTTTCGGTCGTCGTCCCCCTGTTGGTCAAAGCTGACATTGGCATGATATTCCAACACATTTTCCGCTCCCACGATTGCGCGAAAGACCTTAGCGGTCTGTTCGATGATGCTGGTATAGGGGATAACATAGATCACACGGCTCAACCCATGCTGGACGGCATGCTGGAGCGCAAACGCCAAGGACGCGATCGTCTTTCCACCCCCTGTCGGAACCGTCAGGCTTTTCAGTCCACGCTTCCCTTTGCCCGCCTCTAAGCAACATTTCAAAATCTCCGTGCGTTTCCGGTTGATGGGGTTGACGTCCCCCTGTGGATGCAGCCAAGGGTCTATGTATTGCTTTAGGGCATCAAACAGTGACAAAATCGATGCATATCCGCCTCGCTGCACAGCGCCAGACTGCATAAAGGCTTCCGTATCCAAAAAGTCGGCGTCCACCAGGGCAGAAAACAGCATGCGTGTGAAAAAAGCAATTCGGAACCCATTGGCCTCCGGTGGCCGGGATACCGCCTCCAAAGTGATTTCACGCCGATACGCTGCATAAGGATGCACTTGCTTTTTCAGACGCCCCTGCCAGGTGGGGAGCCCTGCCGGATCTCCTGGCCCGCCCCCGTCGGGAAGTCCCGCATGATGCCCGGCCGCACATAGCGACGCCGGTAACATCCGTAATCGAAACAATTCCTTCGCGCCCGCCGTGGAATGATCCCCGCCGGTTCCCTCGTTTAAAAGATAGTCCTGAAATTCCGCAGAATATTTTCCAATGTCGTGGGCCAAGCCAAGGACATAGGCATATTCTCCCGCTTCAAATACCTCTGAAAATCGTTTTGCGTATTCTGCTACATTGCGCAGATGCTCTTCCAGGGGTTGCAAACGTCCATCTGCGCTCTTGTGCGCAACAATCATAATACTCCCCTTTCCACACTTGAAGGATCTTATAGATTGTATTCTAACGCAAAATAATTCCCACAAATAGATTTTATAGAATATTGCTCTTTTTTGTTTTATTATTTGCACTATTTTTAGATAAAAATATCAATTATGTGTATACGATTCACTACACAAACAAAAAAGGTTTACAAATGGTACCACTCCATTCGTAAACCTCTTGATCATCTATACCAAGACCGCAACAAAACAATCTGTGTTGAACTCTTTTACAAAAGAAAAAGGTCTAAATGCTTATTGCATTCAGACCTTTTTGTGGTGCGAGGGGGGGGACTTGAACCCCCATGAGCTAAGCGCTCACTAGAACCTGAATCTAGCGCGTCTGCCAATTCCGCCACTCTCGCGTTTATCCTTGCGGTGTTTTCGACTGCTTGGCTAGTATAGCATATCAAAAAACAAGTTGTCAAGCATTCTTTGCAAAAATTTGAAAGTTTTTTGACACCTTTGGGATAATTCGAGAAAAGGGTTGCAAATTTGTAACTTTTCGTGTATGATAAACGCAATCACATTACAAACTTGTAACTAATTTATGAACACGAAAGGAAATGGCTATGCGATTCCCCTATCGATTTACTGGGAAAGGGTCCGCAGAGCAGCGCGTGGAGAAAAATCATGGGTTGACAAAACAACATATACAGTCTTTCGAGGCCTCGTGTTACGCTTTTCTTTATATTGTTGGCATACAATCCGTTCGTATTTTGAAGCGCTTGCGCCGCCGGACGCATCGTTTTTTCCTCCCAGCGACCAATTTGATAAAACGAGTCTATGCAAAAACCTTAGGGCGGCAGTTTGCCCGTTTGCGCAAGGAACTCCATTCGATTCGCGAAGGATTTACAATTGCGGGAAAACGCTTGCGCGACGCCAAACAGCAAAGCGTTGGGCAGGCTTTAAAGGAATCCGTCAAGGTTACCGGGAAAAGCTTTGTCCGGCATAAAAAATTCGTCTGCGGCATCTTAAACATCGCTGCCCCGCTTGGCGCCCTGGTACTGCTGATTTTCACCATTCAATATTGGAATAGTCTGAACTACGGGTTGGTTCTGACCTATGATGGCCAGGAAATCGCCACCATCCAAGATGAAAACATTTTTGAGCAGGCTACCGAAATGGTAAACCAGCGCATGATTCACGATGTGGAGGGTGAAGATACCCAAGTGGAGATCACTCCTTCGTTTAAGCTGTCTGTTGTAGACGAAAATCGCTATTCTGCAGCCAGCGCGGTCTGTGATCTGATTATTAAGCAATCTGATGGAATCATTGAAGAGGCAAGTGGCCTTTATGTTGACGGCGAGTTGATAGGGGCTGTAAAAAGCAGCGCGGACCTTCGGTATATTCTGCAAAACATTCTGAATGCCGCAAAAGAGGGCGATACGGACGCAGAGGCCGCCTTTGCGCAGAATGTGGAAACCGTCAGTGGCTTATTCCCCACCAACAGCATTATGACCACAGAAGAGATGGAGAGCCTTTTGACCGGTACGGAAAAGGACGCTGTCCTTTACACTGTAAAAGCGGGCGATACCGCCACCTCGATTGCGCAGGATCACAATTTGACCTTGACGGAACTGGCCAGCATCAATCAGTTCAGCGACATAGATGTTCTTCACGAAGGCGACCTTCTGAATATTGAAATGGCTGTCCCGAAGCTCAGCGTTAATATTATGAAAAATCAGGAATATGACGTCGACATTCCTTATAAAACCATCACACAGAAGGACGACAGCCAATATACGGATTATTCCAAGGTCATCACTGCAGGCGTCAACGGCCGGCAACACTGTGTGGACCAAGTCACTTATCTCAACGGCGTTGAAGTTAAACGTGAGAACCTGAGCACAACGGTGCTCGAAGAACCGGTGGATCAAGTGGTCGTCACTGGCACAAAGAAACGGCCCAAGACTGCGGAAGCGGGCGTCAGCACAGGCAGCATGATGTGGCCGGTACCCTCCCTGCATACGATTACCACAGGGTTTGAGTACCGCTGGGGCAGCTTTCACAGTGGGATCGATATTTCCGGCAGCAGCGCGTATGGAAAAACCATTGTTGCCGCGGATGGCGGAACGGTCACAGCGGCTGGATACTCCGGGAGCTATGGACTGCGGGTTCAAATTAACCATGGCAATGGTTTGCAAACCTTATATGGGCATTGCAGCAAGTTACTCGTCTCTCCGGGGCAGAAGGTCGCGAAAGGGCAGGCGATTGCTCTTGTGGGAAGTACGGGGAATTCCACAGGTCCACATTGCCACTTTGAAGTCTACAAAAATGGATCACGTGTGAACCCATTCAATTATGTAAATTAAAAAAAGAGATGGCGTTCCTCTGAAAAAAGTCGGAGGGACGCCATTTTTTTAGCTCTGGAAGGCTCTCAAAATGAATTCAGCCAAATAAATTATGTTAACCTCTGGATGCCTTCAATTTTTTGATACAACGAAAATCCGCTCTTTCTCCATTTTTTATTTACAATCACAAACTTTGCCAGAATCCCTGCCTTCCCTTGACTTTTATCGCTAGGTGTATTATGATCTTTAGAAGTAAAGGTGCTGTTCTTGCCCCTTTTGCTTTGTGATAATAGAAGAATTTTACTTTAAAAATTTATAAATATTAACAGCCTTCCTCAGCATTAATTCTGCTATTTCTGTAAAAGCTAGTGATGCTTTTCTTTTATATAGCGCTGGGAAAGGCGGCAAATGGGATCCATCTTCCTATGCCGTCAATAGACGTATGTCGACTATGAGATTGGAGCGTGCCGCATTGGATAAATTTGTTATTACTGGTGGCAATCGGCTTACCGGAGAGGTAACGATCAGCGGTGCAAAAAATGCCGCTATTGCAATTATTCCTGCTGCAATTCTTTCGGATGGAGTATGCCGAATTGAAAATATCCCGAACATCACGGATGTGAGTTCGATCACCCGCATTCTATATGATATGGGCGCACAAGTCCGTACAATTGATAAGTCTACCCTTGAAATCGACCCCCGTAAAATTCACACCTGCGTAGCGTCTTATGAGCTCGCCAAGCACATCCGTGGATCGTATTATCTGCTTGGTGCCCTTTTGGGACGCTTTTCTCACGCGGTCGTAACCATGCCTGGTGGGTGCGATTTCGGTGTCCGCCCGATTGACCAGCACCTCAAAGGTTTTGCTGCTTTGGGCGCTTCCTATAAACTCGACGGCGGTATGGTGGACGTCCGTGCAGAACAGCTGAAGGGCAGCCACATTTATCTCGACGTGGTCTCCGTGGGCGCGACCGTCAATATCATTTTGGCGGCGGTGCGCGCGAAGGGCATGACAGTAATCGAAAACGCCGCCAAAGAGCCACATATTGTTGATTTAGCCAACTTTTTGAATTCGATGGGCGCGGACATCCGAGGCGCAGGTACGGATGTTATCAAAATCTATGGCGTAGAGCATTTGAATGGGACCACCTATTCCATCATTCCCGACCAAATCGAGGCGGGAACGTATATGGTTGCCGCAGCTGCAACGAGTGGGGATGTCTTAATTAAAAACGTCATCCCCAAGCATCTGGAATCCATCACGGCGAAGTTGGAAGAGATGGGCGTCGAGGTGACCGAATATGACGATTCTATCCGCGTGCGACGGGAAGGCCCGCTCAATAAATGCAATATTAAGACCATGCCACACCCAGGCTTCCCTACCGATATGCAGCCACAAATCGCGGTTTTGCTCTCAATTGCCAATGGGACCAGCATCATCAACGAAAGCGTTTGGGATAACCGCTTCCGTTATATTGAAGAACTCAAGCGGATGGGCGCGCAAATTTCCGTTGATGGACGTTTGGCAGTGATCGAAGGGGTTGACCATCTTTCCGCCGCACCGGTAAAAGCGACCGATCTCCGCGCAGGCGCCGCCATGATCATTGCTGCATTGTGTGCCCAGGGGACTTCTGAAGTAGAGGATATCCAGCACATCGAGCGTGGTTATGAAAATATTGAGGAAAAATTCCGCAATCTCGGTGCGGATATCAATCGGGTGCATATAGCAGAACCGGTGATCGCACGGGCGATTTAAACAGAACCTGGAAGGCGGTCCGCAAACGCGGGCCGTCCATTTTGTGTTGAAAAAGGTGGGGTGCAACCCTTGGCGAGATTTTGTCCGCTTTTTAGCGGAAGCAGCGGAAATTCGTATTACATAGGGTCTTCTCACGCGGGGATTTTGATCGATGCAGGACGTTCTGCAAAGCAGATGGTACAAATGTTGGATACCTGCGGGCTGGAACCCAAGGCCGTCCAGGCCATCTTTATCACCCATGAGCATTCCGATCATATCAAAGGATTGCGTGTATTTGCATCCCGTTTTCATATTCCTGTATACGCTTCTGCTGGAACACTTTCGGCCCTGTTGCAGATGGGATGTCTGGAGGGGGATTTCCCTGTTGAGGAAATTTCTCCGGACGGCGTTATGTGCGCCGGTATGTTGATCCAGCCCTTCCGTACGCCGCACGACAGCGCAGAAAGCGTTGGATACCGGGTATTTACCGCAGATGGACGCAGCGCGGCCGTCTCGACGGATCTGGGCTATATGACGGATACCGTGCGGGCAGCGTTATGTGGAGCCGATTTGGTTGCCATTGAGTCGAACCACGATATTGGCATGCTGCAAAATGGACCTTATCCCTATCCTCTGAAACGGCGGATTTTGTCGCGAACCGGACATTTGAGCAACCTTGCCTGCGCTGATGAGTTGTATAGCCTTGCTGAACGCGGGACAACCCGTTTTGTTTTGGCACATTTAAGCGCAGAAAATAATACGCCGGAACTTGCTTATCAGACGTCCGTCTGTTCCCTCTCCCTCTGTGGGATGAAAGAAGGAACGGATTATACGCTCTATGTAGCGCCACGTGAAAATAGCACGGGGAAAACCATTCTTTTTTGAGGGATCTATGCTCAATATTCAACTGCTTTGTATCGGAAAATTGAAAGAATCCTATTGGCGGGAGGCTTGTGCAGAGTATGCAAAAAGGCTTTCCGCTTTTTGCCGTTTTTCCATTATCGAGTTGCCAGAAAGCCGCCTTCCAGAGACGCCCTCCCCTGCGCAGGTCACAGCAGCCCTTCAAACCGAAGGGGAAAAAATTTTAGCCGCTGTGGGAAACGCCCCGCTTATCGCGCTTTGTATTGAAGGGAAGGCCCTTTCTTCGGAAGCGCTCTCCCTTAAAATCGATTCCATGGCTGTAAACGGAGCCAGTAAGCTCTGTTTTGTCATTGGAAGTTCGTTTGGGTTGAGCGATTCTGTAAAATGTGCGGCCAATTTGCGCTTATCTATGTCGCCCATGACCTTCCCGCATCAGTTGGCGCGTGTGATGCTCTGCGAACAGATTTATCGCGCTTTCCAGATTTTAAACCATGGGAAATACCATAAATAACTCCGGTTTGGCAGAAGTATGCTTTTGGGGAGGTTCTGGCCCGGCTCCATGTGATCTGCATCTTCACTTTCAGACGGTCTTTCCTGTGACGGCTATTTATAAAAGGAAGCCTTTGCCATTTCCTGCTTCTATTGGGGAATGGGCAAAGGCTTTCTTTCTTAATTTTTCTATTATGCCAAGCCAAGCATGCGCGCAGTTGTCGCTACTAAGAAACAAATCAACATCCCAATACCTGCTGGGACGGCAAAGGAAATGGCCGTCCATTTTAGGCTTTTTGTCTCCTTTCCAATGGTCATACAGGTCGTAGAACAGGGCCAGTGCATCAGCGAGAACAAAATGGTGCACACTGCGGTTAACCACGTCCATCCATTGTCGACCAAAAGCGCGTGCAATTGCGTGAGGTCACTGATATCTATGAGGCTCCCTGTCGCCATGTATGTCATAATAATAATGGGTACAACAATTTCATTAGCTGGGAACCCAAGAATAAATGCGAACAGGATCACCCCATCCAGTCCCAGAAGCTGTGCAAAGGGATCTAGGAAGGCGGCACAATACGCCAACAAACTTGCATTGCCATATGGAATGTTTGCCAGTAACCAGATCAGCAACCCGGCGGGGGCTGCTACTACCGCCGCCCTGCCTAAGACAAACAAGGTCCGGTCGAAAATCGAGCGGACAATCACCTTCCCGATTTGCGGCCGGCGGTACGGCGGGAGTTCCAATGTAAACGAGGAAGGGATGCCTTTCAGAATAGTCGCAGATAGCAAGCGTGAAACCAAAAAGGTCATCCCGATTCCCAATACAATCACACCCATCAGGAGCAGGGTGGAAAGCACAGAACCACCTATTCCGGCTGTGCCAATAAAGAACATGGAGATGATTGCAATAATAGTAGGAAATGCACCGCCAGACAAACGGCAAACTTTCGCTAAACAACGTATGGAATGTGTTTTATAGGGATTCTGTCCCATTGGATGCAAGGTCTAAAAACACATGCAAGTTTTTGCCGTCCCACACAATCCTCTGCACTAGCAAATGAACCAAGCTGCGTTTTTCCTGCACAGACAGCGAACGCAACAGACCTTTCAGGTCGGACAGGCTGCCTGCCAATCGTTCGATCTCTAAATGTAAGCCCGTGATGGAGTTGCGCTTCATTTGTAGCTGCTCGCGTTCCTGCAATAAGCTGGACCGTTCTTGCTCCAAAGCCTCTATCCGGTTGTTGACATGCTGTATGAATGCGGCGCCAACACCATCTTGTGAAAGCGTATGTACCAGATGGCTAATTGCATCGTCACACCTGTGGAGCTTTGTTTCAATACAAGCTGGAGGGTCCTCCCGTGTTTGCTTTTGTAAGTCCCTTTTCAGAGCTTCCAGCAACTTATAAATTCCTGGGCTTTCCTCCGCGAGATTCACCAGATATGCAAATACCATAGCATCTGCCTGTGAGCCGCTGATGTTTTGACAATCGCACAAGCAGACGCCACCGCGCAACTTATTGCCGCATATATAATCGAATTCACCGCCGGCCGTCCCTGGGTGGGAGCGCCTTTTGGCAAACATCCGGCTGCCACACTTGCCGCAAATAATCCTCCCAGACAGCAGAGAAGATTCATTATGTATGTTTGCGGGCTTTTTCCCAGTTGGAATGCTGTCCTGTAGGATGCCCTGGACCGCGACCCACTTTTTCCCTGGAATTTCCCCTCTATGCCGCCCTATCGCGACGATCCATTGATCCATAGATTGGCGTGGCGCATGTTTCTTTTTGTAATCGCGCTTGTTATAGGCAAGCAACCCATATCTGCCCTTACAGTCTTTTTCTTCAAAACAGACATTTGCATGTTGTGCGGTAAAGTAGCTGAAAGCCTCTTTATCCGCAATGCAATAGACAGGATTGTGCAAGATTTCTTTGATTCCGAGGAGGGAATACCACGTCCCGTTGCGGGATTGGATTCCTTGCCGGATCAAGTATTTGCTCACGCCGGTTAGACTATGTAACTCCAAATACTTTTCAAAGATCGTTCCCACAACCTGCAACTCGTCAGGAGATTCTTTCAACCTACAAGAGATCTTGATCTTCCCATCTACAAGCATCTCCTGCTGTTTTTCAGAGCGGTAGCCTGTTGGAGGCGTCCCTCCCAACCAGCGCCCTGTGCGGGCCAACATGCGCATATTATCCCGCACACGCTCTGCAATGGTCTCACGCTCCAACTGTGCAAACACAGAGGCAATATACATCATTGCTTTCCCCATTGGCTTTGATGTATCAAATTCCTCCTTGATGCAAATAAAGGAAATATTTCGATCGTTTAGTTCCTCTATAAGCGCAGAGAAATCGCTGACACTACGGCTAATCCGGTCGAGCCGGTAACAAACGATATAATCGGGTTTCCTTTCCCGAATATCCTGCAACATGCGTTGGAATTGCGGCCGAATGGTATCTTTCGCGGAAAAGCCCTCATCCTCATAGATTGTTATGGCATCTTCAACCACATCTGGAAATTTAGATCTAATATATTGTTTGCACATTTCAATTTGGTTTTCGACGCTTTCCCCTTTGCCTGTATAGACGGATTTGCGGCTATAGATGAAAAAACGCAAACACTCACCCCCACAAGCTTATCGGACAAAGGCACTTGCATATCGGTCCCTCTAAGCTCTCTTTCTCCCTCAATCCCCTCCCTATCCCTGTAATTTCTCCTTCCCTATTTATATCCGCCCCTTTCCAGCTTGATGCCTATTCATGGGGCCTTAACCCGTATAGAAACTGCACGTTCCAATGCAAACCGAAGGGCCTAATTAAGAAAAAACGCGCTTACAGGTTCAATACCTGTAAGCGCGTTTTTATGGATAAAACAATCTTTTTCTAATGCCATTAAATACGGGCTACGCCGGATGCACGAGCCGCTTCTGCGACTGCTTTTGCAACTGCTTTGCCAACATTCCGATCCAGCGCGCTGGGGATGATGTAATCCGGGGACAGCTTGTCGTCGGTTACAAAAGACGCGATTGCTTTCGCTGCCGCAATCTTCATCTCATCGTTAATGTCGCTCGCACGTACGTCCAAAGCGCCACGGAAAATGCCCGGGAAAGCCAAGACGTTGTTGATCTGGTTCGGGAAGTCGCTGCGTCCAGTACCCACCACAGCAGCGCCAGCCTCTTTTGCCAAATCGGGCATAATTTCGGGCACCGGGTTGGCCATCGGGAACAGGATGGGGTTGGGCGCCATAGACTTGACCATCTCCGGGGTCACGCAGCCAGGAGCGGATACACCGATAAACACATCGGCGCCTTTGAGGACTTCCGCCAAAGTCCCTTTGCGGCACTCTTTGTTGGTAATGGCAGCCATCTCTTCTTTTTCAGGATTCAGATTCTCGCGGCCCTGATAGATAGCGCCGTGGCGGTCACAGAGGACAACGTCCTTCAGGCCCATTGCAATGAGCAGGCGGATAATTGCGATACCCGCAGCACCCGCTCCACTGGTAACCACGCGGATTTCATCAATCTTTTTGCCAGTCAGCTTCAAAGCGTTGAGCATAGCGGCCAGTGTGACTACAGCTGTGCCATGCTGGTCATCGTGGAAAATCGGAATGTCGCAGCATTCCTTAAGTCTCCGCTCAATCTCAAAGCAGCGAGGTGCAGAAATATCCTCCAGGTTAATACCGCCAAAACTGCCAGCCAGCAGGCGGACTGTATTGACAATATCGTCAACTTCCTTGGAGCGGACGCACAGCGGAATGGCATCCACATCGCCAAAGGCCTTGAACAGCGCGCATTTGCCTTCCATAACCGGCATGCCGGCTTCCGGGCCAATGTCGCCCAAGCCCAAAACAGCAGTACCATCGGTGACCACCGCTACCAGGTTCGAACGGCGGGTCAGCTCATAGCTCATGTTAACATCTTTCTGAATTTCCAGGCAAGGCTGGGCAACGCCCGGGGTATAAGCCAAGGAGAGATCGTCACGCGTTTCCAGGGGAGCACGGCAGATCACCTCAATCTTACCTTTCCATTCCTTATGCTTTTTGAGAGATTCAGCAGCGTAATCCATTGTTTTCCAATCCTTTCCAATCATTATATTTCCAATTGAGAAATAACTTGCTTCAATGCATCAGCACTCTTGTGCAGCAGATCTTCCTCATCTTTGGTCAGCGGAGGAACGACAGCACGGCGAATTCCCTGCGCCCCCACCACAAACGGAAGGCTCAGGCATACATCGTTAATGCCATACTGGTTGTGAATCATAGCGGAAACCGTCATCACCGAATCCGTATCCCGCAGGATGCACTCGCAAATGCGGCGAACCGAAAGGGCAATTGCATAGAATGTAGCGCCCTTCAAAGCAATGACCTGAGCGCCTGCTGTGCGGACATCCTCTTCAATTTCCTTCAGTTCGGTTTTCCCGCAGCGGTTGTTCTGATCACAAATATATGTACAATATTTGCTCATTTCCATGCCTGCGATTGTGGTCAGGGACCACGGGATCATAGAAGTATCACCGTGCTCGCCAAACACATAAGCATGAATATTCTTGGAATTAAGGCCCACATGCTCTGCAAGGCGGGAACGGAGACGTGCCGAATCCAACATGGTTCCGGAACCAAACACCTGGTTTTCAGACAGGTTGGTGTTTTTCAGGATAGCATACGTGATAATGTCCACCGGGTTGCTAACCACTACATAAATCGCATCCGGAGCATAGCGGGTAATCTGCGGCATAACAGACTTGATGATGTTCACATTCGCTTGCGCCAGATCAATACGGGTTTGGCCGGGCTTCCGCGCCAAACCAACGGTGACAATAACCACATCGGAATCTACTGCTTCTTCATAGTCGCCCGCATGAATATTTACCGGTGCGCAGAAAGGCGTTCCCTGGAAGATATCCATAGCTTCGCCCTTGGCCTTTTTGTCGTTGATATCGATCAGCAAAATCTCAGAAGCCATGCCGTCAATAGCCAACGTATAGGCGATAGTAGCTCCCACGTTTCCTGTTCCCAATATGGTGATTTTCTTGCCTTTTTTCATACAGTTTTACTCCCTTGAATAGTGATGCATGGGACGGTTTTGATCTGCCATTTGCAAAAATTCGTCTTCTCCATAAAGAGCATCCTTTCGATTTTTCCATCCGGCAAAAAGCTTTAACCGTCATCTGGGAGAAAGCAAAACAGAAAGCCGCCTTCTCCCCCATGCTAATATATTAAAAATTATACACGACAATCTCGCCTTTGTAAAGAATTTTCCCGAATATTCCACCATATTCGAGAAAATTCTTTGGCCAGTGTACATTTCCGAACATAGGCTTCACCCCAAACCAAATGGGACTGCATAATGGCGCCAAGGGCCTGCACGCATACATACTAACCCACGCTACAGAAAGGAAGGAGTTTCATGCGAAAAAACCATGTACAGAGAATCATAGGAGCCCCTCTCAGTGGAGAGGCCATCCGCTGTCTAATCAACAAGGTTAATGGGTTCTACTTTGAGATAATCGAGCGGAAGTTGAACCAATCCCGCCTTTCTTCCCGTCAAAAGATTGCCATTATCGATCAAATTCTCGCTTCTCTAAAGGCACATGAAGGAAATAACGCAAGCAAGTGATGTTTCCCATACGCCTTTTCCCTTGTTCTCATTGCCTATTAATTTCCTAAACCTACGTCCCCAATGTGTTTGGCATGTCCTAGATGCGCTGCGTCCTACCTCTGAAAGGATTTGTTTCCCCTTTGTGTGGTGGCGCAAATCGACCGTTGCACGGTACAAAGGAATTGGTGATCATCGCGATCAACCGTTCTCTGGGAGAATCAATGATTCGGCAGCCGACAATGCCTGCTGCGTTACATCCGAATCCCATACACATCGTTAATGCCTGTTTTCCGCAGGCATGCGCCTTTTTGAAGTACTTATCCAAATTAAATGCCACACGGGGAAGGTAGCCCAGGTCCTCCAATAAAGTGAACAAAGGGAAAAAGATAGCCATCGGCGGAAGCATCACGGATACCACCCAAGCCAATACCCGGTAAACCCCTTCCACCAGCATGCTCCGCAACCAGGCCGGCACGCCTATGGCTATGAACCCATCCATCAGACGGTCTTGCAACCAAAACAAACCTTCAGAAAGGAGTTCCGATGGATAATTGGCACCTGTGATCGTCAGCCAGAAGATCACGCCCAACAGAAGGAGCATGACCGGGAACCCCGTCCATTTGCTTGTCAAAATGCGGTCGATTTTTTGGTCGCGCAGCTCGCGCTTTGTTTTTTCATGAACGACTACGCCGGTGCAGACTTTTTCCTCTGTGCGGACAATGCTGGATACAATCTGGTCACGGAGGTCCTCCTGGGAGATGCCCCGGCTGTGTAAACACTGTTTTGCCTCTTGTAATTTTCGCACAATCTCTTCTTTTTCCAACAAATCAAACCCTAGCGCATCATTGAGGGAACGAAGTAGGGAATCGTCATGATCCAATAGACGCAGAGAGAGCCAACGCGCGTTCAAGGACTCCCCGCAGATCGTTGCCACAGAGGGCTGCAACATGGCTATGGCATCTTCGATGGGGCGGATATACGAAACTTGGATGGAAGATGGTGCGTCTTTGCCATCCAGTTGACGGCATACGGCGTCCATCAAATCGTCCAGCCCTTTGTGGGACCGTGCGGCCGCTGGAACAACGGGAACCCCTAAGCGTTCCGACATCCGTTCCAGATCGAGGCGGATTCCCTTGCGTTCTGCTTCATCCATCAAATTCACGCAAACGACCACCCGGTTGGTAATCTCCAATGCCTGCAAGACTAAATTCATATTGCGCTCTAGGCAGGTGGCGTCGCACACAACCACTACGGCGTCCGGATGCCCAAAGCACAAGAAGTCCCTTGCCACCTCTTCCTCCGCAGAATGCGCCATTAGGGAATAGCACCCGGGAATGTCCACCAGGATAAAAGGACGCCCCCGGTATGTACATGTCCCTTGCGCGTTGGTCACCGTCTTGCCAGGCCAGTTTCCTGTATGTTGGTTCATTCCCGTCAATTCATTGAATACGGTACTTTTCCCTACATTCGGATTCCCAGCCAAGGCGATCACACGGTCCTCCCCGCTCTGCCTTTTTATCACCAATCCCATATCCACCGCTTTGATTCCTGTGGACCTGCTGGTCAGCCCCAATTTCATCACCCCATTGGTCATTTGGATATACAACGGGAGGCGGGAAGCCTCTCCCCGCCTCCCGGCAAGCAGGCAGCAAGCTCATCCATTGCTCGCTACCAAAATATTGGAAGAATCCTCCGACCGCAGCGCGATCAACGCGCCGCGAATCCGATAAGCCACAGGGTCTCCTGCAGGGCTTTTTTGAACGCACTCGACCTCAGTCCCTTCAATTAGGCCAATGTCCTGTAACCTTCTGCGCATACTTCCTCTGGACAGCAGCGATGCTACACGCGCACGCTCCCCCACCTGTAAATTGGCCAGGGAATCTATCTGAATCATAAGTGTATTCACCTCAAAATAAGTATTAGGATGTGGAAACTTTCTTTCCTGCTGCTAATATATGCGCTATGGAAGGATATGTTCCAGGGGGAGGTGTGGGCATGGATGTGCCGTCCAAATTCCATACGCAAAAGGGATACGAATTGGCCGAACAAAATAAGCTGACGGCCGCCATGGAAGATTATTTGGAGATGATTTGCCGGCTAAGCCGGGAAGAAGGATATACGCGCGTCCATCTTTTGGCCAAACATCTCAATGTCAAGCCGTCATCTGCATCCAAAATGGTGGATCATTTGAAAGAGTCCGGCCTTGTCCAGGCGGAGCGGTACGGATATATCCGTCCAACGCCGGAGGGAATCGCTCTGGGAGACTATCTCCTATACCGGCACAACCTGCTAAACCAGTTCCTTTGCTATATCAATCATTCGGACAACGAACTGGAACAAGTGGAGCGTATCGAGCATTTTATCGATGAACGGACCATCCGTAACATTGCCATTTTTTTGGAAAGCGCCCTGTAAATCAGATCATTCTTCGTTTTTTAAGCGGTTCATGCTATAATAACTTCACCGGGAATGGTTTTGTCAATGGCTTGCTGTTCCCCTTCCTCGTCCGATGGGAGGGCATGGAACCATGGTCGATCGTTCAGGAGTCCTGTTTTGGATAAGGTTCTTTGGCCTTTGATATGTTATAATAGACTGGATGGGAAAATAAATTGCTAAGGAGGAAAGTGAAATGATTCGAAATATTGTTTTTGATATGGGAAATGTGTTGATTGACTACCAACCGATGGAATATACCCGGCGTTTTTTTCCGGACCCTTCTGAAGCTGCTCAAGTTTGTACGGAACTCTTTGGCGGCCCTGAATGGCCACTATTGGATCAAGGGACCATCGAACCGCAGGCTGCTCTCCGCCAGATCTGCGAACGGCTGCCAGCCTCCCTGCGTGCCCGTACAGAAGAGCTTTTTTGCCACTGGTTCGATCAACTGACCATCATCCCAGAGACCAACGCGCTCGGCAAACAAATGAAGGAAAACGGATACCGCCTATATATCCTCTCGAATGCCGCCTCCAGCTTTTATCAATACTGTTCCTGTATCCCAATCTTCCCGCTGTTGGACGGCTGTATCGTCTCCGCCGACGAAAAGTTGGTGAAACCTGACCCAGCCATTTTTCAACTTCTTTGTGAGCGCTATCATCTAATCCCAGAGGAATGTTTCTTCATTGACGACCGTCTCGAAAACATCGAAGCAGCAAGCAATTTGGGGATGGCGGTTCATCAATATCAAATGGATGCGGATGCTTTACAAAATGCGTTGCGCAAAGCTGGCGTATCTTTGAAATAGTCCATCGTTCCATGCGGCGGGGAAAATGAGCGGACCCGCCGCATTTTTGCTGCCTAAAAATCCCTCTTAAATGCACATACGAAAAAGTCCACAATTTCATAAATAGGATGCTGAAAAGATTTTATCGTCTGATTTTTGAAAATAGAGTTCTTGCTGCTGTTCTTCCGATGCAAACATGGTACAATAAGAAAAGGTTAAGAAGAGGCAGGGCTTATAAAAATTTTACGGGAAAAACTCGTCTTTTTCCCTTCCAAATCCATCTATACTATATCCCCCAATTTGCATGAAAGAGTTGTGATTTATGGTCTTCTCCAATCTGTTTTTTTTATTTGTTTTTCTTCCCCTCAATTTGCTATTCTACTCCTTGGCAAAAACCATCCGCACGCGGAACATCATTATGCTCCTGTTTTCCCTATTCTTCTATGCATGGGGGGAACCCGTCTATGTATTCCTCTTAATTGGGATGGCCTTCGCCGATTGGTTCTTCGCCCGCTTAATCCAAATAGGTAGGGATCGAAGAAGTCCTGCTTTAGCCAGAGGCGCTTTGATCGGCTCCCTGGTGGTCAGCTTAGGGCTTCTCGGGGCCTTTAAATATACAGGCTTCCTTGCGGAAACACTCCATCAATTGACAGGGTTTCCCTCCGTCATCCCTCAAATTGCGTTGCCGATCGGCATATCATTCTACACATTCCAATTGATTTCCTATGTGGTCGACGTGTACCGCGGAGAAGTGAAAGCGCAAAAGAAATTTTGGCTGCTATTGATGTATGTCAGTTTGTTCCATCAATGTATTGCTGGGCCAATTGTCCGCTACCAGGATGTCAACCAGGAAATCCTCTCTCGAAGGGCGACAAAAGCGGAGATCAGCCGCGGAATCAGCCGGTTTTGCACCGGATTGGCAAAAAAAGCGCTCCTTGCCAATAGCTGCGGCGCCTTAGCCGATACCCTGATCCTCTCCGATGCAGTTGCCTCAAATGCTGCTTCTCTTGCGCAAAATCTGGCCACTATACAAGCGCGCCCTGTGCTCTCCCTCTGGCTGGGGGTCTTTGCCTTCATGCTTCAGATTTATCTCGATTTTTCCGCCTACTCCGACATGGCCATCGGCATGGGACTGATGATTGGATTCCATTATAAGGAAAACTTCGATTATCCATATCTCTCCCGTTCAGTCTCCGAATTCTGGCGCCGTTGGCATATCTCCCTTGGCTCCTTCTTCCGCGATTATGTCTACATCCCGCTGGGCGGCAACCGCCACGGTGTTCCCCGCACCATTGCCAACCTCTTTTTTGTCTGGTTCCTGACGGGATTGTGGCATGGCGCCAGCTGGAATTTTGTACTCTGGGGGCTTTATTTCTTCGTATTTATCGCAGCAGAACGTCTCTTCCTTGGGAGGATATTGGAACGTATCCCCGTCATATTTTCGCATCTTTACCTCTTGATTGTCGTGTTCTTTGGCTGGGCGATCTTCCGTTTCCGGCAACCGGTGTTACTGAACGCCGTATTGGGCGGCATGTTTGGCGCAAATGGGAACCCGCTGACCAATTTTGAATTCAACACCGTTTTCTTGAACTATGTATTCTTCCTGATTGCGGCGGTGATCGCCACCACCCCCTTGCTCAAGGCTTTGGGGGAGAGGTTCTCTTCCGGCGGCCTACGGACAGCTTATGCGTATAATACACTGCAAATGTTTGTCCCTCCGCTTCTGCTTTTGCTCTCCACGGCCGCCTTAGTGGGCAACAGCTATAATCCATTCCTGTATTTCCAGTTTTAAGGGGAGGTATATTCATGAAAAAGAATCTTTCCTTCCACTCTAGGAAAATTTTGCTTTTTTTCCTATCCTTGGGCCTATTGACCGTGATCTCATGGATCATCCCCTTGCGCCCAACCTATTCGGAGTTCGAAAAGCGGGAACTGACCAAATTCCCCTCTTTTAGCCTCCAGGCGCTCTTCGACGGCAGCTACTTCGATCAAATCGACCTTTGGTTCTCCGATACTTTCCCTTTTCGCGATACATTCATCACCGGCAACAGCTATCTAAGACAGCTATACGGGCTTCATCCGGTACAGGTGAGCGGGGATGTGGAAGAGGGCGATGCCATTCCCTCCGCGCCTTCGCGGCCGTCTTCCTCCCCGGAATCCTCTTCCGCACCGGAAACGGCCGAGAGCACTTCTGCACCAGAGGAACCCTCTTCCGCACCGGATGTTTCTTCGGAAGCGCCGGCCCCAGAAAAAGATGTCACCGGGGAGGTCACGCAGAGCCTTGGAGCCGTGCTGATCGTTGGGGACAGCGGTTATGAATACTACAACTTTTCCAAAGATGTAGCCGATCAATATATCGGGATGCTCAACCATACCGCGCAAACCCTTGAGGGCACAGCACAAGTTTACGACATGGTCATCCCCACCAGCATGGACATCATGCTGCCGGATAGTTTCCGGCAGGGCCTCAATACCTCTTCACAAAAGGACGCCATTGCGTATATCAGCGGTTCCCTTACCCCTTCCATCAAGTCGGTACAGATCTACGATACGCTAAAGGCCCATTCGGATGAATATATCTATTTCCGCACAGACCATCACTGGACCGCGCTGGGGGCATATTACGCCTATCGGTCGTTTGCAGATGTAAAGGGAATCACACCGTTGGGGCTTTCTCAATGCGAGAAAAAGGAGTTTAGCGGGTTCCTGGGAGCGTTCTATTCCGATACCAATAAGAATCCCGCCTTGGCACAGAATCCGGATACCGTGGTGGCCTACGTCCCCCCGGGGAATATCAAGATGCAGTATACCGACCGAAACGGCAACACATACAATTGGCCGTTGATCTCGGATGTGACCGACTGGGCAACCTCCACCAAATACAGCACCTTCATCGGCGGGGACAATCCTTATACCATCATCCAGAATTCCGACCTGACAGACGGTTCCTCCTGCCTGGTGATTAAAGAATCGTTTGGAAATGCCTTTATCCCCTTCCTAGCAGCCAACTACCAAACGGTCCATGTGATTGATTACCGCTATTGGAACGGCAACATCCAGGACTTTGTCAAAACAAACGGTGTGCAGGATGTCCTATTCTTGAACAACGTATCCGCTACCCGGAATTCTTCTCTGGTTGGAAAAATGGCCACCCTTACAAAATAATGGCCAGCATGTATATCCATTGATCGAGGAGTAAAAAATAAAAGCATCTCTAGAATTGCAAATAATATAAATAAGTTTATTTTCAATCACTTGACATTATCTAGATTATGATATATAGTATTAAAAACTAGATGATGTTTAGAGGTGCTTTTATGCCTAATAAGATCTGTGTATTTGGTGATTCGGTGGCAAAAGGTGTTGTCTTCGATCACGTCAAACAGAAATATAGCCTTCTTAAAAATGGTTTTGCCGATCAATTGGCTAATATCTTCTCGCTTTCTGTGACCAACTATGCAAAATTCGGATGTACGGTCACAAAGGGATTGGAACTTGTAAAGAAGCATCTGGACAAGATTCCGGACTATGACTATATCGTCTTAGAATTTGGCGGAAACGACTGTGATTTTGATTGGGCTGAGGTATCCAAAGCGCCAACTGCTCCCCAACGGAGCAAAACGCCATTGCACTCTTTCATTGGCACTTATCGCGAGATGATCCGGCTAATCCGTGAAAATGGCGGCGTACCTGTGTTGCTTTCCCTGCCCCCAATTGATGCGGAGCGGTATTTCCAGTGGATTACACAGGGGTTGGATTCTGACGCTATCCTGCGTTTTTTGGGCGATGAAGCGCATATTTACCGTTGGCACGAAATGTACAATATGGCGGTATATCGCGTTGCAAACGAAGAAAACGTCCCGCTGATCGACATCACCTCGGACTTTTTAGAGATGTGCCACTATCAATCCTGCTTCTGTGCGGATGGCATCCATCCTAACGAGAAAGGCCATGCCGCTATCACCAAGCAAATCGTCCAATTTGTGCAGGCATCCCCAGAAAAAGCGCTGGCACATTCCCCCTCCGCCCAGTCGTTGGCCTGTGGTTGACCCGATCTGGCCGAGGGGTAGGAATTTTCTATCTTGCTTTTTTCCTCCTACATTCTTAATAAATCGAAGCACTCCTAACAGGCGGTTACACAAACGGCCCGTTGGGAGTGCTTTATTTTCATAAGTTCTGTACTCTTATCCACAAAAGCGCCGCCTGTACAGATAAAAATCTGCACAGGCGGCGCTTGGTTCTTTATTTTACAATTTTTCCAATATCATGGCGATAATGTGCGCCATCAAAATGAATTTTCTCTACCGCAGCATAAGCTTTCTGGAGCGCTTCATCCAAGGTTGCTCCCCTTGCTGTGATGCCCAACACACGGCCGCCGTTTGTATAGAATTTCCCATTTTCCAGCTTTGTGCCCGCATGATAGACCACCGCGCCATCGACCTGTCCATTCTCATCCAGGCCGGTGATCTCCAATCCCTTCGGGTACGAGCCTGGGTATCCGCCGGACGCCATCACCACACAGGCCGCTGCCCCGTCGTACCACTCGACCGGCTGCTCTTCCAAGCGCTCTTCGATGACCGCCTGCATCACATCCACCAGATCGGTCTTCATTCGCGGAAGCACCACCTGGGCCTCCGGGTCGCCAAAGCGGGAATTGTATTCGATCACCTTCGGGCCGTCCGGCGTCAGCATCAGGCCAAAATACAGGCATCCCTTGAAGGGACGGCCCTCCGCCTGCATCGCGCGGATGGTCGGCAGGAAGATGGTCTCCATGCACGTCTGCGCCATCTCCTCCGTGTAGTGGGGGTTCGGGCTGATCGTTCCCATACCGCCCGTATTCAGGCCCTGGTCGTTGTCTAAGGCACGCTTGTGGTCCTTGCTGGATACCATCGGCTTCACACATTTGCCGTCTGTAAACGCCAATACGGAGACCTCCGGGCCGGTGAGGAATTCTTCGACAACCACTTGGTTGCCGGATGCGCCGAACGCCTTGTCCTCCATGATCTTTTTGACAGCGTCCTTCGCCTCTTCCAGGTTCGCCGCAATCAGTACCCCCTTGCCCAGTGCAAGGCCGTCCGCCTTGACGACGATCGGAAACTGGTTGTTCTTCTCAATGTAAGCGACCGCCTCCTTGGGATCGCTGAACACCTCATACCGTGCAGTGGGAATGTGGTATTTCTTCATCAAATTTTTCGAAAAGACCTTGCTGCTCTCGATCTGGGCTGCCGCGGCATTCGGGCCAAAGGCCGGGATGCCCGCTGCTTCGAAGCGGTCCACCATCCCCGCAGCAAGCGGATCATCCGGTGCGACAAAGACCAAATCGATCTGGTTGTCCTTTGCAAAGGCGACCGCTCCATCCAAATCCATCGCGGAGATGCCCACACATTCGGCGTCCTTGGAAATGCCGCCATTGCCGGGCGCACAATAGATTTTGTCCACCTTCGGGCTTTCCTTTAATTTGCGGATAATCGCGTGCTCACGCCCGCCTCCGCCTATCACCAAAATCTTCATATCGAATCCTCCGATGCATCAATGGTGGAACAAACGCAAGCCGGTGAAGGCCATTGCAATGCCGTACTTGTTGCAGGTCTCGATGACATTGTCGTCGCGGATCGAGCCGCCCGGCTCTGCAATATACTGCACACCCGTCTTGTGGGCGCGTTCGATGTTGTCCCCGAACGGGAAGAACGCATCGGAGCCCAAAGAAACACCGGTCAGCGTATCCAGCCATGCGCGCTTTTCCTCCCGGGTCAGCGGCTCGGGCTTTTCCGCAAAGAGGTTCTCCCAAGTGCCGTCCGCCAGCACGTCCATGTATTCATCGGAGATATAGACGTCGATGGTGTTGTCGCGGTCCGGACGGCGGATGCCCTCTTTAAATTTCAGGCCGAGCACCTTCGGATGCTGGCGCAGGAACCAGATATCCGCCTTATTGCCCGCCAAACGGGTGCAATGAATACGGGACTGCTGGCCAGCGCCCACGCCGATCACCTGGCCGCCCTTTGCGTAGCAGACGGAGTTGGACTGCGTGTATTTCAGCGCAATCAGGGAAATCAGCAGGTCGCGCTTTGCATCTTCAGGGATATTCTTGTTGTCCGTCACCACATTGGAGAGCATGGCTTCGTCGATTTTGACCTCATTGCGGCCCTGCTCAAACGTGACACCGTATACATCCTTGCACTCCACCGGAGCAGGCTTATAGTCCGGGTCGATCTTCACCACATTGTAGTTGCCCTTACGCTTCGTCTTGAGGATTTCCAGCGCTTCGTCGGTATAACCGGGGGCGATGATGCCGTCGGATACCTCGCGGGCCAACAGCGTCGCGGTTTCTTTGTCGCAGACGTCGGACAGCGCCGCCCAGTCGCCATAGGAGGACATGCGGTCTGCACCGCGTGCGCGTGCATAAGCGCTCGCAATCGGGGACAGTTCCAGGTCGTCCACAAAATAGATCTTCTTTTCCACATCGCTCAGCGGCAGGCCAACCGCCGCCCCCGCCGGGCTGACATGCTTAAAGGAAGCCGCTGCCGGAAGGCCGGTGGCCTCTTTCAGCTCCTTGACCAACTGCCAGCTATTGAACGCATCCAGGAAATTGATATAGCCGGGTTTGCCGTTGAGGACCTCGATCGGCAATTCGCCGCCGTCCTTCATAAAAATGCGGGACGGCTTCTGATTCGGGTTGCACCCATATTTCAACAAGAGTTCGTTTGCCATTTTATACTCCTCCTATTCCTGATTCTTGTTCACGATCCGGGTTTCTGTCTCCCCTGTCGCTAAATCGATGTAACGGGTAAACAGGGATACTTTATTATCTGCATTCAAAGCATTCCATACCATCGCGGTAAAGGCGTCGATGTCCCCTTCCAGCTTGACCTGGGTCGGCTCGCCCTCAAAAGATGGCAGCGGGTTTCCATCCCCCTCATAGGTATGGATGAAATGGCCCTCGCCGGCGCGCGGCGCATCGTAGTCAAAGAAGTAGCGGCGGGTCGAGGATTCGTCCCCATCCGCGCTCTTCAAAATGGAGAGCTTGTAGCAATTCGTCTCCAGCTCCACCACGCCCGAAATGCGCGGGGTAAAGTTCGGGCCGTCCGGCTCAAACGTCCGCGTGCGCAGCGCGTCCTCAAAGCTCTTCCCCTGCTGCAAAAAGTCATAGATGGTGTCCGTCTGGTCGCCGTTCGTCACCACAGTCGTCTTTTCCAAAACGCGGACGGGCGAATAGATGATGAGGGACGGGTCCACCATTTTGCTTTCATCAAAGGCCTTTGTCTTAATCCCTGCTCCATCTTGCACAAAGACACGGTTGCGGCTGTTTTCGCTGCGGCCCATAATGAAATACGCGATCACTGCATGTTTGCCATCCGCGCTGCGGCCCAGCACAATGCCGCGCCCCGGATAGGAATTGGAGGACAGCTCCTCCGCCAAATTCTTCGTTACCATGTTCGTTCCGTCCTTTCCCTTAATCCAAGATCCTGGTCCTGCCGTTTTCCACAACAATCTTTCCTGCGCAGAACAGCTCGACCGCCCGCGGCAGGAGCTTCCACTCCGCCTGCTCCATGATCCGGCGTTGCAGCGTTTCCGGCGTATCGTCCGGAAGCACCTCCACCGCCTTCTGCAAGATGATCGGGCCGCCGTCGCACACTTCATTCACGAAATGCACCGTCGCGCCGCTCACCTTGACGCCCTTTTCCAGGGCCGCTTCATGGACATGCAGCCCGTAGAATCCCGGCCCGCAGAAAGATGGGATCAGGGCCGGATGTACATTGATGATTTGATTCTCATATTGCCGGATGACCGTCTCGCTGATAATGGTCATAAAGCCCGCCAACACAACCAGCTGAATTTGGAATTCCTTCAGCAGGGCAAGCAGAGCGGCGTCATAATCCGCCTGCTCTGCAAACCCTTTGCGCAGCAATACACGGGTGGGAATCCCCGCCTTCTTAGCGCGTTCCAGCGCAAAGGCGTCCGTTCGGCTGGAAATCACCAGCGAAATGGCACCATTTTGTATCTGCCCGGTCGCTTGGGCGTCAATCAGCGCCTGTAGGTTGGTGCCGCCCCCGGAAACCAGAACGGCGATGTTTAACATAGGACGACGCCCTCCTCACCGGGGACCACCTCGCCCATGACGAACGCATCGGTGCCAGCCTCTTTGAGGGCCGCCAACGCGGTATCCACCCGGTCCTTTGCCACGGCGATGCACATTCCCACGCCCATGTTGAAGGTGTTGTACATCTCGCGGGTGGGAATGGCGCCCGTCTTCTGCATCAGGTCAAAAATCGGGAGCTTCGGGATCGAAGCGGTATCGATCTTTGCCGTCAGGCCGTTTTTGAGCATGCGCGGGATATTCTCAAAGAACCCGCCGCCGGTGATGTGGGAAATCGCCTTGACCTCGCAGCGCTCCAGCAGCGCAAGCACCGGCTTCACATAGAGCTTCGTCGGGGTCAGCAGCGTCTCGCCGAGCGTTCCCCCCAGCTCCGGTACATAGAGCCGGACATTCTCTTCATCGATTGCAAAGAGCTTGCGCACAAGGGAAAAACCGTTGGAGTGTACGCCGGAGGAGGGAAGCCCGATCAAGGCATCGCCCGCCTCCAATTTGGATCCGTCGACGATCTTTTCCCGGTCCACAATGCCCACGCAGAAGCCCGCCAGGTCGTATTCATCCACCGGATAGAAGCCGGGCATTTCCGCGGTCTCACCGCCGATCAATGCGCAGCCGGACTGCACGCAGCCCTCCGCCACGCCGGAGACGATCGCCGCCACCTTTTCCGGCACGTTCTTCCCCACAGCCACATAGTCCAGGAAAAACAGCGGCTTCGCGCCGCAGCAAACTACATCGTTCGCACACATGGCCACACAGTCGATGCCGACGGTGTCGTGCTTATCGAGCAGGAAGGCGATCTTGAGCTTCGTGCCCACGCCGTCCGTGCCGCTCACGAGTACCGGCTCCTTCATCCCGCTGAGATTCGGCTGGAACAGCCCGCCAAAGCCGCCGATCCCGGAGACAACGCCGGGGATCTGCGTACGCGCCACATGGCTCTTCATCAATTCTACCGCTTTGTAGCCGGCGGTTACATCCACGCCCGCCTCTTTATACCGATCGCTATAGCTGTTTTTGTTCATACGTTACTCCTCTCCGGCAACGCCGGTCTCACAATATTAAAGTTCCGCCACTTTTTCCTGGATGGCGGCGTCTTTTTTCGCCACGCCGTCCGCCATCTGCTGCTTCATCTCCAGGAGCTTTGCCGCCAGCGTCTCATCCGAGAGGGCCAGCATCTGTGCAGCCAGAATCGCTGCATTGTCGGCGCCGTCGATTGCAACCGTCGCCACCGGGATTCCGCTGGGCATCTGTACGGTTGCCAAGAGTGCATCCAAACCGTCCAAGGTCGAGGACTTGATCGGGATGCCAATCACCGGAAGGGTGGTGTGGGCCGCCAGCACGCCGGCCAGGTGGGCCGCTTTTCCGGCGGCGGCGATGATGACGCCAAAGCCCTGCTCCCGGGCCGTGCGGGAGAACTCCGCGGCGGCGTCGGGGGTGCGGTGGGCGGACATGACCTTCACCTCCACCGGGATGCCGAAGCCCTTCAGGCGCTTGATGGCCGGGGACACCGTGGGGAAGTCACTGTCGCTGCCCATGATGACCGCTACTTTTTTACTCATACTCAATCCCATCCTTTCCAAATCAACAAGAAACAGTACATACAGTAGAAGTATACACTGAAACGGGGAAAAGCGCAAGGTTTCCCCAAAAAGAAAAGGGCAGGCCAAGGCCTGTCCTCTTTCGCGATGGGTCTTTATTCCAGGGGCAGCAGGGGCGTCTCCCCTTCTGGGAGCCCTTCCCCATCCAAGTCCGGCAGCGGAGTGATGGGCAGGGGCTGGGGCGTGGGGGCGTCCGGCCCGGGGAGCATGATGTGGGGCTCCACCAGGACGGTATCCCCTCCCCCGCCGGGCGCGCTCTCCGGGGCGGCCCCTAGGCAAAAGGGCAGCGCCAGGGCGGCGGCGCACAGCAAGGCGGCTTTCTGCAGCAGGCGGTTCTTTTTCATAGGCAGCTCCTCCTTTCGCGGCCACGGCGGGCCGCTTCTCTAAGCTTAGTATAGCCGCCCCGGAGGTAGTTTTGATTCCCTTGGGGAATATAGGGAAATATAGAAAAGGGAAGCGCCCGGGCGCTTCCCTTTGTTTCCAGCTTACCCTCTGTCCGCGGGGGGCGTATCCACCACCAGCTCCTTGAGGGAGGTGGCCAGGCCCGCCAGGCTCTGGATGTTGGAGGGGATGATGATCTTGGTGGCCTTGCCGTCGGCGGCCTTCTCAAAGGCCTCCAGGCTCTTGATGGCGATGACCTGCTCGCTGGGGTTGGCCTCGTTCATCAGCTTGATGGCGTCGGCCACGGCGCGCTGCACGGTGAGCACCGCCTCGGCCTCGCCCTGGGCCTCCCGGATTTTCGTCTCCTTGATGGCCTCGGCCCGCAGCACGGCAGACTCCTTCTCGCCCTCGGCGATGAGGATGGCGCTGCGCTTCTCGCCCTCGGCGTCCAGGATTTTGGCCCGGCGCTCCCGCTCGGCCTTCATCTGCTTCTCCATGGAATCCTGGATTTCCTTGGGCGGCACAATGTTTTTCAGCTCCACCCGGTTGACCTTGATGCCCCAGGCGTCGGTGGCCTCGTCCAGCACCACCCGGATTTTGCTGTTAATCACGTCCCGGGAGGTGAGGGTGTGGTCCAGCTCCATCTCGCCGATGATGTTCCGCAGGGTGGTGGCGGTGAGGTTCTCAATGGCGGAGATGGGGTTCTCCACGCCGTAGGCGTAGAGCTTGGGGTCGGTGATTTGGAAATAGACCACCGTGTCAATCTGCATGGTGACGTTGTCCTTGGTGATGACAGGCTGGGGCGGGAAGTCGATGACCTGCTCCTTTAAACTGACCTTCTTGGCGATGCGGTCGATAAAGGGGATCTTCACGTGGAGGCCGGTGCCCCAGCTGGCGTGGAACGCGCCCAGGCGCTCCACCACAAAGGCGTGGGCCTGGGGGACAATTTTGATATTGGCCACGATAATGGCCAAAAGGAACACAATCAAGATAACAACAAAAATCAACGTGCCGAACATAGCAGGACCCATAACTACCTCTCCTCTTTCCACAATAATCTCGTTTGTTTACGGCTGCGGGGGCTCCACCGGGGTGACCAGCAGCTTGACCCCCTCTATCCTTTCGATGCGCACCCGGCTGCCCGCCTCGATTTTCCCGTCCTTCTGGGTGGAGCGGGCGGACCAGCTGTTGCCCATCACCGTGACGCGGCCGGTGGAAACCACATTGTCGATGTCCTGGATGACAATGCCGGTGGCGCCCACCACCCTATCGGCGTTGGTGCGCTCCTTGTGGTGGACCAGCAGCTTCTTCGCCAGGGGCCGGGTAAAGGCCAGGCAGGCCAAGGAAACCGCCAGGAACACAAAGATTTGCAGCCAGATAGGGCCGCCGCACAGGCTGACAACCAGGCCGGCCAGGCTGCCGGGCACAAACCACACGGACACCAGGCTGGGCACAATGGCCTCTACCACAGCGGCCAGGATGGCAATTCCCAGCCAGACAAAATCTATCACTTCCACAGGCATTCCCCTTTCACGGCCCCGGGAAAGCCCGGGGATGGTTTAGCTTTACTATACACTGTTTTTCACAAAAGCGCAAGTTAAATTGTGTGCTTTTCGACCCGTCCTCCCACAGAAAAAGCCGCCCGCGCCCAGCGGGTGGGGCGGACGGCTTTCAGCCAGGACGGCGCAGGCGCAGGAAGGTGAGGTTTACCTCCCCGTTCTGGGCCGGGACAGAGCCGGAATAGGTCAGGGAAAAGGTGGTGGCGCTGGGGGCCGGCAAAATGAAGTGCGCCGAGCCCACCGCGCTGGAGCCTGTGACCGTGGTGGCAAAGTAGACGCCGTACTCCAGGTGGGGCGCGCCGCCATAGCTGGGGGTCACCTGCATATAGCCTGGCTGGCTCAAGGTGGCGGACACCTTGTAGGAGACCAGGTAGTCCCCGGGCTGCAAGGCGATGGTCTGGCTGCCCGGCTGGGTGATGGCCCCGGTGGGGTCCGTCACGGCAGGAAACAAATCCATCAGCTGCCCCTGGGAGAACTGCGCTTGGTATGTGTAAAAGGACGCAGCGCTGTCCGGTGGGACGATGCCTGGGGGGCCGGTTTCCCCCTGGGGCCCTGTGGCGC
>OLSM01000176.1_pt1 | contig 66089 bp, 51 predicted proteins | sample 1672721 | NCBI WGS metagenome assembly OLSM01 (sample SAMEA3136717, study PRJEB25190) | human gut metagenome
AAACACTTGATTTTACTGACTTTCTTCAATGTAACCTTATTATAACGTCCTCCCCCCATCCCACCTCCACATTCGGATATTCCTCATACCCGCCCACACGCTGTGCACCTTTCCGCAGGTATGCCTTTACCTTTTCTCCGTAAAGAAACGGATCATTTCCTTTCACGATTCCCCACTCCATAAGCAGAGCTGCGCTTCCGCTGACAAAGGGTGCCGCAAAGGAGGTACCAGTGACAGTGGCGTAGCCTCCGCCGGGAACCGGGGCGGAGATGGATACACCGGGAGCTGCGAGGTCAGGCTTCCGGATCGGCAGGAACTGACTTCCCCTTCCGGAAAAATCTGCGTAGGCATTCTGTCTGGAATCATAAGCTCCAACAGAAATAACTTTTCCGGCAGTGGAAGGAATCGTCAAAGTTCCCACAGCCCGCGGAGAATAAAACCCGGTTCCGCGATTCAGTACATTTCCACCCGGCAGCCAGAGGAAATACTGTCCGGAGCGCACACGTTTTCCACTTAAAAGAACTTTCCACACACCGCTGTCCACATAATTACCCTCAGAAATGAAATCTATGTAGATTTCCTGGGACAGCTGATAGGGACCGGGTTTTCCATAATAGATCAGAAGCTCTGTATTTTCCAGCAGATGCCGCTGTGGCCCCAGCCTTTCATATAATGGACCGATCCGTTCTCCGGACGGACTTTCCAGATAAATTTCCATCTCATCTTCATAATCCTTCCATAACTGTACATTTAATGTGGGCTCAAAAGCTCCCACTGCCAGCTGGATTTCTTCTGTTTTCCCCTGCTGCAGGATTCCTCCTGCATGCCAGGGCTGGCTGCCGTTATTTCCGGTTCCTGTAACGATCACAGTCCGCCCCATGGCCGCAACTGTATCAATATAGTTTTCCAGAAGGGAATCTCCTCTGTGGGAACCATAATTATTCCCAAAGCTGACGTTTATGATGATCGGTTTTCTCATCTTCACTGCCTGCCGTATCAGGTAATCAATACCCTCCATCAGCTCCGTTGTCCGCGGAAATGAATTTTCCCGTGGATTTCCCATTTTTACCACCAGAAGATCACTTCTATACGCAACGCCTCGATTCACTCCATCCGATGCTCTCCCGTTTCCTGCTGCTATTCCAAGAACTGCTGTTCCATGTCCGCTGAAATCTCCAGACGGAACAAGGCGCCTGCCTTCGGTTTCCCCGAGTGCAAGCGCCTCATCAATTTCTTCCTTCGTATATTCAGTTCCTGATACATAGTTTTCCGGTGGATTTCCAGCTACACTCTGATCCCACAGTCGCAGGATCCGGGTACTGCCATCCTCGTTTCTGAAATCCGGATGGAAATAGTCCACTCCGGAATCCACAATGCCCACCAAAATCCCTTCGCCGGTTAAGCCATCGACTCCATTCTGCACCGGCAAAATGCAGCTTGCTTCCCGCTCTTCAAAGGTCTCAAAGTAGAGTCTCTTGGGCTTTTCTATAAACTCGATCTGCTCTCTGACTGAGTATGCAGCAATTTCCGATTCCGGCAATGTCACTACTGCATAACCACCAAGCAGCGGGACCACCTGGATCCTCTCACCACCAAGTCCGCTTTCCGGGCCACTGTACTTCACGATCACATCCCACAGCCTGGTGGTGGGATCATACCCCACATTCAGATTTTCCGATTTCGCCCGCTCATGCGGCAGGGCATTCATGGCAAGATTAAGAAGATTCTCTAATTTCTGGTCTGGCATAAAGCTTTCATTTCCATTGATACATTTTATTTATTATATGCATAGCTTTCAATTAAAGAACCAGCTTCTGCTTCCTTCTGATTCAGTGCATTTACAACTGCCTCATAAAGCGGTTTTGCCTGCGGTGCAGCCCCAAGCAGCTCTGCCAGTGTCATTCCATAAGCAAACTGGATCATCGGTCCCTCCAGCATTCCCGGTGCCATCTGGTTAAACAGTTCTACCGCCAGCGGTTCTGCCACGATCTCACCAAGGGTGCTGTCCATACTGAAACGCTCTACTGCAAGACATGTCTCTGTTGCATATTCGTAATCATATACACCGGAACCAACTTCAAGTATTTCTTCTTTCTCCGGAAGTACGATCACAGCTGTAGTGTTTGCCGGTACTTCTACATGCACATGGATCTTTCCATTTTTGCAGGATGTCTTTGCCACAATCTTTCCGTAAACGGATTCAAATTCCGTCCCCCACTCTTCAATACCTTTCACAAACATCGGTTTTACCTGGAATTTCTTATATCCCGGCTCTAACTGGGATAATCCGGCAACCTTGTGATACATCCAGTCTCCGATGGAACCATATGCGTAATGATTCAGGGAATTCATACCGGATTCATCAAAGGTTCCATCCGGTTTGATGGAATTCCAGCGCTCCCAGATCGTCGTTGCTCCCATATTTACTGCGTAGAGCCATGATGGATAATCTTCCTTCATGAAGAGAGTTGCCGCCATCTCGTGCTCTCCGTTTTCAGAAAGTGTATGGCAGATATATGGTGTGCCGACAAAGCCTGTAGCCAGATGATTTTTGTGGTTTGCAATATTCGTAAGCAGCGTATTTAAAATGCGTTTTCTGTCTTTTTCTCTTGCAAGATCAAAATACAGGGAAAGAATCGCTCCTGTCTGTGTCTCACTTACGATACGGCCTGTCTCTGTATAATATTCTCTCTGGAATGCATCCAGGGTTTTTTCGTACAGATCCGCATATTCTTTTGCTTCTTCTGACTTACCAAGCACCTCTGCTGTTTTCTTTACAAGATCTGTCACATACAGATAGTATGCGTTTGCGATCATATACTTATCTGTTGCTCCGGTTCTGTCTGCACTTTCTTCTTTATCCAGAGCAAGCCAGTCTCCATACTGGAAACCGCTCTGCCAGAGACCGCTCTCTTCACAGTTATTTTTGATATAGTCTACCCACTCATGCATACATTTCCAGTTCTCTTCCAGGATGCCTTTGTCGCCATAAACCTGATAAACTACCCACGGAACGATAACTGCAACATCACTCCATGCAGAAGCACTGTACTGTCCCAGGATATCCGGCACAACATGGGGCACTCCTTTTTCCAGTGAAGATTCTGCTGCCACATCACGCATCCATTTTGTGTAGAATAATGCTGTATTTCTGTTAAATGCTGCTGTCCATGAAAATACCTGTGCGTCTCCGGTCCATCCAAGACGCTCATCTCTCTGCGGGCAATCCGTCGGGATATCCAGGAAGTTATCTCTCTGGCTCCATGTAATATTGCTCTGTAACTGATTTACCTTCTGATCAGAGCAGGTAAAATCTCCTGTTTTTTCCATATCCGAATGTGTCACACAGGCAACAAACTGATCTGCCGTAAATTCTTCCAGTCCTTCCACGCAGATATAGCGGAATCCGTGGAATGTGAAATGCGGACGGAAGATCTGCTCTTCTCCGTTGCAGATAAATGTATCAATGGATTTTGCCTGGCGAAGTGTCTCCGGGTAAAAGTTTCCGTCTTTATCCAGAACCTCTGCATGACGGATCACGATCTTCTGACCTTTCTCGCCTTTCACATGCAGCTCAACAACACCTGTGATGATCTGTCCGAAATCAACCAGTCTTTCACCCTTTGGTGTCACGATCAGCTCTTTGCCGGCAATCTTCTCTGTAATGCGGACAGGCTCATTTTCCTGTGCAGTCAGAACAGCTTTGTCAAAATCTTTGACAACAACGTTTCCTTCTGTGATCTCCGGTGCATCCGTGTCGATGGTCTCTCCCATATAGATTTCGCTGTAACGGATCTCTCCGGTCTTTACAGACCATGTTTCATCGGTAGCGATCACATCCTTACTTCCATCTTCATATTCCACATGAAGCTCTGCAAATGCTCCCACCTGTGTTCCATACTGATCTGGCATACAATAGAAGCCAAGGATTCCTTTATACCAGCCGTTTCCAACTGTGATCTCAATTTTGTTTTCTGTATCAAGCAGCTCTGTCACATCATAGATCTGATACTGAAGACGGTTGTGATAGCTTGTCCAGCCCGGTGCCATACGGTAGTCTCCTACAGTCTGTCCGTTCAGGGTCGCCTCATATACGCCATGTGCTGTTGCATACAGACGGGCTTTCTTTACCTTTTTATCCAGTGCAAATGTCTTTCCAAATACCGGGCAGGCAGTCTCCTCTTCCGGGAAATCACCTGTAATCATCTGTGCTTTAAATTCTGTATTGTCCAGCACACCAGTCTCAAAGCTTCCTGTAATCTCTGATATATTTCCGTGATTATCTGCTGCATTTACCTTTACTTTGTAGAGCTTTTCATCTGCCAGTGTTGTACCTTCATAAGGAATCAGAACCGACTGATCAGACGCTCTTTTTCCACTGTTCCAGACAATTTTTCCATCCTCATCTGTCACATTAATTTCATATGCAGTTTGTAAGGTATCCTTTTCCTGTGATTCCATTTTCCATGAAAATCTGGGTGCTTTAGCAGTTAATCCAATAGGGTTTATCCGATATTCGGTTCTTAAATCATATAATCTCATTTCATTTCCTCCAATTAATAAATCCACAAAAGGACAGAACCTTATTATAAGCCCCGTCCTTTAGTCTCAGTATTTAGTTTGCCTTTTCTCTTTTCTGCAGCTCTGCCATGATCTCAGGATATCTCTTCTCAAGGTCATTCTTCATAAGACAGATAAACATGATCACAAAGATCGCAAGCGGGATATAGATGGAAAATGCAAAGATTGCAATATCAACGGAGCCTGGCTGAGTTGCCAGGGATGCTTTGTATCCCGCAGCTGCCAGAAGCCATCCGATCAGAGATGCTCCGATACCGGATCCGATCTTCATTCCGAAAGAGTTGGCACTGTTTGTCATACCTACGATTCGTTTTCCGAATTTATAGCCATTATATTCCACACAGTTATTTACCATTGCTCCAAACAGACACATCATAGGGATGTTGGCAAAGGTAGTTACAACTCCACCTGCAATACAGGTTGCAATGCTGTACGGTGTAAATACTCTTACCACACAGGCAGACGCTCCAAGTACACAGGAAATCTTACATGTTTTTGTCATTCCAAACTTGGAAGTCAGAGGACCTGTCAGGATAAATCCAAGGAATGTAGGAACCAGTCCCACTGCTCCCAGAAGTGCTACGATATTGTCATTTCCAAGAATATATTTTGCATAGTATGTTCCACCGGATGTAGTTAAGCTGTAAGAAATATTTATCAGAAACTGAAGTACAAGCATGATAACCCAGTACTTGTTTTTGAAAAGCATTTTGATAGCTTCCACAAACGGTACATCATCGTCTTCACTTTTTTCTACGATCTGCACGTTTTCTCTTGTTACTTTATAAAGAATAAGTAATGAAAGCAGGGAGATGAGACCAAAGATCACTGCTACCTTGATCCATGCACTCTGTGTTCCGCCAAGCATATTTGTGATAGGGATAAGAAGGATGGCAATTACCATTCCTGCAATGTATCCGAATGCTATACGGAAGATTCCCATTTTACCACGCTCTTCAAAGCTTTCAGTACGGATAGCCATCAGGGCACCATAAGGGATCGCTACTGCTGTATATACGATCGCTGTGATCAGTACGTTCGTGATCAGTACATAGGCAGCCTGAAAACCACTTCCTATATTTTTAGGTACAGTAAACAGTAAAATAATAGCTACAAGTGCAGGAATTGCCATTCTCGAAAACCACGGACGACATTTTCCCTTTGGTGATCTGCCTGCATCCATGATCTTTCCCATTGCAAGATCTGAAAATGCATCAAAGATCTTTGCGATCAGAAGCATGGTGGCAACCATTCCTGCTGCAAGGCCTACCTTTTCGGTATAAAAGTAAGTCAGCTGTCCCACAAGGCTGCTCATGATATTCAGCGGCAGCTGTCCGATACCATCTCCAAGATAATCCGTTAATCTCATTGACTTCTGGATTCCCATGGAATCCAGACCAAGTTCCTTCTTTGTCCTTCCCATTCTTTCTCTCCTTAAGCGTTTAAAGCATCAACCATCTGTTCCAGCATTTCTCTTTTGATTCCGGGAACGAAGCTTAACAACTGACGAAGGGGCATTCCTTCCATCATCGCAGCCATCATTTCCTGATTTACGGCTCCGGATGTATCGTTCTCCTGTGCTTCTGCCATATCTTTTGCTGCATCATTCTGTGCCATTCCCTGCATGAAAGGTCCCATCACAGCCTGTGCTTTCGGATCACGCATCAGCTCTCCAAGACAGGTATTTAATGAATAGGTCTTTGGAAGTTCTTTCGTAGTATGTACTGTGATCTCTTCACCTTTGCACATCTGATCTGCATTTTCACCGATCATCACTTTATAAGTTCCTTCCTCTGCATACCAGTCATGGATCAATGTATTCCAGTAAGCGAATGCTCTCTCATCCAGTGTAAATGTAACTGTCTTCTCTTCTCCTGCTTCCAGGAAAATCTTTTCGAATCCTTTCAGTTCTCTGACCGGACGGACAACTTCTGTCTCCGGTGCTTCTACATAAAGCTGAACTACTGTTTTACCTGCACGGTTTCCGGTATTCTTTACCTTGACGCTTACTTCTAAAGTATCTTTATCAGACATTTCTTTTTTATCAAGCTGAAAATCACTGTATTCAAAGGTTGTGTAGGATAATCCGTAACCAAACGGGAATGCTGTTTTCATTTTTCTGGAGGTGTAATAGCGATAGCCTACAAACACACCTTCCTGATAATCAGCATTGTCAAAGCCTTTTCCGTAAGTCAGATAGCAAGGGGTATCTTCCAGACGAAGAGGGAAGGTTTCAGCCAGGCGTCCGCATGGATTTTTTTTGCCTGCGAGGATCTCTGCCGTTGCTCTTCCAACTGCCTCTCCTCCAAGATATGCCTCAAGGATACCCTCTACCTGATCCTTCCATGGCATAAGTACAGCAGAACCGTTGTGAAGGACAACTACCACATGCTTCTGCACTTCAAGGATCTTCTGTACAAGTTCATTCTGGCAGTTCGGAAGCTCCATATGCTTTCTGTCATAGCCTTCTGATTCGAAGTTGTCCGGAAGCCCCAGGAACAGAACTGCAACGTCAGCATCCGCCGCTGTTCTGACTGCTTCATCCTGAAGATCTTTTACAACCTCATCTTTTTCATCCTGATAGCCTTCTGCAAAGGTTACATTTGCAAGCTCCGGAATTGCTTTTGCAGCTTCCAGTGCGGATTCCACCTTCCAGCTGTTGATATGAGAGCTTCCGCCGCCCTGATATCTCGGTTCTCTGGCATATTTTCCGATAAAAGCGATCTTTTTTTCTGCATTCAGAGGAAGGATATGGTTATCATTTTTCAGGAGTACCATACATTCCGCTGCGATATCGGCTGCTGCCTTGTGATCCTTTTCATATTCGAATACAGCGTTTTCATCACGGTTCTCTGTATAACGGAAAATCACATCCAGGATTCTCTCGCATGCCAGATCCACAGTCTTTTCATCAAGCTTACCTTCCTGAACAGCCTTTACGATCAGTCTGTCATTTTCGTAATCCCCCGGAGGCATCTCCAGATCCAGTCCTGCTGACAGTGAAGAAACCCTGTCGTTGACCGCACCCCAGTCGGAAACCACATATCCGTCAAATCCCCATTCCTCTCTGAGGATATCTGTCAGGTATTCCTTGCTGTCTCCGACAAATTTTCCATTGATGCGGTTATAGGAGCTCATGACAGTCCATGGCTTTGATTTTTTCACAGCCCCCTCAAAGGATGCCAGATAGATTTCTCTTAATGTCCGCTCATCCATATCCGAGGAATTTGTCATCCGTCGTTTTTCCTGATTGTTTGCCGCAAAGTGTTTTACGCTTGTTCCCACATGCTTACTCTGCACACCTTCGATCATTGCAGCTGCCATTTCTGCAGACACAAATGGATCCTCTGAATAATACTCGAAATTTCTTCCGCATAATGGGGAACGTTTGATGTTCATTGCCGGTCCCAGGATCGTGCTGACATTCATTGCCTGGCATTCCTGGCCAAGGATTTCTCCCTGTCTGCGGATCAGATCTCGGTCAAAGCTGGATGCAGTTGCACAGCCGGCCGGGAAGCAGACTGCCTTCTCGCTCTCATTGATTCCAAGATGATCGGCTTCTTCTGCCTGTTTTCTGATTCCGTGAGGTCCGTCTGTTACCATCACCTGGGGAATTCCAAGGCGTTCGATCCCCTTAAGATGCCAGAAGTCGGCTCCGGAACACATTCCTGCTTTTTCTTCCAATGTCATCCGGGAGATCAGCTCCTGGATTTTCTCTTTCTTCATGCTATTACCTCCGTTTATTACGATGCTATATGTATGATTTCGTTCTGTCCGGTCTTATCTTTATCGTGATTTTATAATAGCCTGAAGCAGCATATATTTATTTCATATTTAAACTATTTTTTATATTTTTATACTTTTATTGAGCGTTTTTTTATTGACTTATATGGAAAAATTAATTACGATGGAACATATAAAATGCATGATATGGGGGGTTGTTATGAAAGATTCATATAATCTGATAGATTTTATTAAAATGTATTATCTGGATTCCAACATTCCGATGTATCTTTTTGAAGGTGGAAACTGTATCTTCTGTATGCCGAAACAGACGGACCTGACCTATCCCCCGGAGAAATATACAGAGGAGCTTCTGGATTCAGGAAAAAGAATTTCATACTGCACCACGAAATATGGCATTTTTTTCTGTTCATTGAAGATAGATCATCTGAAAAACGGAGCCCTTATTTTCGGACCGGTAACTAATATTCCATACACAGAATCTGACCTGCAGCAATTATACAGGGATTACACAGTTCCAAACAGTGAGCGCAGGGACTTTAACAGCTTTCTCCGCCAGATTCCCTGTCTTTCCATGAATTCCTTATTAAAAAAATGTCTGTTCCTTAATTATTGTATCCATGAAGAATTACTGACTCTTGAGCATCTGACAGCTTCAGAGTCGGACACTTCTATGCAGATATCGCTGACAGATGCTTCCTTACTGGAGGAAACCTACCAGACCAAGGAGAACGAACAGCATAATCAGACTTATGCAATTGAAGAACAGATCTTGCGACTTGTACGGACCGGTAACTACCGGGGATTTAAAAATATTGAATTCAGTGACAGCAATTATCATCTCGGTGTTACCGGCTCTACTGCGCTTCGTCAGCTTAGGAATGACATAATCATTACCACTACCATCTGCACCAGGGCTGCAATAGAGGGCGGCCTGGATTATGACATCGCTTATAAGCTTTCCGATTATTTTATCCAGTCCTCAGAGAGGCTGAACAGCATTGAGAGACTGTATGACCTTCTGTCAAAAATCGGATATTCTTTTGCGGAAAAAGTAGCAAATTCAAAAGCACCCGTCTCCACGGACGGGTGCATTCAGAAGGCGATCCGTTACATTCAGCAAAACACAAACCAGCATCTTACAGTAGGTGATGTTGCAGCCTATGTCGGATTCAGCAGATCCTATTTCTCTGCTTATTTTAAAAAGACCCTTGGTTTTTCTATCAGCGCATTTATTTTGCGCTGTAAGCTGGAAGAAGGGAAAGAATTGCTGCAATATACCAACAAATCCATCAGTACGATCAGCACCTTTTTATGCTTTTCCAGCCAAAGTCACTTTCAGACTGCTTTTAAGAAGCAATTTGGAATGACTCCCAATGAATGCAGGCGCATGGGGTCATAAATCGTCTCTAGATATCTCAAGGTTCCATGGATGCAAAAAAGCATGAGTCTTTTATATGACTCATGCCTCTTCAGCTAAACAGATATCCGTGATCTCATCCGATAATATTATGCTGTTGCTTTTTTATCATCTGTCTTCTCAAGCAACTTCTTCACACCCTGAATCGCTACCAGTACACCAAGGATCAGCAGTAATACTGCAAATACAAGCTGTAAGGTGTTTCCAAGATCCAGCCCTGTTGTTACCAGTGCCTTTGAAAGCTTTGTGATGGTCATGCCAAGTGCTGTGAAGGTAACTGCCATCATGAATACCATCGGGATCCAGAGCATGCAGCCCTGACGTTTTGTTTTCTTTAAGAATACCGCGCAGGCTACAAGAGCGAGTACAGATAACAGCTGGTTTGCGGAACCGAACAGCGGCCAGATCTCCGCATAGCCTACTTTTGTAAGCATGTAGGCAAGTACCAGTGTGATAACTGTTGCAAAATATTTATTTGTTACCACCTTCAGGAACGGGCTCATGTTTTCCTCATCTGTATCAGAATCAAGGAAAAATTCCTGGAATGACAGACGTCCGACTCTGGCTACAGAGTCAAGAGAGGTCAGTGCAAATGCAGATACTGCAAGGTTGATCAGGGTAAATACCAGTGAATGTGGAAGGCCAACTACAGAAAGGAAGTTTGCGATAGCACCTGCAAAAATCTGCGGCTGTGTTGTAAGCCCCTGTGCTGCTGCCTCACCGTCTGCAAAGGATGCAACTGCGATCAGTGCGATGATGGCAAGCATACTTTCCATCAGCATTGCTCCAAAGGAAACAGGAAGCATATTTTTCTCATTTTTGATCTGCTTGGATGCAGTACCGGAGGATACCAGTGAATGGAAACCGGAAACAGCACCGCAGGCGATGGTTACAAACAGGATCGGAAACATGTACTGTCCGTCCACATTAAAGCTTGTAAAAGCTTTCAGGTTACAGGACGGATTGGCTACAAATACACCAATAACTGCGCCAACGATCATAAAGATCAGCAGATAACTGTTCAGATAGTCACGTGGCTGAAGCAGTGCCCATACAGGAGCAACGCTGGCGATCAGGATATATGCAAAGATGATGATATGCCAGGTTCCAAGGCTTACATACATCGGGAAATTAAGTCCCAGTGCAATTGCGGCTACCAGTAATATAATTGCTACTGCAGTGTTGATCCATTTATTGAACTTTGTATATTTAAGGAAAAATCCAAGTACAACAGCTTCCAGAATGAACAGCATGGAAGTTGTTGCAACAGCTCCGTTTGCGGCTACCTTTGTAACAGCTCCTGCATCATTTGTGGCAAATCCGTTAAAGGTTCCTGCAACTACATCCGCAAATGCGGCTACAACCAGGATGCAGAACAGCCAGCAGAATAAAAGGAATAATTTCTTTCCAAGTTTTCCGATGTACTCTTCAATGATATATCCGATCGTACGTCCTTTATTCTTTACAGATGCGTACATGGAGGCAAAATCCTGCACAGCTCCGAAGAACACACCACCGATGAGGATCCAGAGCAGGACCGGAAGCCAGCCGAAAATTGCGGCCTGGATAGGTCCGTTGATCGGGCCTGCACCTGCTATGGATGCAAACTGATGGCCAAATACTACATTTGTATCAGCCGGTACATAATCAACTCCGTCCTCCAGCTCATAAGCAGGAGTTTTTGCTTTCGGATCAATACCCCATTTGTTCTGGAGATAACGGCCATACAGAAGATATGCGCCTCCGAGAACTACAATGGCTATGATCATCATTGTTATTCCGTTCATAATATCAACTCTCTTTCCTTTGTGTTTTTTACTTTTATTTTATATATTAAAAAAGCCCCTGCTATCCTTTCGGATAACAAAGGCGGAATGTTCCGTGGTACCACTTTGTATTATCATATTTATCACTAAATACAACCACTTAGTGCTGTCTCTTCAAACAGCCTCTTCTGTAACGTGAAGACTACGTCCCGGCTTACTTAAAGATTTCTATTCAGCGGGATGCTCCCAGGTGATATCACAAAATACCTTCTGCCGCTTCTCATCAGCCTGCGGCTCTCTGTAATCCGGCATGCTTTTTGTGGTCTGTCCTGTTCCATGCATTTCTCTTTTTTATTTATCTAATGTTTTACTCCTTTTTTTATAAAATTTCAACAAATAATTTATACATATTTTATAAATTTGCATGCGTTTTTTTGTGCACATTTCAATTTCAAAAATAAAAGGCATCTATTTCTCGCAGAATTTTTCTCTTTACTTTTCCTGAAAAAATCTGCTATAATAATCCTCGTGCAAATTGAATATGGATTTTTCTGACACTAAATATCGCTTTGGCTGATGTCTGATGGCCGGGGCATATTTGGTGTCTTTTTTTGTGCTGAAATCCTATACAAAGATCCCGGTTGATCCCGATTCCCCTTTTACCAAAGCTCTCCGGTATCACTGCCTCATCCAGGTTCAGCCGCACCAGATTTACATTCTTATTCTCCCGCACCATTTTTTCAAATGGAAAACGGATAATGGATGGGGTGTTAAAACCAACTCCAAGCTCCTTGCTTTAGGTCAAGGATTTTTTTGCCCGATCACGAAAAAGCAATAAAAATGCGGCATATATGTAAAACAGATCCATACTCCACTTTATGATCCGTTTTCCGTCACATACGCCGCATTACCCATTATTCAGAAAATGTATATCTTACCATGTATCCTTTTCCATCACCGGTCACGATCACAACCCCGCCGTCGGGATTCTCAATCTTATCAATGATTGGAAATCTTCCTTTTTCTTTGACATAAGCTTCCGGGCTCTCAATCTTTGCTTCAACGATCTCTTGCTGAGAATGGCGATCACCACCACAGGGATTAATAGTTTCAATAATGATCTCGTATTCCTTCATACCCTTCACCTCTTTCATAATGCAGTTTTCCGGTTCCTATACTTATATTTTATCGCAAAAATCCCGGCTCTGCAAAATGTATTCTGCACAAAATATCAGAAGATTTATTGGTGTCTTTCACTATATTCAGGCTTCTTCCGCATCCATCTCTTTTTGGATCTCATCTTCGCTTTCTGCCATAGCCTGAAGTGTCATAGTAAGAAGTTTCGCAAGATCCCAGCCCAGCTGATCTGCGCCTCGCTGGATCACTTCTCTGGAACAGCCTGCCGCGAAACCTTTGCTTTTATATTTCTTTTTCAGGGATTTCAGCTCCATATCCTTGGTACTCTTGGACGGACGCATCAGCGCCGCTGCCCAGATCAAACCGGTGAGCTCATCCGCTGCAAAAAGGACTTTTTCCATCTCATGCTCCGGCGCAGTCTCAATGGTAGCTCCACAGCCAACAGTAATTCCATATCCATGAGAAACCACCGCATGAATGATATCTTCTCCCACACCTGCCTCACGGAGAAGTTCCGGTGCTTTCAGGCAGTGTTCTTCCGGGTAAAGTTCAAAATCAATATCATGAAGCAGACCTACAATGCCCCAGTATTCTGCGTCATCGCCATAGCCCAGCTCTTTTGCATACCATTTCATCACTGCCTCCACAGTCAGTGCATGCTGGATGTGAAAAGGATCTTTGTTGTATTTTTTTAATAATGCAAATGCTTCGTCTCTTGCTATATGTTCCATTTTTCTGTCCTCGATTCTGTTCTACTATCTATCACATCTGTCCTGCTGTACCAGAAAACCATATGTTCTGCCATTCTTCATTGTATTCTGACACAGCCCGATGCATACATTATTCTACAAAGTGGATCCTGCTCTCGTCAAAACGATCCTGCTGCTTCCTGCTCTCTGCCGGATATCCCAGGGCAAAGAGGGAAAAAACTTCCACATTCTCCGGAAGTTTCAGAATGTCATGGACCAGATCCATGCGATCCCGCATCGGCGCAATTCCGATCCAAACGCCGCCAAGTCCCAACGCATCCGTTTCCAGCCAGATATTTTCCTGGGCGATAGACATGTCGATCTGCGCCATGTCCTGCACAACCAGTCCCTCTTTCCGGTATACCGGAACGATCACAACCGGCGCACCTGCCGCACATCCGGAATAAGGAGTCGCTTTGGAAAGCTCCTGGATCTTCTCCTTATCTGTCACAACATAAAATTCCCACGGCTGCTGATTACATGCACTAGGTGCCTGCATACCGGCTTTCAGAATCTGAAGGATTTTCTCTTTCTCAACGGGTTTATCTTCATATTTACGGATACTTACTCTGTGAAAAATATTCTCCATGATATTTCCTCCTGATATTTATGATCTGTGTTTCTTTTTCTTGTTTTATTTGTCAGTCAGACTTCTGCATTCTGTCGCTTCGTCCACATCTTTCTCTGACAATTTACTCTCTGCTCATTTTAGCACAGTTTTTTACTGACGGACAGACCACATTCCTGAAAACGTTTACACGGTATCCTATACCCATTTTTTCTTTCTCAGATACAACATACATCCCAGGCACAGCACCAGCTGCAGGATCGAAGAAAACGGTGTTGCCAGCCCGATATCAAACAGCGTCGCACCGGCTCTGCGGCTCATAAACCATGACACCGGAACTCTCACACAGAAAGCACCTATGATTCCCTGGATCATTACAAACTTCGTCATACCGATTCCATTATAAAATCCGATATAGCAGAAAAAGATTGCCGTAAACAGACAGTCAATGGCATAAGCTTTCAGGTAATCTGCCGCTGCCTCGATGACCATTGCATCGGAGGAAAAAATTCCCGCCAGCACATTTCCATGGAAAAATGACAGGAAAAACATTCCAACACCAATGGCAAAAGAAACCGCCACACCATAATGCAGAGCTTTTTTTGCCCGGTCCATGCGTCCCGCTCCGTAATTCTGCGCCACAAAAGCAGAAATGGACTGCATAAACGCAGATGAGATCAGCATGATAAACGCACAGACTTTTTCTGCAACGCCAACACCTGCAGATGCCGTTACTCCCATGGAATTCACAATAACCAGGATGATCAGAAAGGAAATGCTTACCAGGAGATCCTGCAATGCGATAGGTGCTCCAAGCCCCACCATTTTCCGGAGAGTCCGGCCGTGGACCCCGATATCCGTTTTATGCATTTCAAAAGGCAGCTCTTTTTTGCGGATAACGCCAAAGGAAACGATCACACTGATAACCTGTGCAAATACAGTTGCAAAAGCAGCTCATGACGTTCCCATCTTAAATCCCGCACAGAGGATCAGGTCCCCTGCAATATTGAATACACATGCAACGGCAACTGTAAATAACGGCGTTCTGGAATCTCCAATCCCCCTGAAAATACAACCGATCAGATTATACGCCACGATCACCAGCATACCGCCGCCGCAGATCCGCACATAAGCAACTGTTTTGTCAAAAGCTTCCTCCGGCGCATTCATGATGCTGCTGACCTGAGGCGCAAAGATCACCAGCACCGCAGTCATGACCAGCGCGATCACCGTAAACATCACAATCGCAGTTCCAACCGTCCGGCCTCCCTGTTTCCGCTCCCCACAGCCGATCTGCTGTCCCAGGAGCACTGTCGTTCCCATGGCAAAACTGCTCACAAGATTGGTAAGCGTCATCAGGATCCTACCCTGTGTAAAGGTGTTGTTTTTTTCCATTCTTATCCTCCTCTTCTTAATAAACGTTAAAAAAGCTGGATAAGCAACAGGCATCTCAGCCTGTCATCTTATCCAGCCATTGTTTCCGTCGAACAATCAATCCTCCGATGAACATTCACAGTATACTATATGCAATTTTTTACGTCAACCTTGATCTTACGCAATTCAGTTTCAAAAATGTAATCTCTTCTGTCTGCAGCTGCACATTACGTATCTCATTTATTTTTATATACACCCAGCACATTTTCGATATAATCCGCCATCTCCCGCGCCATCTCAAACTGCTCCGGAATACGGGGATGCCCCGGTGTAGCCACACCATTTCTGCTGAACAGAAAATGTGAGATCTTCTCATCTTTCATGGAATCTACAACCCGGTCAATAGCATCATCCCAGCTCTTATCATGCTGTAAAACCGTCGTACAGCAGACGATCCACGCCTCCGGATAAACACCACGGAGCTTTTTCAGGAAATCTTTATAGTGATTGCGCCATTTATCAGCCATCTCACAACAATATGAATAACCATTTTCCACCTGCGTCACCTGATCTGATTCTTGTTCGTAAACACAGACACCTTGCGCTTTCTTCTCAGCCTCCACTTTCATATAATCCACCGGATAATTATCATTCTGCCCAAGAGCCACGATCACCACCTGAGGAACAAATTTCGAAAAATCCCACTCCGTCATCTCCCCAAACACAGAATTATAATGCACCTTATCCCACGCAGTCTCCATCCCCGTCTGCACCGGCCTGTGAAACCACCCCTGACCATCCATCAGCGCGATCCCACCCTGAGCAATATCATGAAGCTCCGCTCCCAACATCCGGGCCGTCAGCCAAGGAAAAGAAAACCAGCAATTAGAAAAACCCCCTTCATGCTCCATATCCGTTTTACCAGTAAAATCAATCGCCTCCACTGACTCCCCGGCAGAAACCGAATCCCCATAAACCTCAATCCTCCGCCCCGAAACCGGAGGCAGATAAATCAACCTCTCCCCATCCCCGATCTCAAACCCCAGGATCTTCAACTCATGACACCCATCCTGCCGCTTAAAAAACAAAACATGATGCACCCCTGACTCATTCTCCGGCACCTTAACCTCAATAACCGTCTCACCGAACTTTTTCAAATAAAACGCCGACTGCACCTGATCCAGAATACACCCCAGATAATTCTGCCAGTACTCATTAAAATTCTCCACATGAATCCTCAGCACCTCCCCCGAAAACCAAAACTCCGCCGAAGACCCCGGAAACACCCAAACCGGCTCCCCTTCCACACTCCAGTCAATCCTCCCCGTATATCGAATCCTCTCATCATTGGCAGAAATCCACATAAAATATCCCCTTAATTTTGGTTTATAGCTAACACATCACTTCTTACAGATTATACTCACCATACAGCTTCTGACGCCATTTTACATCCGTCACCACACGCTGTACTTCATCTGACCGTCCTTCCAGAAACAGTCGATTGATCAGTGCACTCAATCTCGCTTCACCCTCTGCTTTTCCTTCCGCTTTTCCTTCCGCTTTTCCAATCGCCATTCCTTCCTCGCGAAGCCTCTCAGATTCCAACTGCAAAACTTTTCCACCCATAACCTCGCCAACTCCTTTCCGAACTTTTTCTTTATTCCTGAAAACATAATCCGATATTCTGATAATCAGCCTATTCAGATCTGTATATAATTCTGCCCTCCCAGAAATCGAAATTTCTTTCCCCAGTTTATTACGTATATCTTCATATTCACTTAATAATCTCTGAAGTTTTTCCGAATCTTTCTCTATTATATCCGCAACCTTCTCATATCTCATAATATAAAATGGAAGCAGCATCAGAAGCTTTTTCTCAAAAATACTATCTTTTGTATAATTCTCCACTTTCACCGTCGGAACCCGATATACACACATCTGAGAATCTGGAAGGATTAACTCTACCTCCAGAAAATCCGGTGTCCTTTTTCCGCTTCTCAAATATAGTACGCAAGATCTGGGAAATTCTACGCAATATCTCCCATCAACTTTTTTTCTGTGTTCCAATGCAATCGCAAAGTCATACTCAACCATCCTGACCGCCATTGTTTCATCATCCAGGCTCTAGCATTCAATATGATACAACATATCGCCAATCCTCAGACAGGAGTCGGTAATAATCTCCCCATCTTCCAACTGATGTTCATTACGAAGCTGAACAATCTTAACATCCTCCGGATATGCGGTATGGAACACCTCATTAATAAGCGGAACCACCAGATAAGTCATCTTCTCCACCATTGTCCGGAAAACATCATCGAATATAGTATTGTTGGTCATTAACACTCCTACTGGTATATAAAATTATACCACATCACCCAAACATAAAAACCCCATAAAACGGATTTTCACAAACTCTACAGTAACTCCAAATGGAAAACGCTCCAGAACATGAAGCTCCAAGAATGTCCATACAGACAAAGATCTTATAAGATATAATAACCATACCACGCATCACCCCAAAAATCATCCAAAACTATTCCAAAAATTATCCCATAATCCGACATCCACTCCCGCCAAACCACAAGGAAACTCAGCCTTTCCACCCAGGCATCCAGCGCAGCGCTGATGCCTCATCCAACCCCCGAGCAGCCACCCTAAATCTCCCAACCTGAACACCCAACCGCGAAAGCCACCCTATCCCTCCCGCCCTGAATAGCCAGCCGTGGAGTGTGCATCGGTTCTGGCTGACTCTGCAGGAGGGGAGCTGATTCTTGGCTGGCGGAAATCTGCGTTGTTTTACAAAAGTTCGCTGTTTGAGCGAAGCGAGTTCGGACTTTTGTAAAACGCTTTTAGCAGAATTCCGGCAGCCTAGAAGCCAGCCCCCGACGAAGCCCCAGCCAGAACCGATGCACACTCCACGGCGTCCTATACTTGCATCCCACCCCCATTTATCATAAAATAAAAACAAAAACCCAAAGGAGGACCCCCAATGTACACCATCGGCCAAGTATCCGAAATGTTCCATCTCCCCGTCTCCACCCTGCGCTACTACGACAAAGAAGGCCTCTTCCCCAACCTCAAACGCGAATCCGGCATCCGAAAATTCAACGACCACGAACTGGAAGCCCTCCGCATGATTGAATGCCTCAAAGCCTCCGGCCTGGAAATCAAAGACATCAAACAATTCTTTGAATGGTGCAATCAGGGAAGCAGCACCTACCAGAACCGCAAAGAACTCTTCGAGACAAGAAAAAAAGCCGTAGAACAGGAAATCCTACGACTCAATAAAACCCTCGATATGCTCAAATACAAATGCTGGTACTACGACCAGGCCATGAAAGAAGGAAACGAAGACAAGATCCGCCAGATGCTCCCGGACAACCTCCCGAAAGACATCCAGCAGCTATACGACAACGGCCATAAATAACAGGCATGGCCGCCTCACCACGTCCGCCGCATATAAACAATCCCCGTAACATCCGCCATCACCCAGCCGATGGGAATCGCCACCCAGATTCCCACCTCACCAATCACAGCAGAAAGAACATAAGCCAGCAGAACACGGAGCCCCAGCGAGATCACCGTCAGCACAACCGACATCTCCGCTCGCTTGATCGCCCGGTAATAACCATACAGCAGAAACAGACAGCCAATACCAAGATAAAAAGCACCCTCGATCCGGAGATACTTCACCCCCGCAGCGATCACAGCCACCTCTTTTCCACTGACAAAAATCTTCATCAGAGGCCCTGCAAACAGACACACCAGCACTGAGATCATCACACTGAACCCGATACTCATGGCAAAAGCCACCCGGGTACCCTTGCGGATACGCTCCTGATTCCCGGCGCCGTAATTCTGCGCCACAAAGGTAGAAAAGGCATTTCCAAAATCCTGCACCGGAAGATAGGCAAAGGTATCAATCTTCACAGCAGCCGCAAAAGCAGCCATTACTGTAGCCCCGAAGCTGTTCACCAGCCCCTGGACCATCAGAATTCCAAAATTCATCACCGACTGCTGCAGACAGGTCAGAGAAGAAAGATTCACGATCTCACCAAGAATCCCCCGGTCAAAACAAAGCTCCTCTTTTCCAGGCAGAAGATCTTTACAGGAATGCAGCACATAAATGGTGATCCCGACGCCTGACACATACTGAGCGATCACCGTAGCAAAAGCCGCACCTGCGATTCCCCAGGGAAGAACCGCCACAAACAAAAGATCCAGTCCAATATTCAGGACAGCGGAAACCGCCAGAAAAACAAGAGGCACCGTGGAATTACCAAGAGCCCTTAAAAGACAGGAAAAAAAGTTATAAAGGGATGTTGCCACAAGCCCTGCAAAGATCACAAGCAGATATGTTTTCATCCCATCGTACACTTCTTCCGGCACCCGCAGGAACCAGAGGATCAGGTCCGTAAAAAGGTACACCACCACATTTAACATCACCGTCACACTCATGATCAGTCCAAAAGCATGGACAACAGAAAGCCGCAGTTCCCGGTCACTGCCCTTTCCCTTATAAATCGAAAAAAGAGCACCGGAACCCATACTCAGTCCCAGAAAAACAGACGTCAGAAACGTCATCAAAGTATAGGCAGAACCAACGGCTGCCAGCGCATTTTTTCCAAGCACACGTCCTACGATCAGGGTATCCGCAATATTGTAAAACTGCTGCAGAAGATTGCCCGCGATCATAGGCAGCGCAAACAGGATCAGACATTTTCCGATCCTGCCTTTTGTCAGATCATAATACATTTCATTTCACTCCATCATCCTCATACGCCAAAAAGGCGTAATCCTCACATGGAATCTATGATAAATCTTTCCAAATGATTATGCAACCTTCTTTCTCTCATACGGCTCTGAGATTTTTTCCCGGAAATCCTCTTTCCGCCTTCTGTTACTGCCAGCAAGATCACCACAAAATATAACACCATCTGAAGCCCGCTCACATGTCCGGAAAAATTCATATACGGATTATACCAGTCCAGGATTTTTGCTGTTATGGAAACCAGACTGCATACAACACAGACATGCAGGAGAATTTTTCTTATTGTACTTAATATCTTCATAAAGATCCCTCCGTAATAAAAATCCCATCTTCGATCTCGTGCTCCGGTTTTCGTATGATCGTACCATTCTCTCTGTGGCGGTTGTTGCTGTAGGAATCTCCATTGACCGACAGTATGGATTTAAAAGAAATTGACCGTCAGGAAAAAATACAGGCAGAAATTCTCCATTCCTTCCATCAGACTCTGAAAAATGAAGAATTTCAGATTTATTTTCAGCCCAAAGTATCTCCTGCCAGTGGGAAGATCTCCAGTGCGGAAGTCCTCGTCCGCTGGCTTCATGGTGGAAAAATGCGCTGGTCCCCGGCCGTGTACATTCCATTGTTTGAGCAGAACGGTTTTGTCATCAGCCTGGATTATTATGTTTATGAAAAGACTTTTCGGTGGCTTCAGGAATTTTCCAGGCAGCTTCCGGCAGATTTCCACATTTCCCTGAATGTTTCTCCTCTGCATTTCGAGGAACCGGATATTCTTCCCTGAATACCTTAAAAGATCTGCTGTTCAATGAAGTAAAGATCGACCGGAAATTCCTTGGCGATTCCCTTACGGAAAATGCAAAGATTGTTCTTCAGGAAGTCTTCCATATGCTGAAGCGCATGGGAAAATCCAGGGATTCCTGTATTACCGTCCTATGTGTGAGGAAGATTTTGAAAAACTGATCCATACACCAGCGGCATAATACCGATCTCTCATTTTTCCGAAACAATTTACTGTAACAGAAAAACCTCCTGAAACAATACCACAGTTTTCTGTCTGTGGATCGTTCCGGAAGGTTTTATTTTCTGTATTTTTTATGACTGTTTATTTTTCCTGCACATTGATGATAACCTTCATGGTTGTCTCACGGTTCTCATCAATATACTGGTATGCTTTCAGATAATCTTTGAACTTGAATGTTTTTGAGATCAGTGGTCTTAAATGAACTTTTCCGGCATTTACAAGATCAATGGCATCTACGTAATCCTCATGGCGGTACATCATGGTGCTCTTGATATCCAGCTCATGATCGTTGGCAACAGCAAGGTCAACCGTTGCCATATCTGCAAATACTGCTACCAGTACGATGACGCTGCCTTTTCTTGCATACTGGATCGCCTGTCCCATAGTGATGTTGTTTCCGGCACAGTCATAGATTACATCTGCCTTGTCCGGGCCAAACGCTTCCACCAGAGCTTCTCCGAAATTTTTCTCTTTCGTGTTTACGCAGATATCAATGCCGCACTCTTTTGCTTTTGCAAGACGGAGATCGCTGACATCGGTGATCATAACTTTGGCTGCGCCCATTCCCTTGGCTGTCTGTGCAACAAGGTTTCCGATAGGACCTGCGCCGATCACTGTGATATTCATTCCCTTTACATCGCCCATCTGCTTCACTGCATGAACTGCAACAGCCAGAGGCTCGATCATGGCGCCTTCCTCATAGGACATCTCTTCCGGAATCGGGGTAACCTTGGACGCATCTACCGCAAAATATTCAGAAGCAGTTCCTGTTGTCTGGAAGCCCATAACCTTCAGTTCCTCACAGAGGTTATACTTTCCATGGCGGCATGGATAGCAATGTCCGCAGTATACCTGTGGCTCGATGGTAACTTTCTGTCCAACCTTAAACCCTGTCACATTTTTTCCAAGTTCCGTGATCTCACCGGAAACCTCATGTCCCTGTGTCACCGGATATTTGGTAAACGGATGCTTGCCGTGGTATACATGGATGTCCGATCCACAGATACCAATATTCATGATCTTAACAAGAACCTGGTCATCTTTTACCTCCGGAACCGGTACCTCTCTGAAAATAATCTCTCCTGGATTTGTCATTACCTGCTGAATCATTGTTTTTTCCTCCTTGCTGATCTTTATTTATCTTTCATCGTAACTTTTATTAATAATTTTATTAAAGTAATTATATTGTGATTCTTTTGAAAGAATTTGTCAATAGTATTTCCTGCTATTCTACGTATTGAACAAGTCTGACCTTCTGTTTTTATGCATATTTCACTATTTACAGCCAGAAGTATCATTCTGTTGATATCATAATAAAAAAAGCCCGCAGATCCTGTGTGTTCACATATCACACCACCCCTGCAGGCTTTTTCCATAACATTTCTTTATTTATATATTTTTTATGAATTCACTGAAAAAATGCTTCGCTGCCCCCACCGCAGATGCTTCCTTCCGGTAGGTACAATTCTTAAGATATCGGATATCCCGGTCAAATCCGTTATATTCCATCACTTTTTCCCCAAGAGCCAGCATATGATCCGCAAGATATCCACCAACTTCTCCACCAAGAATGATGTCCATATCGTAAGCCATTCGCAGATTGGAAATCAGTATGGCTAGATTGTCCAGATAATCCGCCCATTTCTTCTGTGCTTTTGTGTTTCCCTCTGAAAGTGCTTCCATAAACAGTTCCAGGGATTCATACTTCCCATCTGTCAGCGCGCTTGCCGCACAGTAGGCATCTGCACAGCCCTTTTTGCCACAGTAACATTTCCGTCCGCCAGGTACCAGAATCATATGTCCAAACTCACCGGCTTTCTGATTCTGTCCGGAGAACAGTTTTCCATCAATGCAGAAAGCACCACCCAGCGTATTGTTCAGAGAAAGATAAATGGCGTTTTTATACTGATGGATATCCCGATTCCCAGAAGCTTTTCCGGCTCTTCCATGTCTTCCAGAAATTTTTTTACCAGTATGGATAGCTCCCCACAGTAAGATGTTTCCGGCGAAAACTTCATTCTTACCCTGTCTGTCTTTTCGATCTCAGATCTCATATTCACCAGTGTCATTCCCACATGATTGGCAGTGATCACAATTCCCATTGCATAACGGTAAGACGGATTGATACCAATACTCTTGGCCTTTCTGCCTCCGGTGGATGCATATTCCCCTGTTTCCACAAGCACCCCACTTTCCATCAGTTCATTTACATTGGAAAGCACGGTAGGCATACTTATGTTCAGATTCTTGGAAATTTCCACCTTGGATGTATTCTCATTATTCATCACATAACTGATGATCCTTGATCTTGTATTGCTTTTTTTCTCTGCTTTTCCTGCCATACGGAACCTCTTGTTGACTTTTATAAATAGTTTTATAAAAGTATGATATTCCTTTCCGGCGGGTTTGTAAAGACTTTTATCAATACCACCGTGTCATCGGCAGATCATTGTTCACGCCCTTGGTCATAAGGATCTGATGAAGATCGATAATTCCGTTATGGAACGTTGCCGCACACGCGGACAGGTAGAGATCCCACATACGTAGGAATTTTTCATCAAACATGGTCTTCTCTTTTTCGATGTTATCCCGGAAATTCTTTTCCCAGTGGAGCAGTGTCTTATTGTAATGCAGGCGGAGATTCTCGATATCCAGGGTATGGAAATTATCCTCTGCCATATGATTCAGAATTTCACGTAAACTCGGAACGGTTCCGCCCGGGAAAATATATTTCTTGACCCACGGATCACCCGGATGCTCTTTCAGGGCACTGATAAAGTGAAGCAGAAACAGTCCACCTGGTTTCAGGACTTTCTCCACGCAGTCAAGAAACAGCTGATAATTGTCACGGCCAACATGCTCCAGCATACCGACGCTGACAACACGGTCAAACTGATACTCTTTCTTCGGAAGATCACGGTAATCCATAAGCTCTACGGTAAGATAATCTTCCAGTCCCTGCTCTTTGATCCGTCTCTGAAATTCCGCATACTGCTCATGGCTTAACGTGATACCGGTACCGTGGATCTTATATTTCTTGGCCGCTTCGATCAGCAGAAATCCCCAGCCGCAGCCAATATCCAGAAGGCTCATGCCTTCTTTGAGATGTAATTTCTTAAGAATATAATCAACTTTATTTACCTGTGCCTGATACAGAGTATCATCTTCATGGATGAAGTATCCACAGGAATAACTCATCGTCTCGTCCAGCCATAGTTTATAAAAATCATTTCCAATATCATAATGGCTGGTTACTTCCTTTTCCTGGTTTTTCCTGGATGTTGAACTGAACATGATCTTCTTCAGCGCAGACTCATTGGTCGAAAATTTCCCCATCTGTCCCAGAAAATGATCCAGTGCCTCATAAAGATTCCCCTCGATATCCAGATCCCCGCGCATATACGCCTCGCCTAATGCAAGGGACGTACTTTTCATCAGATCCGCAAGCGGGATTACTTTCTTAAAATTCACTGTAAATGTAGGTTCTCCCTCTCCGATATGATACTCGGAATTCTTGAACTTTACCAGAAATGGATAATCTGTAAAGCGTTCAAGGAACTGCACCATTGCTTTCTCTTCCGTCTTTTCCTGTAATGTCTCAAACATAATAGTCTACCTCCTTTAACACAGCATTATGATACACCCGGAGGAAGCCTTTATGTCAAGGGGGATATACGACAAAATTTCATCAATAAAATGGGGATATTTAGTAAAACTCTTCCTTATAATTATTTATAGTTATCCAAATTAACTCGATATTTACAGTCCACATTTAACTCAGCCACCAAAAGCACTGATATTTTCAAAACACGCTCGTTAATTATATATCATTTTTCAATAATTATCTTTGTATTTTACGCATTTTTTATTGCTTTATATACAATTCAGACTTATAATAAAAGATACAAAAAAAGAGCGAAAACCATATAAAAATCCAACACTGGAGGGAACCTTATGAACGAAGAACTTTTTAATGAAGCATCAAAATCCAACATCCTGTCAAAACAGCTGGTCGATCAGCTTCAGGAAAGCATGACCTACAGCAGTATTTCCTTCATCAACTGGACCATCGAAGTCCTCAAGCTCCTGAAAGCCCGCATCGAACGCGGCGACAAGATCAAAGATGAGACCACCGGCGTGATCTACGATCTCTACACCTTCCGCCAATTTGTAGAAACCAACTTCTCCACCTACATCACCGGCCAGGTCTTCAACACCTCCATCCGGTCCCAGAAAGTCTACTTCACCCTGGAATCCTGCCCAGGCGGCTACAACCTCCTCATGGCAGACTCCGGCAACGAAAAAACTTACCGCTGGATCTCCAGCTTAAGCAAACGCTTCTCCCTGGTAGAAATGATCGCCACCGGAATCGTCTATGTCAAAGACAACCGTACCGACACCTACCAGCCATTTATCTCCGAAAACGGCAAACACTGCAAATACAACAAAGACCTGGGTAAACTCACAGAAATCTGATCAAAACGGGGAATCCGCAACCGCAGATTCCCCTTGATTTTTTCTCAGATTTCTTTCAAAAAGTCAAATGGTTCTTCATCTTTCAAAAAGTGCATCAGCATATAAGCACACATGATCGCAACCCTCTCCTCCTTCAGTATCCTCCTGACCTCATCCCGGTCCGCGATCACAACCTCGATCTCCTCACTATCCTCCTGAGCAGCCTTACTAACCTCACCACTGGCATACCCATAAACCGTAGCACAGGATTCATCCGTCATCCCGATCGTCGTAAAATAAGGCTTCTCAAAAGCCTCCGCAACCTTGATCAGCTCCAGCTTCAACCCGGTCTCCTCAAACATCTCCCGCACAGCACCCTCATGGAAATCCTCCCCAGGCTCCACAAGCCCCGCCGGAAACTCATAAATATACCCGCCGATCGTATACCGATACTGACGGATCAGCACAACCTTATCCCTCTTCTCTCCATAAACACTGTAAATGATCACCCCATCCGGATGATTCTCCCCCGTAGAAAGCTTCATATCCTCCACACTCTTCGCCCTGGAGGCCACAAAATAAGAAACCGGCGTATCATGTACACTGGTTGCATCCACCCCATAAAGATTCACGAACTTATTATCTGTAAGTTTTTTCACACTGTTGATCTTACCCATCTGAAAAGCTCCTTCCCGAAAATTTTTTCTAAAAACATTTTATCCTATCCAAAACCAAAGGTCAATTTTTTATACTTACACTCACTTCACAATAGTGCTATAATAAATACCCTGCTATAAAATTTAAAATTTATTTATCACATTACCAAACAGCTACTGCAGACAAGAAAGAAGGAAAAAACATTGAAAAACCAGACCACCTCTGCCCAGGCCGAAAACCCTCTGGGAACCGCCCCCGTAGGCAGCCTGATCGCCAAGTTCGCCATCCCCGCCATCATCAGCATGCTGGTCAGCGCACTCTACAACATCGTTGATCAGATCTTCATCGGTCAGGGCGTAGGAATGCTGGGAAATGCAGCCACAAACATCGCATTTCCTGTAACCATCATCTCCACCGCAGCTGCACTGCTCCTCGGAATCGGCAGCGCCTCCAATTACAACCTGGAAATGGGCGCAGGAAACGAAAAAAAAGCCAGTTCCATTGCAGGAACCGGACTCTCTTCCCTGGTGATCTCAGGCGGAATCTTAGCGGTCATTGTCCTCCTGTTCCTGAAACCACTGCTCCATTTTTTCGGCGGAACCGCAGACGTTATGCCCTATGCCATTGATTACATGGGAATCACCGCCGTCGGTCTGCCCTTTTATGTTTTAAGCACCGGCGGCAATCATCTGGTCCGCGCAGACCGGAGTCCCACATATTCCATGACCTGTATCCTGGCCGGCGCCATCATCAACACCATCCTGGACCCACTTTTCATCTTCGGGTTCGGCTGGGGCATCAAAGGCGCAGCCTGGGCAACGGTGACCGGTCAGGTTGTGTCCGGGCTCTTAATTATTTTTTACTTTGCCAGACTTCGGAACATGTATCTGGACCGCTCCATGCTGGTCCCGAAGGCCCACAACCTGTCCGCTATTTTTTCTCTGGGAATGGCATCCTGTATCAACCAGATTGCCATCGCCGCAGTGCAGATTGTCATGAACAACACCCTTCGCCATTACGGCGCACTCTCCGCTTACGGAAGTGATATCCCTATCGCCTGTGCAGGAATCATTTCCAAAGTCAACCAGGTATTTATGGCCATCTGCATCGGAATCTCCCAGGGTTCCCAGCCCATCTGGGGCTTTAACTACGGTGCCGAAAAATACAGCCGTGTACGTCAGACGTACCGTTATTCCGTAACCTTATGTACTGTGATTGCAACCGTATTTTTTATCTGTTTCCAGTTCTTCCCTCACCAGATCGTAAGCATCTTCGGAAACGGAAGCGACCTGTACTTTCAGTTTGCGGAAAAATATCTCCGAATCTTCATGCTGATGACTTTTGCCAACGGAATCCAGCCTATGTCTGCCGGATTTTTTACCTCCATGGGAAAAGCAAGACTCGGTGTGATCATGTCCCTCACAAGGCAGGTATTCTTCCTGTTGCCACTGATCGTCATCTTCCCCTTCCTCTTTGGAATCGATGGTGTCATGTACGCAGGACCGATTGCAGATACCTCCGCATTCGTACTGGCTGTTGTTTTTGCCAGACGTGAACTCGGAATTATGAAAGCCGCAGAACAGACCGCCTGATGTTCTGCAGCCCAATAAATACAGACATGTAAAGCAGACATCACAACCTGCATACATCTGTAATATATAAAAAATGCCATGTAACCTTACTGCACATCCACAGTAAAATTACATGGCATTTTTATTTCCATTTAAGATCAGTCGCCCTTCAGTACAACACGAATCTTCTTATAAATTACAAATACGATCAGGGATGTCACTGCATATTTGAAGATATTAAACGGTGCAATGATCAGCAGCGCAAATGTAAGCAGACCGTTTACAGAACCGTTTACAGCAGTTCCCATCTGGATAAAAGCTTCCATCGGCATTCCAAAAGCCTTACCGTAAGCCGGAAGCAGTACGAAAGCATTGATGAAACATGCAAGAATCGCTGTCAGAACTGTACCAACTGCCATACCTGCAACAGCATGTGCTCTGCTCTTCTTGTGATGGAAACGGTAGATCAGTCCGGCCGGTACCACATAGGCACATCCGAACAGGAAATTGGCAACATCACCAACACCGGCAGTCATGGTTCCCTTGGTCACAAGATGTACGAGAATCTTCACAAGCTCGATCAGAATACCTGCCACAGGTCCCATGGCAAAAGTTCCTACCATAACCGGTACCTCGGAAAAATCAAGCTGATAAAAAGACGGTGCAAGAAACGGAATCGGAAACTCCAGATTCATCAATACTCCTGCCACAGCACCCAGCATGGCTACCTGTGCGATCGTCCTTGTTCTGCTCCTTTCCACGGCATTTCCTCTCTGCAATACCTGTTCACTCATAATTCTCTCTCCTTCTTTAGAAATATTTCAAAGAAAATTTCTACAAGAAACCTTTATGTAAAAAAATATTTCCTCACATAAAAAACCCCGGGAACTTCTTCCCGGGGCACTGAGCACGTTCATGAAATACTGCGCGTTCTTCTCTCATCCAGACTTTACTGTCGGTTCCGGAATTTCACCAGATCAGCCGCCGAAGCGGGTCGCGGACTATACCGCCGGTAGGGAATTGCACCCTGCCCCGAAGAAATTTTCTTTTATGAGTTTATTATAACTCGCTCTTTTTATAATTACAAGCCTTAATTTTTCTCCACAAGAACCGGCGCTTTCAGAAGTCCTGACGGTTTTACCTGATACTCATAGGCCCAGAGGTCACCGGTTGTCCTCCATGCATTTGGTCCGTACCAGTCTTCTTTCTGGTCACAGTTATGTAAGGTACCAAATGTATTCACACGGTTTCCAAACACCGTCAGCTCCAGCAGATGCTCTCCTTTTGGCAGCTCCCCAAGAGATACTTCATAAGGAGAAAATGCGATATATCCTGCTTCTTTTCCATCCACAGCGGCTTTTATAACCGGTGCCCGGAACAGATTGGCACGTACGTTTACTTCTCCGCCATTGCTGATAAACGGAATTTTATATGTCACATTTCCACCATAGAACGGATAGCCCTGGGCAGTAAGATCACTGAAAGCTGCCTTATGGCTCACCGCATCCAGCACCTGATCTCTTCCCACCGCTTTCACAGAAAACTCTCCCAGCAGGAACATTGCTTCAATATTCACTTTGGAATTATAAGGAATCTCCACAACCAGCTCATGTTCTCCTGCTTTCATCTCCGGAAGCGGGACTTTGCGGATACAGTGATCTACATACCATCCTTCCGCACGGTTTTCCACAGCTTTCCCATCCAGAAATATTTTTGTCTTCTCATCATTTTCCATGGCAAGGAAAGTTCCTTCCAGCAGAGCTTCTGTATGAATATGGAAGCGCAGGGACAAAGTATGTTCGAATCCTTCCACCCTGTCATTGGTCCATGGCTGTGCAAACGCCTCCATGCGAAGTGGATATCCCAGCTTCTCGCGGAACTGATTGTCAATGCGGAGAATCTCTTCCTCCGACTGCCACTCCCCGCCGTCAAAAGCATATTCAGCCAGATCCAGAATACTTACATTCGGTTCACTGCGGACAATCTCCACCTGATCTGCGATCGGAAGTTCATAGATTACTGTTTTCTCTGTGTTGTCCGTTTTTTCGGACTCTGCTTTTTCATCTGAAGATTCCAGCCACAGAAGCAGGCTGTCATGGTCAAACATGCTTTGCTTCAGAATGGTGTCCCCTTTATGGTGCTCTGCTTTCACCGGATAAATTTCGCCGGTCATTGCATCATATACGGTCACATTCCATGTTCCACAGATACGGATGCGGAGTTTTTCCTCCCTTGGAAGATCCTGATTTTTCTTACGTTCCTGCAGTTCGTTGATAATAATGCAGGCATCGGAAACTTTTTCCGTGCGGTTTACATGGCAGAGGAACAGCCATCTGTTTTTGCCTTCTTCCCTCATCTGATAAATCAGATTCGTGGAAGGTTTTCCGTCGGCCTCCAGAACCTCTATATCTCTTGCGTCCTTTACTGCCTCCAGAAGACGGTATTTGCTGAATGCTACAGTCTCACATTTTTCTGCCAGTTTTGTTCCACGGTCAGAAGGATAGGCATCCGCATATTTCGGAAGCTGTCCCGCAAAGATTACGCGGCCGCCTCTGGCTTTGAATTTTTCCAGAATTTCCAGTGTGGAATTACGAAGCGTCAGGCAGTTGGGAACAAGAACCGTATTGTATTTCATAGCGCCAACTTTCAGAAGGTTTTCATCCTCCTGGCCTTGATTCAGATCCGGAAGCAGAGACTCTGATATAAAATCAAAATCAACCGTTCCATACAAAAGCCAGTTAATCAGCTGAATAAAGTTTTCATCCATCTCCTCACGGATCGGTGCTGTCTGTTCCTTCGGTCCCCAGAAAAGCCAGTAAGACTCTACCGGATGGATCACTGCCAGCTTCACATGAGGCACACCTCTTGTGAGAGCTGTATTGACTCTTGCAAAATAATTTTCCACAAGGGGATATTCTTTATACCACGGTGACTGGTAGCTGATAGAAGCCGGGTAATCACGTTTTGCCTCGCCTGCCATGGAAGTCCAGGTCAGATGTGGTACACGGACTGTTACTCCCAGAGCTGCCTGCCAGTCCCCCTGAAGCTTATGGCCCCGGAAATCAAAATCCCAGTTTGTAACACCATAAAGCTCACTTGTCATTCCTTCTCTTCCAAACTGGTGCACCGCGCTCTCCGCCTGTTTTGCGGTGGAAAGCTCTCTTCTGTCACAGAGCATATCAATTCCCGGAATTTCAAAGGAACGGTAGGAACGCATAGCTTCCCCAAGGGCCGCTGTCTGCGTTTCCAGAGTCGGCTCTTCCATCATATGTCCGGTCAGGGCAATGCCATGTTCCTTACACCAGGTTCCCACCGTATCCGCAAAAGCATCTGCAAAACGCTCTGCAATGTGGTCATGATATTCATAACGGATTCTGGAAACCGCCTCTCCTGGAAGCTCCCAGAACAGCTCCGGAAGATGCTTAAGAAGGCTGTGTCCATATGCAGCCTGGAAAGTTTTTTCCAGATCATCGGTATATGGAATGGTCACATCCATCCGCTCATCTGCAAAATCCAGGCACTGTTTATGGGAAAACTGCGGCTCGTCTGTAAAGATGGCAGGGATGGTTTTCCCGAACTCCTCTCCCAGATTTTCGAAATACTTCTCATGGGTTACCTGGATAAAACGTTTTACCGCCTCTTTATCCAGAGTGTTCAGATACGCTTCATTGTTAAACCAGGGATTGTCCCCGGATACTTCAAGATAGGCAAACCATTCCTGAAATCCCTCTTTCAGCGACGCATCCTCATCGATCTTTTCATACTCTGCAAGGTAACCATCCTCCAGCCGTACCTGATATCTTCCAAGGAATGTGCGCTCATTGCTTCGGATCGCCTGTCCGGAAGAGCGAAGCTCACTGTTTCCGATCTCCTTTCCGTCCTGGCACTCCGGAGTAAAAAGCAGAAAACGGATTCTGTATTTGTGATCTCTTGTTACCAGCCCGCCGCCTGCTCCGGATGGCCAGCGGTCTTCATCATACAGCCAGGTCAGCATATCTTTTTCCCGGCTTTTTTTCCAGGAATATTTCACCAGATTCAGAAACTCTTCTCCCATGTAAGGATTGTCCATTCCTGTACGGCAGTGGATATGTCCGCCGCCCATGCCCATTGCTTTCAGGGCATCCAGCGTATTGTCGATCTCGGCTTCTGTCATCTTACAGTTCCATGCCCAGAACGGAGCTGCCCGGTACTCGCTTCCCGGATTTTCAAATTTTTCTTTTGTCAGTTTTTCCCCATTGTGATACAACATACCTTCATCCTCCATTTTTTATATGATCTCAAGATTTTCTTTCTCCACATATTCCGATGGCCTTACACCAGTGTAGGAATAAAAGATCCTGCTGAAATAAAACTGGTCTTTGTATCCCACTTTTTCTGCCACATCTTTCACATACATCTTCTCTTCTCTGAGAAGAGGTTTTTTCGCCTTCTCCATGCGAAGCGACGTCAGATAAGTATTAAAGGACGCATCTTCATATTTTCGGAAAAGCCTGCTCAAATATGTTTGCGAAACTCCTACGGCCTTGCTTACGCTGTGCAGAGACAACTGCTCCGCCATATGTTTACGGATGTACTCTTTCACACTTTCAAAATATTCTTCCGTATCTGTTTTCTGTGTGGATGCCGGATCTTCTTTTACATCCTTGAAAAAGATATCGGAAATTCCGGTGCAAAGCTGCTCCACATTTTCTGCGGTGGAAAAAATATCATCCATAAGAAATTCCGATTCCCGGTAATCCCGGTTTCCTGCATCGTAACGCTGAATCAGATAACCAATCTGCCGCACACGCCCTTCAATCCACAGCTGAGGCCGTTCCTCCTGCACCCATCTGTGAATCAGCAATTCCGTATCCTTCTGAAGCCGGTCGTACTTCTGTTTACCCGCCAGATATTCCAGTTCTTCCAGATATTCATAATCCTTTCCCGGTCTTCCGCCTGGATTCGCCGACGGAGTTTCCTCCAGGATCAATGTCTGATTTTTCCCCAGTATAATAGAAGAATCCAGCTTCCGGTAAAGCTCTCGTACCATTTCTCCAATCTGTGCTGCAGGAACGGATTTCTGCCGGATAACAGACGTCACATATGCAGCTTCCGGCTGTTCTTTCCCAATACGCCTCCGTATCATCTGCTCATAATCTTCATCACTGACCAGCTCACCCGGACAAAGATACAGCGTCTCCTGGGTGTCACGTCCATACGCAATCATCATCTCATTGATGTCTGAAAAGACTTCTTTTTTCCCCCGTTCCCCATAACGGCTGGGAAGCCCGTTCAGTCTTACAATAGCCCCGTAATAACATTCTGACTGAAAATATCTCCGTAGTGTTTTTTCATCTATGGGAATCTCATTTACCATTTTGTGCATCAGTGTGTTTCGTTCTTTATAATATTTCTGCCTCAGCTTTTCCTCTATTCTGGTAATCAGTTTGGAAAATTCCGAGGGCACGATCGGTTTCAGGATATAATCGCACACCCCAAATGCGATAGCCTGTTTTGCATATTCGAATTCCTGATATCCACTGACAATGACACTGATCACTTCCGGATAACGCTTTTTTGTTTCTTCCACAAGCTTCAGGCCATTCATCACCGGCATCTGAATATCTGTAATCAGAACATCCGGTTCTCCTTTTTCTTCCATCAGCTCCAGCGCTTCTTCTCCGTCATAGGCGGTTCCCATAATCTCAAAATCACTGTATTTTCTTTTTATGATGTTGACGATAAGACTAGCTGCCATAGGCTCGTCATCAACGACCATCACCTGATACATCGGTTCCTTCCTCCTTTTCCGATACTCCTATGATGACACTTAATCCTTCTTCCATGTTGCGTATCCGGAATACCGCTTTTCCATTGTACAGAAGAAACATTCTTGCATAGGTGTTTGCCAGCCCCATTCCGCCGATTTCCATCTCTATACTGCTTCCCCTGGACATAATCTTTTCCCGGATTTTTCTCATTTTTTCGTTTAATTCTTCACGTACTTCTTCTGTTGCCCCCTGTCCGTTATCCCGGACTTCAAAGTACCAGCCGGTTTCATCACGCCAGCCCTTTACCTGAATTTTCATAATGTTTTTGCTGTTCTGATATCCATGCTGCACACTGTTTTCTACCAGCTGCTGCAGCACAATCTTCGGAAGTATTTCCTGTTTTATGGAGTCTTCACACTGAACTTCCACTTCCAGACGATGTTCGTATCTGGATTTCAGAAGGAAAATATACCTCTCCAGATATTCAATCTCTTTTTCCACTGTGGCGTACCGTTCCTTCGTACTTGTGGAATACCGTAACATTGCTGCCAGACATCCGCAGATTTCACAGATTTCCTCATCTCCGTCCATCACACCTCTGCTGGAGATCACATTCAGCACATTATAGAGAAAATGCGGATTGACCTGGGCCTGCAGGGTATCAAACTGGGCCTGCAGCTGCAGAAGGGACATGCGTTTTTCTTTTACAATAGATTCATTCAGACGCCGCATCAGATTCTGATATGCGATTCCTACTGCCTGCACTTCATCGTCCGTAGCCGGAACTTTCAGTTCTGCATCCAGATTTTCAATGCCTGTATTTTCCATCTGGTCTTTCAGTGCTGTCAGTGGCCTGGAAAGTTTGCTTGCAATAAAGATCACCACACCCATGGAGATCACAAAACATCCCACAGCCATTCCAAGAGCAATCATCAGTGCATCTTTCATACCTGCAACAATTTCTGTTTTTTCTTCCAGTGCCACAACACGGATTCCGTAATTCCCGGACACTTCCGATGCGGAAGTCCACATACTGGCATCGGAAGAAACTGTTATGGAATCCATTTTGGTTACTGCAGGATGTTTCTTGATATAGCGTACCAGTTCATCCGGCAGCCCCTCGGACCGATACAAAACATGACCACCCGGAAGAAATGCCACTACTTTGATGTCACTGTCCGGAACCTCGAAAATATCTTTCAGCTCCTCTGTTGCATACTGAACTTCAATATATCCAAAATCGCCTCCCTGAACTTTTCTCGCCAGGGAAAAAACTTCTTCGCTTTCCCGGATCCCCCATCCGTCCATATGCGGTGCCACCAGAATCGGTTTTCCATGCCTCCTTGCCGCAGAATCCAGCCAGTCAATGGTGGTCGTATTTCGAGCTTTGTTGGTGATCTTGGAACCGGTATTGGTACTGGATGCCACATCCCCGAACTCGTTAAAAATAATAACTCTGTAAAAATTGCTGTTGATATAATACATGGAAATTCCGGAATTCAGGGTATCCAGAAGCTCATTACGTTCAATGGTCTTGCTGTAGGTACTGCTTCCATAATACTTCGGAAGTGTTTTCATGGCGTTTAGCATATCCGGATCTGACAGAATATAATCCGTCACATGTTTCATGGAATCTACAGTAAAATCAACATTCGCAGCTGTCTGCCTGGAATAAAATTTCAGGCTTTGAGCTGCCTTTTCTGACAGTCTCCGGGAATTAAAGTTATAGCTGACTACTCCCAGGATTGCCGATATAAAAAATATTACAATGGAAAAACCAAAGATCAGTTTTGTACGGAATTTCATAAAAACACCTCACATCTTTTATTGAAAAACTGTATATAGCAACAAACAGATACCCCGCCTGTACAGCAGAGTATCTGTTTTTCTCAGTTGCACAGCATTTTAAATCATACCATACAATTCTGATCTTGCATATTTGGTAACCTTTTTTTGTATCAGCCTTTGACAGCTCCGGCTACCATACCATCTACGATCTTCTTGTTGAAGAACAGGAAGAGGATCAGCATCGGGATAGTGATTATCAGTACATCTGCAAACAGCAGGTTATAAGAACTGGAGTATCTGCCCATAAAGTTATAAAGAGTAAGCTGAACTGTTACATTATCATTTCCCGGAAGGAAGTACAGCGGGTTAGTAAAATCGTTGAAAATTGTTACCGCATTCAGGATGATAATTGTGGATGTAACCGGTTTCAGAAGAGGGAAAATAATCTTTACAAACAGATTGCTTCTTGTACATCCGTCGATGTATCCTGCCTCCTCAAGCTCTACAGGAATTGTATTCATAAAACCTTTGTAAAGCATGATGGTAAACGGAATCTGAAGTGCTGTCTCAACCATGATCATACCAAACATGGTTTTGTAAATGTGAAGTCCCTGCATAATCCAGATTGTAGGAAGGATTGCAGGAGGAATCATAAGACCTGTCATAACAAGTGTATCCACGATCTTTACAGGTCTGTCAGATCTTCTCTGAAGAACATAGCCTGCCATGGATCCTACAATGATAAGCACGATCAGGGATCCTATCGTAAGGATAATACTGTTCTTAAATGCTGTGATGATCTGATAATTATTTGCGGAAAATACTTCTTTGAAGTTGCTCCACATCCACTCAGTCGGAAGGGAAAGTCTCAGAAGGTTTGCTTCTTTTCTGTCCTTCAGTGCATTGATCAGCATGAAGAGAAACGGTACTGCAAAAATGAGAATACCGAAAACACATCCAAGGATGTCTCCTAATAAGGTAAGTCTTTTCTGTTTTTTCATTTTAGTTGTACACCTCCCTGCTGTTAAGGAATTTCTGAAGCGGGAATGCGATGATCGCAATTACCGCAAACATGATAACGTTTCCTGCTGTAGACAGACCGAAGAATCCTGCTGCGTACTGTTTGTAAACAACGGATGCAAGTACGTCTGTTGCAAATCCAGGACCACCCTTTGTCATAGCCCAGATCAGGTCAAAGCAGCGAAGTCCGCCGATCAGGGAAAGTGTGATAATGGTATTTGTTGAAGAACGAACCAGTGGCATTACGATGTTTCGAATAGTCTGCCAACGGGTTGCACCGTCGATAGAAGCAGCTTCATAATAGCTGGAATCAATAGATGTGATACCGGCAATAAAGATTACTGTGGAAATACTGACACCTTTCCATACATCAACCGCAATTACGGAAAACAGGGCAAGATGTGTATCACCCAGCCAGTTAGGTCCGGAAATTCCAATAGCTGCAAGAACTGTGTTGAAAAGACCCTTGCTCGGATGCATCAGTGCCTTAAAAATAATACCGATTGCTACTGCACTGACAAGGTTTGGGAAAAACACAAGAGATCTTAAGAAATCTTTTGTCTTGATCTTACTTGTCAGGAACAATGCGATAAAGAATGCAATGATTACCTTCAGTCCACTTGTAAGGACTGCATAGATCAACGTATTTTTTACAGATATACTTAAGGAGTTTTCACTGAAGAATGTTTTATAGTTATCAAGGCCGCAGAATGTAAATGATTTCAGATCCCATACAGTTAAGCTGAAAAACAGTGATGTCACCATCGGGATGATGAAGAAGATCACAAAAATCAGTACTGCCGGAAGAAGAAACCATAAACTGTATATTTTCTTTTTGTTCATGCTTCATTTCCTTTCCGATTTCCAGATGTCTGGCTGACATTAAAGCCGGCCGCCTGAAACACAGGCGGCCGACATACATTTACTTATTTCCAGTCAAGTCCAAGCTGTGTTGCCTGTTTCTTGCAGTCCTCATCGTAAGCCTTTGCAGCTTCCTCTGCTGTAGACTGTCCTGTTGCAACCTCAGAGCAGATATACTCGCAGTTTGTTCCTTTTACAGATGTCTGGAACTCCATTGCAACATTTGTTTTTCCTGTGTCAAAGTATTTCTCCTGAGCCTCTTTAACTCCGTCATATGCGTCATCCGGAAGCTCATATCCTTTAATACAATATGGGCCGTCTGGTTTCTGTGCTTCTGTGAAAGCGTCAAGTGCCTCATCAGATGTATAGAACTCCATAAATCTTAAGATATCATCTTTTTTGTCGCTGTTAGCGTTTCCGTAAATAGCTGTTGGCTCCCAAACTGTAAGGCCATGGTTGTCAGCGTCATCTCCCGGAACACCCATAACACCGATTTTGTTTACATCGTCTCCGTAGAGCTCATAGATGCTGGAAAGTGCCTGGGAAAGAATGAACCAGTGAGCACCCTCGCCGTTTACAAGCTTATCGCATGCATCTGCGTATGTAGTTGCTGTGTAATCCTCGTTAAAGTATGGCTGAAGGTCAGCGAGTTTCTGGAAGCTCTTAAGGCCAGCCTCTGTTGTAGCATATTTAGCTTCACCAGCTTCGAATTTCTCTGAGAAATCCGGCTCTGCTGCAAGTACATTGTAGTGATCTCCAAGGTATGGAACCTGAATTGTCCAGGAATCTCCAAGAGATCCGATAACTGCTGTCTCACCAGCCTCTTTCAGAGTATCACAGTTCTTGAGGAAATCTTCCCATGTGTCCGGAACCTCAAGGTCATACTGCTCATAAAGATCTTTGTTGTAAAGGATACATCCAAGGTTTGTAGCGGTAAGCGGTACACCGTATACTGCGGAATCAGAACCTGCGCTTACTGCTGATGCGAATGTATCGTCAAGGCGGCTAGCCCACTCCTCACCGGAAATATCGATGAAGTTGCTCTCCGGGTCAAGCTCGTTGAGCTTAGCACCTGAGTTGTATCCGCAAAGATCTGTCATCTCGCCGGATGCAAGTCTTGTTTTTACCTGGTTATCTCCGTCACCACCTGATGCACGAAGCTCTGTCTCGATGTGGATACCTGTCTCTTTCTCGCAGAGATCAAATACTGCCTGATATCCGGCAGATGCTGTATCCGGGTCGATCAGGAATGTAAGAGTAGCCTCTTTGTACTCCCATTTGCTGTCGGAATCTTTGTCGTCAGCTGCAAGTACACTTGTTGCACCTGCCAGTGTTGTTCCCATCATCGCTGCACAGAGCAGAACGCTGAGCATCTTTCTTTTCATGTTTCGTCCTCCTTTATTTTGACGTTCTCCGTTATTTGATGATGCTATTTTAACAATTTGGACACAAAAAATACATGGATTATCCAATCCTTCTGCATGGATTATTGAGCACTTTGTATATGGAACATGTATTTTTTCGTCATATAGACGACATTTTGCATGGATATTTCTGTTTTGTACATGGAAAAAGAGCCTCCCTGTTGTGATATTTTACCACAAACATGGACGGCTCTGACATTCCAGTTTCTTCCATATTATATAAACTTACAGAATATCAATATGCTCTCCCGCAAGTGCTTTGTTCATGCTTCGTACTGCACAGAATTTACCACACATGGAGCAGGTATCATCATACTCCGGCTTGCGCTCATTCCACATACGTTTAGCTGTTTCCGGATCCATGGCACATTCCCACTGTGCTTCCCAGTCCAGTTTTCTTCTGGCATCTGCCATCTTATCATCGATCTCGCGGGCTCCGCGGACACCTTTTGCAATGTCTGCTGCATGAGCAGCAATCTTGGAAGCCATGATTCCCTGTTTTACATCCTCAAGGTTCGGAAGTGCAAGATGCTCTGCCGGTGTTACATAGCAGAGGAATGCGGCTCCGGACATAGCAGCGACTGCGCCACCGATTGCAGATGTGATATGGTCATATCCCGGTGCAATATCCGTTACAAGAGGTCCTAATACATAGAACGGTGCTCCCTGGCAGATAGACTGCTGTACTTTCATGTTTGCCTCAACCTGATCAAGCGGCACATGTCCTGGTCCCTCAACCATAACCTGAACGTCTTTTTCCCATGCACGTTTGGTCAGCTCGCCAAGGCGTACAAGCTCCTCGATCTGGCATACATCTGTTGCATCAGCCAGGCATCCCGGACGGCAGGCATCTCCAAGAGAAATCGTAACATCATACTCACGGCAGATGTCAAGAATCTCATCATAATATTCATAGAACGGGTTCTCCTCGCCTGTCATGCACATCCATGCAAAAACAAGGGATCCTCCTCTGGAAACGATGTTCATTTTTCTCTTGTGGTTGCGGATCTGGTCGATGGTTTTTCTGGTGATTCCGCAGTGAAGAGTTACGAAATCTACACCATCCTGTGCGTGAAGTCTTACTACATCAATGAAATCCTTGGCTGTCAGTGTGTCAAGATCTCTCTGATAGTGGATAACGGAATCATAAACCGGAACGGTTCCGATCATTGCCGGACACTCGCTTGTCAGTTTACGGCGGAACGGAATGGTATTTCCGTGGGAAGAAAGATCCATGATGGCATGGGCTCCCATGTTTACAGCTTCCATAACTTTCTGCATTTCCACATCGTAATCCTTGCAGTCTCTGGATACACCAAGGTTTACGTTGATCTTGGTGCGGAGCATGGAACCTACGCCTTCCGGATCAATACATTTGTGGTTTTTATTTGCACAGATTACTACTTTTCCGGAGGCTACCAGCGGAAGAAGTTCCTCTGTTGTCATTCTCTCTTTTTTTGCTACAATTTCAAGTTCAGGTGTGATGATGCCTTTACGGGCAGCTTCCATCTGTGTACTGTAATTTCTCATGTAAAAAAATCTCCTTTCGTGTCAACATCTGATGTCTGATTTTGGAAAATACACAAAAAACCGGCTGTCGCAACGCGTATGCATTACAACAGCCGGCTCTTAATCTTTCGTACTTAAATGAAAATCCTGTGTACTTCGAAATGTCTTCTGTACTCTCTGATCTTCTGTATTTTTAAGAATCCTTGGTGCATATGTCCCTACGTTGGCATTATCCAAATCAGGTTATGGGTCAAGACATTTACAGTCTACTCTCAGCTCGCTTCAGCGGGCCCCCTGTTTTCATATGTTGGGGACTTTTGTCGTCCATGGGATTATTATAGTATAACAGAAAAAATTTGTAAACCGCATTTCTGCATTTTATGACTTTTTCTTTCGACAAAACCTGACCTGTGTCGATTTTTCTTATGCTCTGTCCCCACAGTCCGCCATACATGTACAGATCGTTTCTTTATGATTTCTGCAATTGAACCGTTTACCCTGACAAGCCAGAAAGGCCAGCAGTTTTCGAAAATATTTCCGGCGTTTTTCTTTTTTCTTCCGTTCTTTTTCAAACTGAGTTTCAAATCCCTGATTGATTATTGCTCCGATCATGGAATATGTATCATCATATTTCATACTGCTCTCCTCCTTTTATTCTACATGGATGTTTTTTATTTATCTACATCATAGCGGAATGTCGGAGTTGCTTCCATGGTCTGAAATAATCAATTTAATTGACTTTATTTATTTATTCTTTCTTCTGTACTGGCTCGGTGTGTCACCGTACAAACGACGGAACGCACGAATAAAGCTTTCCGGATTTTTATATCCTACCTTGTCACTGATATCTTCTACACTGAGCTGGCTGTAGAGAAGAAGCTGCTCTCCCTGCTGCAGTCGGATCTCTGTAAGAAGATTGGAAAATGTTTTTCCGGTAATGGATTTGATCAGTTTCGAACAGTATGGCACGGAAAAATGGAATTTCTCCGCTAACTCATTTAAAGTTACTGTGCTGCAGTTTCCCATTATGTAAGCAAGCATTTCGGATTCCTGCTCTGTCCGTTCTCTTCTGCTATCCGGAATACTCACATTGTTTCCGTGGCGTCTCGTCAGCTCCACAAAAAACAGTGTAAGAATGCTGCAGATAATCCTGTCCGAAAAACTGTCACCTGTTTTCTGCTCTCTGTACATATCCAGAATGTAATTGCGGATAACGGTATCATTCTTCGTGTGAAAAAGAAGGTAGCGGATTTTTTCCCGGGAATACAGATTTCCCACAAAGAAGCTTGAAATCTGGGTTTTGTTACGGACTGTATTATAGAAAATATCCATGAATGTACTGCGGCGGATCAGAATATTCAGAATGATGCTGTCATCCTCCACCGCCAGAATTCCATGTCTGACACCTGGTGCAATCAGGCACAGATCTCCTGCTGTCAGTTTTTCGGCAGAATCCTGAAAGGAATTGGCGCAGCTCCCAGACAGTACATATATCATTTCAAAAAAATCATGTTCATGATAAAACAGTGGAAAATATCTGGGATGTTTCACCAGGCTTACATTATACCCCTGTAAAATAAACATATCTTCTCTGGAATATTCATTTATCTTTTCCGGATGGACTGCCCATTCCATATCTTTTTCAGATTCGGAATGACGTTCCTCGAATTTTGCAATATTCTCCGGAGTTTTTTCCATAAAATAATATTCCCGGTGAATCTTCTCATCATATTTCCATGTGTTCAGTTCCCGGACCAGATCTTTATACTCTGTTTTTTCTCGTTCCATATCTAAGCTTCCATTTTCCTCGGAATACCACCTGATTACTGTGCCGGCTATTTTCCATGCGTACCGCTTAATTCATCTCTTCGGTTTTCCAGCAGTTTTTCATTTGCTTTTTCATACTCGTTGAATTCTGCGGTAATCTGATCATCTGTTTTGGACGCATCCGGGTGATACCAGCTTTTTGCCTGGAAATAAGACGCAATCTCTGCAGTCTGGAATGCTCTTCCGTGGCGGGCAAAGATTTCGTTGATTGCATTCTGGATATCATCCAGGCTTAACCCTGCAATTTCATCTGCGCTGAGATATCTGACATTAACATCCGGCAGTATGTATTCTGAGGAATCTGATGTGGAACTGCTCTGCTCTGTAGAAGTGCCTCCACCTGAAAATTCCTCAATATTCTCCGGTATTTCTCCTGTTTTATCTTCCACCGTACAGGTAAATCCATCCTGAATATCTTCGGAAGGATCTGCCATCCACTGATTGAGACCTGAAGGTGAGCAAGCCGTACCTTTCGTCATCCGTAAAATCGGATACAATTCAGAATTGGCGTCTACCGTCATATTTTCAAAGAAAACTCTCGGACTTGCAAAGCCAAGAGAACAGAATTTATCAATGGAATCTCCGGATTCTCCCTCAAAATTTTCCCAGAACATATCAATGGGCGATCCGCTGAAATAAAGGCTGTCCGTCTCATCAATCGGATTTAAATTTCCATCTTCCAGCCGAACTCCTTTAAAAAACCATTCCTGTCCTGTTGCGATCACGCCTTCATCGTATGCTTCGTAATAAAATTCATAACTTCCCTTATACTTCCGGAAGAAAACAGAATCCTCTTCTTTTACACTTCTTTCATCAAGACTGCTGTAATCGAACTCCTGATACTCCGAAGCGCTGACGATTTCCTGATCCGAAGTAATCTCCCAGGATTCTCCTGATTTTCTCAGCATCTGAAAATGCACTCTGCCATCATAGATAACGGCAAAAATTTCCGGGCTACCATCCCCGTCAAAATCTTTCGGAAATGCCGCCAGGATTCCGCTGTCTGTATCCGGAACCAGACCGGAACTGTTATCTTCGTTTCTGTGAAGACTGCGAACATAACTCTGATTTCCCATATATCCCAGTCCGCTTATCTGAGATACCACATTGACTGCATCGGAAGCATTATTAACAACCGACGAAATTCCGGAATCTGCCTGCTGCTTTTCTGCTGATACTGTACTTCCCGGAATGACAGATAAACACATTCCTGCTGACAGCGCTGCAATGATATATTTCTTTTTTCTCATACTTTCCCTCCCTGTTAGACATTCAGGATATCCATCCGCTTTGTACTGCCTGCTGGTACAGATCATCCATTCTGTCCATTTCCATATCGTTGGCATTTGAAGACAGCTGTTCCTGATAGAGTTCTTTTGCCTTCTTATAATATTCCTGAAATTTGCTGTAGTCTCTTGTATCTTCTGCTTTTTTCCCCTGGACTGCTACTTCCAGAAAAGCCAGGTTTTTGTAAGTGCGGTAGTCTTCTCCGTAAGTTTTCAGCATTTCCTGAAGTTTTTCCTGTGCATTGGCATAGTCATCCATATTCTGGTAAAGAACTGCAATATTACATGCCGTATCGTAGTCTCCCATTCCACGGGATTCAATCTGGTCAAAAATCTCCAGTGCGCTCTGATAATAACCGGAATCTCCGGTGTCTGCGCCAAGATCACTGTATACCTGTGCCAGTTCTTCCAGTATTCCGATGTTATTTTCTGACGGAAGTTCTTTCCTTGCCTTTTCCAGGAACTGTACCTGCTGTTTTTTGCTGTCAATGCTGTCGTTCTGCTTATCCATGCATTTTACAGCCATGATATAAGAACGCATCTGAATATAGGAATCTCTGCTGTTCTCGGCACAGTCCCTGAAAATTTCTTCCGCGCTGCTGTAATCTCCGGTATTGTACTGGATTTCTCCTTTTACATAAGAAACATCCGCAGTGCTGAGGCCTTTGTCCGCTGCTTCATTCAGAAGTTCTTCTGCCTTGTTTGTGTTTCCACAGTAAGCTTCCGCAATGGCATAATCACGGTAATAACTTCCATTTTCGGAATTAATGCGGATGGCCGATTCATATGCATTGGATGCGTTTTCATACTCTTCAAGCTGAGAGTAGGAATCTCCCAGAAGATAATAGACACTGTCCAGAGAAATATCCCGTTTTATTTTTGAATCAGCCAGAATGGTATCATTGATATATTTAACACAGTCCCTGTATTTCTTTTCACGGTTAAGAGCCTCTGCTTTATCCAGATAAGCGTCTGCTTTGTCCGGATAAATCCGGATTGCCTTCTGATACCAGGTATCCAGATCTTCATAATTGCCATCGCTGATGCTCTCTTCCATTTTTGAGACTGCTTCTTTATAATCTGCCTGTCTTTTTTTATCGATCTGATGATATCCGACCAGAAGAACCGCTGTACCCATAACTAAGCAGCCTGCTATAATTCCTGCAATCATGTGTGTTTTTTTCGGCCCGGTGTTATCTTCAGTCAGCTTATTCAGATCCGCATAGAGCTCTTCTGCACGCTGATATCTTTTTTCAGGGTCTGGTTCCAGGCATTTCATCACAATCGCAGCCAGTGTCTTGTCTGTTTCCGGCTTTAATTCCAGTAATGGCCGTACACGTCCGTTCTGGTCCATAACAGGCTTGCTTCCTATAATAAGGTGATAGATTGTCGCTCCCAGGCTGTATATATCCGCTCTTCTGTCAATTTTTTTCCAGCGGAAACGATCCGTTTCACGTTCATTATACCGGATTGCCGCGATCTGCTCCGGCGGCGCATACCCCGGAGTATATCCGGTTACATACGCAGCTCCGCCTCCAAGACTGAAGGAAATATTAAAATCAATGAGACAGATATTTCCATTCGGCATCAGCATAATATTTCCGGGCTTCAGGTCGCTGTGAATCACCGCCGGATTCTGATTATGAAGATATGCCAGGGTTGCTGCAATCTGTTTCATCCAGATAATAATAGAACGTTCCGGAAATACGGTTCCTGCATCCAGGTACTGCTTGAAAGATTTTCCGGGAATAAATTCCATAACCGTATAAACACTGCCATTATCTTCCACAAAGTTGAATACCTGCGGGAGGCAGGTGTGTTTCAGATTTTTAAGCACATCTACCTCTGTCCTGGTATTCATCAGATCCTGGATATCTGTATTGACTTTTTTCAGGACTACATATTTATTCAGGTTTCTGTGATACGCCTTATATACCGTGCCACCGTTTCCGGCTCCGATTTTTTCTATGATCTCGTATGTATTGTCGATATATTTCTGCATTTTCTGGCAACCGTCCTATTTGCTTTTTGCTGTGAGAGTTCCGCTTCCTGCCGGCATCTTTACAGTCAGAACCGCCAGATCGGTACAACCCTCTGTACCGGACAATCCATCTCCAAGAGGATCCGGAATATCACTGAGATCCTGATATGGATTTTCTGCATATCCACGTGCCTGCAATGCTTCTGCATTACTGCTGTTCCAGCTTCCTGTAAGGCCGGATGGCTGCAGGCTGGCAGCCAGACTATCCTGTCCCTGTCCGTTTGTAACAGAACCAGAAGCCCAGAGAGTTACACTGTCGTCAGATTCTACCTGATAAACTTCAACAGCAGTTGCTGCCTCCGGTGTTTCATCACCGGAATCATATCCATAACACCAGGTTGCAAAACCGATTTCAATTTTTCCCTGATAATTCATAAGGAAACAGTCCTGTGTATTTCCATAGGACAGGCTTTCCATCGGGGTTTTCATTCCTGTTGATGTCATCTGGGAAGTCTTTAATTCCACGGTTCCGTTTTCTTCCTTATAAATTCGGAAACCCAGACTTCCGCTCTTTACCTCCACTACAAGAAGTTCTTCTGCTCCGTCTCCGTCCAGGTCTCCCCTTGTTTCTGCCAGACGTCCGGTCAGAGCGGAAGCAGATGTCTCCCCGTATGTAAATGGAATCTGTGTATCTGCCCAGCTGACAGGTGGAAGTTCTTTCGCAAGTGTATTGTTTACATAATCTTCCAGAAGATCTCCGGTGCCAGAAGGTGTTTCGGCTGTCTCTGATGTACCTTCTGTTCCGGATGTTTCATCGGTTCCTGATGTTTCATCAGTTCCAGAATTTTCATCAGTTCCAGATGTTTCGGAATCTTCGCCGGTTTCTTCTGTTCCGGATGTGTTCGTATCTTCTCCATCTTCCCTTGCCACCGGAATTCCGTCGACTTCGGTGTCCCCGGCATTATCGCCTGTGTCCGTATTTTCTCCCGGATCTGGTGTTTCCTCTGCGTCATCTCCTGTCTCCGGTGTTTCGGTTACGGTTGGTTCTTCTGACGGATCTTCTGTCGGATTCGCTTCACCTGTTATGATCGGTTTACCTATCGGGTCGATGATCTGTACGATCGGTTCTTCTGTTATTGTTGGTTCTGCTGTTATTGTTGGTTCTGCTGTTACGGTTGGGTCTCCCGTTACATCTGGTTCTCCTGTTACAGTTGGCTCGCCCGTTACGGTTGGCTCTCCTGTTACATCCGTTTCTCCCGTTGCATCCCGTCCTGGTCGTGTATCTACTTCCCCAATACGATCCTTTGGAGGATCATCGATTTCCCCAGTTTGTTCCTCTGGCTCTTTCTCTTCTGGCGTAGGTGTCACTGTAGGATCCTTCTTCACAACTACCACCGTATTATCCGTATGATTTATGACCGTATTAACCGTCTGGTCAATCTGGTTCAGTTCCAGATTATATGTAGTTTTGTTCTGTACGGCCAGCTGTGACCTTGTCTCTTTGGAGGCCAACTGAATTTCCCTTGCTTCTCCTCCGTCTGTCACATTTGCGCTGGCTTTTCTCAGGTATTTCACTGCCTTTTCCGGCTGTTTTTTCTTATTGTATACTTTGGCCATTCCAGTGGCTGCTTTTGACGATTTCGGGCTGATTTTCAACGCCTTGGCAAACTTTACTTCTGCTTTATCATAGTTGGCTTCTGCCAGATATTTGTTTCCAAGATCAATCTGTTTTCCGACTCGCGCCGCATTGACCTTATCCGGCACTCCCAGCACAACAATCATGACAATGACCAAAGCCCACAGAACACCTGCTGCTGCCATTATGATAATATAAGGCGCCTTGTTTTTTTTCTTTTTCATACCTCTCTCCTTCTTCCAGATCCCCTGCAAATCTAATGGTTATATCTAATTTTCATTATAAAACTTCCTCTGTATTATTGTCCAGCAAAAAACAGTGTACAGATTTCTCCATACACTGTCTTTTTATAAGTGATATAAAACTCCCCTTTGTTTTTCACTTGATTCTTTTATCTGACGCACTCCTCTGACAGTTCACAGCTCCCTTTCTGTTCTGCCAGACGTTCTGCTCCGGCACGGCGGATTCCCGCAAAAATGGAACCTGCAATGTTGTGCCATACGCTGAAGATCGCTCCCGGAAGTGTTGCCAGCGGATTGGCCGCAAAATTGGCCGCTGCCAGCGAAACTGCCAGGCCGCTGTTCTGCATGCCCACTTCAATAGCTATGGCAGTTGTCCTTGCATACTCCACATGGAATATTTTTGCAGCAAGAAGTCCCAGCATCATGCCACAGAAATTGTGGATGGACACAACTCCCAGAACCAGAACTCCGCAGCTTACGATCTTTTCTGCATTTACTGCCACGATCCCTCCAATGATCATGACAATGGCCACAACTGATACCAGCGGCATAACATCCGATACCTTATCCACATGTTCTCCCGCAAGACTTCGAAGAAAAACTCCCAGAAGGACAGGGATCAGAATTACTTTTACCACAGAAAGTACCATTGCCCAGAAGGATACTTCCACCCAGGCACCTGCCAGGACATACACAAGGAACGGCGTCATCAGTGGCGCTGCCAGTGTGGAAACGATGGTCATTCCCACAGAAAGGGCCACATCTCCTCCTGCAATATAGGTAATCACATTGCTGGCCGTTCCGCCCGGACAGCACCCTACCAGGATCACTCCCAGGGCCAGATCTGCCGGAAGGTTCATCACCTTACACAGAAGCCAGGCGATCACCGGCATAATGGTATACTGAGCCACCGCACCGATCACCACTTCCTTTGGCCTGGAAAAAATAGCCCGGAAGTCTTCCATCCGTATGGTAAGTCCCATTCCAAACATGATCACGCCCAGAAATACCGACGTATAATTCGTCATCCAGGAAAATCCATCCCGCCAGAAAAAGGCCAGGCAGGAAAAGGCGATGATAATGATTCCTATATATCTGGATGCAAAGCTGCTGATGGTTCCGATTTTTTTTAAGATTTTTTCCATATATTATACCTCGTAGCTGAAGTTGTCGATCAGTCTTGTTTTTCCGATGTAAACAGCCATTGCTACGAGAACATCCCGGTCTGCTTTTTCAACCGGCTGCATGGTAAGTGCGTCTACCATGGAAACGTAATCAATTTTTGCAAGAGGCTCTGCTTCGATTACTGCTCTCATTTTTCCCAGAAGTTCTTCTGCGGCGATTCCTGTGTGAATGGTTTCCTGTCCCAGTTTTACTGCTTTTGACAGGCAGAGTGCTGCTTTTCTTTCCTCCTGGCTTAAGTATGTATTTCTGGAAGATTTCGCAAGTCCGTCCTCCTCGCGGATGATCGGGCAGCCTACGATCTCAATGTCGAAGTTTAAGTCACGCACCATCTTGCGGATAATCGCCAGCTGCTGCGCGTCTTTCTGTCCGAAATATGCTCTGTCCGGTGCCACAATGTGGAACAGTTTGGTCACAACGGTGCATACGCCTTTGAAATGGATCGGGCGTGTTTTTCCACAAAGTGTTTCAGACAGGGTGTCTATGCTTACAAATGCGTGGGGATCGTGATACATCTCGGAAGGTTCCGGGCAGAAGATCAGGTCTGCTCCCAGGCTTTCACAGAGTTTGCTGTCACGCTCAAAGTCTCTTGGATAGGCTTCCAGATCTTCGGTCGGTCCAAACTGTGTAGGATTGACAAAATCCGATACTACTACAATGTCGTTCTGTTCTCTGCACTTTCTGATCAGGCTTGCATGCCCTTCATGGAGAAATCCCATGGTTGGCACAAGGCCTACAGTTTTTCCTTCTTTTTTCCACGCTTTGATCTGTTTTCTTGTTTCTTCTACTGTTTTTGTTACCTGCATTGTTCTCTCCTCTTTTCCGGTTCTGGGACCGGTTTTCTTTATAGATTTCGAGATAGCCTCTTTTCTGAATTCACCTTCGTCTTATTTCTGTATGTGTCTTGATTTCTTCTGTTACAAAATTCTGTCAGGCCATATCTTTCAGCAGTCCGTGTTTTTCATAATTGGTCACTCTGCTGATTTTGTTCTCTTCATCTACAAATACAACTGCAGGCTTGTGAGTACGTGCTTCTTCCGGATCGTACCCTGCGTAAGCCATGATGATGATCTTGTCACCGGTGCTTACACATCTTGCTGCTGCTCCGTTCAGGCAGATCATACCGCTTCCGCGTTCTCCGCAGATGGTGTATGTCTCGAAACGGCTGCCATTGTTCACATCTACGATCTGAACTTTTTCATATTCCAGTATTCCGGCAGCTTCCAGCAATTCTTCATCCACAGTGATACTTCCCACATAATCCAGTTCCGCCTGGACAACGGTTGCTCTGTGGATCTTTCCTTTTAACATCTCTATTGTCATCTTATATAAGTCCTTTCCTGCAGGGAATGATTTTCTGTGACACAAAAAAAGGCGCTCCAGGGTACACTTCGACCCTGAAACGCTTCTGATTGATTCCCTGTATATTGAGTCCTGTTTATATCATTAATACAGGCTCTTATCTTTTATAATATAAGATTCCAGTGATTTCAGCCAGAGTATAGTTTTGAGTCCAAATACTATCTCTGTGGGGTATTATGGCATTGTGGCACTGATTTGTCAATAAAAACTGCTGCTATGATCTGCCACGAAGCCATTCTTCCATCGCACTGTGTACCGGAATAGAAGGTGCCGCGCCTTTGGCTGAAACCGCCATTGCGGAAGCTGCCGATGCTTCTCTCAGTGCCATTTCCACTGATTTTCCCGCACAGAGCGCTGCCAGGAAATATCCGCAGAAAGTATCTCCTGCTGCTGTTGTGTCTACAGCATTTACTTTAAATATCGGATGAGAATAAAATTCTTCTTTATATCCGTAGAGAACCCCGTCTTTTCCAAGTGTCATAACAATGGCTGCTTTTGGATACTTCTTTTGAAGTGCTTTCAAAATATCCCGGAAATCACCTTCTGCGGAAGTCCCTGCCAGAGCTGCTGCCTCCAGTTCATTTACCATAAAGATATCCACCAGTTCCAGCGGAAGTTCTTCCGGATTTTTTGGAATTGGCGATGCGTTAAAAACAACTCTGCAGCCTTTTTCATGACTGAGACGGATAATTTCCCCAACCATATTGATCTCATTCTGCAGAAGCACAAAATCTCCGGCTTCTGCTTTTTCCAGCACACTTTGGATATATTCTTCTGTATACATGCGGTTTGTTCCCGCACTGACAATAATACGGTTCTGTCCCTTACTGTTTACTTCTATAAAAGCACAGCCACTTTCTGTATCCATAGTCCGCAGACAGGAAACATCCGCACCGGCATCTGCAAGGATCTCTTTCAGAAAAAGACCGTCACTGCCAACAGCTCCTGCATGCAATACCTGCGCGCCTGCCCGGGCTGCTGCTACTGACTGGTTCAGCCCCTTTCCACCGGCATTGACACTGTATCCCGTTGCCATGATCGTTTCTCCTGGCTGAACAAATTCTTCCACACTGCAGACCTTGTCAATATTTAAAGAACCAAAATTAATAATCTTCATAATATTTGCCATCCCCCCTGTTTTTTCTTAGTATATATTTTCACACAAAAAAGTCCGCAATACAAGCCACAAAAAGCCCCTTCATACAGCAGTTTTCCTACCATATAAAAGAGCTTTTTCTTCAAAAATAATTTCGTTTTTATTTATGCAAATGCACATCCAGCTGATTATAAGGAATCTCAATTCCATAATAATCAAAATCTTCCTTGATCCGCTGATTCAGTCTCCATCTGGTTTCCCAGTAACGGTCCGTGTCTACCCACACACGGAAGCCCATGATCACGGAACTTTCTGCCAGTTCGTCTACAAATACCACCATCTCTTCGTCTTCTCTGGTATCCGGATCTTCGGTGAGAATATCTTCCAGGATATCCTTGGCTTTCTGGATATCTGCATTGTAGGAGATTCCTACCTTGATCTCCAGTCTTCGCTGATCTCTGGCTGTTACATTGGTGATGGCCGTATTGGAAAGAGTACCGTTGGGGATCACGATGTGCTTGTTATCAATAGATAACAGGGTTGTATAACAGATCTCGATCTTGGATACGGTTCCCTCACTTCCATCCTGTCCGTTGACAATGATATAGTCTCCTACCTGGAAAGGTTTGAACAGAAGGAGCATCATACCTCCGGCCAGGTTGGAAAGTCCACCCTGCAATGCAAGACCCAAAGTAACACCGGCAGTTCCAAGAAGTGCTGCCAGGGATGATTCTTTCACACCAAAACTTGTAGATATGTTAAAGAGCAGAAGTATGTAAAGCACGATCTTGACCAGGGATGACATAAACTGCGCCACACCTGTATCCAGTCTGGATTTTGTCAGTGATTTTCTAACAAACTTAACGATCCATTTAATTACCGTGCTGCCCACCCAGAAAGCAACAATGGCCAGAACAACTTTGATTCCGAATTTTGTGATGTCCGGAAGATAATTCTCAAACATCTGCTTATACTGGCTTACCTGGTTTCCTACCTCCTGCACTGTCTGTACAGTACTGTCCAAATAAAATCCCTCCTGTCTGATCATATTTCTGATATAGCCGGACTCTATAATCCGCATCTGGTAATATAATAATACAGCAGCGTTTTTTTTCTGTAAAACCGATTTCTCCGATTCTGCGAGATAGAAATAATAAACCGCTGCTGTATCTGTATTATCATTCTGTTATATTTTTCTTTATTTATTAATTCCCTTCATGGAAAGGCTGATCCGCTTCTTCTTCATATCCACACCAAGGACACGAACATCCACGATATCTCCCACGCTGACTGCTTCCAGCGGATGTTTGATGAATTTCTCGCTCATCTCAGAAATATGAACCAGACCGTCCTGATGAACTCCGATATCTACAAAAGCACCAAAGTCAATAACATTGCGGACAGTTCCTTTCAGTACCATGCCCTCTTTCAGATCTTTCATATCCAGGACATCGGTACGGAGGATCGGTTTTGGCATCTCATCTCGTGGATCTCTGGCCGGTTTTTCCAGCTCTTTTACGATATCACGAAGAGTTGGCTCACCGATTTCCAGCTCTTTCGCCAGTTTTCCGTAATCGCGGATCTGTCTGGAAATGCCGGTAAGTTTACGCTCTGCCACATCTTCCGGTGTGTAACCGAGTTTTTCCAGGAGTTTTTTTGCTGCGTCGTAGCTCTCCGGATGAACACTGGTTGCATCCAGAGGATTTTTGCCCCCTGTGATCCGTGTGAAACCTGCACACTGCTCAAAGGCTTTCGGACCAAGCTTGGCAACTTTTAGAAGTTCTCTTCTTGTCTGGAAACGGCCGTTTTCCTCACGGTAAGCGACGATATTTTTTGCGATGGCCTTGCTGATTCCGGAAATGTATTCCAGAAGGGATGCGGATGCCGTATTCAAATCCACACCGACCTTGTTTACACAGTCTTCCACAACACCGTTCAGCGCTTCCCCCAGTTTCTTCTGGTTCATGTCATGCTGATACTGGCCCACACCGATGGATTTCGGGTCGATCTTTACAAGCTCTGCCAGCGGATCCTGAACTCGTCTTGCGATGGATGCGGCACTTCTCTGTCCCACATCGAAATTCGGGAACTCTTCTGTTGCAAGCTTGCTTGCAGAATATACGGAAGCACCTGCCTCGTTGGTGATCACGTACTGAACTTTTTCCGGGATCTCCTTGAGAAGTTCCACGATAATCTGCTCGGACTCTCTGGATGCAGTTCCGTTTCCTACGGAAATCAGGGTTACGTGATATTTACTGATGAGTTTTTTCAGGGTTTCCTTGGCTGCACGGATCTTGGTCTCGTTGGTTGGCGCTGTTGGATAAATCACGGTGGTATCCAGAATTTTTCCGGTCGGATCTACCACTGCCAGCTTACATCCTGTACGGAAGGCCGGATCCCATCCAAGAACGACCTGTCCTGCGATTGGAGGCTGCATGAGAAGCTGCTCCAGATTTTTGCCAAAGACATGGATGGCACCGTCTTCTGCTGCCTCTGTAAGAGCGCTTCGGATCTCACGCTCAATGGCCGGTCCGATGAGACGTTTGTAACTGTCCTCAATGGCTTCCTTCAATACCGGTGTGGTATTAGGATTGTCACGGACGATCACCTGTTTCTCCAAATAACGGATAATCTCTTCCTCCGGTGCAAGAATCTTCACAGTAAGGAATTTCTCTTTCTCGCCACGGTTCAGGGCAAGGACACGATGACCTGCAAGCTTCTTCACCGGCTCCTCGAAATCGTAATACATCTCGTATACGGACTGCTCTTTCTCATCTCTCGCAGTAGAGCAGATCGTTCCTTTATCCATAGTTCTCTTACGGATGTTGATACGATAGTCCGCCTCATCGGAAATATGCTCTGCAAGGATATCTCTGGCGCCGCTGATGGCTTCTTCCACAGTTTTGACTTCTTTTTCTTCGGAAAGAAATGCTTTTGCCTCTTCTTCAAGAGGTTTCTTCGTCATCTGAAGAAGAATGATATCAGCCAGCGGTCCCAGACCTTTTTCCCTGGCGATGATGGCACGTGTACGGCGTTTCGGGCGGTATGGGCGGTAAAGGTCTTCTACCACAACAAGTGTCTGAGCTGCCTCGATCTGTTTCTTCAGTTCCGGAGTCAGCTTGCCCTGCTCCTCAATGCTTCCGAGAACCTGGGCTTTTTTGTCCTCAAGATTTCTTAAATAGGTAAGTCTCTCGTTAAGGTTACGAAGCTGTTCGTCATTGAGAGTACCGGTTGCTTCTTTACGGTATCTGGAAATAAAAGGAATGGTGCAGCCTTCGTCGATCAGTTTGACTGCTGCCTCGACCTGCCATTTCTCAACGTTCAATTCTCTGGTAATTACCTGAATAATATCCATTTTTATCTTTCTCCCGTTGTTTCAAATTTGCCTGAGGCTGCATTTCCCTCTTTACACAGCTTCTGACATTTATCAAAGATCAATCTGTGCGATCACGTCTTTCAGAGCATTAGCGCTTGCGTGAAGCTTCTCTGTCTCCTCCTCGGTCAGAGGAACGCGGACAATTCGTTTCACACCATTCGGTCCGATGGAAGCCATAGTGCTAAGACATACGTCTTCAATGCCATACTCTCCGTGAAGCATGGTTGATACACTGACTATTGTATCAGATGCTGCAAGAAGAAGCGAGCAAAGTCTGCAGACAGATACGGCTACCGCATAAAATGTGGCACCTTTCTTGGCAATAACAGTTGATCCTGAAGTATGAACATACTCCAGAACTTCCTCTCTGTCAAGTGGCGGCAGATCTTTCTGATCCTCATGAACGATCTTGTCAAATTCATCAAGGGTCGCACCTGCAACAAAGGCTCTTGACCACGGTACAAAGGAGGTATCTCCGTGCTCTCCGAATACATAGGCGTGGATGTTTTTCTCAGATACACCGTAGTGCTGAGAAAGTCTGCAGCGGAGACGGGCCGTATCCAGGGCGGTTCCGGAACCAAGGATCTGATTTTCCGGCAGTCCGGAAAGCTTTGCAAATGCATAAGTCATAACATCACATGGATTACTTACGATAATATAAAGCGCTTTGGGAGCCACCTTTACGATCTCCGGAGTAATACTCTTCATAATGTTGACGTTGGTCTGTGTCAGCTCGATGCGAGTCTGTCCCGGTTTTCTGGCAATACCGGAAGTGATGATCACAATGTCAGAATCTGCAGCATCCGGGTAATCTCCTGCCACGATGGAGATCGGCTCACGGAAACTGGTTCCCTGCTCAATATCCATAACCTCACCTTCAGCCTTATCTTTGTTAATATCGATCAGAACGATCTCTGATGCAATACTCCTCTGTGATAAGGTATAAGCGATAGTTGCTCCTACACTTCCTGCTCCGATGATCGTAATTTTACTGCTCATGTTTGTTCTCCTTTCAGCGTTGTTTGTCACATAAATAACGATTTTAATTGTATCCACTCAAACATAACATAAAACATTGGTGTACGCAATAAAATTATGACTGGATTTTTTAATGGATTTTGCGTTAATTATTGATGTAATTCAAAATTCTTTTTGTATATTCTGTATTTTTATATATTATTCTGTGCATTTATATGTTATTTTTTTGTCGATACAAGAGTAAAAAAGTGGATTATGCGTTTATATATGGATGCAAAAACCCCGGGAACTTCCTGGATTTTGTGAAGTTCCCGGGGACTTTGACTTAGATCAAGAGTGTTGGTTATAGTCAAGCAGATATTCGCAATCCGCATTCGCTACTTGCTCATAACCGAATAACTGCTTTGCAGTTAATTCGGTTATTTTTTTGCCTGTGCAAGTGCTTTCTGCGCTGCTCCGAGAATGCCCTCGGATGAGAGTGTCGCACCACTGACAGTATCAATGCCATCTGCAGTCTGGTTTGCCATAATCTGCGGATAAATGGTATTCCATGCCTCATTAAAGAATTCCGGAGTATCATTATTCGTCTGTGTAATCTCAACAATCTGACCTCCTGAGATGGTTACGGTCAGTCTTGTTTTGCCACCATATCCAAAAGCTGAGCCCTGATAAGTTCCGTCATTATACATTCCTGCAGGGGTCGGTTCCGGATCTTCGGTAGGCTCCGGTGTTACATCAGGATTCTCCGGATCTGGAGTCGGTGTTACATTTGGGTCATCCGGATCGGTTGTAGGTTCCGGTGTTGCCGTTGGAACCGGAGTTGCGGTCGGCTTCGGCGTTGCCGTTGGTTTCGGTGTTGCCGTTGGCTTTGGTGTTGCCGTTGGCTTTGGTGTCGGTTTCTTTGTCGGAGTTGGAGTTACTTTCTTTCCATATTCTGGATTAAGCGCAGACTTCAGAGCCTTTTTCACAGCATTCAGAATTCCGTTGGAGGAGTAGGTTGCTCCGCTGACGGTATCAATATCGTCTACATAATTCGTTCCCACAATTTGCTCTTCCAGCACACTCCACGCTTTTTCAAAAAACATCGGAGTATCTGAGTTTTCCTGTTTTACCGCTGTGATAATTCCATCCTTGATGGTTACAGTCACTTTTACATCTCCGCTGTAACCTTTTGCGGATGCTTTGTATGTACCATCCAGATATTTTTTCGGACTGTCAGGATCTGGATTTGCAGTTGGCTTTGGTTTCTTTGAAGGGGCTTTTGTTGGCGTTGGTGTGGAGGTCGCCACAGGTGCAGGGGTGACCTGCTGGCTGCTTCCATCTGCCGCTGCCTGGGATAACGCATTCTGAACTGCCTGGATAATTCCGTTGGAAGAATAGGTTGCGCCGCTGACTGCATCCACATTTGGTGTATTTCCCGCAATCATTCTGCTGATTACGCCCTGTGCGGACGCAAAATAGGAAGCAGTTTCGCCGGAAGCGTCCAGGATATCAATGGCTGCAATCTTTCCACCGCTGATGGTTACACGGACGCGGATGGTTCCGCCGAATCCGGTTCCGGAGCCTTCGTAGGTTCCGTCTTTATATCCGTTTGCCGGAACATCTGCTACAGGAGTCTGGGTGGATCCCTGTCCGGCCGCACTGGCGTTATTTCTGGCAGATTCTGATACGGTTCTTTTTCCTGAGCTTTTTTTTGCTGCTGTTTTTTTCGTACTTTTCTTGGATGTGCTTTTCTTTGACGTACTGCTCTTTTCTGCTGCTGTACTGTTGTTGTCTGTTGGATCAGAAGTCTCCTCATAACCGAGATATTTTTCCAGTTCAGAAGCAGACATGACCATTGTGTCTGCTTTCTGGACAGATTCCGTATTTGCATCGGAGCCCTGCGCTTTTATACCTGAAAATACAAGTGCCGCAATTACAGCAGCTGCAGGGATCAGCTTCGGCCAGGGTACTTTGGGTGTGCCATTTTCAGCTGGCTTTTTATCTTTTAAATCTTTTTCCATAATTCTTTTTCTCCCCTCTTTTTGTGCGGCTTCTGTCAGGTATATGCTTTTTCGGGCGTTTCCGGTCATTTTCCGAACCGCCACAAAAAATGAGCAGACCTCTGCCGCAGATATTTCCGTATACCTGCGGCAGAGGTTCTTACTCTTTTATGAACCGTTGTATTATTTAACAGTTACCACAAATTTCTTTGTAATTCCGTTGCATTTAACGGTGATGGTTGCCTTACCTTTTCTGATTCCTTTTACAACACCTTTGCTTGTTACGGTTGCAACTTTCTTGTTGCTGCTTATGTATGTAACTTTGGAAGCTGGTGCTGCTTTGGATTTGATGGTTGTTGTTTTTCCTTTTGCAATAGTTGCAGAGGATTTTGTAAGTGTAAAGGTCGGGTTCTTAACTGTCAGCTTGTAGGTTGCTTTCAGTTTTCCGCTTGTTGCTGTAATTGTTACAGTTCCGGCTTTGATTCCCTTTACGGTACCTGTCTTGCTGTTTACAGTGGCAATCTTTGTATTGCTGCTCTTGTATGTTACAGAAGATACTCCGGCCAGTGTTGCTTTTACAGTGGCTGTTTTTCCTTTGTAAACAACTGCAGATTTCTTTGCGAATTTTACAGATGGAGCTTTTACAGTTACTTTGCAGGTTGCTGTTGCGTTTCCGCAGTTTGCAGTGATCACTGCAGTTCCGGCTTTCACACCTTTTACAACACCTGTGCTTGATACTGTTGCTACTGCTTTGTTGCTGGTTGTATATGTTACTGTCTTAGCTGTATCATTTGAAGTTGCCTTCAGAGTAACTGTTTTTCCTGTGTAAATGGTTGCAGATGTTTTGTCAAGAGTAACTGTCACTTTTACAAGAGCTGCTTCTGCTGCCTTAAGATGCTCAAGTGCCTCATCAACCTCTGCCTGTGTTGCATCTTCTCTTGCAAGAAGCTCTTCTGCCTCCTGAAGCTCTGTCTGCATTGCTGTCCAGGATTCTTTTGTATAATCGTTTTCCGCAAGTGCTTTTGCTGTTTCGACCTCTTTTGTAAGAGCTGTTGTGTCTGCCGGATCTTCCGCTGGTTTTACAATATTTGCATCTGTAGCCTGTACTACAAAGCTGTAGTCTGCATAGCCAAGTGCATATACGGTCAGTCTCCAGTATCCGGTTCCGTCTGTTCCTTCCGGAAGCTGGCATCTTAAAGAATCGGTAAGTCCAAGCTGGATTCCCATGGATTTATGCATCCAGTTATCTGCCGCAAACTTGGTTCCGAAAGATCTCAGCACGTTTGTTCCTGTAGCGTCATCTCCACAATAATCCCAGCGTACTGCCTGCATGTTCGCTCCAAGGTCTCCGTATCCTTCTCCTGTGATATCCACACGGAGGAATTCTCCGTAACTTCCGCTTGCTTCTTTTACTGTTGGTGTTACATTTGCTGCTGTTTTCTGAGCCTGATCCTTGATTCCGGAATCTGCTCCTGTTTTTCTTGCCTCAAATGTAAAGCTGTCGCCGTTTTTCACTGCATATTTCAGACCGTTGGTATCTGCTGTTACTGCTGCTGTTGCTGTATAGGCGCTCAGCTGTACCTCACCATATCCACCTTCCAATACACCATCATTGGTAACTACGTTGTATTTCTGGCAAAATGCTGCATAATCTTCTGTTCTTACAGCAACCGGAACGTATTTCAGGCCATATACTTCATAATGATCCATATCTACGGTTGTTCCGTCTGCTTTTGTAATGGTTCCTTTTTTAAATCCTACAGTTTTTCCGTCTGTCAGCTTGATAGTATTCTGATCCACCCATGTTGCGATCGGATATCTGCTTCCGTCCTCTGCCACGATAGTTGTCTCTGTCTGGAAGCTTCCTCTGTGAAGTCCATGGTTTGTAGTTGCTCTTGTTACCGTATCAAAAGCACCTTTGTCAAGTTCCTTATGGCCGTCCAATTCCTCAGAAGAAGTTGTATCTCCTGCTGCATACACACCTTCAGATGCCCAGTACTCTGCCCAGGTCAGGCCTGCATACACATACTGATACTCTCCCTGAAGTTCATCAGAATCCGCAAATGCCTCTGTCTCATCTTCTGCTGCTGTAAATTCGTCTGCACCGGAAGCTTCTTCCTCCGTATTCTCTGCTGCGCTTTCCTCTGTGATCTCATCAGCGCTCTGGTCCTCTGCCGCGATTTCTTCTGCATCAGCAGCCTCTCCCGCAGCTGCCTCGTAATCGGAAACCTCAGCAATCTCTTCCTCATCGCTCTGCTCGGTTTCGTCTGCTACAATGCTGCTGTCCAGGTCTGTTGCCATTACAGCTGTAGGAAAACTTGTTGCTGCCACTGCAAGACTTAAGATGCAGGGAGCCGTTTTTTTCAGTAAATTCCACTTATGCATTACTTATTCCTCCTAAAAATATGAAATATTTATAGAAACCTTTCCAGGGGTTACTACCGTAAATACCGTCAAACTGCTTTGAAACTTACGTTTATTCGATGATATCCTCCACGCTGTAGGAATCCGCAAGCAGGCTGAACCGCTCTTTCATCCCCTCAGTGAGATACACATGGTGATCTTCATCCACAAAGAGTCCGTCCGCACCGTAAGTTTTCAACAGTTCGGCACCTTTTTCCACCCCCAGCACAAAACATGCGGTGGAAAGTGCGTCTGCCTCAAGGCCTGTGTCGCAGACTACCGTAACTCCGGTCACTCCGCTTTTTGCCGGATAACCGGTGGACGGATCCATAATGTGGTGATACCTTACACCATCTTCGATAAAATATTTCTCATAATCTCCGGATGTGGAAAGAAATTCTGTGCCATTTAAGGCAACCACACCAAGATAATCGTCATCATTTTCAGCACGGGGATCTGTCACTGCCACATTCCAGGAAGAACCATCCGGTTTGCTCCCATAAGTCATGACACTGCTTCCCCCAAGGTTCATAAGCGCCGCTGTTACATCTTTCTGGTTTTTCAGATTTTCAAGAATCAGGTCACAGCCGATTCCTTTTCCGGCTGCACCAAGATCCAGAGAACATCCTTCATCCATGTGGATCGTGTTTCCATCAAGAGAAATTTTCTGATATCCGGAGTCCTTCAGAACTTCCTGAATCTCATCTTCTCCCGGAATTCTCTGATTTTCTCCCCCGATATCCCACAGACGGATCAACTTCCCGATCGTCGGATCAAAAGCCCCCTCAGAATCTTTCGCAATTTTCAGAAGGCGTTCCAGATATCCGGAAAGTTCATCGGAAATCTCCTTATCTTTTCCGCTGTCTGCGTTCACCTTGTAAATCTGGGAACTTTCATTGGTCCATGAAAGAAGGTTTGTTTCCACATCTGTCAGTACAGATGTCAGTTTACTGTTTATATCGTCTCCTGTGGTATAAAGTGTTTCTGATACCACAGTATCCATGGCAAAATCTGTATTGGTATATGTCTGTATGTCATTTTCCGAAGCTGCGCATAATACAGGAAAAACCATGGTAATTCCTGCAGCTGCAGCCGTTGCCAGAAAAGCTTTCTTTTTCAGAGCATGAGATCTCATAGATTAATTTCCCTCATTTGTTCCAATGTGAATATTTTTTCTCGGGCAGGTTGCCGCACATGCATGGCAGCAAAGACATTCGCCGGATCTGGCTGTGTCCCCGTCAATGTCCAGATGAGCCGGACATCTTTTTTTACAGAGGCCGCATTTTGGCGGACATTTCTCACGGTTTCTCTGAAACAGTGCTCCCGGAAGGATCGGCATCAATGCAAAAACCGCTCCCATAGGGCAGAGAAACTGGCAGAAAAAACGTTCCTGTGTACACATTCCCGCCATGATCAGAACCAGAATCACAATTCCCACCAGATATTTGCTGTTCGGGAGACGTCCTGCAGTGATCATGGAAAAAACATCCCACGGGCTGGTTCCTGTAAGCTTTCCGTATACTCCTGTGAGGCAGGAAAGTAAAATCAGGGCCAGTACGATATATTTGACTTTCTGAAGTCTGTGAACCATTTTTTCAGAAAGAGCTAGTTTCTTTTTTTTGTGAAAACATTTCGTCCAGATCCAGGAAAAACCTTCATATACGGCATCTCCGAAAGATCCGAAAGCACATGCATATCCGCAGAAATGTCTTCCGAAAAAGCAGGTAAAGATCAGAAGCACTGCTGTTACAGTCAGAAAGGAATTCCACTCTACCGGTTGACCGGCTGCAATGGCGAGAAAAATGGATTTGATTCCCGCAAAAGCTGTGGAAAACAGAGACGGAGCAGCAATAAAAAATGCCAGCTGTATCCCTGCGCGTATCAGCCTTACTTCCCGCTGTCTTTTTTTCATGAGTTTTCCGCCTTTCCAAGTGCTTCATCCACTGCATTCAGGATTCCGGTAGAACTGAATGTTGCTCCTGATACAGTATCCACATCTGTACTCTGCGCACTTAAGATGGAATCGATCACACTCTCTGCCTGTGAAAGATATGCGCTGTCCTCACCTGGTGCACTGACCACATTAATGGATGTAATTTCATCACTGGCAAGTGTCACTTCCACCTGAATGGTTCCGCCGTATCCATCAGCTTCTCCTGTGTAAGTTCCATCTTTATATACGTTATCGGAATCTGGCGCTGCTGTGTCCTCCGCGTTTGCATCGGATGTCTTGCCGTCCGAAGTGTCTGCTGCCTTGTCACCGTCTGTTGAATCTGCATTACTGCTGTCAGTTCCTGTGGATGCTGCCTGATTCTGCATACGGTTTGCATAGCTTGTCTCCAGTGCACTGAGAAGTTCATTCTGCTGCTCCTGAAGCGTGTCTACCTTATCTGTCAGAGCCGAAATTTCTTTTTCGTTTGCCTGGGCTTTCATACTGCTGTTATAAAAAAGCACAGCCAGAACTACCAGCAGTAAAGAAATCACTCTCATATAAAAATTCTGGTTTTTCATCTCTTTTCTCCCCTGTATTTAGTCAGTCAGATATTCACAGTCCGTTCCTATCATCTGCACATAACCGTTTTTTGAATAAGTTATATGTCTTTTACTCATATTTATAGATTAGTTCTAATTAATCATTTTTCTTTAATTAGATATTGCTAACTTACAGCTAGGTATTATATCACCTGATTTTTTTCTTGTCTATACTTTTTGTTAGTACGCGGTAACTTTTTTCTCCGTATCTTTAATTTTTGCTGTAACTTTTCCAGATATTGGTTAGATATCCTTAACTTATATTTGCCTTTTGAATGGGAGTATGATATGATTTTTTCTGAATCTGTGACAGAAACGGAGTTTTTATTTTGAAGAAAAAAGAAGTGATTTTTATTGCCGGGATTCTGGTTCTGGCCGGTATTCTCTGGCTTGGTTTTCAAATCGCAGGGAAACGTTCCCACAATACGATCCGGATTACTGTTGACGGAAAAGAATTCGGAACTTATTCTCTTTCCCAGGATCAGGTTATCCATATCGGGGACACCAATGTCTGCGAAATCAAAGACGGAAAAGTTACCATGACCGAAGCAACCTGCCCGGATCATTACTGTATGAAACAGAAGGCTGTGGATGAACATGGCGGTTCTATCATCTGTCTTCCTAATAAAGTTGTGATCGAAGGAGAAAATACTGCGGAGGATTCAGACTCGGAGAGTTCACCGAAAATCGATGCGGTGACGTAAATGCGAGAACTGCTTATCATCTGAAGACACTGGCGTTTACCAGTGACACAGTGGCATATGGAAGGATTTATTTATGAAACGAAAAACAGCTTATCTTGGATTATTTTCCGCAGTGGCGATTATTTTTGGATATGTAGAGTCTCTGATTCCTGTGTTTGCAGGGATTCCTGGAATCAAGCTTGGGCTTGCAAACCTGGCAGTACTTTTTATACTGGACCGGTATTCACTCCGCGAGGCGGCTCTTGTGTCCGTTGTAAGAATACTTGTGATTGGGTTTATGTTCGGGAATCTCTTCAGTATTTTGTATAGTCTGGCTGGCGCTGCGCTCAGCCTGACTGTGATGGATGTGCTTAAAAAACATTCTGATTTTAGTTTGATCGGAATCAGTGTGGCCGGGGGTGTTACTCACAATATTGGGCAATTGATGGTGGCCATGATTGTGGTGAGTAATACGAGTTTGATGGTTTATGCGCCAGCGCTGCTGGTTGCGGGAGTCCTGGCGGGGGTTCTCATAGGAATTTTGACAAAGGATGTTGTGGGACGACTTCCTTTGAACCTGTAGTGTGTGTATGTTTTTCTTTTTTGGATTATAGTTTTTACTTTATGAAGTAAATTTTAGAAGTGTGTGTTTTTCTTTTTTGGATTATAATTTTCACTTTACGAAAGTGGATAATTTGCGAGAAGGGGAAGCACTCATAGTTGCGAAGGCCGTCTCCCCTTCTCGCGCTCTTCCCCTCCTGGCCACGCCGCTGTTGTGCGTTGTGGAATGTGTAAATGTATCGGCTCAGTCCTGTATTCTGCTGTACTGACAGCGTCAGGCTGAGCCGATTGTTCGTTCAGGGCGGACGGGAAAGCGGCCTGCATAGCAGGCCTGTTCCCTGAATTACGGCGTATAACTTGTATAGCTGTTATTTCACTGTTATTCAGAAACAGGTCTGCTTCGCAGACCGCTTTTCGTACGGAGCGAATAAAAAGGTTTCGCCAATAAATTTACGTAGCATAAATCGGCTCAACTTTCCGCAGCCGACACCGTAGAATCCATCGCCCCGCTAATACCTTTACACATTCCCACAACCTGCAACAATTGCGTGCCCGGAAAGGGGGAGCTCGAGGGGGAAAAGCGGGCTTCGCAACTTTGAGTGCTTTCCCCCTCGTAAATTGCCCCATGCCAAAATGGTCCACCCCGGAAGGGAAAAACGCCTACGCCTCAAGTACCCCCTCCGGGAAAGAAAATGCCTGCCGCATTCAGGCGCCCCCGCCGGGAGGCATCAGGCCTCAGTCTCATCATGAAACTGAGGAATCGGTGTCACCGGTGGATATGGCTCCATCGGAGGCTCATCAAACTCCCCTGAAATATTCCGATAGAAAACTGCCATACAGGTTTCTATATAAGGCACCAGCCAGATCAGTGCCAGATAAAGTGTAAACATGGAAAAAATAATCCACGGTATAAAACTTAAGAGCATTTTCAGATACTCCCAGTAATGCCCCTTCATAAGCTTCGCACTGGCTTTCAGTGCCTGCATTCCTTTCATGTCCGGATTATCGGACAGAATATAATAACTCATGGTAAATGGCATAGCTACCAGCAGGTTCAGCACGAACCCGAGAAGTGTGAGCAGCATGTAAGTCACTGCCCAATTCATCTGTTCTTCCACGGTATTTCCCATATCACTTGTAAAAGAAAACCACGCCAGTGGAAGGGACGTCACCAGATTGATCAGTGCCAGCACAAAGGATGCCACGATTACATGGTCCGGCTGGTGGCTGAAAAAGTACAGAAGATCTCCGAAAGAATAAGCTTCTCTTCTGGAAATATTCAGGTAAATCCGGTAGAGTCCTGCGGAAAAGACGCAGATCACCAGAGAAAGGATAAAACTGAATACTTCTCCTCCGATGATTGCATACAGGGAATCTCCCGGAAAAAGCGCTGTGGAAATGTAGCTTGAGATCACGCTCATCGCCGCAACCGCAATGCTTCCGATCACAGGGACCGTAAAATTACCGGCCAGTGTTTCCCGTGCAAGCTTCTTACAGCCCTTCAGATTTTTTCTCATAAAAATTCTCTCCTTATGAACGATTAACATCGCTCCGTTATAGAAGGCGGAGACTTATACCAAGCCTCCGCCCTGTCATTCATTTCTTATTTTGTTTAATCTGCAAGATTAAACGCATCATGTACCGCATTCATGGCACGTACGCCATCTTTCTCATTAATGAGAACTGTCACACGGATCTCAGATGTTGCGATCATGTTGATGTTTACGCCCTCGTTATAAAGGCTCTCGAACATTTTTGCGGCAACACCCGGGTTACTCATCATACCGGCTCCCACGATGGAAAGCTTGGCAATATTTTTCTCCGCATGAAGCTCATCATAGCCGATGCGTGCCTGGTTGGATTCCAGAACACCCATTGCATCGTCCAGATCATTTTTATCAACGGTAAAGGAAATGTCCTTGGTTCCGGCACGGCCGATAGACTGAAGGATCATGTCCACATTGATGTTTTTCTTGGCCAGGGTATCAAAAAGCTTGAACGCTACTCCTGGTGAATCTTTAAGTCCGATCACAGCAATACGTACTGCATCTGTATCCAGAGCAACACCGCTGATCAGCATTCTTTCCACGCTAACTACCTCCTTAACTACCGTTCCTTCACTGTTATTCAGGCTGGAGCGGACCACAAGGGGCACTCCGTATTTCTTCGCCATTTCCACAGAACGGTTGTGAAGTACACCCGCTCCTGATGTTGCCAGATCCAGCATCTCATCATAAGTGATTTCTTTCAGTTTGCGTGCATTCGGCACCTTTCGCGGATCAGCAGTATAAACACCATCCACATCTGTATAGATCTCACATGCATCTGCATGAAGGGCTGCTGCCAGTGCAACGGCTGTCGTATCGGAACCGCCTCTTCCAAGCGTGGTATAATCATCGTATTTGTTGATTCCCTGAAAACCTGTAACAACTACGATTTTACGGTTTTCCAGTTCTCTGCGGATACGCTCTGTATCAATTCGTTTCAGTCTGGCATTGCCATATACGCTTGTGGTATGCATAGCTACCTGAAAAGCATTCAGGGATACCGCCGGAACGCCCAGGCTGTCCATTGCCATGCTCATAAGAGCTACAGACATCTGTTCTCCGATAGTAAAAAGCATATCCATTTCTCTCTTTGGCGGCTTTTCACTGATATCCTGCGCCATGGCGATCAGCTCATCTGTGTACTTTCCCATTGCAGAAAGCACCACTACTACATCATTTCCATTTTTATAATCCTCGATACACCTGCGGGCAACATTAAAAATACGTTCTTTATTTGCCACCGAGGTGC
>OLSM01000180.1_pt1 | contig 65612 bp, 65 predicted proteins | sample 1672721 | NCBI WGS metagenome assembly OLSM01 (sample SAMEA3136717, study PRJEB25190) | human gut metagenome
CCAGCATGGTCAGCGTGTAGGTGCCGGCGGACAGGTTGTTCAGGGACATCGTGAAGTTGCCGTTGGCACTGTTTCCATTGATGACGCCGCCCATCGGGTTGCCGGTGGTCATATCCTGGCCGAAAACATCGTAAAACTTGTTGCCCTGGCCCAGGGCGGAGTCTTTGGCGGAACCATCCGTCAGAACGCCTCCGCTCCCGCAGCAGACGCCGCCGGTCGTCAGGGTGATGCTGGTAGCGTCGCCTCCGCTGGTCACCAGTGTTCCGGAAGTGTAGGAAGAGGAGCTGCCCGTGGAGATTTTGTTCACTTGTTGTCCGGATTCCCCCAGATACGTGCCGTCCACAACGGAGGTGCCATTGCCCGAATTGATCCCGAACGAAATCAGAACGGTGGAGGCTTCAGCCGCAACCGCCGCTGCCGCCATGGTTGCCAGAATGAATAATGTCTTCTTCATGCTATCAATGAGATACGTGATTGGAAATGATAGAACACCCTTCCTAGGAGTAGATAAATAGCGAATTTATAAATCCGTTATGAATTAAAAGCGAATGAGGGGAATACACCCTGTGCCCATCTTCAATTCCGGAACGGCCATTCCATGGAAAAAATGGAAAATATTTGATCGCGTCAGCAGAGCCGCAGGCCGCTGCGGCATTTGAATAGGAACTTGAGCGTCAGCGAACTTTACTTCTTAAAAGCAAGTACTTCCTGGCGGATGCATGAATTCCGGTTGCAGCAACGGCATGCGGTGCTCCTGCACGGTTGTGCCAATCAAAACAACCTTTCCTTCCGGAAAAAGTTTAAGTAATGAAACGACCGTTTAACACAAGTGACTTGCTTTTAGAACTGAAGCTTGACTCCGGATTTATAAATCCGTGACGTTTAAAAATCAAAATCAAGATTTATTCAATAAGTAAAAAGGCTTTTATCCCAGCCCTGGAAAGTGCTGTTCCACCGTTGCCGGATAAGACTGTTTTTTCCCGGCAATTCTGGACAATGCCGCCCGGGCAGGAATCGTTCCTCTCCCTTTCCTGACGGCAAGCCCATAGAAGGGAGCGGGATGAAGATTCCTCCCGTTCCGGCGGGACGGCATTCCCTTCAAAGAAGAAAACCCTCCGCATGGAGTCATGCGGAGGGTTCCTGTTTAATTGTTGTCCGTAAGGTTATTCCGCCTTCGGCTTGCGGGGAGTCCTTTTACGGGGAGTTTTGGTTTTCGGAGCCGCCTTGTCCCTGACGTGTAGGAAGGTGAGCGTTTCCGTTCCGTCCGTTTCCACGGCTTCAATCTTGTCGCCGGGTTTCACGTCTCCCCTCAGCAGGGATTCCGCCAGGGGGTCTTCCAGCAGCCGTTCGATGGCGCGGCGCATCGGGCGCGCGCCGTACTGCGGATCGTAGCCGTTTTTGATGATCAGGCTCAGGGCTTCCGGGCTCAGGGCCAGCGTGATGTTCTTGGTCTTGAGGCGGGAGATGAGCTTGTCCGCTTCCAGCTGTACGATGCGTTCCAGGTCGTCCCGTTCCAGCATGCGGAAAACGGAGATGTCATCAAAGCGGTTCAGGAATTCCGGGCGGAATTGCTTGCGCGCCGCTTCCAGAATCTTTTCCTTCATGGCGGCGTAGTCCGCATTGTCGGCAGACATGGCGCCGAAGCCCATGGCGCTCTGCCGCTTGGCGGAGGCGGCCCCCACGTTGGAGGTCAGGATGATGATGGTGTTGCGGAAGTTGATCTTGCGTCCCAGGGAGTCCGTCACGCTGCCTTCCTCCAGAATCTGGAGAAGCAGGTTCATGACGTCCGGGTGGGCCTTTTCCACTTCGTCAAAGAGGATAACGGAGTAGGGCCTGCGCCGGACGGCTTCCGTGAGCTGGCCGCCTTCGTCATGGCCTACGTAGCCGGGAGGCGAGCCGATGAGGCGGGACGTGGTGTGTTTTTCCATGTACTCGCTCATGTCCACCTGGATCAGGGCGTCCGCGGTGCCGAACATGATTTCCGCCAGGTTGCGGGCCAGGTAGGTTTTGCCCACCCCGGTGGGCCCCAGGAAGAGGAAGGAGCCGATCGGGCGGCGCGGGTCTTTGATGTCCGCGCGGCTGCGCCGCAGGGCGCGGGCGATGGCGGAGGCCGCCTCGTCCTGGCCGATGACCTTGCTTTTCAGTTCTTCCTCCATGCGCAGGAGCTTGGTGGTTTCCTTTTCCTCCATCCGGGCCAGCGGAATGCCGGTCCATTTGGCGAGCACGCTCATCACGTCTTCATCCGTTACGGGGACGTAGTTGGTCTCGTAGGAGTTGCGCCAGGTGTCCAGCATGTTCTGGAGTTCCGCCTTGGCCTGTTTTTCCTCGTCGCGGAGGCGGGCGGCTTCCTCAAAGAGCTGGCCGTCCACGGCCTTGTCCTTGCGTTCCTTGATTTCCTCAATGCGGACTTCCATCTCGCTGATGTGGTCTGGGCGGGTCATCTGGGAGACGCGCTTGCGCGCTCCCGCTTCATCCAGGATGTCAATGGCCTTGTCCGGCAGGAAGCGGCCCGTCAGATAGCGGTGGGAGAGCTTGGCTGCGGCTTCCACGGCCTCTTTCGTATAATGAACCTTGTGGTGTTCCTCATACTTGGGCTGGATGCCGGCCAGAATCTGGATGGTATCCTCCACGGAGGGTTCCCCCACCTGCACCTGCTGGAAGCGGCGTTCCAGGGCGGCGTCCTTCTCAATGTGTTTTCTGTATTCATTGAGCGTGGTGGCGCCTATGGCCTGGAGCTCCCCGCGGGAGAGGGCGGGCTTGATGATGTTGGAGGCGTCCATGGAGCCTTCCGCGGAGCCCGCGCCCACGATGGTGTGCAGCTCGTCAATGAAGAGGATGACGTTGCCTTCCCGGCGTATTTCATCCATCACGGCCTTGAGCCGTTCTTCAAACTGGCCGCGGTACTTGGTGCCCGCCACCATCAGAGCCAGGTCCAGGGAGATGACTCTCTTGCTGCGCAGGAGTTCCGGAACGTGGCCTTGGGCTATTTCCTGGGCCAGCCCTTCCACGATGGCGGTCTTGCCCACCCCGGCTTCACCGAGCAGGACGGGGTTGTTCTTGTTCCTGCGGCACAGGATCTGGATGACGCGCTCAATTTCGGAGGCACGGCCGATCACGGGGTCCAGCTTGCCGTCCCGGGCCAGCTGGGTCATGTCCCGGCCGAAGGCCTGGAGAGCGGGAGTCTTGGATTTCTGCTGCCGGGAGTAGGTGGGGGAGGAAGGTTCGTCCGTCGGGATGGCGGGGGATTCGTTTTCCTCCTCGTCGTCATCGTCGTCCGGGATGATGTTGTCTTCATCCGCGTCCATCTGGTATTTGGGCGTCAGTACGTCCAGCAGCTCGCGCCGCGCCTGTTCCAGATCCACGCCGAAGTGGCGCAGAATCTGGCCGGCCACGCCGTCGCCGTCCCGGATGAGGCCCAGGAGCAGGTGCTCCGTGCCCACATACGTGTGGTTGAGTTCCTGGGCTTCCCGGTTGGCCATCGCCAGGACCTTGCGGACTCTGGGGGTGTACGGGATGTTGCCCTCCGCCTGGGGCTCCGTGCCCCGGCCTATTTGTTCCTCCACCTGCCTGCGCACGGCGGTAAGCTCCACCCCCAGGTTTTCCAGGATGGTGACGGCTACGCCCTTGCCCAGCTTGAGCAGCCCGAGGAGCAGGTGTTCGGTCCCTATGTAATGATGATTGAAGCGGTCCGCTTCCCGGCGCGCATGCGCCAGCACTTGTTGCGCCCTAGGCGTAAAATTGTTCATGTATTGTAAAGAAGTTTTGTTGTTGCATCAGTTTCCGGAAAGTTCCTTCCGGATAATGTCCGCACGGATCTGGTCCCTGTCTTCGGGAGTTGTCTGGTCCGTAGTGGACAGGCGGGCCAGGTGGGCCGGCTGAATGTTCAGTATGGTTTTATTGACGTTTTTTAATGCCTGGTGGGAAAAGATGTCCAGGGATGCTCCCATCCGGAGGAAGGAGAGCAGCGCCAGCGCCTCCTGCGTGGATAGCAGGGTGGCGTTGGTCAGGAGGCCGTAGGCGCGGGAAACGCGGTCTTTTACCTGGAGCGAGGAAGCCTGGAGCAGCCGCCTGCGGGCGTTCCATTCCTGGTGGGCCAGGTCGGAGGTGAAGCGGGTCATGCGTTCCACGATCTGGTCCTCGCTGTCTCCCAGCGTGGTCTGGTTGGAAATCTGGAAGAGGTTGCCGGTGGCTTCCGTCCCTTCTCCGTACAGGCCGCGGACAGTGATGTTGAGCTGCACGGCCGCCTGGACGACCTGTTGCATCTGTTCGGAGATGACGAGGCCCGGCAGGTGCATCATCACGGAGGCCCTCATGCCCGTGCCCAGGTTGGTGGGGCAGGCGGTGAGGTAGCCCAGCCGCGTGTTGTAGGCGTACGGGAGCCTGGCTTCCAGTTCGGAGTCTATTTTGGAGATGGCTCCCCATGCTTTTTTAAGCTGGATGCCGGGCAGGATGTACTGAAGGCGCAGGTGGTCCTCCTCATTGAAGAGGATGCTGGCGTTCTGGCTGCGTGAGATGAGAACGGCGCAGCCTTCCGAGCGCGCGGCCAGTTCCCGGGAAATGAGGTGGCGTTCCACCAGCAGCTGTTTTTGCTGCTGGGTGAGTCCGGAGAGTTCCGCGTAATAGCCTCCCTTCATGACGGGGATTTGGCGCGCTTCACCGGAGGTGAGCTTCAGCGTTTCCTCCCTCTGCTGGCGCGTGGCCCAGCCGGGAAAAGGGGTGGCGGTCAGATTGCGTGCCAGGCGGATGCGGGAGGTGAGAACGATGTCGTGTTCATCCCGTGATTCCACCATCCATTTGGCGGGGTTGTTTAGTAAGTCGTCAAAGAGCATGTACGTTAATTGGTCGGCGTGCGCAATTGCTTGATTTGATCGCGGAGCTTGGCCGCGCGTTCATAATCCTCTCTTGCCACTGCCAGGGAAAGTTGTTGTTCCAGATCACTGATGGTATGGGTTTCCGTTTCGCGCTTTTCCGCCCGTTCGGGCGTTTTTCCGTGATGGTGGGAATCAGGCTGAATCTGGGTGAGAAGAGGGAGTATCTCTTCTTCAAAGACGTTGTAGCATTCACTGCAGCCCAGGCGTCCTACATTTTTGTAATCCTGAAGGGTGAAGGAGCAGATCGGGCAGCTTGTGAGCGGTAGGGACTGCAGGGCCGGAATGGGGGCGGCGGGGTCCGCCGCGCCTTCCTTGCCGAACTGGCCCTGAAGGTTCGGGAACAGTTTCTCCGCCAGATCAAAAGCGTCCGGGTCCAGCAGGCCCCGCTCCTGGGCGCATTTGGCGCAGAGGCAGAATTTGGTGGATTTCCCGTTGATGATCTGTGTCAGGAACACCGTTGCCGGTGCAGAGCATATCTCACATTTTTTCACAACCCGCATTATAATGGCGACCCCCACGGCGGACTAGTAGTCTGCGTGTCATGGATTGTCATGAAAACGGGCCTTGTTATTGTACGGAGGAAGAATTCTTTCTGCGCTGTTTTAGAAGCCCGCACCGTGATGAATACAAGTAGGCTGCGCAGAAGAAGGTTCCCAGCACCAGAATGATGGTTGCGCCCAGGTGCCAGCCCAGCGGAAAGGACAGGTAAAAGGCCAGCAGGGAGCCCAGTCCGCCGATGATTCCGCCGCCCCAGAAGAGGTGGGAAGGCTTGTTGGTGAGCATGTACACCGTGGCGGCCGGACCGACGAGAAGCCCCAGCGTCAGGAACGCCCCCACGGCCTGGAGGGAGGAGACGAGCACCAGGATGATGAGGGTGAAGATGCCGTAGCTGATGAGGCGGGAGGGAATGCCCAGCGTGGTGGCGATGTCCGGGTCAAAGAGGTAGATCAGGATGGGGCGGCGGAAGAGAAGCAGGATCAGGACGCTGACGGAACTGATGGCGAAGGCGATCCACAGGTCGGAGTCGGACAGGCTCATGATGGAGCCGAACAGCCAGTCGTCAATTTTCTGCTGCAGGCCCAGCCGCACCAGTACGATGAAACCCGCGGCGAAGGCCGTGGTGTGCAGGATGGACAGGGCGGTATCCTGGTTCAGCCGGGACGTGCGGGAGACGAATAAGGAACCCAGGCCCACCAGCAGGGCGGCCACCACGGCCCCCGTCAGGAGGCTCCAGCGGGTGAGGCCGAAGAGGAGCACCGCCACCGCTATGCCCGGCAGCAGGGCGCAGGAGAGCGTGCCGATCTGGAGAGCCGATTTTTTCAGGATGACCAGCCCGCTGACGAAGCCGTTGGCAAAGCCGATCATGACGCATGCCAGCAGGGATCGCTGCGCGATGGGTTCGCGGAGGAATTGAAGAAAGTCGTCCATCATGAAACTTGGGTTTCCGGTTGAGGTTCCATTCCATACGTCTCCCGGATGCGTGAGGGAGCAAGCACTTCCCCCGGGGGGCCGAAGGCGACCAGCTCGCGGTTCATCAGCAGGATGGTGTCAAAAATGTCCGCCGCCGTGTTCAGGTCGTGATGGGAGGCGATGACCAGCCGTCCTTCCGCCGCCAGGGAATCCAGCAGCCGCCCCAGGGACTGGCAGGCCGGGGCGTCCAGCCCTGTGAAGGGTTCGTCCAGCAGCAGGACGTGGGCTTCCTGCGCCAGGGCGCGCGCCAGGAATGCCCGCTGCTGCTGTCCTCCGGAAAGTTCTGAAATCTGGCGGTCCGCCAGGGATTCCATGCCCAGCGCGTGAAGGGATTTTTCTACGATGTCCCGGTCATGGCGCCCGAATTTTTTCCACAGTCCCAGGGACGGATAGCGGCCCATTTCCACCAGCGCGCGGACGGTGATGGGAAAGGACCAGTCCACGTCGGAACGCTGGGGCAGGTAGGCGATTTCTCCCGGCGTATCGTGAAGAGGGCTGCCGTTCCACAGGATTTCCCCGGAATCGGGACGGAGCAGTCCGGCCAGGGCCTTGATCAGCGTGGATTTTCCCGCGCCGTTGGGGCCCATCAGGGCCAGCGTGTGGCCGCAGGTGATGGAAAAGCTGATGCCGTCCAGGGCAAGAAGGCTCCCGTAATACACGCTGAGGTTCCGCACTTCCAGCCGGTGGCGGTCCGGGTGGCTGGCATGCGCGCCCCAGCAGATGTGGTCCTGGGAGCAGTGGGGGGCTGGACTGTTTATTTCCATGAGAAGGAGTAGCTGTCGTTCAGGGAAGGGCCGAAGGACCAGCGGGTGGCGGAGGCGGACGGCCTGCCCTCCGGTTCCAGTTCCAGCGTAACGGGGGTGTCCGGCGTGCCTTCCGGCCAGCGGGCGGAAACGGTGAGCGTCACGGAGCCGTCTTCCAGCGGAAGGCCGCATTCCACTTCTTCATGCAGGCCGGGCGTCCCGGATTGCCAGAGGACACGGCCTCCATGGGAGATGGAAAGAAATTCCGGACGGTGGGCGCACCTGACCGTGATGACCGTGGGAACGTCCGCGGCCTGCGCCGCGGGGGCGGGGAGGTCCGCTTCCTGTGCTCCGGGGGTACCTGCCGTCATGTTATAAAGGAAGAACCCCAGCAGGATGACGACTCCCAGAGTAGGGAAAAACTGGCGCAGGGGTGTGCTGGTCATGGCCTGGGGGACGGGGAAAGGGCTTCCTTGATGATGCCGACGTTTTGCTTGAACATGGACTCGAACGTATGGCCGTCCGGAGCCAGCCCGTCGGTATTGATCGGCTTGGCAACGGGGATGTTCAGGGATTTGGCGATCTCCGTGAGGCTCTTGGGGTTGGAGGAATATTCCGGGAACAGGGCCTTTACCCCGGCTGCGCGCAGCTTCTTCAGCGTGGAGGCCAGTTGGGCGGAATTGCCTTCGTCTTCACGGCTCACCCCCTGGATGCTGATGCTGCGGAAGCCGAATTCCTTGCAGAAATGGTTCATGGCCGCGTGCCCCGTCACCAGGATGCGGTCCGCTTCCGGAATGTCCGCAAGCTCCTTCCTGGCCCAGGAGGAAAGCTGGTCCATTTTTCTGTTCCACCGGGCCAGTCCGGCCTTGTAATCCTGCTCATGGGCCGGGTCCATCCGCGTGAGCGCGGCGGCCAGGGTGCGGGCGGCGCGTTTCATATTGGCCGGGGTGTGCCACCAGTGGGGATCGTTGGGGCCGTGGGCGCAGCAGTCCCCGTCGTGCCCATGGTCATGGTCTGCAGTGTCCGCCGCCACGGGAACGTCCGGAATGGAGGCCCCCAGGTCCAGAATTTGCGCCCTGCCGCCCAGCGCGTCCTTCAACTTGGGAAGGTACGGCTCCAGATTTTTGCCGGAGGCTAGAACCAGGCGCGCCTGCCCGGCGGCGGCGATATCCTGCGGAGCGGGTTCAAAGCTGTGCAGGTTGCCGTTGGGGCGCAGCAGGTCCGCCACCTGCACGTGGCTGCCGCCGATGGCGCGGGCCATATCCCCCAGAATTGGGTGCAGGGCCGCGATTTTCAGGCCGGGGGCGTCCTGGGCCTGAAGAGTGCAGAACAGGCCCAGAAGACACAGAAAAGGAATCAGAATGCGCCGGAGCATGTTCCGCATTATGAACCGCCCTTCAAGTGATGCAATGGTCAAATTTGTCTTCCAAAGTGAGATGACGCTAACTTTTCGGGGCCTCTCCCTGGCTCTTCTTTTTGTTCCTCAGCTTCATGGTGAACTTCTGGTACAGGAAGGAGGAGATGAGCACGATGGCGGCCAGCCCCACCAGGGCTCCCACGCGGTACAGTTGCCCGAGGCTGGAAATGTCATAACAGACGACTTTCAGCAGGGTGATGCCCAGCAGGGCGAGTCCCGCCATGCGCACCCTGGAAGACCTGATGTCAAACCCCGTGGCGATCAGGCCCAGGGCAAAGAGGCTCCAGGCAATGGAAATGGTGAGGTCCTGCGCCACGCTGCTCCCGAACTGGATCATCAGCGGACGGTCTCCCGGCGCGGCGAAGCCGCAGGATATTTCCGTATTCATCCAGATGAAAAGCAGGATGGCCCCGAAAATATTCAGGGCCGCGACAAGAACGCGGAGGCCGGAGCTGCGGCCCCCCGGCAGGCGTGGCGTCACTTTCTTCTGGACCCACCAGGCTCCGGCCATGCAGCAGAAAACCATGGTGGCGAACATCGTGCGCAGGGACGGCATTCCGGCAGGGTCAAGCTGCACGAAGGCCTGCGACAGGCCGTTGCGGACGAACAGGAAGGCCAGCAGGAAAAATCCCGTCCAGGCCAGCCTGGGCAGGGGAAATTTGCCGCACAGCAGCAGAAGGGCCAGCCCTTCCAGGGACCAGGCTACGGTCAGGGGGGCGCCCGTCCACTGGAGGCCGATGGCCAGCGTCAGCATGCCGATGGCGGCTCCATAATAAAAGCAGAGGATGGCGGAACGCTTCAAAAGCGTTTCCTCCGGCAGCCGCCGCAGGGCCAGGGCCGCCAGCAGCGGAGGCGCCGCACAGGCAAGCGCGACGGTGGAATCCCAGAAATGGGTGGCCTCCGGATGGTGGGCCGTTCCGAAGAGCCACCAGGAAAGGTAGAAGAGGGGGAATGCCAGGGCGGAGGCGCTCCAGGCCAGCAAGCCGCTGCGGAACCGCCGGACTAGCAGCAGGGGCAGCAGGAAGATCGCCAGGAAAATCACCGCGGAACCGGCAGGGTGGATGTCCTGATAGGACGCCGCAATCGTGTACCCGGCCGCCGCGGCCATCAGGGCCTGCCCTCTCCGGTGCCATGCCGCCATTCCGCAGAACGTGGCCGCCGTCAGGAAAACGTAAAAGGGGGAAGGTGAAAGCGGGTGCATGACCAGCAGCCACGCGAGAGCCGCCGTGGCGAAGCAGGAAATCCTGACGCCGGGCTGAAGCTCCGCCAGGTAGGCCCCTCCGGAAGGCGTGCGTGCGGACAGCACCGCATAAGACGCCGGAATCATGAACAGGCAGAAAAGGCCCTGGAGCTGGGAGGATATCCAGAGGGCAGATTGCGAGGCTTCTTCCGCGGAAGACTGGTAAAAATAGAAAACGGTGAAAAGCCCCATGGGAAGAAAGCAGGACCAGTACGTGCTTTTGGCGCGGGCCAGCGGGAGCAGGGCGATCATGGGGAGCATGCCCGCCAGCAGGAGAAGCAGGTGGGAGGAAGGGGAAAGGAACCGGAAGCTGCACTCCGCCTGAAGGCGGAATGCCGTCAGGCAGGTGACCGCAATGGCGCAGAAGGCCAGCAGGAAGGGTCCTCCCTTCCGGTCCGGTTCAGCCTGCCGTGTGCCGGCATAAAGGCCGTAGCCCCCGTACAGGAGCAGGGTGCAGATGGACAGGATGACGACGGCGAGAATATGGGAGGGGCCGCCGTATTCGTCAAACCAGCCCATTAGCAGGATGGTATAGGCAGCCAGTCCGGCTCCTCCGGCTCCTGTCCACCTGGTTGCGGCCACAACGGCTAGCAACCCGGCGTTCAGGATGGTCATGTACAGGAACAGGGAGGCCGTATGGTCCTGGCCGGTGGACAGGATGACCGGGGTCAGAAAACCGCCGATGATGCCCAGGAAGGCGATTACGCGGAACCGCAGGCGCACCGCCAGGATGAAGGCCGCCGCCGTGGTGGCCGCCAGCAGAACGGTCGCGATGGCCGTCGTGAAGAAGGGAAGCTCGTAAAACATGCGTCCGGCGCAGGTAGCCAGGTACAGGACCAGGATGCCCGTGGAGGTCAGCGTGCCGGAAAGGATGGGGTACTTCTTCCTCAGCCGCGACAGGCCGGCGCCCAGCAGGCCGGCGGCAGCCAGATACGTGAGGGTTACCCTCCATTCCGGAGAGATCAGATCATTGTCAATGCTGTACTTGACGAAGAACCCGGTTCCCAGAAACAGCACAAATCCTCCTATCCAGGAGAGCAACTTGGCGCCGATGAAGTATTCCCAGGAAAAGGACGCGGGGCGCGACGGTGCGGGCCTGGCGTTCCGGACCGGCTGCAGGCTGTGCCGGGAGGGAAGGGCGCAGGCGGGTTCCCGTACCGGGGCGCCGGCAGGAAGCGTACGGATGGGCTGCACCGGACTTTCCACAGGGGGCGGAAGGCTCTTTCTGTTTTCCGCGGGGGGCCTCTGGGGGGAGGAACGGGAATTCAGACGTTCCTTTAATCCGGAGACTTCCGTTTCCAGAGTGCGGACTTTTTGTTCCAGAGAAACGACCTGGCAGGCCTTCACAAAGGTGAAGACCATTCCGGAAAGCAGGCCGAGGACCAGCAGAAGAATGAAAAATTCCATGGGGAGGGAAGGGGTAGGGAAAATGTATTCTACACCGGAAGAATGGGACTGCAAGACGCAAAAAGGTACATGGCCGCCTGTCCTGAAAGAGCCGCACGGAACCGTTGGCTGAGAGCCGTCCCGGCGGTGGATTTCATGCGGGGGGCGGAATGGGCCAAGGCGGCACAGGAAACGTTCGCGGGGAAGAGACCGGAAGGCGCGCCGCCTGGAAGCCCCCTTCCGCGCCTTTCCCGGGTTGACGTATTGAGGAATGGGTGCGGACGGTTTTTTCTTGAGGTGGAAAGTGTTTTCTGATTCCATTATCGCGCATCATCATGAATGGTTTTCAACTTCTTCAATGTGGTTTGAGCGTGGCTGCCCTGCTGGGCGGCTCCGCCCTTGCAGCGTCACCTGCCGTGTACCCGGTTCCCCAGCAGTCCAAGCTCTCCTCCCAGACGGTTGCTTTCTCCGGAAAGCCTTCCGTGGTGATTCGCTCCGCCAGGACGGCGGCCAGCAAGCTGCTGAACGGCGTTCCGGAAAAATCCGGGGCCTACAAGCTGGTTGTCTCCCCGCAGGGCAAAGTGGCCATAGGCGCCCATGACGAGCGGGGCGCTTTTTACGCCATGCAGACGCTGCGGCAGCTCGGCACGAAGGCCGGCGGCGAAGGCGTGACCTTGCCCGTAGGGGAAATCACGGACTGGCCGGACATCGAATTCCGCGGAACGGTGGAAGGCTTCTACGGCACTCCATGGAGCCATGAGGCCCGTTTGAGCCAACTGCGCTTTTACGGCCAGAACAAGATGAACACATACATCTACGGGCCGAAGGACGATCCCTACCACTCCTCCCCCCACTGGCGGGACCCCTATCCCGCGGACCAGGCCGCCCAGATCAAGGAACTGGTGAAGGTGGCGAAGGAAAACCACGTGGACTTTGTCTGGGCCATCCACCCCGGCAAGGACATCAAGTGGACGGAAGAGGACATGAACAACGTCATCAAAAAATTTGAGATGATGTACAAGCTGGGCGTCCGGTCCTTTGCCGTGTTCTTTGACGACATCTTCGGCGAGGGAAAGAGGGGGGACATGCAGGCGCTCCTGCTCAACAAGATCAACAACGAATTCGTCAAGGTGAAAAAGGACGTCACCCCCCTGGTCATGTGCCCTACGGAGTACAACCGCGGCTGGGCGGACTCCAAGCCGGGAACCTACCTGGACATTCTGGGCGACCGTCTGGACCCCTCCATCCACGTCATGTGGACGGGGGACTCCGTCTGCCATGACATCACGCTGGAAGGCCAGCAGTGGGTGAACAAGAGAATCAAGCGTCCCTCCTACGTCTGGTGGAACTTCCCCGTAACGGACTACTGCCGCTCCAACCTGTGCATGGGACGCGTGTACGGCCTTGCCACGGAACCGGGCGCGAAGGAATCCATGGGCGGCTTCGTCTCCAACCCCATGGACAAGCCGGAGGCCTCCAAGGTCTCCCTCTTCGGCCTTGCGGACTACACCTGGAACATCAACGGCTTCAAATCGGAGGAATCCTGGAAGGAAGGCGTCAAGCGCCTGTTCCCGCAGGCGGCGGAAGCCATGCAGGTCTTTGTGAACCACAACTCCGACCAGGGGCCCAACGGCCACGGTTACCGCCGTGAGGAATCCGTGGAAATAGAACCCGTGGTCAAGCGCGTGCTGGAAGCCGCCCGGGAAGGCAAGGTGGCCAAAGCGGATACGGCCCTGCTCAAGAAGGAATTCGCCCGCATGGCCGCCGCCGCGCCCGTCATCCGGGCCAAGGCGGACAACCCTCGCTTGATAAAGGAAATCGGCGCGTGGGTGGATGCCTTTGAACAACTGGGCCGCGCCGGCCAGCATGCCGTGGCGGCGCTGGAGGAAAACAACACCAGGGACGCCGTGACCCAGCTGGTGCAGGCCACGCAGGCCCTGGCGGCCATGGACGGCATTTCCCGCCGCCACAACCAGGAAGGCCAGTTGTACCGCTCCGTGGTGAAAACCGGTTCCCGGGTGATGACCCCCGCCGTCAATGAACTGGCGGACACCGTTTCCAAAAAAGTTTTCCCCGCTATTGCGGGCACTCCGGCCCTTTCCCCCAAGCCCCTGGTCAAGGGGGGCAATATGGACAAGGCGGAACTCTTCTGTGACGGAGACCGCGGCTCCTTCTGGCATTCAGGCGCTTACGGCGAGCCGGGAGACTGGTATGGCGTGGACTACGGCATGCCGATTCCCGTACGGAGCGTGGAAGTGCTGATGGGCCGCAATGACAAGGACGGCGACTATGTAGCCAGGGGGCAGCTGGAAGGCTCCCGGGACCTGAAAACCTGGAAGCCGCTGGGACCGGAAACCTCCGGCATGCAGGTGGTATGGAAGGCGCCCAAGCCCGTCTCACTCCGTGCCGTGCGCTACCGCGTCATTGAACCGAAGAAAACGGACAACGGCCGCGCCGTCTGGACCGCCGTGCGTGAAATAGCCGTCAACACGCCTCCTTCAGCCATGGCCGCCTCCAACGTGGCGGGGCTGGAAGGCGTCTCCGTGCAGAAATCCGACAAAATCGTGCGCATCAACCGCGTGATGGAAACGCACAAAATGAAGCCCGGCGAATTCATCTCCCTGCAATTGGAAGGCCCCACGGACGCCACCTGGCTGGAAGTCAACCTGGAACGGGATGACGTCAACTCCTGGGCAGAAGTGGAGCTGGACGTGGAAGGCTCCGCCAAGCCCGTGGTGCAGAAGCTGGACAAGCAGGGTAAAAACTTCATTGCCAGGGCGAACCAGCTCCCCAAGGGAATCAAGGGCATGAAACTGGTCAACAAAAGCGGCAAGGAACAGGACATCGTTCTGAACATGTTCAAATTTGACGTTCCTCCGTCGGACCCCGGCACCAGCCTGGTCTCCCTGAGCGACAGGAACCTGAAAACGGTTTACCGCGCCGACAAGCCGCTGGATGTGATCGTCCCCAATCTGGACAACCCCAAGGCTGTCAAGGTAGTCGTGGTAGGGTCCGCCGCCTTCGCCATCCAGGCGCGCCGCGGCGAGGGATCCTGGACGCCGGTGGGCAAGCGGAACGCCGGACCCGGAGCTTCCGAGTTTGCCATTCCGGCCGGGACCACTGCCGTGCGCCTGACCTACAAGGCCCCCCAGCCGGACGCGATCATCAATGAGGTGATCTTCTCCTCCCGGAAATAGTTGTTTCAGGCGCTGATGCCTGATGCTGCGGCTCCGTCCGGATTTTCCCCGGACGGAGCTTTTCTCTTTGAAAAGATGGAAATGCAGCGTGAAGGCCGTTTCCATGCATCATGGGGGAAGGAAGAAGCCGCATTCCGGCGGGAACGGCGGCCATTCTCCCGGAAACAGGTTAGGCCCCTTCTTCTTCCCGCTTTGGCAGCTTGTTGTGGAAACAACCTTGACCCTGTTGGATGCGGGGCTAAAATACTGCCATGACACCGGGCTTTCATTGGACTCTCCGCCCTTCCGTGAAGGAGGATGATCCGGTCTTGAAAGCGTTTCCCGCGGAACTGCCTCTGCTGGTCAAGCAGCTTCTGCTGCAGCGCGGATTCACCGGGGGGACGGAAACGGAGCTCTTTCTGGACCCCAGGCTCTCCCACCTGAGCGACCCTTTCCTGATGGGGGAAATGAGGGCCGCCGTGGAACGCATCTTCCAGGCCGTGGACGAAGGGGAAACCGTGTGCATTTACGGGGACTACGATGTGGACGGAGTCACCTCCGTGGCGCTTCTCCGGGCCATTCTGATGTCCTATGACCTGGACCCCCAGTACTTCATCCCCGTCCGTTCCCGGGAAGGGTACGGACTCAGCGAGGCGGGCATAGAGCGCTGTCTCTCCGAATGTGCGGAAAAACCCAGCCTGCTCATTACGGTGGACTGCGGCACCTCCTCCGTAAAGGAAGTGGAAATGCTCAATGGCCTGGGAATAGACGTCATCATTCTGGACCACCATGAAGCGGGGCCGCTGGGCCGGCCGGACGCCGTGGCGGTGGTCAATGCCAAAATTGAGGAAAACAGCCCGTATACCTACCTGTGCAGCGCGGGCGTGGTCTTCAAGCTGGCGCACGCCCTGCTGAAGGACCGGAAGCTGAAAACCTTTGACCTGAAACTTTATCTGGACCTGGTGGCCGTGGCCACCGTGGCGGACATCGTCCCCCTGGTGGATGAAAACAGGATACTGGTGCGCCACGGCCTGGGAAGGCTGGCGCACAGCCGCCATACGGGCCTGAAAACCCTGACGGAAATAGCGGGCATCCGCCCTTCCGACTCCGCCAACCACGCGGGCTTCCTGAACGCCGCGCACGTGGGATTCAGGATAGGCCCCCGCATCAATGCCGCGGGGCGCATGGACTCCCCCATGGATGCGCTGGAACTTTTGCTGACCATGGATAACAGGCGCGCCGTGCAGCTTGCCCAGATGCTGGACTCCCACAACCGCAAGCGGCAGGAGGAAGAGGAAGCCATCCGTACGGATGCGGTGGAAATGCTTCACAACTCCTTTGATCCGGAGCGGGACAACGTCATCGTGCTCGGTTCCCGCGCGTGGCATCCCGGCGTGGTGGGCATCGTGGCCTCCCAGCTCATGAGGCGGTACCACAAGCCCACCTTCGTCATCGCCTTTGATGAAAGCGGCGTGGGGAAGGGATCCGGCCGCTCCATTCCCGGCGTGTCCCTGGTGCAGGCCATCCATCACTGTGCGGATACGCTGGTTTCCGGCGGCGGCCATGACATGGCGGCGGGCCTGGTGATTGAGGAAGCCCGCATGGATGACTTCCGCCGGGCCTTCAACCGGTACGTCTCGGAAACCACCACGGAGGAACAGCGCAGCCCCGTGCTCAACATAGACATGGAAGTCTCCTTCCAGGCGCTGACGCTGGACCTACTGGACAGCTATGAAAAGCTGGAACCCTTCGGCAACTCCAATCCCCAGCCCCTCTTCATGAGTTCCGACGTCTTCCCCACGGAGCCGCCCAAGCGCGTGGGAACCAACCACCTGAAACTCTTCATGCGGCAGGGAATGGTGGAGCGTGACGCCATCTTCTTCAACGGGGCGGAGCGGGAACTCCCCAATCCCCCCTGGGACATCGCCTTTACGATTGACCGGAACGTGTACCGGGGCCGCGCCTCCCTGTCCATCTCCATTCAGGAAATACGCTCCCACCGGGAAATGTAGCTTCTCCTCAAAGGGGGGAGCGTGCACGGTTTTTTCTGCGGAAAAAGTCATGCATCCCGCCGTTCTTGACAAAACCGTGTCAAAAATGCATCGTCTGCCTTGTTCCCCCATTCAGGGCGGAGTTATGGTAAAAATAAGCAAGATGAACACCCTGTTCCTTCAAGGTCGTCTATTGCTGCTTCTCGGACGGTAGTCCGTGAAGATATCTTGATATGCGCCGGTGAGCCGTTCCGGCGCGAGGGAAGTAAACGGCTGGTCTTGATTTGCGCCAAAGGAATGATTCCATAACAGGAGCGTTTTCCGTGCGCAGTTTCCGAAGGAACGAACCCTTAACATTTTTTACTGTAATGAAAGAACATATACACATTTTTGATACGACGCTGAGAGACGGGGAACAGTGCCCCGGCGCGGCGATGACCGTGGAGCAGAAAATACAGGTCGCCATGCAGCTGGAAGCTCTGGGAGTGGACGTAATTGAGGCGGGCTTCCCCGTCATCTCGGACGGCGACTTCCACGCTGTCCGCACCGTGGCGGAACGCACGGAAAAAAGCCGCGTCTGCGGGCTGGCACGCTGCGTGGAGAAGGACATCGTTGTCGCCCATGAGGCGTTGAAGGCTGCCGGAGACCGGGAACGCATCCATCTGGTGGTGGCCACGTCCCCCATCCACCGGAAATACAAGCTGGAAAAAAGCCGGGGGCAAATCAGGGAAATGGCTGTCAAGGCCGTCGCCATGGCTTCCGGATTATGCGGGGAAGTGCAGTTCTCCGCGGAGGACGCCTCCCGAACGGAGCCGGAATTCCTGGCGGAAATGGTGGAAGCCGTGATTGATGCGGGCGCCGCCGTCGTCAACATTCCGGATACGGTGGGTTACACGATGCCGGAGGAATACTACCGCCTGATTTCCTACCTGAAATCCAATGTTCCCAATGTGAGCCGCGCCAGGCTGTCCGTCCACTGCCATGACGACATGGGAATGGCCGTAGCCAATTCCCTGGCAGCCATCCGCGCCGGAGCGCAGCAGGTGGAGGGCACTATCAACGGCATTGGTGAACGGGCCGGAAACACCGCTCTGGAGGAAGTCGTCATGGCGCTGCATTCCCGTCCGGATTTCTTTTCCGGTGCGGGGACCGGAATCCGGACGAAGGAACTGGTGAGGACCAGTCGCATGGTGGCCGCCATGAGCGGGTTGCCCGTCTCGCGCTCCAAGGCTGTGGTTGGGGCGAACGCCTTTGCCCACGGTTCCGGCATTCATCAGGACGGCGTTCTGAAGAACCGGAGCACTTATGAAATCATGGATCCGGAGGAAATTGGCTGGGGAGCTACGGAACTGCCCCTGACCAAGCATTCCGGGAGGCATGCCGTGAAAATGCGCCTGGATGCTCTGGGCTTCTCCGTTCCGGATACGGACATGCCGCGCCTGTTTGAATTGTTCAAACAGCGTGGAGACCAGTGCAAGTTCGTGTATGACGACGACCTGTCCGCCATGGTGAACGCCATTCATGCGTAAATCTCCGCCGTCCGGAAATTCTCCTCAGGATTTCCGGGCGGCGTTTTACAGGAAAAGGGAATTCCATGTAAAAACACGAGTTCTATATGAGGCACGGAGAGATGGCAAGGTTGGTTGTTCTATCAATAACAGGTGGACTGAATTTGGTATTTTATGGTCGGTGAACCTGCTTTTCCCAAGAGGAAAATATACTATGAGATTGTACGGCTCCCTGATGGATTTAAAAAGCTTGTATGGAAGATATGAGGATGTTGGGGCTGTCTTCGTTCAGATTGACTAGCTTACATGGGCCTGTATAATGCCCATCAATTTGAGAAACAGGGAATGAAAGTAAAAATCGGGTTTATGCAGGGCGCTGAGGAATGGCAGATCGATGGTTTTCTATGCCGTTTCAGGAAGATAGATCCATCTATTCTTGAACTGGAAATTGACAGGGACAACGCAGATTTTCTTATTGCCTTTCCTTGGTTGTATACCTCTTCCAAAGAGATGTATCTTCAATTTTTACAGGACTCCATAGGAAAAATTACGATCATGGATGTATACGGAGAAGCCCTCGCTCCAGATTTGAATTTGTTCGATTATCATATAGGGTTTGATTCCGCCGATCATGGGGGGCGCGTTCTGGAGATGCCTTTTTTATCCTCCTACCGTGTCCAGGCGGATCAGCTGCCATTGGAAAATGTGGCTGATGTCCTGAACCGGAAAAGCGGATTCTGCAATTATATCTACTCCCATGGAGAAGGGCATCCCTACCGCATCCAGTTGTTTTCCCGGCTTTCTGAATACAAGAAGATCAATTCCATAGGAAAGCATTTGAACAATACACCCTGTTCCGTTCCCAGGGAGTCCGATGACTGGCTCAAGGGAAGTATTCTGTTGAAAAACCCCTATAAGTTTTCCTTTGCGTGTGAAAATGCCTGGTACCGGGGTTATTCAACAGAAAAAATAATCACGAGCTTTCTGGCCCGCTCCATCCCTATTTACTGGGGAAATCCATTAATTGAGGAGGACTATAATCCCAGGGCATTTATTAATTGCCACCGGTATTCATCTCTGGACGAAGTTGTAGCGGAAATCAAAAGAATTGATGAAGATGATGAATCATGGCTCGCCATGATGGCTGAACCCAAACGGCTCCCCTGGCAGATTGAACGGGCTCAGGAAAAGGAGGCCAGACTGAAGGCAGCTCTAATTGAGATATTTACTTCTCCCGTGGAACAGGTGAGGAGAAGGGGAAACGGATTTTGCGTCAATAACTACAGGGATTTTTTCATCCGCAATTTGAGTGGCAGGAAGAAAACCCCCAGGGAAAAATTAGAGGCAGGTTTGAAAAAGTGGAACAAAAAACTGTTTCACCGCTCCTAGCCCGGAATGCTTTATGTGAGCATTGGTGCATTCAGCCATCACATGGTGCATCAGTTATTTTGGAACCATTATAAACTGAAAAAGCCGTGCGTGGCGGAAAGCATGACAAAATCTGAATGCCATAAGAACCGTTTGCGGTGGAAAATCTTGCAAAATAGAGGCATAGGTAAGGCCACTCAAGAAAAAATGGTAGGCCCGGTAGGGTTCGAACCTACGACCAAGGGATTATGAGTCCCCTGCTCTAACCGCTGAGCTACGAGCCCGTTGAAGAACAACGTGGAGAAACGATAGCAGAATTTGACGGGAAGAGCAAAGTTTTTATGCAGGCATCACGTTTTGGATTTGCACGCGTCCGGGAAAGGCGTCCGGGAGGTTAGACTTGCAATTTTGTCCAGCTCCGGCCCTTGACAATTTTATAGAGGATGGCGGACTGAACGGCCATTTCAAAGGCGAAGAGCAGCCAGATGCCCCACAGAGTCATGGTTTCCGGGGCAAGCTTGAACCAGACCCATGTGCAGACGACGCGGAAGAAGCCCATGATGCCGTAGGAGATGAACATGACCCTCCGCGTGTCGCCCGCGCCGCGCAGGGACATTTTCATCACGATGCAGGCGGCGAAGAAGGGCTCCACCAGCAGCATGGTGCGCAGCACGGGAATGCCGGTGTCAATGAGCGTCATGTTGCCATTGGAGAATATCTCCATGAAGAGGGAGGGGAAGGCGCAGAAGAGCACGCCCAGCCCCGTCATGAAGATGATGGCGTACCGCATGCATTTCCAGATGGTGATGCGGGCCATGAGCGCGTTCCGGGCGCCCAGGTACTGCCCCACCAGGGTGGAGGCCGCCATGCCGATGGCGAATCCGGGCAGGAAGCTTAGCGATTCAATGCGGACGGCGATGTTGTGGACGCCCAGCACGCCCTTGATGGGCAGTTCGCTGATGATGGAGAGGCAGAACATCTGGATGCCCCACATGCCGAAGACTTCCACGGCCTGCGGCAGCCCGATTTTCAGGATGCGCTTCTGCATGCCCATGTCCGGCCGCAGATGGGAGAAGCTGAGGTACAGCGGCGGAGCATAGTGTTCCCCGCGTTCCTTGACGAGTTCTTCCAGGGATTCGTTTTCTCTTCCCGCGAATATTTTTTTCCTGCGCCGCAGCATGATGAAGAGGAGCGCGCACATGCTGATGCCGTAGCCGCAGACCGTTCCCGCCGCAATGCCTCCGATGCGCCAGCCGCCCAGCGGGGCGTCCGCAAAGACGAAGGTGACGCTGAAAATGACGTTGAGGATGCCCACGCCCATCATGATCCAGAAGGGCAGCCGCGTGTCTCCGGAGCCGCGCAGGGCGGCATTGATGGCAAAGACCACGCCGCTGAAGGGAGCGGCGAACGCGGCCACATAGACGTATTGCAGGGCGTAGGCCCTAGCGGCTTCATTCATGGTCAGCACGTGCGTGACCAGGAAGCCGCTGCATGCGAAAAGCAGCCCGCAGGAGATGATGCCGGCCAGCAGCCCCAGCATGGCGGCCTGGTGCAGCCCGTGCTGCGCCTGGGGGTAATCCCTGGCTCCGGTCATGCGGGAGACGATGGCCGTGGCCCCCATCATGATGGACCCCTGGATGACGAAGCCGAACCACATGAGGAAGACGACAGCCCCCATGCCGTCGGAGATGTTGATGGTGTCCTGCGCGTCCAGCCCGATTTTGGTGGCAATGAAGAGGTCGGAGGAGGTGACGAAGAAGCTCAGAAGCTGTTCCAGGAAGGGCCAGAAGGCAATGACGGCGATCTGGCGGGGCAGGGACAGTCCGGCAAGTTTACCCCCCAGGCGGGCGCGCGACGCCCTGCCGCGGATAATGCCCTCTCTCGCGTCACCCGCACTCATCGCTGGGCGGTGTAGATGCTGGCGATCCCCCCGTTCAGGGGTTCCGCCGTGATGTTGCTGTAGCCGCAGTCCCGGAGCAGGTCCTGCATGGCCTGGCCGCTGGGAAAGGCTTCAATGCTTTCCGCCAGGTAGTCGTAGGCTTCCCGGTGGCCGGTCATCCAGCCTGCAATGACGGGGAGGATGCGGTGCAGGTAAAAACGGTAGGGGCTTTTCAGCAGGTTTTCAGGCAGGGAGAAATCCAGAATGAGCAAATGGCCCCCCGGCCGCAGCATGCGGCCCATTTCCCGCAGGGCGTCCGGATAGCTGGCCATGTTCCGCAGGCCGAAGGCGACGGTGACTGCATCATAGGATGCGGAGGAAAAGGGCAGGTTCATGGCGTCCGCACAGACCAGGTTGTCCAGTCCCCGTTTGGCCGCTACGTCCAGCATGGGCTGGCAGAAGTCGGAACCGGTCAGCCGGATTTCCGGCATGGCGTTCAGGATGGCCAGGGCCAGATCCCCGGTTCCCGTCGCCAGGTCCAGGAGGCGTTCCGGCTTCCATTCGGAGACGAGCTGCACGACGCGCTGCCGCCACAGCAGGTCCACGCCCATGCTCAGTACATGGTTGGTGGCCACATAGCGCGGCGCAATGGCGGAAAAAGCGGCTTTGACGAATTCTGGATTGCGCATGCGGATGGATAGTAAAAAAGAGCACCATAAGTGCTCTTTTTCATGAAGGAAAGGGGATGGGGTGTCGGACGGGGCTCGAACCCGCAACAACCAGAATCACAATCTGGGGCTCTACCATTGAACTACCGACACCATTTAATGTTGTGGTGCGGCAGACATTACCCGTCCTCTTCCGTTTTGGCAAGAAGAAAATGAGTTTGATGAGTTTTTTAGACGGAATATTTTCTCAAAAATAAAATAAGGGACGGGTAAAGCAATTATTTGTTTCCCATTTGGAAAGTTACGGGGTGTTTGCGTGGTCTTCTATTGAATCCTCCTGGATTTGATGTAGACTTTTTTATTGTGGGAATTGATGTAATACACACCGCCTTTCGGGCCAACCCGGTAGGTTCTGTTTTCCCGTGCCTGGAGGGCGCGGGGGGAGGTGTGTTTTCCGGGCACCATTCCGGCACACAGGGGCGTGTATTCCGGAAGGAGCGGCTTGCGGCTGCATTGGGGCAGAGAGAGGAGAAGAGGAAGGATGGCCGCCGGGAGGAAAAGAGAGTGCTTCATCAGAGCGTTATTATCTTTTCCAGAAGGTTGTTTTGTCAAGTTGGAGAGTCGTGCTGAACGGTTTTTTATGAGAAGAATATGATTTTTTCTGCATTATTTGAAAACGAATGTTTGAATTTATTTTATTTCCAATTATTGTTGCCACAGTCACAGATGCCTTTGAGTCGTTAACCAGCCAGTTGTCCCTATCCAAGCCATGAATTTCTTTCCTCACATTCCCATGTTGTCCACTGTGTTCAGCAGTATCGGCTGCTATTTACTGCCTTTTGGCGTCGTTTTACTGTGGCTTCTGTAAGAATCAAGAAAAGTAAAGGCCATCCTCCTTGCCGGGCTGGTGATTCTGAGCATGGTGTGCATGTTTTTTCATGAGGCATGTGCTCCCAGCAGGGAATATCCGTGGGACTGCATGGTGGAGCACATATTTACAGGAACGCTTCTCCCGTTCCTCTGTCTGCTGGGATATATTCTGTACGTGTTTCTTTGCGCCTGCATCCCGGTGTACAGGAAGGTGTGGAAGGGCATCGGCTTTTTTGCCCTTGGAGTAATGAGCCTGGCTTTTGAGTACGTGAATGTTTCCTTTCCGGTGATGCTGCTGGCGGGTTATTTGTTCCGTTTCTTCCTCTTCCGGAAGTTCCGGAACCACATCCCCTTTGTCAGGAAGTGCCACGGAGTGCTTGCGATAGGAGTGGTGCCCGGAATTTGCCTGATCAGCGTTGTCAGCGCCATTTTGTTTCCCCCGCCGGAGAGTTTTATTTGTGAGAAGATCAATGAGGAAATGGCGCGTGACATGGCCCTGTGGAATTACCAGAGCAACCTGGTTCTGCTGTCCAGCCGTTTTCTGAATGTGGAACGCAAGAAGGACTGCATTACCGTAAAGTATTATTGCGAGACGAATATGGGCCCTGCCGTGTACAAGGCATTCTGCAACAATTACGGCGGTTATGTAAAGGCAGAGTGTTCCCTGCTGAACAGGCATGCTCCCTGATGACGGAGGACAACGGCGTTTTTCCGCGAGGGGCCGGTCAGAGTTCTATGTCTCCGGTAAAGACGAGGTCCGCCGGTCCGGTCAGCGTCACGCTGGTAAAGCGGTCTCCCGTGCGCTGGAAGCCTACTTTGAGCGTGTCCCCTCCCGCTACGTCCACTTGAATGGGTGAAGGGGCATCCGTCAATACGGCGTGCAGCAGCGCGCTGGCGGTCATGCCCGTTCCGCAGGCAAGCGTTTCATCCTCCACGCCGCGTTCATAAGTACGTATGGCGATGTGCCCCGGAGACAGGATTCTGGCGAAGTTGGCGTTGGTGCCTTTTGGAGAGAATGCGCTATGGTAACGCAGGTAGGCGCCCAGACGGGGAACGTCCAGGCCGTCCAGCTTGTCCAGAAACGCTACGGCGTGCGGAACGCCTGTATTCAGGAAGTGGACGTCCGCCCCCACCGCCGGGTCCGCATTCAGCACAAAGAGCTGCAGGGAGTGGGGATCCGTCAGGTTCACGGTGACATTCCCGTCCTTTTCAAAGGTGGCGGTCACGATGCCGGCCATCGTTTCAAAGGGGAGGGGAGCGGATTTGTCGTGATGAAGCAGGGCCGCGGCGAAGTTGCCGAAGCAGCGGGCTCCGTTGCCGCACATTTCCGCTTCTCCGCCGTCGGCATTGTAATAGCGCATGCGCACGGTTCCCCCTTTGCCCCGGGACGGTTCCACGGCAATCAGGCCGTCCGCCCCGATGCCGAAGCGGCGGTCGCACAGGGCTTCAATGGTCTCCTTGTCCAGCACGGAGGAAAGTTCCAGGTCACGGTTGTCCACCATGACAAAGTCATTTCCGGCGCCCGTCATCTTGTAGAAATGAAGCAGCATAATAGTAAGTTGTGTTGTGCCGGAATTTTAATGCGGCCGTCCGGATTTGGCAAGGCGGCTTACATGAATGACATGGCGTCCACGTCGATCACGGCGGTCAGGTCGTCCCCCAGCCCGGCTTCCTGCACCAGCTTCCGCAGGGTGCGGGAGAGGATGCGGGCGGACGGCCCCTTGACCGTGATCTGGAATCTGAACTGGCCGTGTGCGCGGGGAATGGGCGCCGGCATGGGGTCCGTCATCGTGGCTGGAGGGGGCAGCATGCCGCGGAGGCGCGCCGCGAGCGTGCGCGTGGCGAATTCCGCCATGTTTTCATGCTGGGAGCGTATGGTCAGCACGGCGATGTGGGTGAAAGGCGGCAGGTCGAAGGAGCGGCGCATTTCCAGCTCCTGCGCCGCAAAGCCGTCCGTATCGTGATGGCGGGCGTACTGCAGGGAAGGGGACTGGGGGGTAAAGGTCTGGATGATGACCTCCCCGGAAAGGTCGCCGCGGCCGGCGCGGCCCGCCACCTGCGTCAGAAGCTGGAAGGTGCGCTCTCCCGCGCGGGGATCCGGGATATGGAGACCCAGGTCCGCGTTCAGCACGCCCACCAGCGTCACGTTGGGAAAGTCCAGCCCCTTGGCAATCATCTGGGTGCCAAGGAGAATATCTATCTTATGGGCGCGGAACTGGTTCAGAATGGTTCTGACGGCGTTTTTGCGCCGGGCCACGTCCGCATCCACGCGCGTGATGCGCGCCGCAGGAAAGGTGCGCCGCAGGATTTCCTCCACCTTCTGGGTACCGTACCCCTGGAGCAGGATATTGGCGGACCTGCACTCCGGGCAGGTGCGGGGCGGCAGGGCCTTGAACCCGCACAGGTGGCACATGAGGCGGTCCTCCGTACGGTGGTAGGTCAGGGGCAGGGAGCAGTGCAGGCACGTCACCACGTGGCCGCAGTCCGGACACTGGATGGAGCGTGCGAATCCGCGCCTGTTGAGCAGAAGGATGACCTGTTCCCCCTTGTCCAGCCGCCGGTCGATGGACATTCTGAGCCGCTCGGAGATGACGTTGGGGCCGGATTTGTTTCTGCCCTCCGTCTTCATGTCCAGAATGCGGATGAGGGGGAGCTGCTGGCCGTCCGCCCTTTCCGTCAGCTTCACCAGGGAATATTTTCCGGTCAGGGCGTTATGGATGCTTTCCAGGGAAGGGGTGGCGGAGCCCAGGACCACGGCGCAGTCTTCCAGATGGGCGCGCAGCACGGCCAGGTCCCGCCCGTGGTAGCGGGGGGAGCTTTCCTGCTTGTAGGACGCGTCATGCTCCTCATCCACAATCACCAGCCCCAGGTTCTGAAGAGGGGCGAAGACGGCGGAACGGGGGCCGATGACGATGCGTGCTTTTCCGGAACGGATGGCGTGCCATTCGTCAAAGCGTTCTCCGTCCGATAGGAGGCTGTGCAGCACCGCCACGGAAGAGGGCAGTTCCGCAAAACGGGATTTGAAGCGCTGGACGGTCTGGGGCGTCAGGGAGATTTCCGGTACCATGATCAGGGCGGATTTTCCGGATTTCACCATTTGGGAGACGGCCTGAAGGTAAACCTCCGTTTTGCCGGAGCCGGTGACTCCTTGCAGGAGCACCGGTTTTTTGTGCTCCGCCGTGCACATGGCCGTGATTTCTTCCAGCGCCTTCTGCTGCTGGTCGTTCAGCTTCATGGGCTGGCTGGGGACGAACTGCTCTCCGGTGCTGGGGTCGCGGTGCACGGATTCCTCCTTCAGGGAGATGAAGCCCTTGGCCGCCAGGCTGCGGGCGATGTTCAGAGCCCCCGTGCCGAATGCGGCCAGAGGCGCTTCCATCTGTTCCGCAGATGAAAAATAATCCAGCATTTGGGCCTGCCGGGGCGCTTTGCGGTACAGGGCATCCAGCTCCTCACGGGACGGACGTTTTTCCAGATGCACCATTTTCCGCATTTTTTCCGCCGTGTTTTCCTGACGGACGGTTTCCGGGAGCAGGCAGCGGATCATTTGGTCCAGCGCTACGGAATAATAGTCCGCCGCCCAGGAAGCCAGATTCATCATGACCGGAGAAATCAAGGGTTCCGGGTCGATCAGTTTCAGAATGGGCTTGAGCCTGTCCTTCCAGGCAGGGTCCGGCTCGGACAGCGTAAGAACAGTGCCGGTGGCCGTCCTGTTGCGCAGGGGAACCTGCACGCGGCAGCCCGGCCTGACGTCCCCCGCTTCCGGCGGAATGCCGTAGTCCAGCACCAGATCGCTTTGTCCGTCAACCAGAATGCGCGCCGCCTGCATGGAGTGAAAGGGGGGAAGGAATAATTGTTAATGATAACCGAAGGGGAAGCGGGCTACGCCGCTCATGTCTTTCAGCACTTCAATGTAATTATAGCCGTAGCCGTCCATGATCTGCGTGACGGCTGCCGCCTGGTCATGTCCGATTTCCAGGGCTACGAAGCCGTTTTCATTCAGGTAGTCCCGGGCGCGGGCCAGAAAGCGTTCAATGATTTCCCAGCCTTCCGGGCCTCCGAACAGGGCCGTATGGGGATCTTTCATAACTTCCGGGGCAAGCTCCTCTCCATCCGCAATGTAGGGCAGGTTGGCCACGATGACGTCAAAGCGCATTTCCCGTCCGGCATCCTTCTCTTCCTCCTCAGGCACGGAAGCGGAAGAATCCGCTCCTTCCTGGCGCAGGACCGGTTTTTCCAGGGGGATGTTTTCAAACAGGTCCGTCTGGACGGTGGAGACCCTGGCTCCCAGCCGCATGGCGTTTTCCAGCGCCAGGTCCAGAGCCTGCGGGGAAATGTCCGCCAGAACGACTTCCTTCGCGCGCTCCTTGAGTTCCAGAGCCAGCGTGACGCCGATGATGCCGGAACCGGTACCCATGTCCAGCACGCGTACCGGACGGTCCGGGATTTTCTTTAACACCATTTCCACCAGTTCTTCCGTTTCCGGGCGGGGAATCAGGGCGCGCGCGTCCGTCAGGAAATCCCTCCGGAAAAATTCCGTGAACCCCAGCAGGTGCTGCAGCGGTTCTCCCGCCGCCCTTCGTTTCAGCAGCTCGCGGAGGGGAGCCAGTTCCGCTTCTTCAACAGGCCTGTCAAACCGGGAGTAAAGAGCCGTGCGGTTGCAGTGCAGAACATGGGCCATCAGGTGCTGCATGGTGGCGCGCGCCTCGTCACAGCCCTGGCGCGCCAGGTAGTCCGTGCCGGACTGAAGAACTTCCAGTAGGGTTTTCATGAAAGGAAAAGGGGGTTAGGACATGCCGGCTTCCGCCAGGCGTTCCTGCATTTCCGCATGCTGGAGAGCCATGATCAGGTCTTCCATCTGCCCCATCAGGATGCCGTCCAGATTGTGGGACGTATAGCCGATGCGGTGGTCCGTCAGGCGGTTTTGCGGGAAATTGTACGTCCGGATTTTTTCTTCACGGCCGCCGGAGCCAATGAGGTTGCGGCGTGCGGCGGAATATTTTTCCGCCTCTTCCCGCTTCTTGGCTTCAAAGAGCTTGGCGCGCAGAATCTTCATGCCTTTTTCACGGTTCTTCATCTGGCTGCGCTCTTCCTCGCAGCGGACATAGACGCCCGTAGGGATGTGCCAGATCTGCACGGCGGATTCCGTCTTGTTCACGTGCTGGCCGCCTGCGCCTCCGGAACGGCACACTTCAATGCGGAGGTCCTCCGGGCGGATTTCTATGTCCACTTCCTCCGCTTCCGGCATGACGGCCACGGTGGCGGTAGAGGTGTGGATGCGTCCCTGCGTTTCCGTGGCGGGCACGCGCTGCACACGGTGCACGCCCCCTTCATACTTCAGGAAGCGGAACACTTCTTCCCCGGCAATGCGGCAGACGACTTCCTTGAAGCCGCCCACGTCTGACGGGCTGCTTTCCAGATGCTCAAAGCGCCAGCCGCGTTCTTCCGCAAAACGCTGGTACATCCGCAGCAGGTCTCCGGCAAACAGGGATGCTTCATCCCCGCCCGTTCCGGCGCGGATTTCAATAATGGCGTCCCGGTCTTCCGTCGTGTCGCGGGGGAGAAGGCTGTACTGGACGTCACTGCGCAATTTTTCCAGCGCCGCTTCCAGTTCCGGGATCTCCAGGGAGGCCAGCTCCGCCAGTTCCGGATCATCCGTCTTCGCCAGCTCCTGGTTGTCAGCCAGCTGCTGTTCCGTGGCGTTCAGGGCATCCCACGTGTCCATCAGTTCCTTCAGGCGGCGGTGCTCCCTCATGGTTTCCGAGGCCCGCTTCTGGTCATTGAAAAAATCCGGTTCGGCAATGACCGTTTCCAATTCTTCCAGGCGCTGGCGGCGTTTTTCAATGAGAGGTGTGTAATCCATGGCGTTTGCGTGTAAGGAATTCTAAAAGATAACAGGGCTTTCTGAAAGCCAAATCCGGGGGATGTAAGACATGTTCCGGCATTTGAAAAGGAGGGGGATACCGCTTCCTGCCGTCCTGTCCGCGCTTTCCTGATTCCGGAGGAACCGGACCAAAAGAAAACCGCAGCCATTACGTCTTTCCAATATGCCTTCCCTGGTAAGGAGGGGCGGAAGCATCGTAACTGCTGCGGCGGTAAAGCTGGCATCGCGTACGGGAAGTTAGTATTTGAATGTAAATCATTAACTAGGTGAATGTACAGTAAAGTGCGCAGTAAGGCATATATTATAGAATGTCCTCCTGTACATGGAAACCAGTATCAGAAGAAAAGTGCGTCAGCGCCTTTGGCGAGCCCCTGTGTTTGACGCGTCTCCACGGCCTGAGCAGGCATCGCGACGGCTCCCGTTTTGCCGACCAGTCCTTTTTCATAGGCTTCCGCAAAAGTACGAAAGCCATCCGCCGCATGTGAACAGCGGTTATGCAGCGGGGTATCCCGCTCGACGCCGTGGGCGCCGGAAGGGGCCTTCTGGTAATTCTCCAGAGCGTTCACGCCGGACATATATTCCACTCCGTCAATCTTCAGGGGGCGGGAACACCGCTCATGAAAAATGCAATGGTTCAGCAATCGGCGAACGGAAAAAATGCCGGCCCATACATCGGGAGTCCGCGGAACTACGGAAACCCTGAATCCAGCCCGGCGCAAATGCGCATCAAAACTGATACCGTGGTGGTCTCTCCTTCCCGCATCGTGAGGCAGCAAATGCTTGTAGATAGGACCGAACTCAACTTCCCACTCCTTGCGGATGAAATTAATATACCACTCCAGCGGCTTGTCATTGGCCTGCAAGCAATCCATCACGTAAAACTTGCCGTCTCCGCAGACCTGCCAAAGCCAGAGGCACATGTAATCAGCCATGCCAATATCCCAGGACACGTAATAGGGAGCCAAATCATCCTTTTCAAACTCGGCACATAGCCGGCCCTGGGAACGCAGGGAATCAAGATGGGAACCGTAGATGGATCCCTCCACCAACGCCTGAAAGGCTTCTTCCGGAGTGGAAGGATACTCCTGCCGCACCAACCCGCCGAACGTCTTTGCCTGGGAAGCATACCATAACTTCTGATCGTAACGCAGGGTAATTCCGCATCTCAACTTCAAATCCTCGAAATACTTCTGCAAATCTTCCTGGAAATGCTCTTCCTTTCTCTCTCCCGGCTCAAGTGTATATTCCGGATTCTTCCACCATGGGAAGAAAAAGAACTTCCAATCCAGGGAAGAAAGCGGTTTCCCCACCATCTCCATGGACGCCTTGGTCATCTCGTAATTCAGGCCGAACTTGCCGCCCTCGTGAGTGGATTCCCGGATAATCACCCCGTCCTTGGAAACGGCATTCATTGCCCCCGTCACAATCTCCCGGGCGCGCAGTGGGGCATGGGCTGCGACATACCCAAGCTCGGAAACGTGCAAAAACTGGAATGTTCCGCCGCGGAGGGATGTGCCCGCCGTGATCCTGCTCCCATTGGAGAAGGATATAGTCGTTTTGGAAGACTTGACCTGAATCTCCCCTTTGATGAATCTCCCCAGTTCTGCCAGGGCAATATCTTCTTCCGTGGGATTATCCGGCGCATAATCCAGGCTCTTGTAGGCCAAATCGATTTTGCTGATTTTCCCTGTCCCATCCACCAGGGATTTGTCGATGATGCCGCAATGGAAATTGGAGCGAAACAGGCTCATATCCAGCATAAGCATGGCTACATACGTGGAAATACCCAGCTGGCGCGCCTTCAGGATGTCATTCCTGTACCACAGCTCTTGATGCAATTTCTGCTGCGCCCAATTAAGCTGGAACCTCTGCATGAGGCCATCCTTGTTGATAATCCAGTAGAGGTGATTCAACCTCCACATGCGATCGGAAAGCCTTTCTTTCAAAATCTCTATGTTGTCCATTATGCTTGAATTGCTAGCAGGTTAAAATCACGGTTGCCGGAAACGCGGATGCCCACCATGGAATCGTAATTCCAGCAGCCATCCGCCACCAGGGAATGCCAACCTCTTTCCAAAAACGAGGACGGCGCTCTATCGGGAACATCCCAGAGCCTTCCGTCGATGCTTACCTCGATGCCACTCACCAGAGCGTCAGAGCCGAAGAAAAACATCACGCTGCTGTTGTGCTGGCGGCGTCCGGCAGCCTCCAGGGAAATCAGGGCGTTGGTCTCCAGCGAGGACACATAATCCCTGCCGTCCGGGTCCTGGAACTCATTATCCGGAGCCAGCGCCTCGATGAACCGTCCATCGTCGCGCGTCACCAGGGCAAACAATAAATCCGCCTTGTCACCGTTGGGCAGGGTAGCCACCCCCTCGAACGCCCCGTCCGTCGTGTACCGGTGCCAGGCGTTGACCTGGTGCATGCTGTTGTAGGTCATCAGGGCAAGCTGTCCATCCCGGCGCACGAACACCGCCCGCGGCTCCGGCTTACGGATGAAAGCAATATCCCGGCACCCGCCGCCGTCGGCCAGCACATGGTCGGCAAACACGGTCAGGTCACGGGAAACGTACCCGTCGGACTCGTAATCGTACCCGTACTGGTACACGCGGCCACCACCGCGCTCAATATACAGCACCTTGTCAGTCGCCATCATGGCCGGAACGTCGGAGGATCCCACAAAGCCGTGGTTGTCCGCCCGCGCGTTGGTGGCAGTCATCACGCCCTGACCACCGGAAACAGCCCACTCGGCATCCGCTGTTCCCAGCAACAGGCGGCTGGACTGGGCCATCAGCCAGCAAATCCGGTTCTGCGTCGTCGTGGAAAGCGTGAGAGCCAAGGCGCTGTCATCCTGTTTGCCCACCTCGAAATTGTTGAGGTCATCGGTCTTGCTCAACCACACCGTCTGCGGCTGGGCCTGCGTGGCAGCCAGAACAAGACGCTGCTGGAACACATCCACCAGAGAAGGGAACCCGTAGACGTCCCGGAACGCGGCAAAACTCCACATCAGGGACTCCCCGGACGGGGGGACGCCCTCTGGAATCGTGGACACATTGTCCCACAAGGAATACTCCGCGGAGGCCGTCAAGTCCGTTACCTCTCCCTCCAAGTGTCCTACACAAGCAGGAATCGCTGCGGAAGCCGCCGGCCACTGGATAACGCTGGAAAACGCATTGACGAAGGGAAGGTAAATCAGGTAAAAGCCATCCTCCGGAACCGTCCAGGAACCGGCAAGAGTCGTGTGCGTGGAAATGCTGTGAGAACCGCTGTTGGGGGTCCAACTTAAATACTTACCGACCATGGCGGCCTGCTCGTTGCGCTGGCCGGCGTACATCCAGATGTACCCTTTCAAATTGACAACTGTCCCTGCCGGAAGGAACCGGGTCACCCATCGGGAGCCGGTCTGCTGGTTGGCTCCGATGGAAAAATTCTCGGCGGCCACATCCCACTCGACGCGGACAGACTGGCCCTTGACCAAATCGTCCGTCGTCAGCCCCTTGGGTTTGATGACCAGGTTATCTCCATCCACGAGGACAGAACCTTGGAACGTCCAGCGGCCCTGATCCATCACCAGCGCCTTGATAGAGGGCACCCCGACCTTGGAAAAATGAGCCTTGGCGGTAGGCTCCAGGGGCAGAGAAAAGCGCAGCACGTCGCAGGTGGACACGGAGGCCGGAGCGGGCGCATCCTCCTGGACCTCCGGCTTGACGACGCCGGAAGCCACGCCGGAAAGCTCGGCCTGGCACTCGGCAGCCTCCAGGGTGCTCCCATTATTGAGGGTGATCCGAAATGTATAAAACCCGCTGGAAGGCGTGGTATAGACATCTGTCTTGCTCTCCCACAACGTCGTGTACTGCACATCCGCAGCGGAATAAGCCGTCAGCTTGACCACCGCGCCGCGGCCCCTGTTGTAGATGTCCGCCCCCAAATTCACATCAAACCGCGCCCCTGCAGGAAGATAGACTGTCCGCATCCCGCGAGCATCCAGGGCAATGCGCCCAGTCTGCTGGGGCACCGTCCATCCAAACCTGACTGTTTGCCCGTCGGCCAGGGCATCCGCGGGAATCCCCCTGGGCGTCACATCAATGCCGGCCTTGCCCAGCGTCAGCATGGCGGAAGCTCCCGTCATCTCCACGTTATCCACCCACATACGGCTTGCTTTGATGGACGATGCCGTACTGGTCAGGTAATGCCGCAGTGTCGGTGTGGCGGGAATGGTGAACCGCTGTACTGTGTCCGGCCTGGCGCCGGAACGCAGTTGCAGCACCACGTCTTTCTTGTAGGCATCCACAACCAGCTTGTTGCCGCAGGAATCTGCCGGGAACCCCTGGCTGGGGTCCGAGGCGTTGGAAAGCTGGGACTCGTAAAGCATCAGGCGCAGGTAGCATTCTTCGCCCGCCTCGTCCCCGGTGAGTTGCAAGTTGGAAGCGGCTCCTACCTTGGAATTGGACGTGCCCAGCAACTGCCAGCCCTCGTCCGGGTAGCGGCGCTCCACGGCATACGTGCCGTACCACTCCTTGTAACAATAAAAAGTCCAGGTCCCCTTGCAGGTGATGGTGTTGGAATGGCAGGCAATCCCCTTGTGGAAATGGTCCGGATAATCCGCTGGAGAGGTGAGACCGTCCACAAAATCCACGGCCCCGCTGAAATCCTTGTCGCATGTCCACCAGGACCAGTAATTGCCCTCATTCACGCACAGCTTCTTGCCGGCAGCGTAAGAAGAGGCCGTGGTGAACGCCTTGGCAATCACCCAGCCCTGGCGGATGACTGCCCCCGTGCTGTACCCGGTCTGCTGGGGCACCGTCACCTGGACGCGCATCACGTCCCCTTCGTTGGTGGCGGCATCGGAATCCTCGGAATGATCACCGAAAGAAATCCTGTAGCATCCGTCATCCAGCGTCAGCCGAACCGGGAAATCCCTGTACTCCTCGTAGCGCCAGGGGCGAGCCTTAAATTCGTAGGGGTCCAGGGAGAACACGCCGTCATCATCCCGCTTGAGGACCATAAGCTCGTGAGAGGGGCAGGCCAGAAACAGCATGCTGTTGACCTGCTTGTGCCGGAGCTGGGAAATATCAGCCGCCGTCCAGACGGAGGGCAGGGAAGCCACCACGTCGCCATCGACGGACAAGACGCGGAGCAGGGAAGGGGCCACCTCGACAAGATAACGGTCATCGGTGGAATAGATGTAAGGCAGGATGACGGAGCCCTCCAGGGCGGCAGCTACGCGCCTGAACCCGCGGCGTCGGGAAACACCCCCCATCTGCCCCAGGTCCAGGTTCTCAATTTTGGAAGCCCCGCGGTGGAAATTGTCCAGGTCTGCCCGAACGGCGGAGGTAGGGGAAAGCTCGCCGCCGTTGAAAGCGCATCGAATCATGCACCATCATTACAACAAAACGCCGGAGGATGAATACAACCGTAACTTGACTAAACGAAATAATATGTTAATATTCAGCATTATGAATAATGAAGAAAAAAATTATTTAAGACAACAAGCTAAAGACATGGCTAAAGCATCATTGATTCCCACAAATACATTAGAAGGGATAGGAATTGATGGATTGTCTCAAGAAATGTACGAAATTTTGCAGATCCAAAGATATATCCACGAGAATGCACAACCCGCCATTCAAAAATATTTATTTGCTTGCCATGGATTTATGATACTTGATCTGCCAAACCATAGCCGATCCAAACTTTTGTCAGTTTGTAAAGAGTTGGAAAAAAATTGCAAGTTAGATACTATTTCTGGAGAAGAAAAAGAGATTTTTATAGATATTTCTATATGCGAAACTTCTGGGAACCCGTGGGCAACTATTACATGGGGAGATCGAAAAGATTAATGAATGGCTAAACCAACGGCTTGTTTTCAACGCCGTCCAGTACCCCTGGGCGGCGTTCTTTGTCTTCCTGGACGGGCTCTATGCCGTCAAACTCAATCGGAGCTGGATTGCCATTGTTAGGCCGCACAAGAGGATCCTGCCTTGTCCCAGCAAGTACAGCGGCAATCTGCGACAGGCCAGGAACATCCATCGGTTCCGGCTCATTGTATCCGGCCAGCTTGGAAAGCTCCCGCACCGCCTCAATCTTGCCGGGCATCTTCTTTCGCATCCCTGAATCCGTGTAGGCAACTTCCTGGCACAAAGGGGAATCCTCCCCAACTTCTCCAATCGGTGTACGCAACACAGCAGTAAGAAACTCAAGGCATTCCTGCTTGGTCGCAACTGCCGACTTGTCCAACTGGGCGTTCAATTCGCCGATTATTCGCAAAACTTCGGCATCTTTGGACAGTCTGCTTGCCGCCTTACTGGCCGCCTCACCGCTCATGTCCTTGCGTTTGTAAGCCTTACGGTATGCGTCCGGCTTGGACAATTTTCCCTCAACCAGGAGTCTTGCGAATTCCTTCTTCTTCTCTGTGGCAATAGATTTTTTGTCTCTCTTAGGCATGGTCTTTCATGGTTCGGGCGATGGCATCTTCCAGGCGTTTGCGGCCTTGCATCGTGAGGAAGTATCCTTTTTTGAACCTACCTCCGTATTTTGAGGTAGATACGTCTCCGGTCCCGCACAGGGTGTTCAGGTGAAAGCATAGTCGGCTGGACGATACGGAGACGCGGGCGGCAATTTCTCCGAACCGAATACCTGGATTAAGTCCGATGCAGGACAAAATGGCAATCTGGACCGGGGACATTTTCAGTCGTGAAAAGGCTGCGGACATGATGGACATCAATTTCAGTTCTGACTGCTTCATTCTTCGTGTCCTCCCAATCCTATTTCTTTCATCCATTCCCGGATCTCCGCGGCTGCTGTATCGGTGTCCACGACGGGCCCTTCCGGCTGCTGGGACGCCGGTTCGGGCTTTGGCTTCTTCCTGGCTCCTGCGGGCTTCCATCTCGTCTCCTTGGCCCACCTATCGGCATACGTCAAAACGTCGCCGAAGCACTCCCAGAACTTGCGCCTGCTGTCTGGCCGCCAAAAAGCCTTGTTGCTCCGGTCATGCGTCAGCCCTGAAGCGTAGTAGGCCCGCAGCATCTCCATGTCCCGCGGAGTAACCCGGCCCTGTGCGGAACGGTACGCCTCAAGCGCGGCAGCCTGTTCAATGGCGGTTGGCAATGTCCGAGCCCAGGACGGGTTGATTTCAAGGGTTGCAGCCATGAACCGTGCAGCACCTGGAGCAGCCCCCGGGTCCGCGTGATTGTCGGCGTAGCGCATTCCCCGGACATCGTTCAGCCGTTCTCGGCCCGGGAAAGGGGCGGCAGGCAGTACAGGAGCAGCGGGCGGCTCGCTACAAACCACCGTGGTATTTCCCTCTGCATTGTTTTCTTGTTTATCCGTCTTCGCATCCGAATACGCATACGCATCCGCATAAGTGCCCAACTGTTCACAACTGTTTTCACCTGTTTGCAGTTGCAAACAATCGTCATCAGGTGTTACCAACTGGTATTTACTCTTGCCAATCTGAATGGCCTTGTAACCGTCTGGCAGCGGGTACTTTGGAGCAGACCGGAGCGATTGTCCGAAATCCCGCACCATCAAAAATGATTTGCCATTCCTGGCAAAAAGCAGAATGAGCCCCGCCGTCTCGCACGCAGCAAGACAGCGTTGAACATTGCACTCACTCATTTTCTCCAATTGGAGGGGGTACAGGGCGGAACGAAGAACGGAGGGTCTGGCATCGGACAAGCCGTAATCATCCACCAGGGACAACAAACGGCGATAGAATACCTCGGCTTCCCAGGATAGGGAGGCGACGCGTTCGGAAGTCAGAATACCGTCTCTGATCAATCGTGTAGGCATATCAAAAAAGCGTCAGTTGGGGGTTGTAGTTCATAACCATTTAATAATGCAGTCTCTACGTTGGTTTTTAATCCAATGGAACCATGCGTAGGCAATGGCCCCGCCTTCAGCCTTGGAGAAATCCCCATTCTTGGCACAGGTCCGCCGCTCGCTGAATACCCACACGTCGGAGGGGGGGGCAACGTCGAACAGCCGACGACGTGCCTTGCCCTCTAAAAATTGGAGGCGCAGCAGCATCCAGACATTGGCTCCATCCTTGACGTAGGTAAGCGCACGCTCGACAAATTCAAGGGCTGTGGCGTAGGGAGGATTGGTGATGATGTCCACGTCTCCCGCAGGGTTGCTCTCGAATTCCCATAGGAAATCCCATTGCAGGAAATCAGGGCAGCCTCGGTCAACGATGTCGGTTGCGTACACTTCATGTCCCCGCTCCCGCAGGACATTGACGATATGCCCCGCACCGCAGGCCGGTTCCCATACACGTTTCCGGAGAGGCGCCCCTGCGTTGAGCAAATCCCGAACCATGTCAGGGTGCGTGGCGTAGTAGTCTTCCCGCGGGCGCTCGCCGGAGGCAAGGTAGGATGCTCCCAGCGTAGCGCCAAGAGTCCGGTTGTTACCTGTCCAGTCTTTCACTCTCCCTCCTTTCTCGGCTCCCAGTAAATAGGCAATCCTTCATTGGCGCACACCGTACACCATTTGTACTGTGTTAGTTCATGCTTACAGTTCGAGCATCTGCGTCGCATAGGATGCACCCACGCCCTGCACGCGGCCCGCTTCTGCCGGGCTTTGTTTATGGTCCGGTCAAACAACACCTTTGCTATTAGCGGCTCCGGTCCATATCGTCCTGGGTTCTCTGTGCATCGTTTTCGGGCCATCCTCAATAATTCGGCACGTCTGCAAGCTCTCTCAAAAGCCCGTCCGTACTTGAAGAACGCTTTCTGCTCAGGCGTCATCTTCGGCCTCCTCTCCCCTGAAAAATTCACATGCCGGGTCATCTTGGCCTATTGCATCCCATACATGAGGGCAATTAGGGTTGTAACACCCGTCATATTTGTCAAAACTGATACAGTCTTTACATGTTATCATGCGAGCCTCCTTTCCGTTCAAGCTCCCACGGCCATTTTTCGATCTCGTCCACATCGTAAGATTGTGCATTCCCATATACATCTTGGAGATATATTTTCCCCCGGTCTACGTTTGTATAAAGTACTGTATGGGCACCATCACCAAAATGAACCATAACGTTATCGCCCTGCCTCAACCGCATGATGGGCGGGAACTTGGAGACAAGCTTTTCCCAGTCCTTCCAGCAGTTTTCTTCCCCGTTTGGGTAAGATCCAGCAGGAGTGCATAATCCGCAATTGCACTGAATCAGATCAGATTCTCCGTCTCCGCATCCGAATTCAATATATTCTGGCTTTCCCCCGCACAGCGGGCATTTAGTGGTGTTCTTCATTGTTCCCTCCTTTCAAAAACGATTTCCACCTGTCCGGCGCGTCCCAGGTCGTGAACCCGGTCAATCCCGGCACAATCCAGCGTCCGGTCGTCAATGCCCATGGCCTTACAGGCTCCGTCCAGGTACGCCTTGCAGCGGGCAAGGCAGTTGTCTGCGTCCGGCTTGTTGCCCTTGTAGTACCAGATCACCCGGTAATGCGTCGGTTGCATCCTCCGGCCATTCAGGGCTTCGTAGGTCCGGCCCCAGGCCAACTGACGAGCGCGGCTCTTGGCAGCCGTCTTCTTGTAACCGGCCACCATGGCCCCCCTCGGAGTGAGAGGGGCCTTGGCGTTGGGAGACAGGCAGCGCGGTGTGTGAGGCAAGGTAATGGTCAGCGTGGTCATCATGCTGCACCTCCTTCCCATTCCTTCTTGAGCTCCCACCGCGGGATGCGGTAATACCGCGGCAGGGCCACGGCCCCCGGATAAATCCCCGTCGCCACGCACTCGGCGTACTGGCGCAGGGCGGCCATATACTGCCCCCGGTAATGCTCCAGGGCCTCCTGGTCCATCCGAACTTCCGAAATGCAGTAAGGGGCCACAGACTCCATAAATTCGAACATGAAATCACGGCGTATGCCAAAGATCGCCTCATACAAATCGCAGTACAAGGCAGCCTGCCAGCCGTACCCGTAGCGGGCCATGTCCCTGTCAATCAGGCCGGAATCTTCCACGGGCGTGGAGGTCGTCTTCATGTCGATGATCGGCAAATCGGTATCGTGGGGCAGAATGTCAATCATGCCCGTGATCGTGATAGGAACCGGCGGCTTGTCCGGTGCGTACTCAATGAGCAGCGTCTTGTACATCGCCACCTGGGATTCAAACGATTCCCCCAGCACCAAGCCGTGTTCCGTCTTCAAATAGCCGTTGAAAATCCCCATGGCTTGCTGTGCTTCGGCGTATTCCTCCGGAGTCAGGACGGCTCCCCCACGGTCGGCAAACGCCGCCCAGCGAGCTGCTTGCTCGTCGTCCTGCTTTGTCTTGGACACGGAGCCGTTCTTGTTCACACCCGGCAGCCACTCTTCCACGAGATACTGATTCTGGAACTGCTCCGGAGTCAGGGCCAGACAATCCACCAGGGAACCGAAGCGGAACCCCAGGGAAACCTTCTCAATCCCTTCATCCTGCCGGTACTTCCACTTGAATGGATTTTTGGCGAAATCCATCAGCATGGACTTGGAAACGCAATGAGGAATGCCCTTCTTGGAATCGTGGTACGCCTGAGGGTTATCCACCCGGCCATAAGCTACGCCGGAAGCCGCAAAACTCGATAAATCTAAAACATTCATGTTATGTCCTTTCTATCTTGTGCTCTTACTTCCCGGAGGCTCCTACCCAGGCAATCACCTGGTTGAAATTCGCTACCAGCCATTCCAGCGTTTTGGCTGGGAACGTCTCTTCCCGGCTGGCTCCTTGCACGTAGTAAATTTGCCGGCTCTGACAGAACTTCACTACCTGAGGCATGCTCACGCCGTGGGCTTGCAGCAGCTTTTCCAGGTCCGCCACGCTCACAGACGTTTCCGGTTCCAGCTTCAAATCAGCAGCAGGAGCGGGAGAAGAAACCACCTCCGGCTCGATGGGCTTTTCTTCTTGCTTGGGAGCCGCCGCCACTGGCGGAGGAACTGCCGCCCCGGCAAGAGGATTGCCGGCCTTCGGCTTCTGTGTTCCGGGTTCCAGAGTGGCATTACGCATTTCTCGTCCGTCTTCCACCTCACCATCGGAAATAATCGTGTCGGTCAGGTGGGAATAAAGCCATGCCTTGGCCTTGCGTTCCGCCTTGCCGATGATGGCATCCTGGGTCATTCCGTTATTCACGCGGATACAGAACTCAAGAGTCTCGGAATCCGGAACTCCTTTGAACTCCCAGCTCATATCTACTCTCACCAATCCTTCCCGCTCAATCTTCTGGTACTCTTTACCCTGCTTGCTGATGCCGGAAGTGGAGGACTCTTTGATTTCGGCGGGATGATAGACCATTTTCAAGTTGGTCAGGCCATCCAGATTTTTCAGCAGGTAGGTCATGCCTTCCTTGGTTACATACGTGCGACCGGCAAGGATGTTCCACTGATTGCCTACTGGAGAAAGTCCCATGCAGATGGCTACAATCAGGCATTCCCTGACCGCATCAACGTTATAGGAAATGCCCTCCTTGTACTGTGTCGGCTGGCATTCATCGGTGCGGAAGCCGAGCTGGGAGCCTTTCAGCTTCATGATGGATTCCATGATGGGGGGAGTCAGGGCGTCGCGCAGCCGGTTCATGGCAATGCCCATGTTGATGGCCTTTTCAAAGCTGCCTTTGCAACTCAATGCCTGCTGGGCTTCCAGGGCCAGATTGTCCAGGCTGACGGCCAGCTCGGTGGACTTGGAGGGAGCCATTACTTTCTCTTGCCGCGTGGCTTCACTTGGTGTATTCATAACTCGTTACTAATTGTAATTTTGTAGGTTGCATTCGTAACAGGCCGGGGACCAGTTGGCGCTGGCCCCGGCCAACTCATTTTTTTATTAGTCGATTTCTCCGGTAAACATATCTTTCGTGCACACGTGTACCAGCCCACGGTAAATCCGGTTTTCCGGGAGAGCCGTCTCCAGTTTCTCGGCAATGTCACTGATCGCGTTTCGCTCCGGGATGTCAGCGCGAATCATTTGATATACAAAGAACAACTGACCATCGTTCAGCCGGACGCGGAGGCGCACTTTAATTTCATAGGTTGTATCTTCCTCGGCCCCTTGAATAACAGGAATCGCAATCGTGAACTCCGTGGGAATATTCAGCTCCCCACTCTTGGAATTCACCGTTTCGTTGTATTCCAGTTTCGTCTCTCCATCAGAAATGCGATAGGCAGATTTGAACGATACTTTGCGTCCCATTTCAAATTTGCTCACCAGCGTCAGCATATCGGACGGGGACGGGGAAGTAATGTCTTTGCAATTCTCCTCGATAAATTCTACGAATCCCTTCTGACTTATAGGTTCCCCAGAGAATCTATTCCAATTATCCCATTCTACGGTCTTGCAGAGGTGCATAACAGCGGCATGGTCTCCCCAGCCAAGTCCATCTTTGGAATAATAATTAAAGAACGCATTTACCTTGTTATTAGAAACATAGACCACGCTCTTGACTTCGTTCTCGGCATCTTCTGCTTTTACGTGATCAATCAGCGTTTCCAGGTCCAATAATTCCACACTCCCAGCTTTACGCGGAGGCGTGTTGCCCAGGCAATCCAGATGATGCAGGGTATATCCATCCGGCACGATGGCGGCACGGCCATTCGCTACTTCCTGCACGCGGACGGCTGCCAGAGTTTCTTCATTGATGTTTTCCATATTATTTAATCTATGATGTTTATTGTTATGCAATTGCGGGTTTGTTGGAGGGCTTAGGCACGCTTGGATACTTTGGCGGGCATCCCGGCATCAGAATCGGCGGCAGCAGGAGCCGGGAATGTCACCTTTACAGGGGCATCCAGGTCCAGTTTTCCCTGGGCGGGGTCGTCCGTATGCAGGGCGCCGGAGGTGTCGGCAAACATGATGCGCGGGGCAATCGTCGGGTCCGGGATGGACGCCGTGACCTTCGGCTCAATGACCACCTGATTCACGCCGCCCTTACGCTTGCAGGACAGTTTGAGAGTCAGGGTGCCGTTGTTGCCGGTCGTCAGTACGGCGGCCACAAGGTCCGCCATCTTCTTGTCCAGGGCAGTAAGGAGCGCCCCTTCGTTGATTTCAGAGAGGTTCTCGAAAAAGACCTCTCCGGGCATTTGACGTGTAGTTTCTTCACTCATAATGTTGATTATCTAATGGTTAGTGATGGAAATGAATTAGTCTTGGCATTCCTCGCATTCGCATCCGGCGATACCTAATATGGCAGCAATGGGGTTCACGCCAACATTCCTATGGGATTTCTCAAAAGCAAGTTTCACCCCTTGAGAAACCACTTCGGGACTACCGGAGAAACAAGTTCCGGCAGCAAAGAGATAACCGCGAGCCGCGATCCATTCCGTACCCTTTGCTCCTGGCATTTCCGTGACAGCAGCACAGGTGGCATTCTTGCCACTTACTCTGTCTCCCTTCTCAATGAGTATATGCAGCAAGACAGGGGTTTGGCATCGGTTCACCATATCGCTTAAATGATTGTATGCCTCTTCAATCATCTCCACGGTAACGGGTGCCTGTTCGGCGGCGGTATCACAGCAGCATGCTTCGTCCGGCGTGCAGGTCTGCGTATCTTCCTTCTCTATTTCCTCAACGGGCTTGACAAGTTCGAGGTCGGCAAAATGAAAAACGGCAGTGTATCCACAGCATTTGATAAGCACCTGCTCTTGTTTTTCGTTTTCAATAACGGTGCATTCTTCTCCGTTTTCCGGTGTGACGAGATAATTCCTTCTTCCGCGGTGGATAAAGCGCACCTTGTCTCCGGTCCGGTATTTCCGCGTCGGGTCGTACTTCGCTGTTCCAGTCTTACAATCTTTTCTTTCCATTGTATTGGTTTTCTATTGGTTATTGCTTTCCACGATCCGCGTGGAGCGGGACGGTTTTGCGAAGCCGTCAAAAGCTTTCGGGCAGTCGGGCGTGAACCCGGAATGCGGACTCTTCCCCGCCTGGAGCTCGTCGTTGTCCATTTCCACCGCCAGCCAGAACAGTCCAACGGCGAAGAGTCCAAAGGCTCCACCTGCTAACGCTCGGCAAAAGGTCTTCATTACTCCTTCCCTCCTCTCGTCTCTATCATGTAGGCTTCCACGTCTGCTACATGGTAGGTGGTTACTTCACCCCTGGTCCCGTCAGGATTTTTTCCGCCCAGCTTCCGGATTTTTTTTGCCATTACGCCACGGGCCAGGATATAGGCCATGTTCCGCTGACTCGTATCGTAAGCTTTTGCCAGGGTGGCGCAGCGGGCATACTTCATAGGGGCGCTTGTCTGCTCCTTGCCGTCAGCCAGCAGCTTCTTAATCTCTGCCAAGTCGGCCAATACCTGGTTCAGGGCCGGAATCTGGAAAGTCGCTTCATTCATAAGGAGGTTTTGGTTTGAAATTTGGCCGCCCGGACGGGGTTTGTTCCCCGTGCCTGCCATACATCCATATATTCTTTTTCTGTTTGTTTGGTGATGGGCCCCAGATGGGCCGGGCGATTGGTTAAAGCTCGTGCCAGCCGAGCTGCTTGAGCACATCAATCAGCTCTGGTTCCAGGTCAGTCATGATGTCCGTCGGGATTGTCTGTTGTGGCGTGATCGCGTTCATACTGCTCCAGGGCGTTTTCGAGGGCCGCCACTGCGGTTTCGTGCTCCGCCATCAGCTTTTCAGCGTCTGCGTGGCTCACGGCTACGTCGTCCACGCGGATGCAGCGGTCTTCGGTGTCGTATTCGATAATCATTGTTAGAATTGAATGGTTCCTGGTTATCGGGTACACTCTTGTGCATGGATTGGCACCCGTTCATTCAGCAGGCTCTCAAACTGCTCGGCAGTAAAAAGCTCGCAGCCATCATCTGCGTAACCTGGGTACTTCTCCACATCGCGACTGCATGCCCTTCTCAATTCGTCCAGCTCACGGCATTCTGCCAAAAAAACATGTACATGCTGGACCTGATCGCTTTGTTTAGTACTGCCTGTCTCATTGTTTCCTCCTTCACAATGGGGTGCAGATACCTCAACCCCCATTTGAGCAAGTTCTACCTCAAAAGAACGGCAGTAAAAAAAATAAAGCGCATCCTCAAAGCTCCGGAAAGCGATGACTATAAACTTCTCATGGCTCTTCACAAAACTCCCAATACGCATCTTAACGTCTATGATCCACTTGTTAAAAACCTGCGTTCCTACTGCGTCATCTGCAGGACAGGGGATGCTCTCCTTAGTGACGATCTCGTAACTTACAGAGGCCCTTTCGACCTTACTCACTTTGCCAGGCAATACATGAATACGCATTGCAGGCATTAACTGATAAAAGGTCTCCGGATTCTCTTCTCGGAGCATCATCAGGTCTGTTCTTGTAAGAGGCCTATTCATGCCGCGGGCTTCTTGGGTTGGGTTTTCTTCGCTGTGGCATCTTTGGCGAGTATACGAAGGGTTTGAACAATGGCATCTCCCAGTGGAAGTCTATCCCTGACGGAGATGGTCATAACGGATTCGCTGGCTTTCGGAGATTCAGCGAGTTTTTGAATTGGTATTTGAATGTTATTCATGGTTTTGATGGAGTAGTTATCAGTTGATGAGAATTTATTATCAGCAATTGCTGAATGCGTCAATAAATATTTCAGCATAACGTTATTATTTTTATCTTGCAATTATCAGCAATAGCTGATAATCATTTGGTCATGTACACAAAGGAAGAGATAGACCAATGGCTCAAGGAAACCGGGAAAGATCGTAAATGGTTAGCAGAGCAATGCGGTGTTTCTTACGGACAGGTCAATAACTGGATGTCTAAAAATAGGGATATTCCTAAAAAGGCCCACATCATTATTGACAAACTCATGTCTCAACCGCTGGTGGTGACAGCAACAGAAGTATCTATCCCTAAGTTTGATATTACTCTCAAAGTACCGCACGATAAATTTGTGGAGTTCGACAGCTATGCCAAGTCTTGTGGGATGAACATTGTGGATTGGATCATTTACGTTCTGGAGTTTGCCGGAGAAAACAAAGAACTCCTTCTTAAGCGTCTCCAAGAAGAGGATTCTGCCAAATCTTCTAAATAGGAGAGCGGATGTGATTGTGTAAATTGCTTTCATAACTTGGTTTTTTATTTGATTGCGAAAACATTTTTTCCTACATCTCTAACAAAAGTCAATAAATATTTCTTGTTGACGAAAATATCCAAGAAAGGACTTGCCAAGATTTCCTGTATGCGAAAAATGCATGCATGGACGAACTCAAAGCTAAAATCAGGATATTTCTGAAAGACACCCGCATGACTCGGGAAGAACTGGCACACCGCTGTGCTGTCAAAAAAGGCATGATAGACAAATGGCTCTCTACAGTTCCCATTCCCGCTGACAAGCAACGGCTGCTGGACAACCTTATTGATAGCCACTACGCCAAAGTATACCGTGAAACAGACGTTCATATCAGGGTCTCCAACGAACGTTACCGGCTTATCCAGATTGAAGCGGCCAGACGGGGACTCACGACAGAAGAATGGCTTGATGCTACGTTGCATCTTCACACGGCTATGCCATATCGGGGACAATAGTTTCTTTTCCTTTACGGAAGAAGCTTCGTGTGGAATCTAGGGGGAGACTTTTGAGTTTCGCCCGAGCGAACAAGGTATCTAATTTTTAAATATGTTAGATTACTTTGAAATTATTAAGCAATATACTTACAATTAATAAGTTGTAGATCGATGTTGCGTTTCTTTCCAAATCGGAATGTAATATCTATTACATGAAAGCACTCGCAATCATCATCACAGCAGTATCCTTAGCTACCTTAGCCAACGCTCATTCCGGGCGCACCGACAAGAACGGCGGTCACCATGACCGTAAAAGTGGCACATATCACAAGCACATGTTTGACACATGCCATTCCGGCAGGCTGGATTCCAACGGTGGCCACTATGACCGCAAGACAGGAACTTACCATCGTCATAGATAAGCTACAAAGCTTTCAAAGCCCCTTGGTCTCTGGACCTAGGGGCTTTTTTATAACTTTTACCTAATAAGGTCAAAGTTGTCTAGGTAATAAGTAGCGTCTTCTTCTTTGTCTCTGTTGTAAATAAACAGCCCTCTATTATCTTGTTTGACTTTAATTGTCATGCCGGAATCTGATGTACTTATATAGCCTCCATGTCGCATCCGATCTATATCTCCATTTTGAAGAATAAGGAATCGGTTATTCATATGTCCATCGCATGGATAGCGGAAAACAATGACATAGAATATGTTGGCGGTAGAACTGTTTATAAAATTATTAGGTTTGATAAAGACCGATATCTTGTCATCTTTGAAAAAGGATGTTTTAACTTGAATGAAGAAGAATTTATCTCCTTTAGAAGCTGTAATATCGATACCCTCATCAACAGACATAATACTTGCATTATATCCCCTAAATAACAGCTCGCTTACAACGGCAAATTCACCTCCCTTTCCATAAAAGGTTTTATCACAGGAAGAGCAGTTAAAATCTACTCTCTTATTTCCGAAAGAAGAAGAGATTGCTGTCCTTGGAACTCCTATAGGGAGTTCTGGCTGTAAGGCCACTTTGATGATCGGTTTATTTTTTGGAAGCGGTTTAATCTTGTATAAGCCTTTACGGGCTTTTCTTGTTTTTGGGTTTTGAACCTTGGCATAGATAGGGGACTTGCTTCTGACATTGGCAGCCAAAAAAGCATTCACTTTCTTCTTCATTTCATCCAGGCTTCCTTCCTTGAACTCGGAAATGTGTTGAATGATGTTTTCTGCAATCTCATTCACATGTGCCTCTTTCTTACCAAGAGTCTTAAAACAAATTGAAACAGCTTCTTTGATATCCATGTTTCTTGTATAGATGCCGACTCTTTTCGAGTCAACGTATTCCTTTTACAAATTGGGATTCTTTCCAGAATTTAATTGAGATGCATTTCTTGTTTTCCCTTTTCCGGTATGATAGTTCTAGGGAATGCACTCGAAAAGTGACATCAAGAAATGGCTCAAGGAAACTGGAAAGGACTGTAACTGGCTCGCTGAACAATGCGGAGTTAGTATTTACACCGTCTATGGCTGGATGTCAGTCCGGAGAAAAATACCAGCCAAGTCACTTGCCCGCATCCGGGATCTGATGAGTGAAACGGCGTCATCCCTGGGAACCATCCAAGGAGTGGAACAGGGGAGCATAGAAGCCCTGCAACTGGAAAACACCATTCTCAGGGCGTGGATTGCGCTGCACCTGAAGCCTGGGGAAGCGGTAGATATTGATGAATGGGTGAGAAAGAAAATGGAATAATCGTAGAATGCTTCGCCCCTTGACCTCCGGGGCCAGGGAGTTAAAAAAGCTTGCCTGCTTTGTTGATCTTTTCTAATTGGTCGCAATAGTGCTTAACGTCTAGCTGTTTCGTCTCAGACGGATTGTACGGAGTAGAATAATTCCTGCCCCGATAAGACTTCATATAAGCATCAACGGTATCTTTTTGCCGCTCTTTAATGACTTTATCCAGATAATGCAGGGATGGCCTTTCTCTTTTTAAATCATTGATGACTTCCTGCATTTTCTCTTTCTCCTTGGGGGATAAATTCATTTTCTCCAAATCCTGGGGCGTCAAATCTCTGACGGCATTCATTTGTTGAATGAAGGGAGATTCGTTTTTGTGTTTAGTATCCGCACTCAAGCAGTGCACCGTAACCCCAACACCAAAAACCAACAGGACAAACCCTACCAGCTCAATCATTTTGACTTTCTTCCTTGGACGATTGGAGACCGCTATCTTCTTTTCTGATTCAGGCCTTGGAGTTTTGGAGACGGCCTCTACCAGAATTTGATCCGGTGCCATGGCCCCCTTTCCCGGCTGCTCCTCTAGAAAACTATTCTCCTGCAGCACTTCAGCATCTCTGCGATGCTCGAAATCCTGCTCAGCCTTCTTCCGTGCGCCCAGCTCCCTGATTACTCCAGAGACAATCATCAGTACCATCACAGCCCCGGCAACTACGACCAAGCCCCCCAAGATGATTCCTTCCGCCTTACATATACTGTCCACTCCCATCACGACCATCACGCCAAAGAACCGGGCCAGCCATAAGAACACACGGTGCGGTTTGCCGGCTCGCATGCGCTTGACGGCCAGCCAGACAAACGCGGCGCAAAGGACCAGGCAGAACAGGGTGGGGAAGAGGTAGGCGTCCATGGCAAAGAGCATAGACTATCAAAGATAGCCGGACAAGCGTGTGATGTTCTAACTTGCAAGAGACGGGGAAGTCAGATTGAAAAAGTGATGGTGTGTGTACACGTTTTCTCTTTCATTGACCAGAATATTTTTCATGTTTTGGAATATTTTCATGTTGTTAGAAATTATTTCAAATTACTAATTGATAACTTATTATATTTTGTAATATCTTTCTATATCACTTATAACGTGTAATAAGTGGTTGATTTTATTGAGAATGTAGCTATAACTGCGTTCATGAACAAGACACATTGGCTACTGGTCTTTTTCGCGGCTCTTGTTACCGTCCCTGCGCAAGCCCATCCGGGGCGTCTGGATTCTAATGGCGGTCATTGGGATCATAAGTCTGGAACTTATCATCGGCATAGGTAAGTCTGGCTATATGGAATAGCGTTGTAAACCTAGTTTTAGGTGTCATGATACTGTCATTTAAACAACGATTTGTGCGTTAAAACTTTCTATTTAGAATAGAGAGCAAAGGATTTTGACGGAGATAATAGTAATATGAATTCAAATATTGAGAAAACAACAACAATTTGTTCCTCTTTCTTTAGAAAATTTATTTTGACGAAAAAGAGGATATCAGCTGCTTATAAGTACGATGCAGATGTCCAAATTGGTTTGTATTTTTCTGCTCAGAATATGGAAATTCCAAATCCTGATCGTGATCATACAAGTGTTTTGTTAGAGTTATTTTTAAAACACGCTAAAGATAATATTAAAATATATTGTAATCAGCTTGCCGATGATGTGTATGATAATCCAGGCGTTATTAAAATGTTGAAAAAGGTAAAAGACAGAATTAAGATTCAGATTATAACTGAAAGAAATATTTCTGGAGAAAAAAGGGAGTTTTTAAAATATATACCTTCATCAAATATTAGATTTTTAAACGAGAAAAAGAGTCATTGTGATCATTTTTGGGTAATGGACTCTAGAGCTTATCGACAGGAAAATGACTCAAAAAATAGAATTGCCGTTGTACATACTAATAATCCTGTCGCAGCTAAACAAAAGAGCATTCAATTTGATGAAATGTTTTCACAGGCAGAAAGTTGTAGTTCAATATATTTATGTAAACCAGTATATTCATACTGTCAGAACTATTTAAATCGCTCTGTTTCTTACTTAGGTGATTTTTAAATAAATATTATAATGGACAAAGGTCTTGTTATTTTATTATATCAGTTGGGTATTACCTTAAATCTGATATTTGCTTTTCATACTGTTATAGTAGGAATCGTATTATCGATTCTCAATACTATTGTCAAATCCCATAATAAAATAGTAAAAATTCCGTTTAATATTGATGAAATAAATAGCCAATCTCTCTATCCTTCTGATTGGTTAAAATCATTTAAAGGTCAGCATCTAACATTGATGGAACTTATTGAAGGATTGAAATATAAAAATACAACAAGTTTGACGTTCGTTGGAAAAATTTTAGCTATTATATCTATTATTATTTCTACCACTATCTTGTGTTATTATTATGTAGACTTAAAATCTGGAAGAGAGATAGTACCAAGCCTTCTTCCATTATTGCTGTTGTTAATTCCGTTAGCATATTGGTTTTTATTATTGTGTATTTTATCCTTATTAAAGTTATTTATGTTACTTCTTGTGAAATGTTTGACATGGTTATTCAATAGGGATTATTCTCATCAAAACATATCCTATGCGGTAAGCTTACTATTAATCATTGTTTTAAATACATTATTTGTAGTCATTTCTTCTATTTTAGAGAAATTTATAGAAGTATTCATGATTAATTTTTCTGGGAAAATTAGAAATTTCATTAGAAAAAATGAAATAGAGCATCTTACGCCTTGTATGAATTGTTCTCATCATTCTAAATTTGATTAATTACAGTCCTCACCGGATTCATCAGCGCGGCCCCCAGCGTCATGTAATGTCCGGTGGCTTGAACTACCTTGTTCGTCATGCCGCTGGCAACCCCTCCCACAGCACCGAACACCCGGCCAAGCCGGATTACCTGTTTCATGTAATCCCCGGCTTCATGGCCTCCCTCCTGCATCATCTCACCCAGTTTCCAGGCGGCATTCCAGCCTGAGCGGAAATCAATTAGAGCGCGCCCGGCGGACCCCGTGTACACCTTGGCCCCCAGCAACTCGGAAAACAGCCACTCCACGGCTTCACCCACCAAAGGCATTCCGGCAAACGGCCCGGTTAGCGCGGCGTAGAGATACCCCTTCCAATCCCGCTTCTCCCATTCATCCTCATCGTCCTTCATGTAATCCAGCATGGCGCCGATGATGGCATTAAATGTTCCGTAGGTCAGCCACACTTTCCCGGCCTTGGACAGGGAAGCCCACCGCTGTTTGGGCGTCACCCCTGGGGCAAAGCCAGCCCGGGCCATCCCGTAAATCGCAGCCGTCTTGTTGTAATTCTCACTCATCATGTAGAAAATGGCGCGTCCCCAGGCGCCGCGGTGCAAGCCGCCAAACGACTTGTCGATCCACGTCTGGGGCTGGGCGGAATGCAGCGCATTCCTCACCGCCTGCCACGCCTCATCCTTCGCCCTCCCTTCCTCAACGCCGGCCTTCACGGCCTGTCGGTACTTGATATTCCAGAGCGCGGCGGACCCCACAGCATTGAAAAACACATCCGTGTACTCAATCCCATTCATCCCCCACACCAGCGCGGCTTCCGCCAGCGTGTAGGAGGAATCATCCTTCAGGCGGGACAATGTTTCCACGTCAATCCGGTCGTTCAACCGCGCCTGGAATTCGGCGCTCTTCAGCATCTTGATCACCCCCATCTCCGCTGTCCCGTTGCGCATTTTCGCCATCGTGCCCAGGTAATCCCAGAGGCCGATGCTCGGATCGCCAATCCACGCGTTCAGCACGGCGGAACCCTGTTTCAGCAATGTCTCAAAGCGGAACGCCAGAATCGCCTTGGCTTGCCCGGAATAAACGGCGTTGAGAAGCTTGTCCAGGGAACCCACCGCCTGGCCCTGGACGACGCCGGCCCGTTCCAGCAGGTCCACCCAGCGGCGCAGCCTCACAAAATCATCCTTCCCCAGATTCGCCACCAGGCTCTCCGCCACCTCCCGGCGCCGAAGCAGCCCGCGGAAGTCAGCCGTAATATCCTGCGTGTAATACCAGTGGTCGGTAATATCGGTAGCCTCCCAGAACACGGAAAGCGCTCCCACGCTCGTATCCAGCCGCCGGTGGTGCTTCGTCCTCACCTTCTGCCAGCCCTGGTTGCCTCCCTTCGTGCTCGGCACGCCGGAAATCATATCCGCCGCATCCGCGTCGCTCATCGCGTCCAGCGCCCAGAACCGGGCAGGGTAGTAATTCTCCACGCGGGGGAAGGGGACGCCTGTCACCTGCTCGTAGAGCTTTCCGATCTTGTCCCCCTGGGCTTTCAGCATCTCCCTCAGCCCGTAGCCAATCGCCATCCCTTCCTCCCCCACGTACTTGCGCAAAGCAGAAAGCACCTCCGGCGTATACCCCTGCTGCTTCATCATTTCTCGGTAGCTTTCCTGCTCGGACTGCAGCACCAGGTACAGGGCATTATCCCGGCTCAACACCAGCGGGGAACCCTCCTCCCCCTTGAAAGACACCTTCGCCGTCACGTACTTCCGGTAGCGCGGCCTCTTGCCCTCAGCCTTCGCCCGGGCCGCGGCATCCTCGTGTTCCTTCAACCGGGTAAGCAGAAGGTCCAGCGTCTCTTCGGAAAAATACTCCATTCCTTCCTCCCAGCGCTTCCGAATAAACTCCTTCCTCTGCCGGGTGTCCATCTCCCGCACCTCGCGGGCCTGTTTCAAGGTCAGTTGTGTCGTCTGCGTAATCCATCCGTTCAATCGGACGCCCGTATCATGGCTCGTTTTGAACCACGTCACCCAGCCGGCCAGGTTCCCCACCTTCCGGCCTTTCATCACCTTCTCCGTGATATGCTTCTCATACAGGTCCTGTACGGCGGCGGCTCGCAGCCCGCGGGCATCCCGCATCTGCTGGAACGCATTCGTCAGTCGGCTGCGCATATCGGTCGTGAACTCCTGCAGGACAGGCATGGTTCCCATGCGCGTCAGCAGCTGGTCCATGTTCTCCATGAAATCGCCGAAATTCTTGAAACTCACCTTCCCGTGGAACTTCTCGTTGGCGGCGCGCAGTGTATTCTCATCGGCCTTCTTCCCGGTCTGGTTGAACTTCTCCACAATCCTCCTGCCAATCGTATTCAGCCGTTCGGCCGCATTCTCCTGCACGGCGGCCCACTGTTCCTTCTCCGTCCGGATAAACGTCTCAATTGCCCTGGCGGCGGTCTCCGCCTCGTCCACACTCATTCCTTCCAGGTTCCCGTAGAGGGACAGGCGGGTCAGTTCTTCATTCAGCTCCTCCATCCGGGCCACAGCATCGCCGTCCATCTGGTCGGGGTTCTCTTTTTCCGAGCGGTTCCACTCGGCCTCAGCCTCCCGGATGGCCGCTTCCTTCTCCTCCGCCGTCATCCGGAGCAGGGGAACCACCTGTTCTTGGAGGTACGTGTAAGCCTCCATGGAAATCTTCCCCTTCTGCTGCTTCCCGTTCTTTTTACGGACCTTCAGTACTTGGTCCAGCATCCTTGCAATGCCGGTTGAAATCCCGTCCTTGGCCAGTGCTTCCAGCTTCCCGGCAGTCTTCTCCATCACCTCGGCCATCAGCTCGTGCAGACGGTTTTCCGCCCACGCCTTGCGAACTTTCTCCATCTCATCCTCGAACACTTCCTTGGCAAGCTTCTGGGTCGGCTTCTTCCCTTTCTCCCACGCCACGCCGGCGGCTGTGGTCTTAGCGGTAATCTCCGCTTCTTCCATCTCCTCCCGGGTCGCCTCAGCCATCTCCCGTTTAATCTCCCGGCGGGCAAACGCGTTCATCAGCCGTGTCTCGTCAATCTTTCCCTTGGCCGCCAGTTCCGCCAGGATCTGCAACCGATCGATGTAAGGCTTCACGGCCACGCGGTACCCGGCGGGCAGGTGCATCAGGGCGCTCTTCACCAGGGAGACATTCCGGCCCACGTTCACCAGAAATGCGGCCTCATCCGTCTTTCCTGCGTAGCGTTCCCAGGTGGCGGCATCCGCCCGCAGGTCGGCGGCAATCCGGTGGACCACCTCCAGATTCTGCGTTCCGCGGCTCACGGCCAGCGGGGAATCTTCGGACAGGGAAAGGGAAACGCCGCCTGTCGCGTTATTCCCTTCTTTCCACTTGACAACATCCTCCGGCTCTAATATGTTGGACTTGCCCTTCTGGGAGGCGACCCCAGGCAATTGGAGCCTGGCTGAACGTGCCCATGCAAGGGCTCTTTTTTTGTTGAGGAAGCGCGTGTGGCCGCTCTTCATTTGCTCAAGGAGCATTGTCCCGCTTTGTTTTCCATAAGCGCTGGCAATCACATGGTGAATGCCCTGTCTGGTATTCTTGTCCAGATGCAGAGCCACCAGTACATTCCCCTCGTCCGTCCGGATGGCCGTCAAAATCGCCAGCGAATGGGCCTGTGTGGCGGAATCCACAATCAAAATCGGATTGTGCAGGGCTTCGGGAAGCTGTAGCATTTGCTCCCGGGTCAGATCGTGCTTTCCGTGCATCACTTTTTCAACCACCCCTGGACTCATCACCAGATTCCTGCCTGCAATTCCCATAGCGGAAAGAACATCTGGCATGGAACACACCTTCAGAGGAGTGGTGGGATCCTTCGTTCCATGTTCCAGAAACTCGTCCAGGGAACTGGCCCATGCGGTCTGATCGGCCTTGAGAACGGAAGCGTTGTACATCTCGCCCCCGGAAGGGGATAAAGACATGGAAACCCCACTGCCGGTCACCTCCTGAGCAATTCTCTGGGCGTCGGCTTCCCCCTGCCGCGCTCCCTCCTGCATCCAGTAGGATTCCAGGTTATTGGAAAGAGCATACACCGTCTGAGCGAAATCCGCATCAATCGGTACGCTCTCCCCGGTCAGCCGGCGGCGCTCCATCTCGTGCAGTCCCGTTCCCAAATCCAGCAGGGCTTTGGCGGAGGAAACCCACTGGCGCACCATCTGTAAAAAATCCTTCATCCACTGGGGCAGCCTCATATCCGCGGCCCGGGCCAGCACATCGCCCTTGGCCAGCATACTCATCCCCTCAATCACATCCTTCACGGATACCTCCCCATCTTTCCGGATCAAATCCTTTCCCTTGCCCAAATACCCCTCCTTCTGCAATGCATCCTGAAGGGCCCGCAGGTTGGACGTGTACCAATCCAGACTGTGCTTCGTGTTCTCCATATCCTCCGTCAGATGCGTTTCCAGCACCTCTTCCAGAAGCTCTGGCACCGTCACCTCCCCCTTATGGAAGCGGATCAGCGTCTGCCCGTTCTTCATCGCCACGCGGTACGCATTGCTGCGGGCCCGCTTTGCAGTGGAAATCTCCCCGCGCTCCACGCCCAGCTGCACGCGGCCCTTGAACGTCTCATCCATGGCTGCCGCTTGCCTGTACGTCATCCGAGTTCCCAGCTCTGCGGCCTCGGCATTCACATCCGCCCCATCGGCAATGCGCAGCCGGGCGCCCTCAGCCAGCTTCCGGGCCGTTTCCATCGTTTCGGCATGGCCCATCTCCTCAAACACGTACCTCCCGGAACCCTCCAGTTGGGTGATCGTCTTATCCACGGCAAACGCCTGCTGTGCCTCAAGCATCCGCAGACGAATCCCGTCGTGCAGGAGGGCCTGCATCCGCGCCGAGGCATCCTGTTCATTCAACTCCAGAACATCGTAGGAATCCTTCCCCTCTGCATCCCTTATCGTGGTGGTGAACCTCCAATTCCCGTCCCCTAAATCTTCCACGCGGGGAAGGTTCAGAAGCTCTACCTCTGCCTGGTAGGCTTCCTGCCGGGCCAGCCAGGAAAAATCCTTTTTCATGGAAGAGAAACCCTGGCGCACATTCTCCATCTGCGCCGCCCGATCGGACATGCTCAGCGCGGCCTGGAAAATCTCCCTGTTTTTCTCCACGGGGTCCACAATATTGGCAATCCTCTCCGCTTCGGCGCGCTCCACACCCAGCCCCATAATCTTCGGAGCGCTCACCCGGGAAACTTGAGCCTCCCGTGCAAACACCGGAATCTGGGCTCCCCCGGCTACGGCGCCGAACGCCACCATCTGCAAGGCGAGCATGGGATCGGCAGCTGCCCCCAGTTGTTCCTTCCAATCCTCAACCGTCATCCCGTTCTGACTTCCAAACAAACGAGCAAGCCCTGCGTCCAGCGGAGCTTGGAGGGTTGGCTGAATCACTTCTTCCAGCCATTCGGAACCGCCGGAAGCCAAGGAGGCCGTACCGTAGCGTGCAGCGGCGCTCTTATACAGGCCCCGCCTCATCATATCCGTGGCGCTCCCCATATACCCGGCAAACCTGCTGGCAAACGGCATCTTCAGCCCAACCAGGCGCAGCGTCTTAAACAAGCTCTCACCGCCCAACCGTTCCACCAGCACCTCCGTTCCGCCCGCGGCGAACCCTCGGAACGTTGCTTCCATTTCTCCAACACCCTGGCCCCGGAGCTCCTCAATCCGGTCATTGCTCAAAGCCGCAAACGTGCCAACTCCCTGCGTGCCTACAAAAAACGCTGTCTGGGCTGCCATCCTGCCCAACCCGTCGCCGAACCGTCTCCACCAGGAAGCCCCGTCCGGAGACTCGGCCACGGACTGCTTGATGGCCCGGATTTGACTGATCACCTCCGCCTCCTTATCGGAAGTCCTGTCGGAAGCCCTGCTCGTGAAATTCAAATCCGTGGCAGCATTCATGGAGGAATTCATGCCGGCGGGCAGCCCAGCGGACCTTCCCGGACCTTGGCCCAGGTCCCGGGTAAAATCCCAGGAACTCTCCATCATGCTCGCAAACGTGCTGGCAAGAGGGGACAGCACCGCCGTGCCGCTATTGCGTTCCCTGTCTATCCTGGACAGGAGGGAACCAACGACGAAATTAAAAACGTTCTCATTGTGAGCCTTCAGCTCCGCCAGTTTTTTTCCGAGCTCATAGGCTCCATTATTGAAAACCATCTTGTCTGCCTTCTTTTGTCGTTCTTTGTCGGACAACCCGTATGGATGAATATAGGCGTCGCCACTGCTCCACGCTCCCCAGCCTTGCGCTTCCATCTTTTTCATCTCCTCGTCGGAAACCATCAGTTGAATTCCGTTCTTTGCCGCCCACTGGCGGGCATCCTCCACATCCTCAGCGAACTTGGAGCCATACCCACAGTTGGTAAGGAGGAATATCTTGGCGGAAGCATCCAGCTCCGGCGTTTTGTCCAGCACCTGGATCATGGAATTCCCCTTCCACAGCTCCTCTGCTATCATGGGAAGCTGCTGTTCTACGGAATGGGCGGAACGAATGGCGTTGGCTTCTTCATCCACTGCTGCCTTGTTCGACGCTTGGAAATGCCGCCAAATTGCAGCATCAGAAACAACGTTCTGATCCCAAAGCCCATTCCGGGTTTTATACTCTCTGAACCCAGCTTCGGAATCATCATCCCCCAGAATCATTGTCAGCCGGGTTCCTAATAATTCATCCCGGTCCTCTGGAGAGGCCTTCTGCACCCGTTCAATAAATCCTTTCCCCCAGCGGGCCTCTACGCGTTTGCGGGCTGGTTCGTCCGTGTTCCAGTCGCGCAGCAGGTCCAAGCTATCTGAGGCTTTTTTCCTGCGGATCTTCTCATCCGTCTCTGCGGCAGGGTCCCGGTAATTATCCAGAATAACCCTCTGCCTGTAAGAAGAAAGATGTTCGGCCAGCAGTGGCCGGAATTCGTCTGTCTCCGGCAGTTGGGAAAAATCGTTGAGCCGTTCAGCAAACTCTTGGTCATTCTGAATGTTGATACTCTTCTGAACCTCTGTATCAACAGCCGGCATCTGCAGGCTAGGCTCCGGTTGAAAAACGGGCAAGGAAACATTACTGTAATCTGGTTCAACAATTTGGTTGTTTGAAAAAATGGACATAAGAAACTCTCTTTATATATTGTTACACTAAAAATTAATTCAATGGAGGAAGCACGGTGAGATCGCCATTTAAGTAGGCTCCGCTTACGGGTTCAGCGGTTTCCACGCCGTTGTCCGGAACAAGGCCAAAATCGGGAGAGGGAGCTTCACTATCCGCCTGATTGAGAAATTCTCTCTTGAAAAACTCCTGCATCTCCTTTCCGGCAGGAACAATCGACACATGCGTATTCATTCGTGAGGAAAACGTCATCCGCAACTTGCTGGCTCCGGACAAGGTCAGTTGGGGAGAAGCCGCTTTGGTGTACCCGACAACCGGTAAGGGCCTTCCTCTTCGGGAAGACGGGGAAGAGGGAACCAGGGCGGCAACATGGGAGAGGTCATCTCCAAATCTCTTCTTCATGCTTTCAGGCAGCAAGATGCCTGCTGGAGCATTCGTCTGCACCGTATCCACGGAAAGCGTAGCGGGAAACGTGAAGGTTTTTTGAGGGATGAGACGCTTTTTTGTCTGATCATCAGCCAGCTTTGGGGCGCTCTTCTTGCGCTGGCGATAAGCATTTTCAGCTGCTCTATCGGCTTCTTTAACTGCTTTATCCGCCTCTTGACCAAACTTTCCCGGAAGGGAAAAACTCTGATTACCGGTAAACTGGCGCAGGAGCGTTTCAAGCTTGTCTTCCTGAAGAGTGATAGAAGGCTCCTTGTCTCCATGATCCTGCTTGTAGGCATTATGCCAGGTATCGAAAGCCACTCGAACCTTGAAAACCGTCTGGTTGGTCAACTCGTCCTCAAGGGCATTGATGGAATCATGTGCATACTTCTCTCCCCATTTGGCGCGATCGGGAACGGAGAAACCTGCATTCTTGTAGGACTCCTTAACTAAGGCATAATTACTATTCGCAGCCTGATTTAGTGAACCAATCCGCTCATTATACAACGCAGGATCATACAGCTTCACATTTCTCCCGGCAGTCGCATTCCTGATATAATCCACCGCATTCAACTTCGGATACTCCGCCCGTCTCTTAGCGTTCTCTTCCATCCGTTTCAGCAAGCGGGACTTGGTATCGGAAGGCATTTGGTAAAAAGTGCATTTCCGGGAAAGATCAGTCATCTTTCTTTCTAGGGAATCCTTCTCTTCTCCTGGAGCAACATCATCGGCCAGACTATGGAGGAAATTCTCAATCTCCGGCATGCAGGCCGCAAAGCTTTGATCACGGTTGTAAATGGAAAGGAACTTCAATTCATCTTCGTAAGGAGAACCAGCCAGCAGAGCAGAAGCCATGGCTTGCCTGTTATCTTTTCCCTTGGGCTGTGAAACGGCCTGGTTAATCAGCTCCGTCAATCTATCATCATCATGGCTGCGCAGTGAGCGCATCATCTGCTCCTGCTCGGCGGCGGAAAAATACCCGTCCAGCTCCCCGCGGTTAATCATCTCGGCGGCAAGGTCCGGATTGGTCGCTGCCAGATTGTCAAACTGTTGCCCCAAATTGATCTTATTGGCCTTCTCTTTCATGAGTTCTGCTTGGTCAGGAGCAAGAAGGCCCGCATTCAATCCGCCCATGACGGCATCCTCATAACCCTTCCAATCTTTCCGTTCTTCGGCCAGCTTCAACTTTGCATCAAGAGCCTGCCTGGACTCCTGAATCTGTCCCTTGAGCAGCAGCTCGGAAGCCCTCCCCTGGACCCGGCGCATCACATCCTGCTGCCGGGCCCCGAACTTGGCGGCTTCCTCCTGGGAAACAAAAGACCCCTTCAACCCGCGGAATTTCCCCTCGTAATTTCGCACAAACGTATTCAGGGAACTCTCCTTCAACGTTCCGTCTCCATTGTAAAAAGACAGCTCATGACCGCGGGCGAACCCCAGCCGCTTGGTCATCTCCTGCTCAAACTCGGTAGCCAGCGTATCCATCTGTCCTTCCAGCCGGGTCTGCTCGCCAAAATCCTTCATGCGCTGGTACTGATGGGCGACATCGGAAACAAACTCCTGGGCATTCTGCAACGCCCGTTGAGCGGGTTTGGTGGAAACATCCGCAGTCTGGACCGGGGCAGGGGTGGAAGAAGCCGCGTTCATGCGGGCGCCTCCATACATGGGTTGCTGTAAATCACTCATTGTCTTGTATATTGAAACGGTTGAAACTTAAAAATCTTTGAATGGAAATCTCCCTCCAATCCTCCCTGCCGCGGATACAGCGCTGCCACCTTGCCCGGTCAAAACGGTCCTTCGCCAGACAAGCCAGCTCCCTGACGGCCTCCATGCGCCCGTGGGCAAAAAGAATGATCAACGTCCTGGGCTCGTCCGGATCCGGAACACCCGCAAAAAACAAATTAGGACAGCACCACACGATGCCGCCGCCCGCGTCCGCCAGAGAAACGGTCTCCCGGAACCAGCCGGGGCGCTGGGATTCCATCAGGGAAAAAGCCTGCTGCATGGGGGAAACGCTCATCTCTTGCCAATCCCCATGAAATTAGCCAGCAGGGCATCCCTCAACCTGCTGGAAGACTGCATGCTCCCCGGCACCATGCCGCCCATGGAACCGGACAGGGAATAAGCGCTCATCAACCCGGAAAGGGCCCCCTGGGTTCCTCCTGCCTTGGTTCCCCACGCATTGCCGAAACCATCCGTACCGCCAAGAAAACCTCCCCCTGTCATCCCGGCTGCCCCCATGGTTCCGCCGGCCACCGTCAGGGCCGTCTGGACAATGGCCGCTCCCATGGCATTATCGGAAAGCATCCTGTACTGGTCCGCCTCGTTCTGCGCGGCCATCATTGCCATGTCTCCCTGATACCGGGCGGACTCCGCGGCAAACCTCTTATTGGAATCAGAAATCGCATTGGAAAGGGCGGCATCCCCGATGGCGCTCTCCCACACATCCGCCACCGCCACCTCCGCCTGACTGCCGGAACCCTCGGCAGTAAACCCGGAGCCTCCCTGCGCCGCCCTGGCCGTCGCCCTGGCGGCACTCTGGTTCTGGCGCATCCGTCCCATATTGCGGGCGGCCAGGTGGGAATCTGAAACAGCCTCCGCCTCCAGGGCACGGGCCTTCTTCTTATAAGCCGCCTGGGTGGACTGTCCATTGCTCAAGGCCGCCTTCCCCTGGTACTTATACTGCTGGGAACTGCCAAAATCGGAACTCATAACATCAGAAAATAGAACTGTTTAAAATCTCCACCAGCGGGTCCTGGTCATTGGAGGAATGCTGGCAGGCATCCCCATGAAGGGCCTTGCGCAAAAAAGACTCCCCCTGGGCTTCTAGGGCGGCGGCAAGCTGGGGGGAAGAAGCCAGCTTCAGCGCACACCTGCCCGCCAGGATAAACACCACTCCCTTGATGAAAAACGGACTGTGATCCGGCAGCACCTCGGAACGGGCCACCTCGTCGGAAAGGTAATCCACCACCAGTCTGTCGTCCCCGGCGGCACGTTTCCCATAGCGCTCAATCACCAATTCACGCCCCTCGATACGAAACAAATCGGCCCCCACGTGCAGCACGCGCAGACAATCGTCCGGAAGCGGATGCCTCATGACGGAGCGGTCCAATTCGAGCCGCCGGGTTGCCCAGGTCCACGCCCCGAACAGCAGCGCCTCCCGCAAAACGGTGGGCCACCACAAATCAACGATGCGGCCGGCCGGGGAATTCTTGATATACTCCCGGTCTCCGAACTGGGCCAGCGCCTGGTTAAAAACGGTCACCTTGTCCATTTGAGGCATCATGCCACATCGGCAAGGTTGACGAATACAACCGTAACTTGAACAAAGATGAAAAAAAGAGGGACGTCCCATGAAAAAGGCGTCCCTCTGAACCAATAGAACAATGGGAAAAAATCAATCGGAAATCCCCACCAGCCTATTATAATAGTTGGTAGCCTCCCTCCACTGGGGATGGGAAGGATCGGCGATCGCCTTGTAATAGCGGTGATTGGGATTCGTCAGCATCTCGTTGGCTTCCTCGGCAGGACTCACGGCCTTGACAGTCTGGCTGCCTCCCTTGAGGCCGCCTTCCCCCACGGTGGCTGCAATCGCATTCAACAGGCGGAACCCGTCGGGACTCGCAAACACGCCCAGCTTCTCCATGGGTACTCCGGACTCCTTGGAAAGCTTGCGTGCAAAAGCCTTGGCGGAAGCAACATTCGTCTCGTAATCGCTCCCCCAATCCTCCCGCAGCGAGCGATCGGCCTCCTTGAGGGCCGCTTCCTCATCCGCGCGGATGCTGGCCGCCACCTCATTGAGGAACTTGCCCGCCTCTGCAGGGGGAAGCCCGGAAGCCTTGGCGTGTCCAGCAAGCATCTGCCGGAGGGCGTCGTTCTCCACGAACCCGTCGCCCCATTCGATTTCATAAGGCGTCTCCAGCTCCTGGTTCGGAGGCGGCGGATTGGCAGGGTCCGGGTTCACCGGGTCTCCCTCGTCACTTAAATCGTAGGGATTAGCCGGGGCAGGGGGATCCGCTGGAGACGGACTATCCGGGGAACCTTCCTGGGGCGGCGCACCGCCTCCGTTGCCTTCGCCCCCGGCATCGGAGTTCGCCTCTTCCCGCAGGAACCTATTATGGAATAATCTATTGTATATCATAAATCAGGGTTGTACTGTTCGATTTCGTGTTTTACCCACAGGAGCACTTCCCGCTGGGCGTCTCGGCGCATCGCGTCAAGGGGGTCGTAGGAGCCGGCGCTCCCTTGGAAACAAGGCAGGTCCGTTTGAAACTCCTTGCTCAAAATATCCAGGACGTACGGAGTAAAAGCCTCTTTCAGCGCGGCGCGGCGCCGGTTGAGCTCCTTCAAATAAGCCTGCTGTTCCTGGCTGGGCTCTTTTCCAAATAGAGAATCCATCATCTTAGGGAGAAACATCTTCATCATTGTAAACCATTCTGCTGTGCCGCCGCTGCGTTATTCTTCCCGGCATTGGACAACTGTTCCAGTAAAGCCGCCTGCCGCGCCTGGTCTTCTTTCTGCTGCTCGGCCTCTTCAAACGCCGCATTCTCGGAAGCGGACATAACGCATTTTGTGGGAGCCCCGGAACAATCCCACAGGAAGCGCAGTACCTGCCAGGGCTTCATGCGCCTGGCAATACTCGTGTCCCCCGTCACCTGGATAAACTTCGCAATGCCGTCCAGAACGCCTTCCATGCCGTAGCGCTGGAGCCGGTCGAACGCCTGGGCAATCTTCCCGACATACCGCGCCTGCGGGGTACGCAACTCGTACTTCTCCCCGTCGGCCGACCGGATGAAAAACTCTTCGGGCGCTCCTTCCGGCAACGTAGCTCCTTCCTTGTTGCGGTGCATCAGGCAGACAATGCGGTGCATCATCACCTGGAAATCCTGTGAAAACTGGATGAAGGAAGAAAAGAAACAAATGATGCGCTCGGACTCGCGGGCATTCACCTCCGTTGCCGTCATCTGGCGGTCCACCTGGGAAACCACTTGTAGAATATCGTTGAAAAAAGCTTCTCGTATCGTCTCCTCCTTCTTGCCCTGTCGCTCCAGCAAAAACCTCACGTCCCCCACATCGGCCCAGGTGCGGGGGAGCTGCGTTCCGTACGCATCATCCGGCACAATCGTCTTTCCACCGGCGCGCAAATCAACCTGGTTGGCCATACTGGCCGTGATCAGCACGCTGGGAATGGCAGAGCGGCTGCCGGCTACGTCCATCACCCTGTCCATCAGCAGCGCGGAACAGATTTCCGGCAATACGGCCTTGCCTGGGGCAACCCCGTAAGGGGGGCATCCACCTCTCAGGAAGCGGGTCACCAGGAAGGGGAACTCATAAAAGCCTCCGTCAAAAACAATCTTCTTGTCTTCCTTGGCAATGTATACGTCCCGCCACTTGCGGAACTTCTCATTGACCAGATCGGAACCAAACTGCGCCTTCTTGTTGGGAACCACTACGTGAACAAACTCCATCCGTTCCGTGTAGCGCGTCTCCGCCTTGTTGTAAGCCTCCTGGATTTTCAAGGGAAGTTGTTCGAGGCCGAACAGCTCCGCCGCCTGGTTGGGCGTCAGCTTCAAGGTACGCACCAGCGTATTCACCTCGCCATGGGCCCCTTCGGCAATCGCATAGGTTCCGGTGGGCACATGCTCAAAAATCAGCTTATTGTCCCTGGTCACGTCGGCAAACATGCAGCCGGTGCCCGTCAGGCAGCGGTCAAGATAAACCTCGTGGGCCGCTGCGTAGAAATTGGAATCCGCCAGGGCGCGGTAAACGGCCTCCGTCGCTTTGGAATACCAATCATCCGCATCGGTGTAATCATCGTCTTCTCCCCTCGGCCGCAGGGAAAACCATTTCTGATCCATGGGCGTGATGAACAGCAAATGGGCGGAGGCCAAATTCAGCAGCGACTTGTAGGCCACCGGTGAAAACTCCGCCGTAGCAGTCATTCCGTCTACCGTGTCGCTCTGACGGGCCTTGCTCTCCATGCGGGGCAGAATGCGCCGGCGCAACTCGTCCCAGTCCCCGGAATTGGTACTCATTTCCGTGAACAGGGCATCCGCCAGCCTCAACAGTTCATTGACATCTTCCATGATCAGTAACGGTAAAAAGTTTCAGCCCAGCGTTTTCCGCAGGCCGGCCAGGGAAGAAAGCGGATTGTTGCGGTTGGTCGTATTATTCAGCCTCAGCCGCCGGCGCGCGGCGGAGCTCACCGCGTCCTCCGCCTGGGAAACGTCCTTGGTCTCCGTGGTAATAACCTTCTGTTCCGGAGCATTTGCCATGGCATCGGCCATAGCGTTAGCTGCACTGGCCTGTTTCTTGGCTGCCTTGTTGGCGCCGTACCCGCCGAACGTGGCGATATTTGCCAGGGCTCCACCGATAGATTTCGAGCTCATAGTATTACTGGTTGAGGTTATAGGCATCCACGCCCTGCGCAATGGCACAGGCAATGGCGCCGGGGGTGTCGTGCATCACGGAAGCGTCTCCGGGGTTGGTCAGAAAGCCGCACTCCACCAGCACTGCCGGCGGCACGGTCTTGTGGAGCACATACAGGCTGGTCTTGTTTGGCTTACAGGACCGGTCAGGACGTGCCTGTACATGGTCAGCGCGGCCCGGCATGAGCTTGCAGAGAGGCCCGGCAATGGCTTCGGCCAATGCTTTGCCCCGTGCAGAATCCGTGTAGGAACCGTCATTGTGGTAGGTCCGATGGTGGCAGACATGGGCCCCGCAGGCGGTAGCTGATCCCGCAGAATCACAGTGTAGGGAAAGGGAAATATCATAGCCTCCGGCATTGATGGCCTTGACCGTGGCGGCAAGGTCGTCGTCGTTGTCCATGCGAGGGAAGTCGATGACGGTGACGGCGTGCCCCTGGGCTCGCAACATGGGGGCGAGATGGTCCGCGATGGTCTTGGCCGTGGCGTGTTCTTCCAGGCCGTTGCCGCGGGAGCCGGTATTGTTGGCGTGTCCGATGTCTAAAGCGATATTCATTTGTTCAGGTATTGGTTGATAAGGTGATCTGGTACGTCGTATTCCACGTAAGTGCTATTGAGGTGCCATTTCTCGTGCTGGGCCTTGTAGGCTGAACGCTGCTTCCTGCTGGGCAGGATGTGCATTTCCTGCTTGCGTCCGGGAGTGTTGATAACGAGAAGGTAAAGGTATTGTTCCGGCATGGTTAATTAAGTTATAAACTATTTCCTGTAGAACTGGTTAGAACTGACGAGGAATCCTCGGTGGTTGAACTTGTAAGAAAAACTTTACAGTTCATTTTCTGGCGTGTTGTTCAAGGTTGGAGAGGCGCATGTTGATTTCCGTGAGGGCCTTCGTCTGCGCGTCCATATAGGCGCGCATGTCGTGGTACAGGAAGCCACAGGCAATAAAGCCCACGAACATGACCAGTTCAGGCTTGTACTCCCTCAAGAGGTTCAGGTATCCGCGGGCTTTAGTGCACATAATAAAAGTGGTATTAGAGTTTTAAGCCGTCCGCCGTGGGTTCCACGACTGCATTTTCAGGATTGTAGGATTCCGGATAGGGAGTAGGGGTGCCCATTTCCTTGAGCATCATCCCCAGCCACATGACGGCCTCCTGCGCCTTCGTGATTGCCAGGGCAGATTCCCGTGTTTTCGGGAGAGCTCTGACAGTCTGGATAAACGCATCACCCTGGACGCGTGCCGACTTGATTTCCCGAATGCGATATTCCGTTTCAGTCATGTTCATGGTCTTATTTCTTGGCGGTTTGAACGACGGGCGGCGTGTCCGTGGTGGGCTGGGCCTGGCTGTAGGACAGGTGGCCCGGCTCCAGCACCAGGCAGGAACCGTCCTTGCAGACCTCGGTGCGGCCCTGGGTGATGTCCACGTTATGCCCGCAGCCGGACAGGGACATTCCCAAGCCGCCAAGGACGGCACCAGCGGCAACCGCTCCGACTGCATACAGGGCCTTTTTCCACCAGCCGGTGGAGGTTTTGGCCTGTCCTGTGAGGTAATCCTGGACATCCCCCAGGGCGTGCTTGCCGATGATGGGGAGAGCTTGTTCAGCGACAGCGAGCCATCCGTTCCGCTGGTCGGCTTTTAGACCGTCCCACACAAGCCAGGCTTCTTTCTGCTCTTTTTGGTAGGTCATGTACATCTCCTTGGCAATTTCCAAGGCGTGATTGCATTGATTATTAGTAGTCATATGATTATGTTATTGTTTAGTGAAGTGTTTGAAAAATGCGACGACTGGAAGAGTTGTCAGCGTGAATTCCGGGTAGTCTGCGGTCGTGAACGTCCGCCGCCCTCCCTGGGGATTAATGGCCTCGATGGTTAGCTCTACGGCCTCAATCTCTATCTCCGCGGGCTCAAATGGCTCATCCGGAGCAAGGGCGGTTACATGCCCCAGCCTCGCCCACACTTGGGACGCCTGCCACGGCTCGGCCATGCCAACCAGAGCGGACACCACGGAAGACAGGGCTGGGGCCTGGTCGGCGGGGATGTCGTCTTGCGTGTAGCGGTCCGTGTGGGCGTAGCCCTCCGCATCTTGGTAAATGGCCGTCAGGGTTAATTTCTGCCAGTCGCCGGGGGTGGGAAACTGTAAATGTATCTCTTGCATGGTGTTATTGCGCTAATTGGTTGATTTCCACGACAGCGGTCTGGGCATAGTGGTGGCCGACAAAAACCCACA
>OLSM01000181.1_pt1 | contig 65479 bp, 63 predicted proteins | sample 1672721 | NCBI WGS metagenome assembly OLSM01 (sample SAMEA3136717, study PRJEB25190) | human gut metagenome
GCATCCTTGGTAAGGATGAGGTCACCAGTTCAAATCTGGTTAGCAGCTCCATGAAGAACCGCTTATAAGCGGTTCTTTTTTTATGAAAAAATCCGCAAATGAGGGAGAAAAACAGATATGAAGCTGCGAAACTCTTTGTTTCTGCTGCTGACGGCCACGATTTGGGGTGTGGCGTTCGTGGCGCAGAGCGTCGGCATGCAGTATGTCGGACCGTTCACCTTTGTGTTCGCGCGCAACGTCATCGGCGGACTGGTCCTGCTGCCGGTCATCGCGGTGTTGGGCAAAAGCGGCGGCCCGCATCCGAAGCAAGCGCCCGAGGAGCACCGCAAAGCCCGCAAAACGCTCGTTATCGGCGGTATGTGCTGCGGCACGGCGCTGTGCGCGGGCAGCATCACCCAGCAGTTCGCGCTGCTGTATACGCCAGTCGGCAAGGCCGGATTCCTCACCGCGTGCTACATCCTGATCGTGCCGCTGCTCGGCCTGCTGTTCGGCCGCAGATGCGGTGTGAAGCATTGGTGCGGCGTTGCGCTGGCAATGGCCGGGCTGTACTTCCTGTGCATGACGGGCGGCAGCTTCGGCTTCGCGATGGGCGACCTCATCGGTCTGTCGTGTGCGCTGCTGTTCTCCATCCATATCACAGTCATCGACCATTTTTCGCCGCTGGTGGACGGCGTGAAGATGGCGTGCATCCAGTTCTGGGTCTGCGCATTCGTTGCGGGTGTCGGCATGCTGATTTTCGAGCATCCCACCTGGGCGAACATCCTCGCGGCATGGAAGCCCATCCTGTATGCAGGCGCGATGTCGTCCGGCGTGGGGTATACCCTGCAGATTGTCGGTCAGAAGGGCATGAACCCGGCGGTAGCATCGCTTATCATGAGTCTGGAGTCGGTTATCTCGGTTATCGCAGGCTGGCTTATTCTCGGTCAGGCGCTGTCCGGCCGAGAGATTTTCGGCTGTGTGCTGATGTTTGGCGCTATCGTGCTGGCACAGCTGCCGGAACAGAAAAAACAGAGCGTATAATGCAAAAGACAGACGGAGAGACGGTTATTTACCGTCTCTGAGGCTGTCGAAAAACTAACGTTTTCCGAGCAGCTTCTCGCTCGAAACCACGCTTTCGAGCGAAACCGAAGAAAAACCGCGCCCTGACGGGCACATTTTTTCTTCCCTTGTATAAATTCCGAGATACACAAGGTGAATTGCCGCATAGCGGCAAGAGAGGGTGGTCTGGACCATGCTCCCGGAATTTATGAATTTGCTTTGCAAATTCTATTTTATGCGTGCTGCCGCACGAAACGCAAAACGCCAATCTGACTTTTTTGACAGACTGAAGAAAGAACCGCACATTGTGCGGTTCTTTCTTATTAGCGTTGAGCGCGAAGAGCAAAGATGCAAATCAGCGTTTATCCTGCACTAAACTGGTGCAGATAGCCGTTATATTGGCGTTTTGAAGTGTATCTGCAAAACTTTTCGCTGCTGCCGGAGATATCGTTTCTACCTGATTGAGCACAACGATATCCGCTAAGTGTTCTGCGATAATGCCTTGTGCGGCCAGCTCCGGCGTGACAATACCGCTCATGTGTGCACCGGTGCGCGCACAGAACAGTTCCGGTCGGTGTACGGTCTGTTCGACCGGCTTTCCAAACCCGGATGCACCCACGACGCACACGGTTTTGCGTGTATTCTCAGGTATGACCGGCTCATGCGAGGCGTGTGCCTTGAGCGGCAGCCGCTTGGAGCCGTCGGCCTCCACAATCACATGGTCAGCGGCGTCCGCGAGCACGGAAAAAGGAAGTGCCGGCGCGGTCAGCTTGCCCTCGGCGGCAGGCGTGCCCATGCAGATTACGCGGTGAAGCGCAAGTGCGCGGCGGACCTGGTCGATGTCATCCGTCACCAACAGGGGAATGCCCGCAAACGGCAAAATGTGTGTGGAAGTCGTCAAAATCACCGTTCCGGATAATTCTTCGGCCAGTATACGCAGTAAAGTTGTTTTTCCGCCGCTGCCGATCACGGCGGTTATGCCTTTTATAATGTGTAATTGTTCACATATTTTCATAAATCCACCTAATACAACCATGTTTACCGTAGGGCGGGATGATCTCATCCCGCCGTTGTAAATTATCTGCATGTTGTTATATGCGGCGGGGGAGGTCACCCCGCCCTGCAACCATGCTTTTATAATAGTATTATATCATGTCTGCCACACAGAAAAAATATTGACTTCACTCGACCGATACGCTATAATCATCGGTAGCAATCGTTATAGTTTACAAAATACAACGAAGATAAACGGAGGAAAACGCCATGTTAGTCGTGATACGCGGTGCGGGAGACATTGCCACGGGGATTGCCTTGCGGCTGTACCGTGCGGGCATTCGTCTGGTGCTGACAGATCTGCCGCAGCCAACGTCGATCCGCCGCACTGTATGCTTTTCGGAAGCGATTCGATTGGGCGAAACAGTCGTTGAGAGCGTGCATGCACGCCGAGCCGATACTGCAGCCGAAGCGGCAGCACTAACCGAACAGGGCATCATTGCGGTGCTGGCCGATCCGGCGGCAAGCTGCGTGCAGGAGCTGCACCCTGATGCTCTGGTGGACGCGATTCTGGCGAAAAAGAACCTCGGTACGCACATCACGGACGCGCCGATCGTCATTGCGGTCGGTCCGGGCTTTACAGCCGGCGCAGACTGTCACGCGGCGGTTGAGACCATGCGTGGGCATACACTCGGACGGGTGCTGTATACGGGTTCGCCGCTGCCGAATACGGGCGTTCCCGGTGTAATCGGCGGCCATGCGGCAGAGCGCGTTCTGCGTGCCCCGGCAGACGGCTTGTTCGAGCCGTGCCATGAAATTGGCGATCTGGTTGAGGAGGGAGACACCATCGCGTACGTTGCGGGAAAACCCATGAAAACCACCATCAGCGGCTGTCTGCGCGGTCTGCTGCAGGCTGGCGTACCCGTACATGAGGGTATGAAATCCGGTGACGTTGACCCGCGCGGCAAGCGTGAAAACTGCGATACCGCATCCGATAAGGCGCTTGCGGTCGGCGGCGGCGTGCTCGAAGCGCTGCTTCACTTTTCCAACGTATTTCATTAAAGTGTTATAAAATAAGTGAGAAAACGCAATGAAAAACAACTGTTTTGCACGATTTGCGGCAGCGGCTCTGTCACTGGCAATGCTGGCAGGCTGCGGTGCATCCCAGAGCAGCGACAGTGCAGCTGAGGACATGGGTTCTGCAGATTCCGCAGAGCTGACCGTATTTGCGGCGGCCTCCATGACCGAGACCCTGAACCGGATCGCAGAGGACTACAAGAGCGTTGACCCGAACGTCACCCTGACGTTCAACTTTGCCTCCTCCGGCGACCTGCTCACCCAGATCAAGGAAGGCGCGGACTGCGACGTGTTCATCTCTGCAGCACCCAAGCAGATGAACGCACTCGACGGCTCTCTCAAGGACGATACCGACAAGAACCCGGACGGTCTGGATGAGCTGCAGGGCGGCACCCGCATCGACCTGCTCGAGAACAAGGTAACACTGGCTGTGCCGGAAGGCAACCCGAAGGGAATCAAGAGCTTTGACAATCTTGCGGAAAAGCTGAAGAACGGTGACGTGCTGCTTGCCATCGGCAACAGCGATGTACCGGTCGGTCAGTATACCCAGAAGATTTTCAGTTACTACAAGCTGGATGAGAAGGCGCTGGCGGATGCAGGCGTGCTGACCTACGGCTCCAACGTAAAGGAAGTTACCACACAGGTAAGCGAAGGCGCGGTTGACTGCGGCATTATCTACGCAACCGACGCATTCTCGGCAGGTCTCGACACGATTGACGAGGCAACTGCTGACATGTGCGGTCGGGTTATCTATCCGGCAGCCGTGCTCAAGAACAGCACGCACGCAGACGAGGCGAAGGCGTTCCTTGACTATCTGACCACCGATGAAGCGAGCAAGGTATTCGAGAGCGTAGGCTTTACCACGTTGGCATAATCTGATACAATAGAAAGGCGAGGGAGCAATCTCTCGCCTTTATTTGCAAAAGGAGACGATTATGGACTGGTATCCATTATATAACTCACTGCGTATCGCGCTTATTTCCACAGCGATCATCTTCTTCGCGGGGATTGCGGCGGCCTATTATGTTGCGCGTCTGCCGCGCGTGCTCAAAGGTGTGCTGGATGTGCTGTTCACGTTGCCGCTCGTGCTGCCGCCTACGGTGGTCGGCTATCTGCTGCTGCGCGTGCTCGGACCGAAAAGAACTGTCGGCGCATGGGCGCTCGCGCATTTTAATCTCAAGCTGACCATGGTCTGGTGGTCGGCGATTTTCGCAACCACCGTTGTTATTTTCCCGCTCATGTACCGCACGGCGCGCGGTGCGTTCGAGAGCTTTGACGAAACGCTTGCCGACGCAGGCCGCACGCTCGGTCGCTCGAACACCTGGATTTTCTGGCGGGTGCGCATGCCCTGCTGCAGGCAGGGTATCCTCGCGGGAACGGTGCTCGCGTTTGCGCGTGCGCTCGGTGAGTACGGCGCAACATCCATGGTGGCGGGCTACACGCCCGGACGCACAGCAACGATTTCGACGACGGTCTATCAGCTGTGGCGCACGAATGATGACGCGCTGGCGTTCAAGTGGGTCGTGGTCAACCTTGCCATCTCGGCGGTGGTGCTGCTGGCGGTCAATCTGCTCGAAAAGCGGGAGAGAGGAGTGCGTAAGGCATGGCGCTGATCGTTAATATCGAGAAAACGCTCGGTGATTTTCACCTGAAAGTGAACTTCACCGCTGAGCGGGAAGTGATGGCGCTGCTCGGCGCCTCCGGCTGCGGCAAGAGCATGACGCTGGGGTGCATCGCGGGCATCGTGAGACCAGATAAGGGTCATATTGAGTTGAACGGGCGCGTCCTGTTCGACAGCGAAAAGAAAATCGACCTGCCGCCGCAAAAGCGAAAAGTCGGCTGCCTGTTTCAGCAGTACGCGCTGTTTCCGCACATGACGGTCGAGCAGAACATCCGCGCAGGCGCGCACGCCCGTCCGAAAAACGAGCGGGAACAGGCGGTGCGGGAGGTCCTGCACGCGTTCCGACTCGAAGGACTGGAGAACAACCGTCCGAGTCAGCTTTCCGGCGGACAGCAGCAGCGGTGTGCGCTGGCGCGTATTCTGGTCGGGCAGCCCGAGCTTGTGCTGCTCGATGAGCCGTTTTCCGCGCTCGATGCGTACCTGAAATGGCAGGTGGAACTGGAGCTTTCGGACATCCTGAAAAATTTTTCGTGCGGCACGCTGTTCGTCACGCACAACCGCGATGAGGTCTACCGCCTGTGCGATACGGTGTGCGTGCTGAATAAGGGAAAATCCGACCCGAAGGAGACGGTCAAGGAACTGTTCCGCGCACCGGCAACCATGGGCGCGGCGTTGATTTCCGGCTGCAAGAATGTCTCTGCCGCCGAGGTAAAACAGGATGGAACCCTGTTCTGCAAGGACTGGAACGTAACGCTCAAAACCGCGCTGCATGTGCCGAAGGATACCGCTTATGTCGGGATTCGTGCGCATTACTTCACTACAGATGGCACGGAGAACGCTATTCCGTGCACGGTGGAGCGTGTGGTCGAGAACCCGTTTTCGACCGTGGTCATGCTGCAGACGACAGGCGCAGGCAGGCTGCGGTGGGAGCTGGATAAGGCGGTCTGGGAGACGCTTTCCGGCACGGAAAAGCTGACGCTGTACGTCCGCCCAGAGGACGTTATGCCGCTGGCGGAGTGAGCAAAATGCTGGATAATCAAGGAAGAAATATTCGCTATCTGCGGCTGTCGGTGACCGACCGGTGCAATTTCCGGTGCCGGTACTGTATGCCCGCCGAAGGCGTGTGCAAGCGGGAGCACAGCGAAATGCTGTCGTTCGAGGAGCTGACCGAGATCGTGCAGACGGCAGTTTCGCTCGGTGTCAGCAAGGTGCGGCTGACCGGCGGAGAGCCGCTCGTGCGGCGCGGCATCGTGGACTTGTGCCGCAGTCTGCGTGCCATCAATGGTGTGCGGGAGCTCACCATGACGACTAACGGCGCACTCCTGCCGCAGTACGCCGCAGAGCTGAAACAAGCAGGGGTTGACCGGCTGAATATCAGTCTGGATACCTTAAATGAGGATAAATTTGCGTCGCTGACGCGCGGCGGCTCGCTCGCGGATACGCTGGCCGGTCTGGACGCGGCGTGGAACGCCGGATTCTGCGGTACAAAGCTGAATGCCGTGCTGCTCGGCGGCGTAAACGCGGACGAGATTCCGGCACTGGCGCAGCTGGCGCAGGACGGGAAATATGAGGTACGCTTCATTGAACTCATGCCGATCGGTGAGTGCGCGGACTGGCCGCGCGAGCGGTTTCTCTCTGCGGACGCGGTGCTGCACGCCCTGCCGGAGCTGCAGCGTCTGCCGAATGAAGGCGTTGCGGAATTGTACCGAATGCCCGGATGGAAGGGGAAAATCGGTCTGATTCGCCCGATGAGCCACCGTTTCTGCGCGGACTGCGACCGCATCCGCGTTACCGCAGACGGCAGGCTGAAACCGTGCCTGCACTCGGCGCAGGAGATTCCGCTGCGCGGTCTGCACGGTGAAAACCTTGAACGCGCACTGCGCGAGGGTATGTTCGGGAAACCGGTCAGCCACCATATGCAATCCGGGCAGCCGAGTGAAAGCCGGAGAGGTATGAGTCAAATCGGAGGATAAATAATTTGAGAATGGAGAATAGAGGTATCGCGCAGAGCGCGATAATTAAGGCAATCATTTTCCATTCTCAAATTTCAATTAGCGAATGGGAGGCACTATGTCAAAAGTAGCTGCAGTTTGTATCAGTGAACATAAAGGAACAAAAAAGCACCCGGTGGAGCGTATCGCAGTGAAGGAAAACCACGGCATCGTCGGTGACGCGCACGCGGGCAACTGGCACCGCCAGATCAGCCTTTTGGCGCAGGAGAGCGTGGACGAAATGCGCCAAACCGGTCTGACGCTCCATGCGGGCGACTTTGCGGAGAACATCCTCACCGAAGGGATTGACCTCAAGCATTTACCGGTCGGTACGGTGCTCCGCGTGGGAAAAACGCGTCTGCAGGTGACCCAGATCGGCAAGGAATGCCATAATGACTGCGAAATCCGCCGTATGACGGGCAAGTGCGTCATGCCGACCGACGGTATCTTTGCCATTGTGCTAACGGGCGGCACGATCACCGCCGGTGACGAGATCGAGGAGGAAAAGCCATGAAATGTATCAAAACCGAGGACGCGGTCGGCCATGTTCTGTGCCACGACATGACGCAGATCATCCCGGGCGTGAGCAAGGGGCCGCGCTTCCGCAAGGGCCACATCGTCACCGCGGAGGACATTCCGGTGCTGCTTTCGATGGGTAAGGAGCAGCTTTACGTCTGGGAGCTGCAGCCGGGTTTTCTGCACGAGAATGACGCAGCAGAGCGGCTGTGTGCGCTCTGTCAGAACGCCGGTATGCGTAAAAGCGAGACAAAAGAGGGCAAAATCGAGCTTTCTTCGGACATTGACGGCGTTTTTCTGGTCGATACCGAACGACTGAATGCGGTCAACAGCATTGACGAAATCATGATTGCCACGAGGCGTGGCAACGGCATCGTCCATCCGGGCGACAAACTGTGCGGCACGCGCGTCATCCCACTCGTGATCGAGGAGGAGAAGCTGCGGCAGGCTGAGCAGGCGGCAGGCGGCACGCCGATTCTGGAAGTCCGCCCGTTTACGCTGAAAACAGCAGCCGTTGTCACTACCGGCAGCGAGGTAGCCAAAGGCCGCATTCCGGACAGCTTCACGCCGGTTGTAGAACGAAAGCTGGCTGCACTCGGCATCAAAATGACCGAGCACGTTCTGGTCGAGGACGGCATGGAGAACGTTGCGGCGGCCATCGAGCAGATGAAAAACAAGCCGGTCGATATGATCCTGTGCACGGGCGGCATGAGTGTTGACCCGGACGATTCCACGCCGGGTGCGATCAAACAGAGCGGCGCGGATATCGTCACCTACGGCGCGCCGGTGCTCCCGGGCGCCATGTTCCTGTTGGGCTATTACGCGGACGGCCGTCCGGTGATGGGGCTGCCCGGATGCGTCATGTACGCCAAGGCCACCATTTTTGATCTGGTGCTGCCGCGTATCGCGGCGGGCGTGCGGCTGACCAAGCGCGATTTTGTTACGCTCGGAGAAGGCGGTCTGTGTCTCGGCTGTGAGGTCTGCACTTACCCGCACTGCGGTTTCGGAGGTGTATGATATGCTGACAGCCAAGGTCATCACGGTCAGCGACCGGTCGTTCTGCGGTGAGCGGGAGGATTTGAGCGGCCCTGCCGTCAAGAATCTGCTCGAGCAGGCAGGCTACGCGGTCGGTGCGGTCGAGGTGCTGCCGGACGAGCAGCCGCGTATCGAGTCCGCGCTCATCCGTGCCGCCGACGAGGAGAAGCTCGCACTCATCGTCACCACCGGCGGCACCGGCTTTGCACCGCGCGATGTAACGCCGGAGGCGACTATCAAGGTCTGCGAAAAGCTCGCGCCGGGTATCCCGGAGGCCATGCGGGCGGCATCCATGCAGATTACGCCGAAGGCGTGTCTGTCGCGCGCGGCAGCGGGCATTCGCGGCACGAGCCTGATCATCAATCTGCCGGGCAGTCCCAAGGGCGCGTGCGAAAACCTGCAGGCCGTGCTCGAAACCATTGAGCATGGGATTTATATCCTGCAGGGCGGGAAAGAATAATGGAGAATTGAAAATGGAGGATGGAGAATGAAATGTCAGATTTCAGTTTCTGCTCCGAATAGAAAACACCCCGAACCTGTGGTTCGGGGTGAGTCTGTCGCGAAACTAAAGTTTCGCCGACAAGCAGGAACGGACCGTGGGCCGTTCCAAAGTCGTCCGAAAGTTCCTATACAGAAACTTTCTCCCTCCAGAAGTTCAAAAATGGTGATACATGCTCCCCCTTTTTGAGCATTTGCAGAACAAATGCTATTTCATGCGCGCTAACGCGCGATAAGCACAAAATAGCGCCTGTATATAATTTGTGGAATAAAAATCAGGTATTGTGGTCGGAAACGTGGAATTTCTTCAGGTTGCCAATCTTCTGGGCGCGGATGTCCATTTCCTTGCAGACATCCTCCATGGTCACGCCGCACTCGTTCATCATTACCATCATGTGGTAGAATACGTCGTTGATCTCACCGACCAGCTCGGTCTTGTCGCCGTTCTTGGCTGCAATGATGGTCTCGGCGCACTCCTCACCGACCTTCTTGAGAATCTTGTCAATGCCCTTCTCAAACAGATAGCAGGTGTACGAGCCTTCCTGCGGCTCGGCGCGGCGCTGCGCGATAACGGCTTCCATTTGCTCAAACGAATTCATAATACTGCTCTCCTTTTACTTTTCTTCCGGCTTCTCCCACAGCGTGGTGAAAAAGCAGGTGCGGTGTCCGGTGTGGCAGACCGGACCCTTGGGCGTGCCGACATAGATGAGCGTGTCATCGTCGCAGTCGGACAGAATCCTGCTGACAAAGATAAAATTGCCCGAGGTCTCACCCTTGTTCCACAGCTTCTGGCGCGAGCGCGAGAAAAACCACGCCGTGCCGGTGTCCATCGTTAGCTGCAGGGCCTCCTCGTTCGCGTAGCCGAGCATCAGGACTTCGCCGCTGCGCTCATCCTGACAAATAATCGGCACCAGAGGAGCCTTCTTAAAAAATTTGCTTAAATCCAAAATATTCACTTCCCTATCAGGATAATGATTCATGTTTACCGTAGGGTACGCCGAGGTCGGTGCACCCTACGGTATAGCCTGTGCTTTATTTTCTAACCGGAATACCCTTCTCTTTCAGGTGCTCTTTGACCTCACCGACCGTGAGCTCCCGATAATGGAACAGGCTGGCCGCCAGTGCGGCATCGCAGCCGGTTTTCTCGAACACCTCGGAGAAATGCTCGAGCGAGCCGCAGCCGCCGGACGCGATGACCGGAATGCCGACCATCTCCACGACCGCCTTGGTCAGCTTTAGGTCAAAGCCGGACTTGGTGCCGTCCTTGTCCATCGAGGTCAGCAGGATCTCGCCTGCGCCGCGCTCGTAAACCTCTTTCGCCCACGCGACCGCGTCCTTGCCGGTCGGGGTGCGGCCGCCTGCAACGTAGACCTCAAAGCCGGACGGCATTTCGGCGTTCGCACGCGCGTCGATCGCGACCACAACGCACTGGCTGCCGTATTTCTCCGCGGCGGCGTTCACCAGATTGGGATTCTTGAACGCCGAGGAATTGATGGAAATTTTATCTGCACCGGCGCGTAAAATCTCGCGGAAATCGTCCACGGTGCGGATGCCGCCGCCGACCGTGACCGGCACGAATACCTCACGGCAGGTGCGGCGCACAACGTCGGCAATGGTGTCGCGGTTGTCGCTCGTAGCGGTGATGTCGAGAAACACGATCTCGTCCGCGCCCTCCTGCGAGTAGAACTTCGCCAGCTCGACCGGGTCGCCCGCGTCGCGCAGCCCGACAAAGTTCACGCCCTTTACTACGCGCCCGTCCTTTACGTCCAGACAGGGGATGATGCGTTTTGCTAACAAGTTTTTCACTCCGTTCCAATCGAAGGTTCAATCGTAACCGTAGGGCGGTTACTTGGCCTGTTCGATGGCCTTTGCCAAATCGAGGGTGCCGGTATACACCGCCTTGCCTGCGATAGCACCGTCAATGCCGAGCTTTTTCAGGCCTGCGATATCCTCAAGGGTGGACACGCCGCCGGACGCGATAATCTCGCAGGAGACCGAGGCGCGCAGCGCCGCCAGCTGGTCAAAGTTCGGGCCGGCGAGCATGCCGTCCTTGTCAATATCGGTGAAGATGATGTGGCGTACACCGATGGACTCCATGCGCTCGGCAAACGCGATGTAGTTCTCACCGCTGTCGCCCAGCCAGCCGTCCGTGCGGACGGTCTCGCTCTTGGCATCGATGCCGACAACGATCTTGTCGCCGTACTTTTTTACAGCCTCGGCTACGAATTCCGGGTCGCGGACAGCCGCCGAGCCGATGATAACGCGCGAAACGCCCAGTGCAAGCACGGTCTCCACATCCTGCATGGAGCGGATGCCGCCGCCAAGCTCCACGGTCGCGCCGGTCTCGCGGATGACCTGCTCCACCACGCCGTAGTTCGCGTGCGAGCCGTCCTTAGCGGCGTCAAGGTCAACCATGTGTACAAGGTCTGCACCGGCATCGAGGAACCGCTGTGCGGTCTCGACCGGGTTTTCTGCTACTTTATGTGCAGTGCCGTAGTCGCCTTTCTGCAGGCGCACGCACTGACCGTCTTTCAAATCAATCGCGGGGATAACTCTCATTTTCCCACCTCCGTCAGTTTTGCAAAGTTGCGAAGCATCACAAGTCCCACTTCACCGCTCTTTTCCGGGTGAAACTGGCAGCCGAACAGGTTCCCTCGTGCCACCATAGCAGGCACGCGCGTGCCGTAATCCGTCACGGCGGCAAGGTCGTTTTCGTCCGCCGGATGCGCCATGAAGCTGTGCACGAAATACACATAGCTGCCGTTTTCCAGACCCTCGGTCATGGCATTCGGACGCAGAATGTCCAGCGCATTCCAGCCGATCTGCGGCAGCTTGAGCGCCGTTTCAATGCGCTCAATGCGTCCCGGCAGCAACCCCAGACCCTTGCACGGACGCACCTCGTCCGATTCCTCGAACAGCATCTGCATACCAAGGCAGATGCCGAGGAACGGTTTTTCCTTTGCAGCCTTCAGCACCGTCTCCGTCAAACCGGAGTGCTCCAAAGCCGCCATCGCATCCGGAAACGCGCCGACACCGGGCAGGATAACGCCCGCCGCATTCTCGATCACGTCCGCCGAAGCCGCGATTTTATTTTCATAACCCAGGTAATCGAGCGTGTTGTGTACGCTCATCAGATTGCCTGCGCCATAATCTACGATTGCAATATAACTCATGTTGTACCTCTCGGAATCTGTTCCGCAGGGCGGGATGACCTCATCCTGCCGTAACGGTTGGCACCATGTTTATGAAATTCAGAGAACACCCTTCGCACTCAAAACGCCGCCGCCGGTAACCGCAACGGCCTGCTTGAGCGCGCGTGCAAGCGCCTTGAACAGCGCCTCTGTGATATGGTGCGCGTTCTCGCCGTACTCGCACTTGAGGTGCAGCGTCAGTCCGGCGTGTACCGCCAGCGCACGCATGAACTCGACCGTCAGGCAGGTGTCGTACTGACCGCACATCGGCTGCGGCATGGATGCGTCGAACACGAGGTACGGGCGGCCGGAAATATCCAGCGCGCAGAAGCCGAGCGCCTCATCCATCGGCACGAACGCCTGTCCGAAACGCGCGATACCCGCCTTGTCACCGACGCACTGTGCCAGTGCCTGACCGAGCGCGATGCCGCAGTCCTCGACCGAATGGTGACCGTCCACCTCGAGGTCGCCCTTGCAGGTCAGTTCCAGACCGAAGCCGGAATGCACAGCAAAGCTGTTCAGCATATGGTCGAAAAAGCCGATGCCGGTGTCGATCTTGCGGTCGCCGCCCTCGAGCGTCAGCTTAAGCGAAATGTCGGTTTCCTTGGTCTTTCGTTTGATTTCAGCGGTTCTCATTGTCGTTTTCCTCCGCAAAGCGCACCGCGATGGAGTTTGCGTGCGCGTCCAAGTGCTCGCTCTGCGCGAGCGCGATAATATCCTGTGCATAGCTTTCGAGCGCGTCCCGCGTGTACTCGATAACGCTGGTTTTCTTCAAAAACGTGTCGGTAGACAGCGGCGAGAAGAATCTTGCCGTGCCCGAGGTCGGCAGAACGTGACACGGGCCTGCCATGTAGTCACCGAGCGGCTCCGGCGCGTACTGACCGAGGAAGATCGCGCCTGCGTTGTGCAGGTACGGCAGCAGCTCACGCGGAGCGGCGGTTACGATCTCCAGATGCTCGGGTGCGACCACATCAGCCATCCTGCAGGCGTCCTTCAGGTCGTCAAACACGATAGCGCAGCCGTAGTTCGCCACGCTCTCCTTGATGATGTCCCAGCGCGGGAGCTGCTTTGCCTGCCGCTCCATCTCGCACGAAATCGCCTGCGCCTGCGCCATGGAATCGGTCAGCAGGACGGCGGAAGCCAGCTTGTCGTGCTCGGCCTGACTGAGCAGGTCGGCGGCAACGTAGGTCGGGTTGGCGGTGTGATCGGCAATGACCAGCACCTCGGACGGACCGGCGATCATGTCGATATCGACTGTGCCGAACGCCAGCTTCTTGGCTGCCGCAACAAAGGCGTTGCCCGGGCCGACGATCTTATCCACCTGCGGGATAAAGCCCGCGCCGTAGGTCAGCGCGGCAATCGCCTGCGTGCCGCCGATGGCAATAACGGTATCCACACCGGCGATCTTTGCCGCCGCAAGCACTTCGTTGGACATGTTCTCGGTCGGCGGCGTGACCATAATCAACTCACCGACACCGGCAACCTTGGCCGGAATGGCGTTCATCAGCACGCTTGACGGGTATGCTGCCGTGCCGCCCGGCACATAAATGCCGACGCGAGAAAGCCCGCGCACGGTCTGGCCGAGCGTTTCGCCTTTGGAGCGATTCCACTCCCACGTTTTGACGAGCATCTGCTCGTGGTAGTCGCGGATGTTCGCCGCCGCCTTTTCCAGCGCCGCGATCAGCTTCGGGTCGCAGGCGTTGTACGCATCGTCAAGCACCTTCGGCTCGACAATGTACGGCGCCTTGCCGTCAAACCGCTCGGCGTACTCCACGACCGCGTCCCAGCCGCGCTGCTGTACGTCCGCCATCACACCGCGGACAATCTGCTCAATATCGCCGCGCGCACCAGCCGCACGGGCTTTCATTTCGCGGATGACCTGCTGCTCTGCCTGTCCGTCCGCGAGAACTGTTTTCATAAACATTGTGGTATTCCCCTTTTGTGTCAACCGTTTTCGTCCACCGGCATTGGTATAAATATTCCGCAGGGCACCCCGCCCTATGGATATGATTTATATTATATATGTATTGGCTTACTTCTCCAGGCCACTTTCCAGTTCGGCAATAACCTTCTGAATCGCTGCCTTCTTCATCTTGGCGCTTGCGAGATTGACGATAACTCTTGCCGAGATGGGCGCTACATTCTCAACGACCTCGAGGCCGTTCTCCTTGAGCGTCGTGCCGGTCTCCACGATATCCACAATGCCGTCCGCCAGCTCGAGCAGCGGCGCCAGCTCGACCGAGCCCTCGATCTTGATGGTCTCAACGTCCATATTCTTCTTATTGAAAAAGGCCTTGGTGACCGCCGGATACTTGGTAGCGATAACCGGGGTCTTATAGCCGCCGTACACGTCCTTGCCCTTCTTGGTAGCGAGGGCGAAGCGGCATTTGCCGAAGCCGAGGTCTACCATTTCGTAGAAGCTGCCGCCCTTTTCCATGATGGTATCCTTGCCGACCACGCCCATGTCGCACACGCCGTGCTCAACGTAGGTAATTACGTCCGCGGCCTTGGAAAGCACGATCTCCACGCCGCTGTCCGGCAGGGTGAAGATGAGCTTGCGCGTTCCGGCCTCCAGCTCGGAGATATCGTAGCCTGCGGCCTTGAGCAGCGCGAGCGTTTTCTTCTCCAGACGGCCCTTGGTCAGTGCGATACGCACGGTATCCCGGCGGGTTGCGACCTCGGGACGGCTCGCGCCTGCAAGGCTCTCCGCGACGCTCTCCACGTCAATGCCGAAGCCGCCCGCGGGCATATCCTTGCCGAACTTGGCGCACAGCGCGTTGTAACGGCCGCCTGCGAGAATCGCCGCGCCCGCACCGCCGATATAGCCGCGGAACATGATGCCGGTGTAGTAATCCATCTCGTGGACAAGACCGAGGTCGATCATGATGCGGTCGCCGTAGCCTGCCTCATCCAGTGCCTGATACAGTCGGCGCAGATAAGCGGTCGCGCCGAGCACGCGCACGTTGCCGGTGAGCGACTCGACCTCGTCAAGCACCTCGATACCGCCGAACAGATTCGGCATAGCGCCGAGCGCCTTTGCGGCGGGCTTGCCCTTAAACGGCTCGAGCGCGTCACCGAGCGCGGCAAACGACTTGTTTTCGATCAGGCGGCGGATGCCCTCGGCGGACTGTGCATCCGCGCCAAGCTCATCCATCAGCGCCTTGTAGATCTCGGCGTGGCCGAGCTCTACGCGGAAGTTGTCCGCGCCGGTCTTGCTGAGTGCGGCAAACGCAGCCGTGAGAATGTCCTTGTCGGCCTCCAGACCGTCCGCGCCGATAAATTCCGCGCCGACCTGCAGGAACTCGCCCTTGTGGCCGTGGTCGCCGGACACCGAACGGAACACCTTCTGGCTGTAATACAGGCGGACCGGCAGCGCCGCGTCATCCAGTCGGGTGGCTGCGATACGCGCGATCGGCGTGGTGTTATCCGGACGCGCCACGCAAATGCGGCCGGACTTGTCGATGATCTTCAGCATCTGATCCTGATCCAGCTCGGGGTTTGCCTGCGCAAATACATCAAAATACTCAACCGCCGGGGTGATGATCTCGCTGTAGCCGCGCTCCTCCAGCGCGTCGCGCACAGCGTTTTCCGTCTGCCGCAGCGCACGGCACGAGGAAAATAACAGATCTCGGGTACCCTCCGGGGTGGAAATACGAAAACGGTTCATTGCTCCGCCGCTCCTTTATCACTTTATCATGATGAAATCATACCATAGTTCCCTATATACTGTCAAGACCCTTTTTAGAGAGCGGAGCCTACACAGTGGGCAGCCTTTTCCGCTTCGAACTCCCGTTTTTGAGTGAAAAAGAAAGAGTGAAGAGCGGAGATGAAGCAGAGGCGGCTTTTTTCTCTCCGCCCTCCCGCTTCCTCCCATCTCTTCACTCTCAACTCCTCACTCTACTCTCTTTTTATAGTTTTCCACGATCGGCACCAGCTTTTCCAGAAAGCTCTCCTCGCCGAGGGTATTGAGCTTGAAGAACACGGCCGAACTGCCACCTGAAGTGATGGCGGAGAAAAACAGGTCGCGGTCGTTGCCGACCAGAGTGACATTCATGCTGACGCGGTTGCCGCCCATGTAGCTGTAACGCTCGAACACGCGCACCGCGCAGCGGACCGTGCCGTTTGTCCAATCCGAGCCGTCCTCGTAGGACGCAGACATGCTGCCGTTCAGCACGCCGTCCGTTACAAGCTCCAGCAGCTCGTCAAAATTTCCCGTCAGATGCTTTTCGTACTTTGCCACAATCGTCACACCTTTCTAAAAGAGGGTCATCTGCGTTGTTTTCGGCATGGAGCCAAGCGCGCCGATCTGCTCGAGCAGCTCGACGACCGCCTTGGACGCCTTCGGGCACCGGACGATCAGCTCTTCTGCCGAGAGGAACTTACCGTTCTTTCTCTCCTCCACGATGCTGAGCGCCGCCTGCTCACCGATGCCCGGCATGGATGTAAACGGCGGAATCAAACCGGTTTCCGTCACGAGAAAGCGCGTTGCGTCCGATTTGTAAACATCCATCGGCTCAAACGTAAATCCGCGCCGGTAAAACTCGTGGCAGACCTCAAGGGTCGTCATCATATCCTTTTCCGCCGCTGAAATCGTCTTATCGCGCTCCTTGCCGCGCAGCTCGGTCATCTTGTCCAGACAAACCTTATCGCCCTTGATCATACAGGACGCATCAAAGCCTTTCGCGCGGATGGAAAAGTACGCCGAATAGAACGCAAGCGGACGGTGCACCTTGAACCACGCGATACGGAACGCCATCATGACATACGCGACCGCGTGCGCCTTCGGGAACATATACTTGATCTTCTTGCACGAGTCGATGTACCACTCGGGCACATGCTGCTCGTTCATGGCGGCTTCCATTTCCTCAGTCAGTCCCTTGCCCTTTCGGACGGACTCCATCGTCTTGAACGACAGCTTGGGCTTGACGCCCTGCAGGATCAGGTAGTTCATAATATCGTCTCGGCAGCAGATACAGCCGGACAGCGGAATGCCCTTGCGGACCAGCTCTGCGGCATTGCCGAGCCAAACGTCCGTGCCGTGCGACAGGCCGGAAATCGAAACCAGCTCCGCGAACGTAGATGGGTGCGTCTCCTTTACCATGCCGCGCACGAACTTGGTGCCGAACTCGGGCACCGCCACACAGCCGAGGTCACCGAGGATCGGGTCGGTATCCGGGTTTTCGCCCTTGTACTTAAGCGCCTTGCACGAGTGGAACAGGCTCATGGTCTCCGGGTCGTCAAGCGGGATCTCCTGCGCGTTCACGCCGGTGAGGTTCTCCAGATGCTTGATAATGGTCGGATCATCGTGTCCCAGCTCGTCCAGCTTGAGCAGGTTCGCGTCAATGGAGTGATACTCGAAATGGGTGGTGATGATGTCGGAATCCGGGTCGTCTGCCGGATGCTGAATCGGACAGACGTCGTAAATCTCAATCTCCTTGGGCACAACGACAACGCCGCCCGGGTGCTGACCCGAGGTGCGGCGCACGCCCGTGCAGCCTGCGGCAAGGCGGTTTTCCTCCGCGCGGGAGCACTCAACGCCGCGCTCCTCCATGTACTTTTTGACGTAGCCGAACGCGGTTTTTTCGGCAACCGTGCCGATGGTGCCCGCTCGGAACACATGGTCGTGTCCGAAGATCTCGCCGGTGTACCAGTGGATGCGCGACTGATACTCGCCCGCAAAGTTCAGGTCGATATCCGGCACCTTGTCGCCCTCAAAGCCGAGGAAGGTCTCGAACGGAATGTTGAAGCCCTGTTTGGTGAGCGGCTTGCCGCATTTCGGGCAGATCTTATCGGGTAGATCGACACCGCAGGAGTAATCCTCGTGCCACTCGAGATATTTGTCGTCCGGGCACAGATAGTGCGGGGCGAGCGAATTAACCTCGGTGATATCCGACATGAACGCCGCGAGCGACGAGCCGACCGAACCACGCGAGCCGACCAGATAGCCGTCCGCAAGGGACTTGGTAACCAGCTTCTGCGCGATGATGTACATAACCGCGTAGCCGTTGCCGATGATGGAGCCAAGCTCACGGTCAAGCCGCGCCTGCACCGGCTCGGGCAGCGGATCGCCGTAGATACGCTTGGCCTTGTCGTAGCACATGTTGCGCAGGTCGTCCTCACAGCCGTCGATGTGCGGCGGGTAGTTTTCCCTCGGCACCGGACGAATCACGTCACACATATCGGCGATCATGTTGGTGTTCTTCACGACCACCTCATACGCCCGGTCCTCCCCGAGATAGGAGAACTCCTTCAGCATTTCATCCGTGCTCTTAAAGTACAGCGGCGCCTGATTGTCCGCATCGGAGAAGCCCTGACCCGCCATCAGAATACGGCGGAACGCCTCGTCCTCGGGCTCAAGGAAGTGTACGTCACCGGTGGCGCAGCACGGTTTCCCCAATTCATCCGCCAGACGGAGAATATCGCGGTTCCAGTCGCGCAGCTGCTCCTCGTCCTTCGCCATACCCTTTGCGATCATGAAGTTGTTGTTGCCGATCGGCTGAATCTCCAGATAGTCGTAGAACGACGCCAGCCGCTTGATTTCCTCCCACGGCTCGCCCTTGGTCAATGCGCGGAATACCTCGCCCGCCTCACACGCGGAGCCGAAAATCAGTCCCTCACGGTGACGGATGAGTTCGCTGCGCGGCATAATGGGGCGCTTGTTGTAATATTCCAGAAAGCTCTTGGAAATCAGCTGATACAGGTTGCGCAGTCCCGCCTGGTTCTTCACCAGAATGATAAAGTGATAGCGCGGCAGGTTTTTCAGCTTGTTCTTGCGGTCGGTCGTCGCCGCCAGCACCGGATTGATATCCGCAGTCGTAACCGCGTGCATCTCCTCCCTGAGCCTTTTCAGCAGCTTGACGTAAATGCGGCCGAGCACGGCGGCATCCTCGCTCGCGCGGTGGTGCTCGAACGGGCCGACCTGCAGCTCCTTCGCCAGAATGTTCAGCTTGAATTTGTGCATATGCGGCAGCATCAGGCGGCTCATCTCGAGGGTATCAATGCTCGTAAACTCCCGCTCGATACCCAGTCTCTGGCAGGCCGTCCGCAGGAAGCCCATATCGAAGCCTGCGTTGTGCGCCACGAGCGGGTACTGTCCCTCGCCTGCCCATGCGAGGAATTCCGGCACGGCTTTGTCGAGGTCGGGCGCGTCCGCTACCGTCTCGTCCGAAATGCCGGTCAGCTCGGTGATTTCCGCCGGAATCGGCTTGTGCGGGTTGACATAGGTCTGGAAGGAATCGCGAATCTCGCCCTCCACAACGCGCACAGCGGCAATCTCGGTGATCTCCTCGCTCGCCGGATTGAGTCCGGTGGTCTCAAGGTCGAATACGATGAACGTACCGTCGAGCGGCTCGGCGCTCCTGCCGCGCACGACCGAAATGCTGTTCTCGTCATTGATGTAGTACGCCTCGATGCCATAAATAATCTTCATGTCACCGATGGTGTCCTTCTGCTTGCCCTCCTGCGCGTGCAGCGCTTCGGGGAACGCCTGCGCCACACCGTGGTCGGTGATCGCCATCGCGCGGTGTCCCCACTTGGCGGCGCGGCACAGCAGAGACGCGGTGCTGCTCATGCCGTCCATCGCGCTCATGTTGGTGTGCAGATGGAGTTCCACGCGCTTCATGCCCTCGTAGGTGTCCTTTCGCTCCGGCTTTTTCGCCTTGACGATGCCGGTTGGCTCGAGCACCATCTCCTTGGCAAAGGTGTCGTACACCATCTTGCCCTGCACGGTGCAGTAGAGTCCCTTCTTGATTTTAGATGCCGTATCGCCCGCCTTATCCGCCGCAAGGAACTTGGAAACGCGCACGGAATTGGTGCGGTCGGTCATGTCAAACGCAATCTTGACGTAATCCTTGCCGGTTTTCTTGCTGTGAATGTCCTTGTTGTCGGTGAAGAACACCTCGCCCTGAATCGTCACCATATCATAGGCGGCAATCGCCTCGTTGACCGAAACAATGGGGTCCTGAATCAGCTTGCCGAAGATGAGGTCGTCCTCGCGCACCTTTTCGGCACGCGGGCGCTGATAGCCGGTGTGCTGCTGCGGCGCCGGACGCGGCTTTTTCGGCTTGGGCGTTTCCGCTGCGGCTGCCGCTGCCTGCTCCACAGCCTTGTGCAGAATTTCCTCGCGGCTCTCCTCCTGCTCGGGTGCGGGTGCAAAATCCTGTGCGTCCGCGCGTACTGCATGCACCGGACAGCTGCGGCCCAGCTCCCGCTGAATACGCGCCTCCAGATGCCGCAGTGCGTTTGCGAAATGCTTTTCGCTCACCTCGTCCATCGGGATTTGGAGCGCACCGTCCGCAAATTCCCACTTGGTGTGATCGAGCAGACCCTTGGCTGACGGCATGCGGTACGCCATGTCGTCATACAGCGACTTGATGTACGCGTTCGACAGCTCACCCGGCATGTTGTAGCGCGGCTCGATCATCACGCGGTCAAGACCGTAGGTGTCCGCGATCTGCTTTTCCGCCTTGGCAATCACCTTGCGGCTGACAACCTCGTGCAGATTGAGTTCCACGACCATCACCGTGTTATTATCCCCAAATGCCAGAGAACGCACCTCGCCTGCGGCAAGGTGCTTCTCCTCATTTACACATTTGCAGTTTTGAAAAATATCAATCAGCTTTCCAGCCACGATTATTCTCCTTCATAATGTGCGATTTCGTCCATCAGTGCATCCACAAGCTGCTCCTGCGGCACCTTTTTGATGATCTCGCCGCGGCGGAAGATCAGGCCGACGCCGTCGCCGCCCGCAATGCCGAGATCGGCTTCACGCGCTTCGCCCGGACCGTTTACCACGCAGCCCATAACAGCTACCTTCATCTTCTTGCCGCGAATGCTCTGGCAGCGCTGCTCGACCTCTTTGGCAATGTCGATGAGGTTGATGCGCGTGCGGCCGCAGGTCGGGCAGGAAACCACGTTGATGCCCTCTTCCGCTCTGCCGACAGCCTTGAGAATCGCCTTTGCCGCGTAGACCTCCTTGACCGGATCATCGGTCAGGCTCACACGAATGGTGTCGCCCACACCGAGCGCCAGCAGACCGCCGATGCCCGCCGCCGACTTGATCGTGCCCATGTACTCGGTGCCCGCCTCGGTCACGCCGAGGTGCAGCGGATAATCGGTCTTTTCGCTCGCCAGCAGGTAGGCCTGCATGGTGTTCGGCACCGAGGATGACTTGATGGAAATGCAGATGTCGTCAAAATCGCAGTCGTTGAGCAGACCAACATGGTACAGCGCACTTTCCACCATTGCCTCAGGTGTCGGCCCGCCGAATTTCTCGAGAATGTGCTTCTCCACCGAGCCGGAGTTTACGCCGATGCGGATTGGCAGATGGCGTGCCTTTGCCGCCTTCACAACCGCCTGTACGCGGTCTGCGCCGCCGATGTTGCCCGGATTCAGGCGAATCTTGTCCACGCCGGACTCGATCGCCGCCAGCGCGAGACGGTAGTCAAAATGAATGTCCGCCACCACCGGCAGCGGCGAGTTCGCGCAGATTTCGCGCAGCGCCTCCGCCGCCTGCATATCCGGCACGGCACAGCGAACAATGTCGCAGCCCGCGTCCGCCAGTGCGCGAATCTGTGCCAGAGTAGCCTGCGCGTCGCGCGTATCCGTGTTGGTCATGGACTGCACCGCGATGGGGGCGCCGCCGCCAACCAATACGTCCCTTATCTTGATTTGCTTTGTTATTTTCATAGCTCTAACCTCTCACAAATGGAAAATGGAGAATTGTGGTATCGCACTTTACGCCGCACATTCATTTTCCATTTTCCATTCTCAATTCTCAATTACTGCGCATAAAAATGCGCAGTACGTCCTGCCCGGTCACATACACCATCAGCATAAGCAGCAGCATGAGTCCTGCCGCGTGCACATAGCCCTCGTACTTGGGCGGCACGGGCTTGCGGCGGATGCCCTCGATGATGAGGAACACGAGCCGACCGCCGTCCAGTGCAGGCAGCGGCAGTAAGTTCATCACGCCGAGGTTGATCGAGATAAATGCCACAAGCTGGAAGAACGAAATCATGCTGTACTTGGCGGTATCCGCCATGACCTCGGCCACGCCGACCGGACCGGAAAGCTGATCCACGCCGACCTGTCCGCTGACGAGCATGCCCACGCTCGACCAGACGAGCCGCGCGTAGTTGACGGCGGTGCGCACGCTCATGCTGAGGTGCATGCCAAGGCTGTCGGGCAGCTCCGCAAAGGTGATGCCGATGCGCTTGTTGCCGTTCGCATCGGTGACTGTCGCCTCCAGCTTGACGGATGGCAGCGTCACCTTTTCGCCGTTGCGGCGCACGGTAATTTCATGCGTGGTCGAACCGGTTCGCGCAAGCGCGGTATCGAAATCCGTCCGCACGAGGATGTGGTAGCCGTCGATTTTCAGAATCTCGTCGCCTGCCTCCAGACCGCCGTCTGCGGCGGCGGTGCTCGCCGGATTGACCTCGCTGATGGTGGAGACGATATAGCCGCCGTTCGGTCCGTTCGGACGCATGACCGCCAGCACGATGAGGAATCCCACGAGGAAATTCATCAGCGCACCCGCGCACACGATGAGCATGCGGCGCGGCAGCTTCGCCTTGCCGAAGGCGTGCTCGTTTTCACTTTCACCGTCCTCGCCCTCCATAACGCACGCGCCGCCGAACGGCAGCAGCTTGAGACAGTACAGCGTGCCGTGGTACTCGTGCTTGAGGAGGGTCGGACCCATGCCGATCCAGAATTCGTTGACCTGCACACCGCCGCGCTTGGCGGTGATGAAATGTCCGAACTCATGCACGATGACCAGCACACCGAAGGCGAGGATTGCCAGAATGATTTGCAGCAAAGCGTAGCTCCTTTCGGTCAGCCGAGCACGATCTCGCGCGCGGCTTTGTCCGCCGCCAGAACGTCGTCCAGCGTGATGTCCTTCTTGTACGGAATGGTATCGAGTGCGTATGCAACGCGCTCTGCGATGTCGGTAAAACCGATCTTACCATTCAAAAACAGACCGACTGCGGCCTCATTTGCACCGTTGAGCACAGCGCCGCGGTCGCCCTTGAGGGAGGCGGCGTGCTTGGCGAGGTTCAGCGCCGGAAACGCCTCATAGTCGGGTGCGTAGAACGTCAGCTTTGCGACCTCCGCGAGCGACATGCGCGGCACCTTGCACGGCACACGCTGCGGCCATGTCAGCGCCAGCTGGATCGGCAGACGCATATCCGGCAGACCAAGCTGCGCGATTACCGCTCCGTCCGCAAACTCCACCGCCGAGTGCACAATGCTCTCGCGGTGGACAACAATTTCAATGTCCTCCGGCGGCAGATCATACAACCACATGGCTTCGATCAGCTCCAGACCCTTGTTCATCATAGTCGCAGAGTCGATCGTGATTTTTGCACCCATGCTCCAGTTCGGGTGTGCAAGCGCCTGCTCGCGCGTCATGCCGCGCATTTCCTCGAACTTTTTGCCGAAGAACGGACCGCCGGACGCGGTCAGCAGAATTTTATCAATCGGGTTGCCGTTTGCCGCCTGCACGCACTGGAAGATCGCCGAATGCTCGGAATCCACCGGCAGGATGCGCACGCCGTACTGCTTTGCAGCGCTCATCACCAGACCGCCCGCACACACGAGCGTCTCCTTGTTCGCCAGCGCAATGTCCTTGCCCGCCTTGATGGCCGCCATCGTCGGCAGCAGGCCGACCATGCCGACAACCGCCGTTACCACGATGTCCGCGCCGCTCTCCGCGGCACAGGCGATCAGACCGTCCATACCGGTCAGAACCTCAATATTGGTGTCTGCCAGCTTGATTTTCAGCTCTTTGGCTGCGTTTTCGTCCATCGCGCAGACCATTTTCGGATGCAGGGCACGCGCCTGCTCCTCCAATAAGTTTATGCGCCGGTTGGTCGTCAATGCGACGACTTCGGCGTCGATCGAAGGCAGAATATCGACCGTTTGCGTGCCGATCGAACCCGTTGAACCTAAAATCGCAATCTTCTTCATTATTTTTCTCCTGTTAAACGATTTGGGATAATGGAGAATTGAAAATGGAAAATTGAAAATTATGGTGCCGCCCAAAGGGCGGAATTTAATCATCGCGCAAAGCACGATACCACAATTCCCCATTCTCCATTCTCAATTTTCAATTACCAAATGACTCTAAAGAGCAGCTCCGCGAAAGGCGCTACGAACAGCACGCTGTCGAAGCGATCCAGCACTCCTCCGTGGCCCGGGAAAATATGTCCGTAATCCTTAATGCCGGTCTGGCGCTTGATGACCGAGAACGACAGGTCGCCAATCTCTCCGAGCACCGCGCCGACTGCGCCGAGCACGACCGCCGACCAGAGCGGCATTTCAAGGCCGAGCGTCCGGTTCATAATCAAAGCCGCAATCAGCACGAGGACAGCACCGCCGACCACGCCGCCGACTGCGCCCTCTACCGTCTTTTTCGGGCTGACGACCGGCGCCAGCTTATGCTTGCCGAACAGCATGCCCGAGAACAGAGCGCAGGTGTCCGCGCCCCAGGCAGCAAGCAGCGGCAGCAGCACGATGAACGAACCGTGGTGGTAGTGCATCTGGAAAATACGCAGCAGACTGAGCAGCAGGTACGGCACGGCAAGTCCGCCGAAAAATGCCCACGAGACCTGCGAAGCCTTCATGACGTCGTGATATTTCAGCTCAATCGCAAACGAGCCGAACAGCAGCACCAGCACCAGTCCCTGCATTATGCTCTCGAGCCGCAGCGGCAGGATGCTGAAATGACCGACAGCCAGTCCCAGCGAGACGGCCATTGCGAGCAGCAGTTCCAAGTGGTTGCGCACCAGTTTTGTCGAGCCGAGCACCTCATAGGTAGCGAACACGCACAGCGCCGCCACGACAAGCTCCAGCACGATCGGCGGGAACACATACAGCGCCAGCAGCACAAAGGCAAAGCCGAACACGCCAAACAATACTCTTGCTTTCATACGTTTATCACCCTAATTGGATATTATACGCCGCCGAAACGACGGTTTCTGTTGTTAAAATTGTCGATTGCCGCATCCAGATCGGTGGTTTTGAAGTCCGGCCACAGCACATCGGTGAAGTAATACTCCGAGTAGGCAGACTGCCACAGCAGGAAGTTGGACGTGCGGATCTCGCCCGAAGGACGGATGATGAGGTCGGGATCGGGCATATGCGCGGTATACAGGTTGGCGGTGATGGTGTCCTCGGTGATATCCTCGGGTGCCAGTTCGCCGGCTTTCACCTGCTCCGCGATGGCACGGACGGCGTTTTTGATCTCATCACGGCCGCCGTAGTTGATGCACAGCGAAGCTGTTGCCGCGTCCGGACCAAGCCGATCGGCAATCTCATCCACCTCCGCGATCTGCGCGCGGATATCCTCCGGCAGAACGGTCAGGTCGCCCAGCACGCGCACGGCTACGCCGCGCTCGAACATGGTTTCCGCCGCTTCCTTCAGATAGGAGCGGAACAGGTTCATCAGCGCGTCCACCTCGTCCTGCGGACGCTTCCAGTTTTCGGTAGAGAATGCATAGACCGTGAAATACTGCACGCCAATGTCCTTGCAGTAGGTGGCAATGGTGCGGAACGTCTCCGCGCCGACCTTGTGACCGGCCTTGCGCGGCAGACCGCGTTTCTTGGCCCAGCGGCCGTTACCGTCCATGATGACCGCAATATGACGCGGCACCGGACGGTTTTCGGGCGCGTTATCCTTCTTTTTTCGTGTGAACAGACCCAACCTGTTTCCTCCCTGTTTATCCCTCTTGCGGCAGGTTTTCCTGCCAATTTCATGCAAAAGGGCGACGAATCCGCCGCCCCCAATGTCGCTTCGCTCCTCGACCGAAAACACGTTTTCGGTCGATCGGAACGTACCGAGCATACGCTCGGATACGTCCTGCGAGCACATCTGCGCGCCGCTTTGCGGCACACAGCTATGCTCCCTTGTGTAAAAAGCGAGATACATGCTCCCGCTTTTTACGGATTTTCTGCGAAAATCCGATTTTATGCCGCTGCAAGCAGCGGACTTCCCCCTGGATTAAACCTCTGCGAGTTCTTTAGACTTTTTCGCTACCATAGCGTCGATTTCCTTGACGTACTTATCGGTCAGCTTCTGCATCTTGTCCTCGCCGTCGTGCAGCTCGTCCTCGGTGATCTCGCTCTTCTTCTGCGCTGCCTTGAACTTATCCAGTGCATCGCGGCGGATGTTGCGGAGCGCAACCTTTGCCTCCTCACCGGTCTTGGAAACGCCCTTGATAAGCTCCTTGCGGCGCTCCTCGGTCAGCGGCGGGAAGTTCAGACGAATCTGCTTGCCGTCGTTCTGCGGGTTGATGCCGAGGTCGGAGACCTGGATCGCCTTCTCGATGGCCTTGAGCACCGAGCCGTCCCACGGCTGGATGGCCAGCGTGCGCGGGTCGGGAGTAGAAATTGCCGCAACCTGATTCAGCGGGGTCGGTGCACCGTAATACTCAACGGTGATCTTATCGAGAACCGCCGGGTTTGCGCGGCCTGCGCGGACTGCTGCCAGCTCCTTGGAGAGCACGTCCAGCGTTTTCTGCATTTTTGCCTCGTGGGACTTGATCTGTTCCTTCATTTTTTTACCTCCTCAACGATCGTGCCGATCTTTTCGCCGTTAACAGCGCGGTGAATATTTTCGGGGTCGGAAAGCGCGAATACCAGAATCGGGATATGGTTATCCATAGACAGCGAGGTTGCCGTGGAATCCATAACGCCGAGACCCTGATTGAGCACGTCCATGTAGCTCAGCTGGTCGTACTTCTTGGCATCCGGATTGACAGCCGGATCGGAATCGTACACGCCGTCTACGTTCTTTGCCAGCAGGATAACATCCGCGCCGATCTCTGCCGCACGCAGAACCGCTGCGGTGTCGGTCGAGAAGAACGGGCAGCCGGTGCCGCAGCCGAAGATAACGACACGGCCCTTTTCCAGATGGCGGGTCGCGCGAGAACGGATGTACGGCTCAGCGATCTTGTTCATCTCGATAGCGGTCTGCACGCGAACGTCCACGCCGCGCTGCTCCAGTGCATCCTGCAGAGCCAGTGCGTTGATGGTGGTTGCCAGCATGCCCATGTGGTCCGCGCGGGTGCGCTCCATCTTGCCGCCGCCGTCCTTTACGCCGCGCCAGAAGTTGCCGCCGCCGACAACAATGCCGATCTCGCAGCCCTCTTCGTTGCATTTTTTGATCACATCGCATACCGGACCGATGACATCAAAGTTCAGGCCGAAATGCTTATCGCCCGCAAGGGCTTCGCCGCTGATCTTGATCAGTACGCGCTTATATTTCTGTGCTTCCATGCTCCACACTCCTTATTCTATTCCTGTTTACTATTCTACCCTATTTTCGGAGAATTTGCAACGATTTATATAGCGGCAAATGAATAAAAGGCGAAGCGGTTTGCGCCCTCCGGACGGTTGCAAGCCCCCCTGAAAGGGGAGCTGGCGCAGCTTGCTGCGACTGAGGGGTTTCGGCACCGGTTTTCGGGGCATCCGAACCGCGCAGGCGGTTCACCACTTCCGGGCGAAGAGTTGTGCCGTAGACTGCGGCGGGGATTGCCGCTACGCGCGGCATAACAGTGCCGCGCAACTCGTTTTCCGGCACAAACCGGCTGCAATCGCAGGATTTGGATAATCTGCACAGGTAAAAATGTTGCGCGGCACGGGTATGCCGCGCCTGCGTAGACTAAACCGTATGTGTAGCAGAAAGGTATCTGACATTGCGTATAGGTAAAGAAATGGGCAGACACATTGGTCTGCCCTACGGAACGGTAACCCGACTGCCGTTCCCCTTTTTCATGCTTACGCAGTCTACCATCTGCACCCAAGCCCTTGCGGGAAAAGGGGTGATTCACAAGAGGGTGGAAAACCGCAGGTTGTCTACCCTCTTGTGCACCCGCCGCGCGCAGCGGCAACATTCCCGCACGCCGCAGCGTGCGAAATCCTCTGCCGTGGGTACGGCAAACCCCTCCACCGCCGTTCGGCGGTTCCCCTCTCCTTTCAGGGGAGGCTTCCGGTCGGTGCAAACGGTTCTTAACGACATATATCCTTTGGGGAACGCAAAAAACCGAGGGCAAATGCCCTCGGTTTCGTGTTTTATTGCGCGATATGCGAAGAATTACTTCTTCAGAACAACCTCGCCGCCCAGACCGGTGTGTGCAGTGATGTACTCACGGCCCATCTTAGCGTACTCGAACGGATTAGCCTTAGCCGGATCCTGCTCAGCCTCTACCATGATCCAGCCGGTGTAGCCAGCCTTGTCAAGCAGATCGAATACAGCGTCGAACTCTACGCAGCCGTCCGGATCGCCCGGTACGGTGAATGCGCCTGCGCGAACTGCATCCAGGAAGGACCAGTGCTCAGCGCGAGCCTTCTCAACCAGCGGCATACGCATGTTCTTCAGATGAACGTGGCCAACACGGTCAGCAAACTTCTCGAGCATCTTTACCGGATCCTCGCCAGCGAAAGTGAAGTGGCCGGTATCGAAGCACAGGAATACATACTTCGGATCGGTGTTCTCCATCAGGCGGGTAGTCTCCTCAACGGTCTGGCATACGGTGCCCATGTGATGATGGAAGCAGGTGCGGATGCCGTACTTCTCCATGGACAGCTTGCCCAGCTTGTTCAGGCCGGTGGTGAAGCGATCCCACTCCTCGTCGGTCAGAACGCGCTTCTTGTCGTCCAGAACCGGGGTGTCCAGCTGGCCCTGGATAGAACCGGACTGCTCGGATACGTTGATTGCGGTAGCGCCAACGTAGGACAGGTAATCCAGCTCCTTGATGAACTCAGCCTCTACCTCTTCGTACGGCTTGTCAACCAGGAAAGAGGAGAACCACTTGGAAGCGATGGTCAGGTTGCGTGCGTCCAGCATGTGCTTGAGGACAGTCTTGTCCTCCGGATACTTGTGACCTACTTCGCAGCCGTCAAAACCAGCGAGCTTCATCTCAGAGATGCACTGCTGGAAGGTGTTCTCGTCGCCGAGATCCCACATATCATCATTGGACCAGCCGATCGGGCAGATACCCAGTCTTACTTTCTTCGGATCTAACATAGTTATTCCCTCCATAATCTTCTCTCTGCGTCTGCGCAGAACAAACGCATTTTTGTTATTCTTATTGTACCCTTATGCACTGTAAATGTCAAACGCATTTTTTCACAAAGCCGAGTTGTGCAATCCGCTGTTTTTGTCATTCCGCGAACTTGTGCGTGTGCGTGCACGCACTTTTGCGCAAAAACCGCGCGAGATTGTTCCCGCGCGGTTGATTTTGTCTTATCTGTAACTTTTCGTCTGCTGCGCTCAGATACGGGCCACACCGGAATCGCGGGCAGCCTGTGCAACGGCATCGGCTACCGAACGGATGACCTTTTTGTCGAACGCCATCGGCATGATATACTCCGCGTTCAGCTCCTCATCGGAAACGCAGGCCGCGATCGCCTTAGCCGCTGCCAGCTTCATCTCCTCATTGATGTCGCTTGCGCGAACATCGAGTGCGCCGCGGAAAATGCCCGGGAACGCAAGCACGTTGTTGATCTGGTTCGGGTAGTCCGAACGGCCGGTGCCGACAACGGCAGCGCCGCCCTTCTTTGCGTCCTCCGGCCAGATTTCGGGCACCGGATTTGCCATAGCGAATACCATCGGGTCCTTGGCCATGGTGGAGACCATCTCTGCAGTAAGCACCTGCGGAGCGGACATGCCGAAGAATACATCCGCACCCTTGACAGCATCGGCCAGCGTGCCGGTCATGTGCTCGCGGTTGGTGACCTTGGCCATCTCCTGCTGTGCCGGATTCAGGCGCTCATCGCCCTCGCAGACGATGCCGAAGCGCTCAACCATCGTGATGTGCTTGACACCGAGGAACATCAGGAACTTGGTAACGGCGATAGCAGCCGCGCCGCAGCCGTTGACAACCATCTTGATCTCATCCACCTTGCGGCCGGTCAGGCGGCAGGCGTTGAGCAGAGCCGCACCGCAGCAGACAGCCGTGCCGTGCTGGTCATCGTGGAATACCGGAATGTCGCAGACCTCTTTCAGACGGCGCTCGATCTCAAAGCAGCGCGGAGCCGCGATGTCCTCGAGGTTGATGCCGCCGAACGAGCCGGAGATCAACTGAATGGTGCGGACGATCTCGTCCACATCCTTGGAAGCCACACAGAGCGGGAACGCATCCACGTCAGCGAACGCCTTGAACAACGCGCACTTGCCCTCCATAACCGGCATGCCGGCAATCGGACCGATATCGCCCAGACCGAGCACCGCAGTGCCGTCCGTGATGACCGCAACCAGATTGTTGCGGCGCGTGTACTTGTAGCTGAGAGACGGATCGTCCTTGATCTTAAGGCACGGCTCGGCAACACCCGGCGTGTACGCGATCGACAGATCGTCCTTGCTGTTTACCTCACAGCGAGCTACGACCTCAATCTTGCCGCCCCATTTTTCGTGTGCCTGCAGTGCGCGTTCCTTAACGTCCATGTTCTGTTCCTCCGTTATCGTTCTTGTTCCGTTCGACGGAAAGAGTTTTCTATCTTACCTTATTATACAGAGTAGAAATGCGTTCGTAAAGGGGTAGTTTGTACAAAGAGCGGAGAGTAATCGAGCATGAAAAATGGAGGATGGAGAATGAACGTGAAGATGGTTAAGGCAACACACACTCTTCACTCTGCTTGCAGCACTGTTTTCTGACCAGCTTCGGTAAAATAAAGATTGCAGCGCACCCCGAGCACACGGCACCAACAACGTCCGACAGCGGCTCGGAAAACATAACGGCCGTTGCCCCGAAGATCGGCGGCAGGACGAACACGCTGACAAGGAAAATGCCCTTGCGGATCATGGAAAACGTCAGCCCCCATTTGACAAGGCCCATGCCGGTCATGCCGTCCACGAACGGGTACTGGATGGTCAGTCCAAGCACGCCGAGCGAGTAGGTGCGGATCATATACGCCGCCATATCAATATACGCCGGGTCTTTGGTGAAAATTTTGACAAAAGCGCCCGAGACCGTCTGCGCGAGCAGGAACATGATACCGCAGAACACGAGGCACAGCAGCACAATGCACCGAAACGCCTTCATGACGCGTTTTTCGTCGCACGCGCCGTAGTTATAGCCGAGAATGGACTGTGTGCCCGCCGTAATTCCGCCGAGTGGCATGGTGATGACGAGCATGAAGCTCTGCATGATGGCGGCACACGCGATGAGCATATCGCTGTCTGCGCCGCCGTATTTGCGCAGCATGACGTTGATGGAGATGAGCAGCACGTTATCAAGCGCGATGATGAGCGCAGGCGACAGACCGACCTGCACGATACGGCGCATCCAGCCAAAATTGACCGACTGACGGGTAATGCGGACAGCGGCTCTGCCGCTGAACAGGAACCGCAGAATGTACACCGTCGAGCACGCCTGCGACAGCACGGTCGCAAGAGCGGCTCCGCGCACGCCCATGTGCAGCGCAAAAATGAACACCGGGTCAAGTGCGATATTTACGGCCGCTCCGAGCATAACCGACCGCATTGCGGTACCCGAAAATCCCTGACTCATTGTAATTTGATTGAGTCCGTAGCTCAGTAATGCGAACACCGTACCGGAAACATAGGTCGTGAAGTACGCCTGCGCGTAATCCCACAGGACCTCGCTGCACCCGAAAGCGAACAGAATCTGCCGCTTGAAAATGAGCAGCGGCACAGTTGCCAGCACGCTCAGCGCCAGCAAAAGGTAGAAGCTGTTCGTGATAATCTGACGGGCACCGTCCATGTCGCGCCGCCCCATGCGGATGCTCATCAGCGGTCCGCCGCCGAAGCCGATGAGCGCACCGATGGCGGTTATCATAGTCACCACAGGCGCGCACACGCCGACACCGGCCAGTGCCGCATCGCCTGCGCCTGCAATGTGACCGACGTACATGCGATCGACCACGCTGTATAGAATATTGACAAACTGTGCCAGCATGGCCGGTATTGCAAGCTGCAGAACCAGCTTGCCGACCGGTGCTGTGCCCAGTGGGCTGTCTGTTTGGGTCATGGTTCTCTCCCCTTTCCGCTCCCTCTATTATAGTGAGATTCGCGGTTGGCGTAAAGAGGAAAATGCCCTGACGGGAGGTCAGGGCATTCGCGTTTACAGATTATCGTTCTTTACAAATTTTACGGTATATGCCTCCGCATAGCTGCTGTATTTGACCGCCGAACTGTTTTCCGGGTCAGCGAACGCGTCAATCGCCACCAGAATCTGTGTTCCGTCTGTACGGAATGTGCGTACAAGCAGTGGAATCTCCACATCGACCGCCAGATCGTCAATCTTTTCCTCCTGCATGGCCACCGCCGAGGTCAGCCACTCCGTCGGCAGACCGCTCAGCGCAGGAGATTCCGCAAACTGTATAGAATTTCCCGATTCCGGTGTCTGCGCATCAATGATAACGATATATTCCGCATTGAGTACATCACTCTCCGGCTGAAATCGAATCGTTCCCTCGTTTTCTTCGACTTTATCCAAATTAACGGTAAACGTCCCGCCCTCGTTCTCCCATGCGCTGCCGTCCCAGATGTAACGCCGGAACTCCATTCCGTTTACATCCGCATGATTGCCGGCAAAATCGTACTTCACCGCCATATCCATCTGCGGTCCATCGGTTTTCTGCTCCACCGGCGTGATGGAAATCGTATTATCCGCCGGCTGTGTCTTCGCCTGTCCGCACCCGCTCAAAATCCCCACAAGAGCTAGCGCCAGTCCTGCTGCGTATCGTTTTTTCATGTGGTACACCTCCGTTTCAGCATTTACATTTCATAACAGAAAATTACAGTGTACGCTTCCGCATACACGCTTTTCTGTACGGCTTTGCTGTTTTCCGGTTCCGAAAACGCATCAATAGATACCGGAATGATCGTACCGTCCGTGCGGAACACACGCACGAGCAACGGAATTTCCGTGTCGACTGCCAAGCCATTGACAGGTTCCTCCCATGCAGCAACAGTTGCCGTCAATCCCTCCATCGGCAGACTGTTTCTCTCGGGCGAATCCATAACCTGTGCATATCCGCCAAGCTGTGGCGAATCCATTCCAATCTTATAGTTCGCATTCGCCGCATCGCCGTCACGCTCGAATTTGATCGTGCCCTTGCCGCTGCCCAGTGTCGCCGAACAACGCAACCCAAACGTGGCATCCTCATCTTTCTGCCATGTGCTGCCATCCCATATATAACAGCCAAACAATACGCCCTCGGCTTCGCTCCTGTGGCCGGAAAAATTATACTCAATCAGTCTGCCACTCTGGTCTGCGGTCGTTTCCTCCACCGGTGTAAGGCTGATTGTGTTGTCTGCCGCCGGCTGTCCGCACACGCTCAAAATCCCCACAAGAGCCAGTGCCAGTCCTGCCGCGTACCGTTTTTTCATGCGGTACACCTCCTCCTTTTACTGTTGTGCTTACAGTGTAGCAGATTTGGGTGATATTGTCTATTTCCAGACCATGCAAAATCTGCGTTTGCTTCTGTGCAATGTAACGACAAAAAAGCGTTCCGACATACGTCGGAACGCTTTTCGATGCAATTTTACTTCGCGTATCTGCGGGAAAACTTAGCCGTTCTTGCGAGCGATAGCCTTCTTAGCAGCCTCTACGATGTGAGCAGCGGTCAGACCGTACTCCTCGCGCAGGAAGGACTCAGCGCCTACCTGGCCGAAGCGATCCTCAACGCCTACCATCTCCATCGGAACCGGGTTGTTCTTGATAACAACGTTAGCAACAGCAGAACCCAGACCAACCTTTACCTGATGGTTCTCAGCGGTTACGATAGCGCCGCACTCAGCAGCGGAATCGAGGATGAGCTGCTCGTCGAGCGGCTTCCAGGTGAACATATCGATAACCTTGGCAGAGATACCCTCAGCAGCCAGCTGCTCCTGAGCCTTCAGTGCCTCGTCTACCATGATGCCGGAAGCGATGATAGCTACGTCCTTGCCTTCCTTCAGGGTAACGCCCTTGCCGATCTCGAAGTCAGAGCCATCGCCGTAAACGGTGGTGAAGCCCTTGCGGATCATGCGCATGTAGGAGAACTTGCCGGATGCTGCCAGCTTCTTGGTCAGGCAGTTGATCTGAGCGTAGTCAACCGGGTCGATGACAACTGCTTCCGGTACGGACATGTACAGAGCGCAGTCCTCGAACGGCATGTGGGTACCGCCGTTGTATGCAGCGCATACGCCGGGGTCGGAACCGATAACGTGTACCGGCAGCTTAGCGTAAGCTGCGGACATGAATGCCTGGTCAAATGCACGGCGGGAAGCGAAGCAGCCGAAGGAGTGCATGAATACGGTGCGGCCGGTAGCAACCAGACCTGCAGCAACGCCCATAGCGTTAGCCTCTGCGATACCTGCGTTTACGGTCTGCTCCGGGAAAGCCTTAGCCAGCTTGCCGGTATTGATGCAGTTCTCGAGGTCGCAGTCAACGTGCATAACCTTGCTGTCCTTCTCCATCAGGTCCAGCATAGCGGTAACAAAACCGTCACGGTTGTTACGAGAATCCTTCTCGTGCTTGCCAATCAAAGTAAAGCTCATGTTCAATACCCTCCCTTACTGTGCCTTGATCTCAGCGAGCTTCTTCTCAGCAGCAGCAATGGCTTCATCCCACTGCTCCTTAGTCGGCTGAGAGGAGTGCGCGCCAGTGCCTTCAGCAAAGGTGGCGCCCAGGCCCTTAACGGTGTTCAGGACGATGCAAGTCGGTACGCCCTTGGTGTCGTAAGCGAGCTGAACAGCGTCGTAGATCTGCTCTACGTCATTGCCGTCCTGCAGCTCGATCACGTTCCAGCCAAATGCTGCGAACTTAGCACCGATGCCCTTGCCGTGGCTCATAACCTTGTCAACCGCACCGTCGAGCTGGTACTTGTTGTCGTCTACGAAGCAAACGAGGTTGTCCAGCTTGTAGTGAGCTGCGAACTGAGCAGCCTCCCAAACCTGGCCCTCATCGCACTCGCCGTCGCCAACGAATACGAATACATGGCTGTCGCGGCCGTCGAGCTTGTTGCCCAGAGCAGCACCGGTAGCGGTGGACATGCCCTGACCGAGAGAACCGGTCGTCAGGTCAACACCGGGGGTCTTGGTGCGGTCGGTATGGGACGGGAAATTGGTGTGCGGCTGATTGAGGGTATAAGCGTCCTCGATCGGGTAGAAACCCTTCAGACCGAGGGTAGCGTACATAGCCGGACCAGCGTGGCCCTTGGACAGCACGCACCAGTCACGATCTTCCCAATGCGGGTTCTTCGGATCAACCTTCATTACTTCGCCGTACAGAACTGCCAGCGCATCAATAACGGACATTGCACCCGGAACGTGGCCGAAGCCAAGCGAACCGACGGTCTTCAGGGTCTCCACACGGATTTCCTGAGCAAATACACGAAGCTCCTGCATCTTTTCTGCTTTCTGCATTGCATACACCTGCCTAATTCAAAATATAATTTTCTCTCCGCGGAACAGGTTCCAGCGTACAGCGGCACAATGCCACTGTTTTACGAATACAAGTGTATCACCAAACCGCCCAAATTTCAACCGAAATTCCTGCATTTGTTCGCAAAATTCCAATTTCATTCAAACGCCTTATGGAAAATATCTAATTTATTTCGAGTAAAATTAGGTAATTTGTTGGTTATCTGCTGGTTATATGTATTTATTTTGTTGGTAAACCTCTTGCAAAACGGTAAAAATATATTTTCAAAAGGGGTATCCCGCCCTATTTTCGCTGTTTGTCTGCGTATCCCTCTCCCCGCAGACGGGTTACCGCTCCTCTCCCCGCTCACTGCCAGAAATTATTTTTGAAAGGCGGTTTTACGGATTTTGCTTACTTTCTGCCGTTCTTCACCGCGAATTATCATGTATTTCCGACCTTTTTCGCCAAATCCATGTCATATTCCCATTCTTCGGAGCAGTGGACATTTGGTTACAAATTTGATAAACTAAAGAAAACATTGTGGATACATTCGGATACTACTGGGCGGATATTATTATGTGGGAGCTGTGAATATGAAAGTCAGCCGTCTCAATTCGATAGAGCAATATGTCATCTCGCGCGAGACCGTCAGCATTGACGAGCTGTGCGAGGTTTTTGGCGTGTCCAAGAATACCATCCGCCGCGACCTGAATGAGCTTGAGCAGCGCGGCCACATCACCAAGGTATACGGCGGCGTGACCGCTACGGTTCCCTCCGGTGCCGTGCCGACGCCCATCCGTTCGGGCCTCAACCAGATCGACAAGTCTCTCATCGGCCGTCTGGCCGCCGAGGAGGTCGCGGATGGCGATACCATTTTTATCGACTCCGGCACGACCACCCTGTGTCTGCTGCGGTTTCTCGTGGCAAAAAAGCGGATTACGATCATCACCCACTCGCTCGGCGCGCTGAGCGAGGCCTCCAAGTACGATAACCTTAATATTATCTCGCTCGGCGGCATTTACAGCCCGACTACGGATTCGTTTGTCGGCCTGTCCGCGATCGAAGCGCTGTCCACCATGCGTATCAACAAGGCGTTCATGGGCGCGACCGGCGTGTCGCTGACTGCAGGCATGACCAACACCACCTTCCTCGAAGCCGAGATCAAGCGTGCCGTTGTTCACCGCGCGGATAACATCTACGGCATGGTCGATTCATCCAAGATCGGCAAGGAAGCAATTGTCACGTTCTGCCACCTCAAGGATCTGACCGCGTTCATCACCGACTGCGAACCGCCGAAGGAGTACGTTGATCTGTGCAATGCAGAAAACGTAAAACTGAGATATGAGTAACGTAAAGGGAGCAAATCACACGATTTGCTCCCTTTTATTTATTCAGGAACCAGACACCGGCATTGAGATACGCCGCGTATATCAGCCAGGCCAAGTACGGCACAAGAAGCCATCCCGCCTGCTTGTCAATACGGTAAAATGCCCTTACGGTGACAAGCACAAGCGCCAGCAGCAGAATCAGCCACCAGAACGCCGTTCCGTACAGTCCAACGCGAAAAAACAGCAGCGGCCACACAAAATTCACTGCAAGCTGCGTGTAATACAGCGCGAGCGCGTTGCTTCGCTCCGGCGAGCCGGACTGCCGCACGCGCAGACTCGCCCAGCCCATGAGCACATAGAGAATCGTCCACGCAATGGGGAATATCCATGCCGGCGGTGCAAGCGGCGGCTGCACCAACGCCGCATACTGCGACATGCTGCCCATCGTCAGCCATGCCGCAAGTCCGCCGACCGCCAGAGGCAGTGCGAAGCTGAAAATCTTCATTTTCCGTCCCTCCCGTTCCTATTTATATGGAGCGAGAGGGATTTTATGCATTTACAGCTCTCTTTTCCGGTAAATGCCCACACCGATGCGCCAGCATACCGCGTACACGATGGCCCCGACGATCACCAGTCCGCCAAAGAACGCCGCAAGCTGTCCGACCGACCAGCTGTCCATGCCGCCGACAGCCTGCACAAGTTTATTGAACGCCGGATGCTTTTTGACGACGGTCAGCAGGATGATCGGCACCCACACCACGGCAAGGAGTAAATACCGACCGCGATCCGGACCAAACCGTAAAACGAGTACAAATTCAATACCCATTAGCGCCAGTCCGACCGCCTCACAGGCCAGCATGCCCATCATATCCTCTGCCATTGCATCACCGCCGAAGGCATTCATGCCCGCAATACATATCATGCCCAGTGCCACAACCGTCAGATTGACCAGCAGGCTGATCACAAATTTGCTGCTCACCACATCGCGCCGAGAGACCGGAAGTGCCAGACTCAGCTTATCCCATCCGTAGGCATAATCGCTGCTCATGAGCGTTGCGGGCACCATAAGCGACAGCATGCACAGCATAAACGGTACAAAAGACAGCCCGTTTCCGGAGATGATCGAAGCCAGCGCAACTACAACTGTTGCGATCACCATTGCCTTCATCGACCGGCGCAGATTCATCCAGTCCGCATACAGCATTGCTTTCATCTTGCGTCCTCCCCTCTCGTCAGGAACAGCATGATCTGTTCGATGTTGACCGGCTCGACCGACCAGTTTTCCGGTACGCCGTCGCGTCTTACCAAGGCCTCACAGCCGAACGCGCCCACGCGCTTTGCCCGCACGGCAGACGGGTCAAGGGCGTTCAGCTGATCGGCGGTGCAGCGCAGTATACCGCAGGTGTCGAGCAGTTCGTCGCGCGGCTCGCTCAGCAGCACCTCGCCCTTGTGGATGAAGGTGATCTCGTCCGCGATTTTGTCCAAATCGCTCGTGATGTGACTGGACAACAAAATCGCGTGATTTTCGTCCTGCATGAAGTCGTACAGCAGATCGAGTACCTCATCCCGCACGACCGGATCAAGGCCGCTCGTCGGCTCATCAAGCAGCAGCAGCTCCGCGTCATGCGACAGCGCTGCCGCGAGATTCAGCTTGGTTTTCATGCCCTTGGAGTAGTCCTTGATGGCCTTTTCGCGGTCAATGCCGAATTTTTCGATGTACGACGCAAACTGCTCTGCATTCCAGTTTTTGTACGCTCTGCCGAGCAGCGTGCTCACCTGTGCGGCGCTCATCGTGCTCGGGAAACCGCCGTCCTCGAGCACCACGCCGATCTTCTCACGGACGGACAGATTCGAGCCGCGTTCCCCCAGCACGGTAATCTCGCCGCTGTCCGGCCGGATGAGGTCGAGCACCGCCTTGATGGTCGTTGTCTTTCCGGCACCGTTTTCTCCTATTAAACCCATTACCGTGCCTCTCGGCAGGGTAAATCCCACATTGTGGAGCGCAAATCCGCCGTATTTCTTGCAGACGCCGTGCAGCTCCAGTGCATTCTCTCTCATAATCCTTCCTCCTCAAACAGTGTCCGTGCCAACTCTGCAAACTCGTCCGCAGACAGTCCGGCCAGTCTCGCCGCTTGCACAGCGTCCGTCAGGTGCTGCTCTGCCGTGCGAAGCTGCGCTTCCCGCAAACGTTCGCTGCTGACCGGTGCAACAAAGCTGCCGCGTCCGGTCTGGCTGGTGATCAAGCCCTCGCGCTCAAGCTCCTCATACGCACGCTTGGTCGTGATAACGCTGATGCGCAGTTCCTTCGCCAGCAGGCGCATAGACGGCAGCGCCTCCCCCGGCTGCAGCTCTCCGCCGAGGATTTTCGCCTTGATCTGACGTGTGATCTGCTCGTAGATCGGCGTGCTGTCCATGTTGGATACTATGATGTCCATGCCGTCCCTCCCTCTTTTATTGTATATACTCATTATATACAATATGAGCAATATGTCAAGGGATAGATTTCCACCAGACGCGATTTTTCACAAACGAAGCGGTTTGAGAGACGGCGGTTTTTCACACGCTCAACGCAAAGCACAATTCCCGCCGAAAAATTTTATAGTATTTTCATACAAACTGCCGAACATTTTTTCTTGCATTTTGACGAAAACCACGCTATACTGTAATTGTTCAAAGAAAGTGCTTAAAAACAGCACAAACACTGTAAAACACAGCTTTACTAATTGACTATCTCTCTTTTTCCTTTCTTTTTTACTCTTTTCTTCTTTGTGATCGGATCACACCTCCCGATCACAGCAAAGCAGGCTCGGTTTATCCGAGCCTGTTTTGTTTTTGTCTGAAATTTTATTTCCCGTGTTGCAAACGGAGAATTGAAAACAGAAAATAAATGATGAATATACTGGTAAACCTCGTGAAAACGGCACCCGTTCTACATACTCCGTAGGGTTGAGTGCCCTCAGAGGGTGAATCGCCCAAAATGCAAGAGACCACTCCGGAGCGCCCCGCCATTTGTCAATTCATTTGCAAACACCTAACCGTAGAGGCACCCAAAACACCGTTAACCGGGCGCGTTCGGTCGTGCTATGGGCGCACACTGTACTCCCATACGATACACCCTGCACAAACCAGAAAGAAACTGCGTTCATTTTCCATTCTCAATTCTCCATTCTCAATTACACACAAAAAGAACCCGAAACCAAGGCTTAACAGTCGTAAGGAACTATAAGTCTTGCGGTTGGGGCAGAGAACGGTGTGACCGTGAAGGTCACGCCGTTTTTCTGCGTCCAAGGGTAGATTCTGCGATCATGGGTTCTGCCAGCACGGGGATCCCCACATCGTCCACGAAGTTGAAGAAAATCTCAACCTTCTGTCGGCGCTTGCCGTCAGACTTATCCGGTGCGTGAATGATGATCTTCTTGATATACTCGTTGACAATCGTCTGCGTCAGCTCCGTGACATCCACATACTTTTTCGTCAGCGCAATGAAAGCGTCCAGATCATCGCCCATTGCCTGCCGCTGCTCGACCCATTCTTCCGTTGTTTCAATTTCGAGCTTTAACCGTTCCTGCTCCGCTTCATAATCAGCCGTCATTTTCTTATACTTCTCCTTGCCGATCTCACCGAGAGCATAATCCTCATAGAGCCGGGACATGACCACATCAAGATTGGCAAGGCGTTTTATTGCCTGCTCCACGCGCTTCTGATCTTCCCGGATGTCTCATTCCTGATCGGCGCGGCGGTAATGCAGCCACTCCTCTTGAAAGCCCTCCACATCGCTGCGGATATACGCATTGACCGCCTGAATCCGTTCCTGTACCAGTTCCCGCAGTACATCTTCCCGGATATAGTGTGCGCTGCATTCGCCCCGTCCGCTCTTGTACTTGGAGCAGCGATAGTGATCCTGCTTGCCCTCAAAGCCCTTGCAGGTGGCGAAATGAAGCTTGCTGCCGCAGCCTGCACAGTAGACCAGTCCTGCGAATAATCCCTGCCGTTCCGCTTTCACGGGACGGCGTTTGTTTTTGCGCAGCTCCTGCACTCTGTCCCATTGTGCCTGAGACACGATAGCTTCCTGCGTGTCCGGCACGATGAACATATCCTCCGGATTGTTGGGAATCCTCTTTTTCAGCTTGTAGGACTTGGAGTAGGTCTTGAAATTGCAGGTGCATCCGGTGTATTCCTGCCGTTCCAGAATCCCTACGATGGATTGATCGCTCCAGCCATACGGGTTCTTGGGCATCGGCTTTCCCTTACGACTGGCATACAGCGCCTTGGTCGTGAGAACCTGATCCCTTTCAAGAATCCTCGAAATCTGCTCCGGGCCTTTGCCGTCAATGCAGAGGTCAAAGATGCGCTTGACAATCGGGGCGGCATCCTCATCCATAATCCACTTGTCCTTGTCGTTCGGGTCGCAGCGGTAGCCATAGGGCGGTTTGCCCAGATGCTTGCCGCTGGTGCCGCGCTGACGCAGACTGGTGCGGACTTTCTTGGAGGTATCTCTTGGATACCACTCGTTAAATAAGTTGCGGATTGCGGCAAAGCCCTCACCGTCCCCGCGCTGGCTGTCCACGCCGTCGTTGACGGCAATGAAGCGCACATCGTAGCTGGGGAAGATGATGTCGATGTACTGGCCTACAGTCAGGTAATCACGACCAAAGCGAGATAGGTCTTTGCAAAGCCAGCAGCCTACCAATCCCTGCTTTACCAGTTCAAAGCCCTCCTGTACGCATCTCGCCATCCTGCGAATCCTCGTTGCTGAGGCGGCAGTAGAGTATCGTAATTTTTTGCTGATCCGTCATAACGTCCTCCTTCACGTTCGGGTCAGCCGACAGAATCGGTGTGCTTGGAATTATTACCATAGTTTTGTGTCACTATCATTAACAAGCCACCTCCCGGTCAGAAAAAATAAAAGGACTCCGGCGGGTCAAAGATCGGATCAAAGCAGCTCTCATGGTCAAAGGCCTTGCAAAGCTCAAAGACCAAATCGTCTTTCCCCTCCATCACGGCACGGTTGATTTCGTCAATGCTGATAATTTTTCCATATACGATTCCTTTCTCATAATTCTATTTCGTTTTTGCGGCTGTGCAGTTGTGTCTGCTGCCGCTCCTGCTCCAACCGCTCACGCTCTCTGCACCATGCGGTGATGGGTAGCTTGCCATCCTTGAAATACGATTTCAGCTTGCGTTCCGCCATATAAAACGTCCGCAGCGTATCGTCATGCTCCGACTTGTATTTTTGTCTGGATTTTTCAAAACGGATGCTTCCCAGCTTATCCGCAACCGGTTTTCCATCGACATAATACTGTGCCATGCGCAGCAGCTCGTCCAGTTCTTTGATGCGGGATTGCTTTTCCCCGGCAGACGCTTTCATTGCGCTGATGCTGTTCTGCATGGAATGCAGCGCGGCATCCAGATCATCGGTGGTAAAAAGCTGCTTCTCCTGCAAAAAGCGGAATGCATCCGCATACCGCTGTAAGTTGGCTGTCTTGGCCTTTGTGCTGTATGCGCCTTTATTGCGGTTATTGTAATAGGTCATCAGCAGATCGTTCAGCATAGGCGGCTGCGGCTTGGAGAGTTCTTCCTTAACCGCTTTCAGCCATTCCAGCAAAGAGGCGATTTTATTTTTTGTTTTCCGCAGCATGGCGTTGGTTTTGCGAACCCAGCGGTTGAAGTCGACCTTGTTGGTACGGATGCCCTTCGCTCCCATTGCGCGGACAGACGGCCCCTCATGGACGGTAGGAATCTGTTCAATGCCTTGACGGGCATAGCTGCGGTGGTCGATCCGGCAATCCAAACCTTTCTCCGCAAACTTCCGATTGCACAGATCAGCCCACGCCTGCCGCCAATGCTCCAAGGTTTCGGGACTGCCCCAGTCGGTGGTCGGCACAGCGTTGAACATGTAGTTGCCCACCTCATCCAGAATACGCTCACCATGCTCGTCCAACACATATTCCCGCCGCTGCTTATTGCCCCACCTGCCGTCTGACTCAATAGGATGAATCGGACACATGACATGAAAATGCGGGTTAGAAATGCCGCCGTCCTCTTTGTCTGGCGAGTGAACGGCAAAGTCCACCACCATGCCCCAATTCACAAACTGCTCCAACAAAAATTGCCTTGTAAGATCGATGTTCTCCTGCATGGAAAACTCGTTCTGCAAGGCAATGTCAAAGCTGTAGGCAATCTGTGCTTTCTTTCCGCGTTCGGCTTTTTCAACCGCATTCCAGAGCGTTTCTCGGTCTGCATACTCCGGCGGCGCATGAGATGGCAGCAGGATTTCCGAACAGATTACGTCGCCCTTGCGGGTGTAGTCGCTGATCTCGCCGTAGTATTCGCTGTGCAGCTTTTCCCCAGCACGGTAGGCGGCAGACGCCACGGCGGATTGCCCCGCGCTGCGTTTGATTTGGGTTACATGAAAATGAAATAACGCGATACTCAGCACCCCTCTTTCTGTTCCGCCCGGTTGTGTTCGTTGACCGCTGCCATGAGCAGACCTTTGACCACCGGCAGGTCAAAAACCTTTTCGGCCAAGGCATAAAACTCAGCACGTGTCAACAGCTTCGTCAGCGGAGCAATGCTTTCTATATCCGCGCTGCGGACGATCAGGTTGTGTGCGCGTTTGGTTCGGTCGCCGCGCTCATAGTAGGCGATTCGGTTTTCCAGACGCTGCTTCTTGTGCTGCTCCTGTGTAAGCTGCCGCTCAATGTTTTCTTTCTCGGCATTCAGCTCAGCAAGGTTTTTCTGTTTTGGCATGGTTAACCTCCTTCAAAATTGGTGAAATAGTTGTTCAGACTTTGCGGTGGAAATTGTCTGCGTCAGCAGATGGTTTCCGCTGCAAAGTGGGCAGGGATAGATGCGCAAGCATCGCAAGGGGGCGCGGGTCTCCGGTGGAGACCAGCCCCTTGTACGGAACAAAGTGACGCAAAACAGCCCGGACACACAACTGTCCGGGCGATAGGCTCCGCAGGACGCACATACAGGGCTTGACCATGTATAGAAGTGCGCCCTTCGTCCCGGTGGGACTTTCGGGATATTCTCGGTTCGTCAGTTTTTCTTTCGCTGCCAGACGATTTCATACCTCAGCGCGTCGGCAAGCTGAACAGCCTCTGTGTAGCGTAGGGACTCCCGCTGGAGCTTGTTGGACAGGTTGGATACGCTGTCAGACCAGCCGTGTTCGTCATGCAGCAGATCGACCACCCCCTGCATGGTCATTCCTTGACGGACGATGTACGATTTGATTTCGTTTCTCAGATTGGATTTCATCAATTTTTACCTCCGTAATTTCGTGTAGTGTGGTTTCGTATCGGTAATGCTGGTGTGCGGTGGAATAAAAAATCCTCCGTGCCGCAAATCCGCTCAGATTTCCGCCCGTGATGCCCTATTCGCAGCAGCACCCTATCAGCTTCATCGTTCTGGGCGAGGTCATGCGGAACGGTGGGATATACCACATCCCAGTGCAATGGCTTCACACTACGGTAAACCACCGGACGGTGCATTGCGTTCGGCTTACAGTGAAAATTTTCATGAATTTCACAAGGATTGATTTCAAAGTGCCTTTTTGGGCATCTCACCGCTACTCTGTACATAGTAGAATTAGGGCATTTTGCTGTGTACATACGTACCGATGGTGCAGGGCAGGCAGCATTTCACGGCATGGGCAGATTTGTTCACGATTGGGTGCGCGTCAGCTTTCCGGTACATACGTACATAGCGATTTGCTCCAATTCTCAGATATATGGGGACTGATCAGCGGCTCGATGCCCAGATACCCCCACACTCTGCGCCCGGTAGCGTTCGTGACGGTATTCGTATGCTCCAGATTGTACGTTTTCAGATTCCGCATCAAAAAATCGCTGAACGAGCGCTGCCTGATAGGTGTCAGCCCGTTTTCATCGCACCAGATTCCGTAAATGGCATACAGCTCCTTGGAGGTGACAGACATATCCGCCTTCAGCCGAATATAGCCGGTGGATTCCATAAAGTCGATGGCATTGTTGGCGTCACGCTTGACGTACTCCCGATTGTTCAGTGTCCGGGGGCTTTCCGTGAATCGGAAGCTGTTTGCCGCAAGCCGCTGCAAGCCCTCAAGCGCCCAGAGAAAAATGCCCTCGACCTCTCGCTTCATCTTCTCGGCAATGTCAGGATCGTCCACACGATTGGCAGGCTTCTCTTTTGTGGTCAGGATCAGTTGGCGGCGGTAAAAGCCGTTGCTGCGGTCGTAGAGGGATTGCAGATCGCCATTGGAGAATGCCAGCAGCCGGGCATACATCCACCCCTGATAGCTCTGGACGCTTTTGCGTTCCAGATCCATCTTATCCTGTGCGGTAACGATGGATTTGACATAGTTGGTCTGCTTCAGAGCCTCCATTTTCATATCGTCATCCACAAGAAGATGAATGTGCTCCAGATCGGCGCGGGCAAACCGGTTGTCGGAAATTTTTGCGATGCTGCCGTCCTTCATATTGCAGCCAAACAGCCGCGCCAGCACGGGACCGATTTGCGATTTTCCTTCGCCGCCCTCGCCCTTGAGGATCATCATGCGCTGCCCCTTGGTGCTGGGAACGAGGCAATAGCCGATATATTCCTGAAAGGTGGGAATGTCCTCCGGGTAGAGCAGATCGGAGAGAAAACGCAGCCAGACAACCGGCTCCTCCGCCTGCGGATTGTAAGCAATGGGAAACCGGCTGCGCACGATTTCAGAACGTCCTGCGAGAAAGCTGCCATCGATGCGGAACGTCCCGTTCTGCACATGAATCTCATCCGGCTTCGGCGGGAAGCTCTCTGCATGAGCCGCCAGCTTCATGATCTCCACGATCTTGGAAATGGCGTGCGGAATGTTTTTTTGCGGCACAGCACTCCAGTTCGGCATAGATTTTCTCGTTCAGCAGCAGCGGGTCTGTCAGCCGCCCATCCGGTGTGAAAAATGCGTTGTCCGCATAGATGAGCTTGTTCTTTGACAAAAACTCCCGGCAAAAGGCTGCCTCATTGATGTCCTTGCCGTCGAACCATGCTGGGAAATCAAGCCCTGCATACTTCTTGTTCACGCGGCGTCCCTCCCATCGATTGTTTTCTTGAGCTTGTCCAACCGACCATCTGCAAGCAGATAACTGACCACTTCGGCACGTTCATAGGAATCACCCTCGCACAGAATATCCAAGTAATACTCCACTTTATCCAGCTTGTGGCAGGCTTCTGCAAATCGTTCATCCGGCGCTTCCTCCGAAGATTGCAGCGCACAGCGTACCTTCCAGTCCCGCAGCACACGGGCATAATCTGATAGAATAGAAAAGCACAGCCACTCGTTTTCTCTGAGCTGCTGTGCTTCTGTTCGGACACGCTTTGCGTGGAGCGCCGCTGCGCTGGGCGGTTTGTCCGGTGTGAGGTGAAAGTCTGTTGCCAAACGCTGCGCCGCCTCGTAGAGCGGCAAGCCGAATAGCTTTGCGGCAAAGTCGATCACATCTCCGTGCTCCCCGCAGGCGAAGCAATAATAGTGATCGTCTGCCGCATACAGGCTGGGATGCCGGTCATTGTGGAACGGGCAAAGCGCCATGCCGCAGTGGTTGACCTCCACGCCGTACCGCTCCGCCGCCTCCCGGCAGCTTACGCCATATTTGACGTTCTGAAAACAATTCATGCGTTATCCTCCGTAAAATAGATTGGAGAGGCAGCTTTCACACCTCTCTGCCTGTTTTATGTTCGGATTCGCAAAAAGCAGGCGGATGGCATGACAAGTTCATTTAAAAAACATGACAGGTCTTTCCACGTTCATATTCTCGTGGTATAATTAAAATAGAAAAACATGACAGGAGGACGCAGCATGGCACAGGAGCTTATCCGTCACAATGTGCTGTCTCTGGATTTCTGGCAGGATACCGTAACCTACGCAGGCAGCGTCATGCCGACCGGCACGATTGGCTGTGCGGTACTGAATATCCCCGACGGAACGATTGCGCGGTTGGACCAGCCGTGCATGACCTTGAATCTGCTGCTGACCGGCATCGGGGCAAAGAATGTGGATAGGCAGCTTCTTCCAAAAGCGCAGGAGGCGGGACAGACCATCATTCATGCGCTGCATGATGTCCAACCGTTCTCCCGCTTGGACAGAAAGCAGTTTGAAGATTATCTCATGCAGGCGTTTTCCGAGGAAGCATTTACCGAGCTGAACGAGTATTTGCAGCTCCCGATGGAGCAGCAGGCAGCCAGCAATATCACAGGAGCGCATCCCTTGGCGGCGCTGCTGGTGCGCGTTATTCCAGTGCTGGGGCATTTGAGCTATTCCCTGCACCAGTACAAGAAAACTATGACGGCGTTTGCAGAATTTCTGCAAGAGAATGCCGAAATACGAACGCCTGCGGGATACGCCGCTGCATTCGGGTAGTTTTTCAAGGAAAACGTGACTCTGGAGGAAAGCAATCCCTCATGGATGGCACTGACCAATGCGACAGTGCAGTATGTCCCTGCGATCCGTCTCGGAAATACGCAGGCGCAGCTTGTCAAGCGGATGCATTTTGTATCCTTCGTTGGGATGTTCCGCGCCGATCTTTTTGAAGGTTTATGCGTCGGACACGCGCCGAGGAAATGCGCGGTCTGTGGGAAATGGTTTCTGACCACTGACGCAAGATATGCCAAGTACTGTGACGGTCTGGCTCCCGGAGACAAACGTGGGCGCACCTGCCGCCAAGTCGGGAATCTTCGTGGACGGGAGCTTGCCGCCGACCATCCCATCAAGAAAATCTATACGAAGCGGTTCAACACGATCACGCAGTATCTTGGCCGCGGCACACTCGATGAGCAGACCGCCGCCGCAATGAAAGCACTGGCAAAAAGCAAGCTGGAGAAAGCCCTGCAAGACAGCGGCTATGCGCAGGGCGGCTATGCCGCCGAGATGGAGCAGGCGGCTCTGCTGGCGGAAGCGAAGGAAACGATGGAGCGGTAATGGAACGCCATAGCGGTGGGAGGTGCAGACATGGAGGATAACCGTAACAAACTGATACCGGCACAGCTTGCGGGCTACACATGGGAGCTGTCCGGTTATGCGTCCAAAGTGCCGTTCGCCAATGAGGACAGCCTGACCATGTGCGAAGTCCGGAACGTCTTTCAGCTTGACCCGGAACCGCCGCAAATGGAGCTGAACGACTACATACGCGAAGCTGTCCGTCACAAAGACCTTGCATACTTTTCCTTCTTCCTGCACCACTTTGAAAAGCGTCTGAACAGCGTGATTTACCGATTTCTCACCCGCAATGGCATTGACCGCTACGACCCGGCGCGGTTTCTGGACTATAAGCTGGAACTCCTGCAAATGCTGCTGTTTTGCCTGCCGAGGTTCGACCCGGCGCAGGAAACAGAATTCCTGAAATACGCAAAGCATTATATTCAGGACGGGCTGCTGTTCTGCCGTATGATGGGAGAAGTCGGTTCCTTTGCCAGTCTTGCGGAGTACCGGCGTGTGCGTCAGATCGGCGCAATCTATAACAATTCGGGTAAGAGACGCGCGGAGATAGTTTCCGCGTTTGCCGCTCAAAGCGGGTACAAGGACGATAGCGTATCTGCGGATGAGCTGCTGACTATTGCCCAGCGCAACCGCAGCATTGTTTCCCTCTACCGCACGGAGCAGGATGAGGACGGCGAAGAAACCGGCGAGGATGTGACGCGCGACGATAGCTGGAACTACGCCGAAATCCTCTGGAACGGGATTCAGGCAAAGACGGTCACGGCGGCGTTTGAGCAGCTTTCCTACAAAGAGCAATGGTATCTGGAAAAGCGGAACGCCATCTGCATGACCTGCGGGCGCGTCAGCCCCTTGTCCACGCAGTCCACCTTTGAAGATTTAGCGGTGGATTTTGAAGGAACGACAGCCAGCGGTGCGGAGCGGTTCTACCGGCGTACATTAGACAAACTGCGGCGGAAGCTGCTGGAAAGCGGTGTGATCCATACCGTGACGCTGAAACAGACCGAGCGCCGCAAGAAGGAAAAAATAGCCGCCGCTGTCTACCTGTATCAGGCAGACAACGACGGCGAATGGGACAAGCTTCGGTTGGATTTTGAAAACGGCATGGCGGAGATCGTAAAGCTGGCGGATTGGGACACGGTGAAAAGCAATATCTTTGCAAAGACGGCGATACGGTTTGTGCAGGGTTTGCCGGAGACGAGACTGCTGAAATCCGTGGTTGTGCCGTTTGAGATGGAAAGGCTGGATCTGATTTGATCATGATGGAAAGCAAAACGACGCCGTTGACAACATCTTCGGATCGTGCTACAATTTGACTGAAATGAACAATATGGTCATAAATCCAAGGAGCGTGCGCAGTGGCTTTTACAGATGAACAGAATGAACAGATCCGCAATGACCTAATCCGGGAAGCCCGGCGCTGCGGCATTACCATCGGGATGCGGAAAACCTCAGTGGAGCAGCTGACAAATTCCGTCGGTATTTCCAAGGGATCGTTTTATAAATTCTTTGATTCCAAAGAGCTGCTGTTTTTCGCTGTACTGGAGGACATTCATACCGAGTGCTTCGCGGCGGCGCAGAAGTCTTTGCAGGAAAATACAGCCTTATTGCCTGCCGACCGCACGGCAGCAGCGATCCTAGCGGTCTGCCGTTGGCTCTCCAAGACAAAAGCCTTTGTGTTCATCGAAAATGACGCGGATTTTCTCCTGCACCGACTGCCGGAGGAAGTGAAGACCGCCCACTACCACGATGGCGAGACGCACATCCGTACCCTGCTGGAGATGGGCGGCTTGCAGCCCAAGGGCGGTATGGCGCTGGCTGCCGCCACAGTGCGGGGCTTGATTTTAACCGTCTCCCATCAGGAGCAGATTGGGGTGCTTTACCCGCAGGTGCTGGAAACGCTGGTGCGGGGCGCCTGCCGGGAGCTATTTGCATAAGCGGAAAAGCCGCAGTGATGCGGCTTTTCAAAAGGGATACAGTTAGCTTATTCTAACTCGCTTGTGTCATCTGTGTGAGTTAGAGTAGTTTAACATCTCGTTGTGAGGGCGAAATCATGAGAAACAGTCAAAATTTCTGGGATAAAAACGCCGGGCGGTACGACCGCTTCATGCGAAAGGACGCCGCAGCTTATGAGCAGATGTACGAGCTGCTGCGCCCCGTGGTGCGGCACAAAACCGTGCTGGAGCTGGCCACAGGCACGGGGCTGATTGCCAAAAACATTGTAAACAGTGCCGCTCATATTGATGCCACAGACGCTTCGCCGGAGATGATCGCAGAAGCGAAGCGGGACAACCGATCCACCAAGCTGCATTTCTCCGTGCAGGATATGTTCCACCTGCCTTATGCCGACGAAAGCTTTGACGTGGTCATCGTGGCCAATGCGCTGCATATCGTGCCGGAGCCGGAAACAGCCCTCTCTGAAATTCGTCGGGTGCTGAAAGAGGACGGGATACTGGTCGCACCGACCTTTACTCATGCCGGTAATGACTTTCGTGGAAAGGGCAAAGCATTTTTCATGAAGCTGGCGGGCTTCCCTCTCCACAGCAAGTGGACAAGTCACGAATATCTGGCATTTCTCCGGGAAAACGGCTGGACGGTGCAGAAAAGCGCCGTGCTGAAAGCCTCGTTCCCGCTGACCTATGCAGAGTGCGTGAAATCGGAGGGGTGATCCATGCAGATATTGGAACACGGGCAGGCGCAGGAGCGGACGCTGCTGTTTTTCCCCTGCACGGCAGAGCCTGTATGGGCCTTTGCCGACACGATCACGCTGCTTTCTCAGAGATGGCATGTTTTTCAGGTGGTGTATGACGGCCATCAGCCGGAGTATCCCGGGGATTTCACCTCAGTCGAGCAGACCGTGGATGAGGTGATCTCTTACCTGAAAAGCCGCGGCATCTCACAACTGGACGGAGCATATGGCTGCTCCATGGGTGGTGCCTGCCTGACCCGTATGTTGGCATTGGGGAAAATGCCCATCGACCGAGCCATCATCGACGGCGGGATCATCCCTTATCAGCTGCCCTACCCGGTGCGAAAGCTGCTGCTTTGGCGGGATATTGTGTCCTTTAAAATGGCGGCGAACAGCCGAAAAATTCTGGAAGCGGCCTTTCCGCCGGAACGGTTCACCCCCGCAGGGCACGACCCCAAAAAGGAGTACGACGCCATGGAAGCCTATCTCAAAACCTTTTCCGATCGGACGATCCGCAATGTATTCTGGTCTGCCAACAACTATGCGCTTCCGAAGCGCTCCGCTAAAATCGGTGCGAAAATCACCTACTGGTACGGCGACGATGAAAAGAAGGATCGCAGGCGGGATATCCGGTTCATCAAGCGCTATTTTCCTAAGGCGCGCATCCATGGCATCCCCAAGATGGCCCATGCGGAGCTGGTGATGGTACACCCGGAAAAATTCTGCCGGTATGCGGAAAAATTTCTGACTATGCAAGCGGAGGAAAGATGATATGAGAGAAAAGATCAAACTCTCCGGCGTGCCGGAGACTATGCTGCAAACCATTTACGCAAGGGCGAAGGAGAGCCGGGGACGCGGCGCGATTCACGATGCAAAAGCGGAAGAACTCATCGAAAAGCTGGACTACGATTTTTCCCTTGCGGACAAGGATACAGCCATGCACAGCGGCGTTATCACCCGCACCATCGTGCTCGACCGGATGACGAAGAAATGGCTTGCGTCGCACCCCGGCGCGGTGGTGGTCAACATCGCCTGCGGGCTGGATACCCGGTGCTATCGGATGGCAAGTTATGCGCATTGGTATAACCTGGACCTTCCGGAGGCCATGGCCGTGCGTGAGAAGCTGCTGCCGGAAAGCGGCACGATTTCGCAGATCGCCATGTCTGCCATGGACGATTGGGGCAGCAAAATCAGCGAGCAGAATGCGCCGGTGCTGATCGTCATCGAGGGGCTGACTATGTACCTGTCAGAAGCGGATGTGCAGCGCATTTTCACGGTGATTTCCCGCCGATTTGAGAAAGCCACAGTCTTTGTGGAAACCATGAATCCTGCGATGGCGCGGCACTTCAAGGAGAAATCCATTGACGCAAGCAATGCAAAATTCAACTGGGGAATCAAGAATGGGAAAGCACTTGCCGAACTGCTGTCGGATTTTGGATTCGTGGAGGAGCACAGCTTAACCGAGGGCATGGCGGCATTCGCACCGATCTATAAACTGCTGGAAAAGCTGCCCGCCGTGCGGAATATTTCCAATAAGATCATTGTGGTGGAAAAGGAGTGATGGGTGATGTCCTTTTTTGAGAACACCAGAAAGCCAACCGGTTTTGGTGGAAAAGTCATGGTGAACCTGATGAATCTGTGCCATGCGCCCCTTGCGGATTGGGGCATGAAATTCCTGCCGCTTTTATCAGATGCAAAGGTGCTGGACTGCGGCTGCGGTGGCGGTGCGAACATGAAAAGGCTGCTGAAAAAATACCCGCAGGGGATCGTGAAGGGCATCGACTATTCGCCCGTCAGCGTGGAGAAGACGAAAAAGGTCAACGAGACCGCCATCGCGGAGGGGCGCTGTGCCGTCCTGCAAGGCAGTGTGGCGGATATGATCTTCGCAGATGACTGGTTCGATGCGGTCACCGCTTTTGAGACAGTCTACTTCTGGCCGAATCTGCCGCAATGTTTTCGGGTGATTTATCGGGTGCTGAAGCCCGGCGGAACCTTTCTCATCTGCAACGAGAGCAGTGGCGACACGGACAAGGATGAGAAGTGGACGGAGATTATCGGCGGTATGACCATATACAGCGGCGATGAGCTGAAAACATTTCTGGAAAACGCTGAATTCTGCAATGTTCAAATCCATAAAAACAAAATTGGCTGGCTCTGCGTGACAGGACAGAAGCGGGAGGAATAAGGAATGCTGCTGCAAACGATTCTGGAAGGACTGGGGCTGGGGGCGCTGCTGGTTTTGGTGTGCGCCATCGGCATCCACAAGGGCGCTGTCGGCATGGTGCATTTGTATGACTCGAAGGTACAGGAACGGTGCGTTGCGCTGGGTCTGACCACAAAGGAAAAGATCAAGCAAAACTCGCTGCGCTTCAAGCTGATCTGCGTTCCGGGATATCTTGCTTATGTGCTCATTTTCGTGTATGCCATCAATGGTGCGCAGACTTTTGGGGGCGGTTTCTGGCAGTGCTTTGTAATCCTGTCTGTGATGAATCTCATCGACCGGCTTGGCATCGACGGCTATTGGGTCGGACACACCAAGGCGTGGGTAATACCGGGGACAGAGGATCTGATGCCGTACATCTCGAAAGCAGACAAGCAGAAGAAATGGCTGTTCGGAACACTGGGAATGGCCATGATTTCCCTGCTCCTTGCGGGAATCGGAATGCTGCTGTAAGGAGGAAATACCGATGTCAAAGAAAGCCACCGAGTTTCAGAAAAGAGAAATGAGCAAGATGTACCGCGGCAAGGAAATATTCAAGCCGCTGAACACTGGCTGGGTGGATGAGCGCGTGGCCTGCGTGCGGGAGTGGGTGGCGAACATCTTCTTCTACCGCAAGGGCGGCACCACCATCATGATTGACGCCGGGTATAACTACGACCGGCTGGCAGAAAAAATGGGCTGGCTGGGCATCGACCCGCAGTCCGTCCGGCACATCCTCATCACTCATCAGGACACCGACCACGTGGGCGCGGTGGAGGCAGACAGCCCCGGTTTGTTCCGGAGCGCAAAGCTCTATATCGGCGAGATTGAAAACCGGTATCTCACCGGCGAGGTGCGGCGAAAAGTCATATACCATCTCTATAAATTGCCGCAGGTCACAATTAACAACGAAAAGGTGCTGCTGCATGACGGCGAGACTTTCGAGATTGACGGTATCAAAATTGAGTGCTTCCTTGTCCCCGGTCACACATGGGGTCATATGGTCTATCTCATTGACGACAAATATCTCTTCACCGGCGACACTCTCTGGTTCGGCGCGGACGGCGGCTACAGCTTCATTTCCTCTCTGGCAGAAAGCAACAAACTGGCGGTAAAGTCGCTGGCGGCGCTGGAGCAGAAGCTGCAAAGCCGTGACCTGCATCCGCTGTTTCTCACCGGTCACACCGGCTGGACGGACAACTTCGAGTTCGCCTTTGCCCATAAGGACAAGCTTTGCTCACCGTTCCGAAAGCGGGTTCCCGACCCCACCGCGCCTTATGACGCTTATGATGAATCGGATGACACGGAAAAAATGGCAAAGAGTGGGTTCCTGAAGAGGGTGGGAAGATGAAGGTTTATTCCTTCGGCGCAGAAAATGCCCCGGTCATCCTACTGCTTCCCGGCACCTGCTGCCACTGGAAGGGCAATTTTGGACGGGTCATTCCGCTGCTGTCGGACAGGTATCGCGTTCTCTGCGTCAGCTACGATGGTTTCGATGAAACGGAACATACCGAGTTTCCCACTATGCTGGAGGAAACAGAGAAAATAGAATCTTACATTCAGAAACATTGCGATGGACATATCTGGGCGAGCTATGGCTGCTCGCTGGGCGGCTCTTTTGTGGGGCTGCTGGCGGCGCGGCAGAATATTCATATGGATTACGGAATTCTCGGCAGCTCTGATCTTGACCAAGCATCTCCCATTGCGGCAAAGCTGCAAACAAATCTGCTCCTACCGCTGATTTATCCGCTTATTCGAGACGGACGGTTCAAGAGTCGATTGCTGCAAAAACGCCTCACGCAGCGAAAGTCGGAAATGGGCGGTTATGTGCAAGCGTTCATGGAGATGCTCAGCGGCGCACGACCTTATGTGACCGTGCAGAGCTGCAAGAATCAGTTCTATTCCGACCTTGTCACCCCGCTGCCGGACAAGATCAACGTTCCGGGAACAGAGATTCATATTTTCTATGCGCTCAAAATGGGTGAGAAATACCGCGAGCGCTATGAACGGCACTTTGCAAACCCAGCCATTCATGAGCAGGACTTGCAGCACGAGGAGCTGCTGGCCTGTTATCCGGAGCGCTGGGTGCAGTTGGTGAAGGATATCATGGAGGGAAAGCGATGAAGCATCAGCACTTTGATGTGGAGACCGCCGGCTTTTACGGCGCGTACTGGGCGTGTGCCGACGGATCGGACTGCGCGGTCATTGCGATGATTGGTGACGATCCGGAGGATCGGCTTGCGCGTTCAGCTGTGAAATGGCTCTGCGGGCGGGGCGTAAATGTGCTCACCATGTCGCCTGCGAAAAAGGATTACGGCCATCATAATTATCCGCTGGAGCGTGTGGAGACGGCCATTTCGTGGCTGAAAGCCAACGGCAACCATAAAATTGGCATTGCCGGTGCTTCGACTACGGGAACGCTCGCGCTGACAGCGGCTGCCATGTTCCCGGATGTTACCCTGACCATTGCCATGACGCCCAGCGATTTTGTGTGGCAGGGTTTCATGCAGGGCAAAAGGGACGGCTGCAAGGAATGGCCGGTCGAGGGCGAGTCGCTGTTCTCCTACCGGGGCAAGCCGCTGCCCTATATGCCGTTTTGCTATCAGCATCCCGACTATTGGCACTGTGTCGCCGCAGAGAGCAAGCGCACTGGTGATATGGTTAACTCCCGCAAGCTGTTTGACGATTCCGAGGTGATGCATCCGATCGAGCCGGAGGAATATATTCCTGTTGAAAACATCCGGGGAAAGCTGCTGCTGATCGGCGCGGAGGACGATGCGCTGTGGGATACCGCAAAGTATATCCGCCGTATGAAAAAGCGCCTTGCGGAAAAGCCGCATGAATGCGAGATTGAAACAATGGTTTATGCTCACGGCACCCACTTTGTCTTTCCGGAGGGGATGCTGAAAATCATGCTGCCGGTTGGCTCCGGTCTGTTTGTAAAGTTGGCGTTTCAGGCAGCAAAGAAATATCCCAAGGAATGCCGCCAGACCCGGATAGACATCGAGAAGCGGATGAACCGGACTCTGGCAGAATGGAAAGGAGCGAAGTGAGATGCGTTGGATGGGAATGCCCCTAGCCATATGGGTAGTGTTTGCGAAGTCCTTTCAAGCGCAGCTGACGGCGGTACTGGGCTATGACCCGGACACCGCACGTAAGATCACGGAAAAGGCCAAGCCGAAGTACCGTGAGATCATCGCAAAGCTGCCCGAATTTGAAAAAGGTGATCGGTTCAGCATGAACATCATTGGCTGCGCCATGCTGGGGGCGTTTGTCCTCTCCATGCCGCGCCGTCCCGATGTGGAAAGCCTTACCGACTACTATGAGAAAGCGCAGATGACGCCGCTGATGAAATGGTTCTGCCGCCAAAGCGGCAAGTCGAAGTTCACGCCCAAGGATATTGCCGCCATGAAAGCCACCGCCGCCCGGAAGGCGGCTGACCGCAACCCCTACTCGTGGAATATGGACTTTTACGAGTATCCCGACGGCAGCGGTTATGAGGGGCGCTTCACGAAATGCGGCATCTGCACGCTGATGCAGGAGCTGGGGCTTTATGACCTGACACCCGCCATGTGTCATTTGGACTACGCCATGAGCGAGGCGGGCGGCGTGACGAATTTTGTGCGGCAGTACACGCTGGCCTCCGGCGACCCTTACTGCGACTGCGGATATCAAAAGAAACGAGTGTGAGGTGGCGGAGTATTGAAATATTTTGAGTTCGGACAAGAGTACCCGGAACTGATGGTGATGCCCCACGGCGGCGTATGCTATCGCGGCGCACTGCCGGTGGCGGAGGAAATGGCAAAGACCTATGGCAGGCGCTGGAGGCAGAGTGTGGGAATTACTTGCAGGGAGGGGGAAAACCATGAACTATAAAATCGAGAAAAACACGGTACAGGAAACGCTGATCATCCCACTCTATACACGGAAAATGTGCGCAGAGGTATATCCAAGCCTCTATCGGGACGAAACGGCACTGCGGCTGGTGAATGCGGTGGACTATAATTTTTCGGCGCTTCAGAAGAAATCCCACAGACTCATGCAGCGGTTTGGCTTTTTAGAGGTTGCCATGCGGCAGAACGACCTTGCCTTCGAGGTGCGGGAGTATCTGAAAAGTCATCCCAATGCGGCGGTGGTGAATCTCGGCTGCGGGTTGGACCGCACAGGTCGGGCTTGCGATAACGGTAAGTGCAAGCTCTACAATCTGGACTTTCCTGACGTCATCGCTGTGCGCAACGAGCTACTCCCGGCCAGGGATCGGGAGGAAAACATCCCCTGCGACCTCAACGATACATCGTGGTTTGAGAGAATCGACGCCTCCGGCGGTGCGGTCTTCTTTGCTGCGGGAGTGTTCTACTATTTCCTAAAGGAGCAGGTAAAAACACTGGTACGTGCTATGGCAGACGCTTTTCCGGGCGCTGTACTGGCGTTCGATGCCGCCAATGAGAAGGCAGTAAAGCTGATGCTGAAAACATGGCTGAAGGATGCGGAAATCAAGGATGTCGGCGCGTACTTCGCCGTTTCGGACGCCAAGCGCGAGATCGGTGCATGGGACAGTCGCCTGCATATCGCCAGCCGGGGCTATATGCTGGGCTACCACGACCTGAAAGACCCGTCCGTCAGCGGATTTTTCCGCTTTCTTGCAAGGGTCGGTGACGGAGTGATGAATATGCAGATCGTGAAGATTGGATTTGAACAAACAATATAGGAAACAAAACGGAATAGTTTGAAAGCACAAATCATGTTAGAATATCCGGCAGTTAGAGAACGCTAACCAAAGAACTTCAGGAGGTACCGTATGAAAAAGAAATTTGCTGCTTTTGTGCCTTGCTTATCATCTGGAATTTCGCCATGCGGAAGAAAGGACGTGATTTAATTGAAAAAACAATCCGATCTTTCCCGGCTGATGGGTTACGCCGGGAACCACCGATATTTCACCTACGCTTCGTGGATGCTGTCTGCGGCCAGTGCGCTGGTGGCGCTGGTGCCTTTTGTATACATATGGATGATTCTGCGGGATGTGCTGAACGCGGCGCCAAACTATGCGCAGGCGGTGAACATTCCTCATTACGGCTGGATGGCAGTGTTATTCGCAGTGCTGTCTTACATTATTTACATTGCGGCGCTGATGTGCTCCCATCTGTCGGCGTTCCGGGTGGCGACAAATCTGCGGCTGGCAGTATCGGAGCATCTGGCAGTGCTGCCGCTGGGCTTTGCTGAGACCTTCGGCAGCGGTAAGCTGCGCAAGATCATCCACGAGAGCACCGGAGCCGCCGAGACCTATCTTGCCCACCAGCTGCCCGACCAGTACAATGCCATCGCCACCCCGGTGGGGCTGCTGGTGCTGCTGTTGGCGTTCGACTGGAGGTTGGGGCTGCTGAGCCTTGCGCCGGTGGTGCTGGCTTTCCTCATTATGGCGACCATGACCGGCAAGCGGATGGTTGAAAAAATGCGGCAGTACGGCAACGCCTTGGAGGCCATGTCCAACGAGGCAGTGGAATACGTCCGGGGCATTCCGGTGGTCAAGACCTTCGGGCAGAGTGTGTTTTCCTTCAAAAAATTCAAGACCACCATTGATGAGTACGAAAAGTGGGTCATCTCCTACACCAAAGACCTGCGCCTGCCCATGATGTTCTACACCGCCGCCGTCAACGGCGTGTTCGCCTTTCTGATTGCAGGCGGGCTGCTGTTCACGACACACGGCGTGACCCCGGAATTTCTGCTGAACCTGCTGTTCTATATCATCATCACGCCGGTGATTTCCCTGACTTTGACCCGCATAATGTACATGAGCGAGAACAAGATGGTGGTAGCGGATGCGCTGGCACGCATCGACTCGGTGCTGGAGGCAGCGCCCATGCAGGTTCAGGCTGTTCCGCAGCACCCGCAGGATGCTTCTGTCGCGCTGCAGAACGTGCGTTTCAGCTACGACGGAAAAAACGAGGTTATTAAGGGCGTTTCGCTGGAGATTCAGCCGGGACGGACTGTGGCTTTTGTAGGCCCCTCCGGCGGCGGAAAATCTACGCTGGCAAACCTTGTCTGCCGGTTCTTTGATGTGCAGAGCGGCAGCGTCCGAGTAGGCGGAGCGGATGTGCGGGCAATCCCCAAGGAAGAGCTGATGGATACCATCTCCTTTGTGTTCCAGAACAACCGCCTGCTCAAGGGCAGCATTCTGGATAATGTCCGTCTGGGCAGACCGCAGGCCACCGAAGCCGAGGTGCTGGCAGCGTTGAAAGCGGCGCAGTGCATGGATATTATAGAAAAGTTCCCGGCGGGCATCCATACTGTTATCGGCACCAAGGGCGTGTATCTGTCCGGCGGCGAGCAGCAGCGCATTGCCATTGCACGCGCCATGCTGAAAAATGCGCCCATCCTGATTCTGGACGAGGCCACCGCTTTTGCCGACCCGGACAATGAAGCTAAGGTGCAGGCGGCTTTTGCCCGGCTTGCCAAGGGCAAAACCGTGCTGATGATCGCACACCGCCTGTCCACCGTAGCCAACGCCGACTGCATCTATGTGGTACAGGATGGGCAAATTGCAGAATTCGGCACAAAGGATGAGCTGTGCACGCAGAACGGTCTGTTTGCCCGGATGTGGCAGGAGTATCAGGCATCGGTGCAGTGGAAGGTCGCAAAGGAGGGGGAAAGATGATCGAAAAAATTCAACACGCCACGGCCAGCTCCCCGGAGGGCGCAAAGGGGCTTGTAAAGGGCGTTCTGGCCTGTGCGTTCCAGAACATGGCGTTCATGCTGCCTACCGGGTTGCTGTATCTCCTGGTAAAAGATCTGCTGGCAGGCTCAACGAGCGGGAGAACCGCCTTTTATCTGCTGGGGTGTGCGGCCTGCTTTGCGCTGATCTTGCTGACCACATGGTTCCAGTATAACGGCACCTATTTTACGACTTATAAAGAGAGCGGCACCCGCCGCCTGACCCTTGCGGAACGGCTGCGCAAGCTGCCCCTGTCCTTTTTCGGCAAGCGGGATCTTGCCGACCTGACCAGCACCATCATGGCAGACTGCGAGGTGTTGGAAAAGGACTGTTCCCACTTCATCCCCGGTCTATTCGGCTCCCTCATCTCTACGGTGCTCATTGCCCTGAGCCTGTTCACTTTTGACTGGCGGATGGCGCTGGCAGCCCTGTGGGTCATCCCGGTATCCGCCGCCATCGTGGTGGGCAGCTACCGGGTGCAGGACAAGGTGCAGGCCAAGACCATGGCGGCGAAAATGGCCTGTGCGGACGGCATTCAGGAGTACATCGAAACCCTCCGTGACCTGAAAGCCAGTAATGCGGAGCAGCGGTATCTGTCCGGTCTTTCCGGCAAAATTCGGGCTGTGGAAAAGCAGTCCATCGTGGCAGAGCTGGAAACAGCGCTGTTTGTGTCCTCTGCGAGCATGGTGCTCAAGCTGGGCATTGCATCGGTGGCACTCACCGGCTCGGTGCTGCTGGTGCAGGGCAGTATCGATGTGCTGACCCTGTTTCTGTTCCTGATGGCGGCCTCCCGGATGTACGACCCTATGCAGGGCGCGTTGCAGAATCTGGCAGCGGTCATTGCCATGCGCACCAATGTGGGGCGGATGAACGAGATCCTGGATGCTCCCCTGCAGACCGGCAGCGAGCAGCTGACCAATCAGGGCTGCGATATCGTGTTCGACCATGTGGGCTTTGCCTACAACTCCGGCGAAACGGTGCTGCGGGATGTCTCCTTTACCGCAAAGCAGGGCGAGGTCACGGCACTGGTGGGTCCCTCCGGCGGCGGCAAGACTACCGTTTCCCGGCTGGCGGCACGGTTCTGGGACTACCAGAAGGGCAGCATCACCGTGGGCGGCATGGAGGTTTCCCGAATCGACCCGGAAAGGCTCATGAGCCTGTATTCCATCGTGTTTCAGGATGTGACTCTGTTTGACAACACGATACTGGAAAATATCCGTCTGGGGCGCAAAGGTGCCACCGACGAGGAGGTCCTTGCGGCGGCAAAGCTGGCAAACTGCGAGGAATTTGCCGAAAAGCTGCCGGACAAGTGGAACACGAACATCGGCGAGAATGGCTGCGCTCTTTCCGGCGGCGAGCGTCAGCGCATTTCCATTGCCCGCGCCTTCCTGAAGGATGCGCCCATCATTCTGCTGGACGAAGCCACCGCCAGTCTGGACGTAGAGAACGAAACTGCCATTCAGGAGGCTCTTTCCCGGCTCATAAAACACAAAACCGTCCTTATCATCGCCCACCGGATGCGCACTGTGGCCGGTGCGGATAAAATCGTGGTGCTGTCCGACGGCGTGGTGGCCGAACAGGGCGCACCCGATGCACTTTATGCCCGGAACGGCCAGTACACCCACATGGTGGATCTGCAGACCGAAAGCCAGCGCTGGGCCATCTGACCCAATTCAAAACAGCCTCCCGGCACAACAAAAAAGGACATCTACTCAAAAGAATAGATGTCCTTTTTAGCACCCGAATCCGTCAGCTAACAGTCATGTTTAAATTACTTCCTTATCACTGTTAAGCCAAGGCTTCGGGTTCTTTGCGTCTCTGCGCTTACTTCATAATGATCAGTGCCATGAACACGAGGTCGGTATCGCCGGTATTATCCAGCGCATGACCGGTGCCGTCCGGACAGAAGGTCACGTCGCCGGCCTTGACCGGATAGGACTTCTCACCGTCGTTATACGAGCCTTCACCGCTCAGGATGTAATAGGTCTCGGTCTCGCCGTGGTGCTCGTGGAAGCCGAGCGTGCAGTTCGGCTCGATGGTTACCTTTGCATACAGGCCGCACTTGCCGTCCAGCTCCTTCTCACCGAGCAGGTGCTCGATGATAACGTGTCCCTTGCCGCCAGCCATCTGCTCTACCTTATCTACCCGATGTTCGCTTGCAGTCGTAATCATAATTCTTTCCGCCTTTCTTGTCCTGGGCAATATCGCATGATTGAAGCTGCGGTGTTGCCCTTACCGCTCGCGCAGTTTCTTGTCAATTCCTATTATAGCGGTTGTAATCCAAATTACAAGATAAGATTTCCATTTCCGCGAAGAATTTACTTTGCAGTCATACCGTACACCGGAAAGCCGATACGCACCTTAAACTGATCGCCGTCCACCGAGACATCGAACGTGCCGCCGCAGGCCTCGGTATAGCTTTTTGCAATGGCGAGACCCAGACCGCTGCCCTCAGTCGAGCGCGCCGCGTCACCGCGGACAAACCGTTCGGTGATCTCATCAGCGGCAAAGTCCATCTCGTAGTTGGCGGTGTTTTTGAGTTCAATAATGGCCCGACCGTTCTCCTCTGTAACAGAGAGGAACACGCGCGTGCCCTTGAGCGCATATTTCACGCAGTTGCCGATGAGATTCTCCAGCACGCGGGACAGCTTTCGTCCGTCCGCCCAAATGGGCAGCTCCCGCTCGGGAATGGCGGCTTTGACGGTCAATCCGCTCTCCTGCACGGCCTTGTCCTGCTCCGCGAGCGCCTGCCGGGCGAGCGTGCATGCATCCAGCCGTTCGCTGATGATCTGCTCTGCGCCCGACTGCACCTTGGAGATATCGAACAGGTCGCTCGTCAGATTCTTGAGCCGCAGACCCTTTTGATGGATAATGCGGGCGTAGTCGTTCGCCTCCTCCGGCGTTAAATCCATTTTGCCGAGCAGATCGGAATAGTTGAGGATGCTGGTCAGCGGCGTTTTCAGATCGTGGCTGACGTTGGTGATCAGTTCGCTTTTCATGCGTTCCGCGCGGACTTCGTTCTGCAGCGCCGCCTGCATGCCGTCACCAAGCGAGTTAATATCCTCGGCCATTTCAGCAAACACGCCCTCCGGCATGTCGGTCAGCTTGAAGCTGAGATCACCCGCACGCAGCCGGCGCAGCGCATCCACGATACGCTCAAAGCCGGTGATGCGTTTGATGAGAAAGTAACCTGCCGCGAGGAACCAGACCATGCCGAGCACGAAGGCAAAAAACGAGCCGCCCACTCCGCCGAACACCGCCGCAAGGAACGCGAGAACAATCGAATACGCCGTAAAGAGCAGCACAACGTTGCGCGTTTTGTAGTCGCGGAACAGCATGCGGCGCAGTTTTCCGAAACTTTGCCGGATGCACTTGCATACCTTAATAAAGGTTCGCCAGCACCAGAGGATGAATCGAATCGACCAGCACTGCTTGACGAAGCTGCGGTTCTTGATTACGCGCACAAGCGACAGCGTAAGTTCAAGTGCGAACGCAAACGCCGCGACGAAAAACAGGATGGACGGTACGAGCAATATCGACATGTCGTTTGTGCCGTTCAGCAATTCACCCATCAGTGCCAGATTCAGTCCGCCTGCCGTGCCGAGCACCGCCCAGAAGCACAGCACGTTCACTTCCACCGGCAGACGGTCGATAGTGACAAGGTGCACGTCCTCATCCTCCGGCTTGCGGCCGGTGACGAACAGCAGGAACACGAACAGCACCAGTGCAATGCACGTCAACACAATCGCCCGATGGAGCACGCCGGTAATCTGCGTTTTCTGCGTTTCCCACTCAGCCTTGATGGGTGCAGCCTGTGCGTCCGTGAAGCGCACCAGCAGCAGGGTGTTAGACGGGTACGGATTGAACTTATTGAACTTCCAGCCTTCCTCTGCCGCATCCTCCTCGGTGTAGTAGCCGTAACTGTCCGTTTCCTCATCGTAAACCGCAAGCGGATAGCCGTAGTACATTCCCACATTGGACTGCACATTGCCACCCGGCCGTGTGATCATGTAAAACGCAGATTTTTTTGCCGCGGCTTCGGTCAGCGTGTCATCGCCGACCGTTTTATCGCCCATTCTGCCGAAATAGTTTCCCGCAAAATCCGTATGCTGCCTGCTGAATTCCGCTGCGTCCATACCATCCTCAAACGCATTCGCCATTTCAGCACACATTATGCCGAGCTGCTGATGCATATAGGACGAGTCGGCAAAATCACCCTCAAAGCGATAGACCATTTGGTCAAGGCCATTCGCGGCAAAATCTGTTATCGTGTTCTCAACGAGAAACAGTGCACCTGCGAAGCACCCCACAATGCCTGCAAACGCGATAAGCTTTACTACCGTACTGCGTAAGATCCCCTTGATATTCATACTCACTCGCTCCTTTCGATTTTGTAGCCGACACCCCATACTACCTTAAGATAGCGCGGCTCCTTCGGGTTGATCTCTATCTTTTCGCGGATGTGCCGCACATGGACGGCAATGGCGTTGTCACTGACAATATCGTCATTCCACACCTGTCGGTAAATCTCCTCGGTGGAGAACACCCTTCCCGGGTGACGGCACAGCAGCTCAAGTATTTTGTATTCGAGCGGTGTGAGACGAACGGCTTCGCCGTCCACCGTCACGCTTTTGCTCTCGGTGTCGAGCACCAGTCCGCGGATAGCAATCTGCGTTTCCTTTATCTGCATCGCGCCCAGCTGAGTGTAGCGCCGCAGCTGGCTTTTCACGCGCGCAACCAGCTCGGACGGGTTAAACGGCTTTGTAATGTAATCATCCGCACCCGCGGTCAGTCCGAGGATTTTGTCCGCGTCCTCGCTCTTGGCCGACAGCAGGATGATCGGCAGGTTTTTACTTTCCCTTACCTTTAATAAGGTTTTGATTCCGTCCAGCTCGGGCATCATAATGTCAAGAATGATAAGGTGTACGTTCTCGGTCATTACGATGTCGAGCGCCTCCAGACCGTTGTACGCCTTGCGCACCAAATATCCGTCTGCCTGCAGGAATATCGCAATGCTTTCCACGATCTCGCGGTCATCGTCCACCACCAGAACAGTCAGCTTTTCCATTTCCCTTCCCCCTTTCGTTACTTCTATCTTACCACAGGTTTCTGTTGTTTTCCGCAGGGAATTTCTTTAGATTTTATGAAGATGAAAAAAAGTCCCTCGATCGAGGGACTTTTCTTTGCTATCTTTACGGGGTGTTGCGTGCAGTGTAAACCATCTGTGCAGCGTACTGACGCGGCAGAGGATCGTCCTGTCCAACCGCAACACCGTTCAGCAGACCGATGTTTTCCGCTTTTTCCATTACCGTGTCTTTCCATTCCCGTCCGGCGAGAAACTGTGGACTGTAACGCAGCTCAAGCAACAGCATTTTTGCCGCTTCAACCGTTGTGACTGGCTCATTCGGGCAATATTTTGTGGTCGTCCGACCGCGAACAAAATGATTAGCCTCGCAATACTCAATATACACCTTGGCCCAGCTGTCGTTGATGTCCGTGAACGCACTGTCGAACTTATTGGTATATAAACTTGCGTCGTCATGACCATTACGCAGAACGTAAATCATTTTCGCCATCTCTGCGCGGGTAACGATCTTATTCGGCTTGAACGAGCCGTCCTCGTAACCCTTGATGATGTTCAGCTCCTGCATTCTGGTGAGCACATAATCGTCCACCTTAATGTCGCTCTGGTCAGTAAACGCTGCACCGGCAAACGAAGTTGCTGCGCAGGCTGCCGCCATGCTCAGCGCGATCAGTCGCTTTCTGAGTTTCATATTAAATTCCTCCTTTTTTTGCTATACAGATACACTGCTGTAAGCATCATTCCTGTTCCAAAAAGCATTTCCCACCAGATGCCCCGTCCGCCTGTCTTAGGCAGCGAATAAATGCAGGAATCTGTAAGTTCAAAGGAAATACTATATTTCAAAGGTACCCCAGGTACCAGTGAATCCGGGTCTTTTTCACTGTCATCTACCGTGCACGAAATGGACATTTTATCCAGATCAGCAACCGGATCCAGTGGATCTCCTGTTATTTCATCTGTGATCCTCTCCAGAGAAATGGTGGGATCATAACATTTTGTCTTGTCTTTATAAACAATGGTCAGCTTCAGGATTCCTTTATTCAGGAAATATCCGCTGGGGGCTTTTGTTTCTTTAACATAATACACAGCCCCTGTGCCTGCCTCCAGACCTGTGATAGTGCCATTTCCCTGCTGGTCCGTCTTCATAGTGATCCCGGCAGGAACCTTGCAGTCCTGATCTTTATACAAGG